>Ga0137415_10000969_pt1 | contig 28218 bp, 25 predicted proteins | sample CZODoug3_1_1_16f_FD_183082 | JGI IMG/M metagenome (GOLD analysis project Ga0137415, IMG submission 183082) | Vadose zone soil fungal communities from Angelo Coast Range Reserve, California, USA - CZODoug3_1_1_16fungal (Hybrid Assembly) | ecosystem: Environmental > Terrestrial > Soil > Vadose...
TAGACTCCGCGAAATGGCGTGATCGGCTCGACGGGATAATCGGTGCCGAAGGCCAGTAGAACGCCAGCATCGAGAAACGACTTCCAGGCGTAGGAGTATTTGGCGCGTTCCGGGCCTAGGCGCTGTTCGGCCCAGTTCATGTCGGTGAGTAGGTGATTGGGCTGCATGGAGGCAATCACGCCGAGTTGCCGGTAGCGCGCAAAGTCACCGGGGCTCACGACCTGGCTGTGCTCAATGCGATTGCGGGAAAAATTGATTGCCCTGCGAACGGCTCTTCGCATCTCGTTATGAAAGGGGCGGTTTGGCTGGTTCGGCATACGGGGTTCCGGGAGTGGTTGCAGCGGCGGTTGCGGCTGTGGGGCGCGCTCCGAGACACCGAAAGCATCCAGTGCCATGCCTACGGCGCGATCTCCAATGGCGTGGAAGCCGATCTGGAAGCCTGCGTTCGCACGTTCCAGGGTCATCTGGTTGAGCTTGCTCTGAGCGTAGCGGGGGATACCGGAGTTACCGGGATCGTCGGCGTAAGGCGCGTTGAGAGCCGCAGTGCGCGAGCCTAATGATCCATCCATGAAGCCTTTGAGCTGGGTGGTATGCAGCATCTGGTCGGTCTGAGGATGATGTGCCTGATGTTCCTTCAGTAATTCGAGGGGAGCATCGAAAGGCAGCCATTCGCTGACGCGCGCCGTTAGTTTGCCTTCGCGCTCCAGTTGTTCGTAGACAAGGAAGTCTTCCCAATCGGAGTTATCTTGCACGGAAGTCACACCGTGTTCGGCTGCATCGGCTAGAGCAAGTTCAATGCCGCGCCGTCGCTGCTCTGTTGTTGGCGGCGGAATCTGCTTATACACGAGTGCTTGTGCTGTTTCGCGAATGATGCCGGTTGGTTGGCCATTCGCATCGAGATCGATCTTGCCGCCCTGGGGAGCTGCTGTGCTGCCTGTAATACCTGCGGCTTTGAGTGCGGCGCTATTGGCGATGGCGATGTGTCCGTCGATGCGGATGAAGAATGCAGGGTGATCGCCGGTGACGGCGTCCAGATCAGCTTTTGTGGGTAATACTTTCGAAGGCCAGAGAGTGTGATCCCATCCGCCGCCTGTGAGCCAGGCTCCGGGGACAGCTTTCGCTGCAAATGTTTTCACACGGGTCTGCATCTCTTCGAGCGATTTCGATCCAGTCAGGTCAACAGAGAGCTTGATTCGTCCGCCCTCGCCAAGATGCGCATGCGCGTCATTGAATCCTGGCATGACGAAGGCGCCGTGCAGATCAATCAACTTGGTTGCCGTTGTTTTGTATTTCGTCCGGATGGTTGCATCGTCGCCACTTGCGATGATGATGCCTTTTGCAACGGCAAGAGCAGTGACTCGCTCGGGGTTCGTCGTATCCAACCCTATGCCGGTAAGGATACTGCCGTGATAGTAGATAGTATCGGCCTTGTCCGGTAATGGCGCGGGCGCAGGGATAAATTTAGGCGCTTGTGCGGATGCAATCGAGCCGAGCAGGGTGATCGCAGCAAGCAGGGAATTGGCTGGTAGGAATCTCACGGCCTGCAGTGTATCAACTCGCAGCCATGGCTAGTAGCAAAAGAAGAATGCGACGCAACCCCAGATCGCGGCCTTTTGCGTCATACCATTCAGCACGCGTGTGAATGCCGCCTCCGTCTCCACCTGCGCCAATGCTCACGGCAGGCACACCGAGCGACAAGGGAATATTGGCGTCGGTCGACGCAATGCGTTGTTCAGTGCGGATGCTCAGATGACGGTCTACCGCACGCAGCATTTCGAGAATCGGCGCATCAGAGGATAATTTACCCGCCGGCCGGTCACCTATCTTCTCAATGGAAAATTCGATACTGTTCTTCTTTCCGCTCCCATTCGCCGCAGCGGGAATAGAGGATGCACTATTTGCTTCGATCACTGCGTCTTCTACGGCGCGATGCAGCTCCACTTCCAGGCGGATCAATTGCTCGGGATCTGTCGAGCGAAAATCAAACCTTGCTGCCGCTTTCTCAGGAATGGCATTGATCGACGTACCGCCCTCGATCATGCCTACATTAAAGGTAGTTCGCGGAGACTGAGGCAGATCCAGCGCGGCCAGCCGCGCAATGGCCTGACTGAGAATGACGATTGGATTCGGGCGGCCTGCATCCGTCCATGAATGGCCACCTTGCCCAGTCAAAGTCACGAGATAACGATGACTGCCCAGCGCATGCGTCACTGCCACTTCGTGGCCTGCTCCGTCCAGCACAATGTGAGCGCCAACGCGTTCCCGCAAAGATGACCGTTCGTAGAGGTAGCGCACACCACGTAGGTTGCCTTCGCCTTCCTCACCAACGTTGCCGATAAAGATCAAATCGCATTCTGGTTCTATCTGCGCATGACGCAATGCCGCCGTAAGAGCCAATAAAGCAACAACACCTGCTCCGTTGTCGCACGCGCCGGGAGCGGAAAGTTTCGTGTCTTCGAGAACGGGGCGTATCGGCGTGTCTGCGGGAAAGACGGTATCGATATGAGCAGAGAGAAAGAGGCTCGTATCAGATGGCTGCGGGCTTTTGTAAACGCCTATGGCATTGCCAGCTTCATCGATCAGTACGTCATCGAGACCAAACTCTCGAAAACGCTCACATAGCCATTCAGCGCGCTTTCTTTCCCCAAACGGGGGAGCGGGGACCTGTACCAGTTCCTGCTGCCAGCGCATGATCTGCTGTTCGTGCAGATGCAACCACTGGAAGGCCTGATGGACACGGCGGTCTGCCGCCAGTTGACCGATGCGGGCGAAGGCCGAAGTGGAGGTTGTTAAAGGCATGCGAAGCTTCAGCGTAGCATCACTTAGTACTCCACGCTCTCCAGGAACAATCCTCGTGCCGGGGCAGTTGCGCCTGCTGCTGATCGCGAATGAGCTTCAAGTATTACTTGAACTTTTTCAGGCGTGATGTGCCCGCGCCCTACGTCTAGAAATGTTCCTACCAGATTGCGCACCATGTGATGAAGGAAGCCATTTCCTCGCACCCTGTATGTAAGCAGATCGCCTTCTTCCGTCCAGCCGGATGCGAAGATCGTGCGGATATTGCCCATTCGGGTAGGCTCGGCTTCTTCCGCTTGCTCAATATTGCGTCTGGTAGCGAGATCGGAGTCGCTTGCGGCGAACGACGTAAAGTCACGCTCCCCAATGACGCATGTTGCTGCATGCTGCATTTTTTCTACATCTAACGGCCAGTTCAAGGCATATGCGTAGCGTGCTCGCCAAGGTGGGCAAACCTCGCCCCTAAATATCTGATAGGTATACGTCTTGGCCTGAACGCTGTGCCGGGCGTGGAAATCGTCCGGCGCATACTCGGCGCTCAATATCCGTATGGCTTCCGGGAGAGCCCGATTCAAGGCCCGAAGGAGGTTTGGCGGGGGAATCGGCGCGGCCAGCAGGAAAGAGGCTATCTGGCCCCGGGCATGGACGCCGGCGTCTGTTCGCCCACTGCCTTGCGGGAGTACCCGTTCTCCTGTAACCCACTCGATGGCGTCAGCCAGCGTTCCCTGAATGGTCGGCTTTTCGGGCTGTACCTGCCAACCGTGAAAATCCGATCCATCGTAGGCGAGAATTAATTTCCAGTTTTTAGTAATCTGTTGTCCAGGCATCTGTAAAGATTTTCAATCATTTCCGCACCTTACGGCGTCGAATAGAGAACGCAAATCGCTGCGATATACTCAAGCGGCTTACCTCAGGAAATGTGTCTCATGCATTAACAGCATGAATCGCACGTTGCCGGGAACGAAGACTGCGAAGATAGCGTATAGCAGGTTGATCCAGATTGTTTTCAGAAAGATGTGGGCGTGCTTATCTCTAATGTGTGGGAGATACAGCGTTGAAATTAAGAAAATCGCGGATTCTTAGGGATACGCAGGTTATTTTTTGGAGAAGGCGAATGCAATTGTCCGGTGACCGGCAGAAGTTGAAGGGTCTTAGTTCTCAACGTTCCAGCTTATTCACAAAACTTCAGGCTACGGCCGCTATTGCCTTGTTATTCAAAGGCACCGTGCCGGGTCAGGCACAGAATCCAGCGCAAACAGCCCCGCCGCCTACCCCGAACCAGGCAACAGGGCTGCCAACGGAGCCAGCTCCCAACTACACGCAACCGCTTTATATGCGGTCGACCGCCCGCGATTACGCCAAACCGCGCACCTATTGGCCAAATCCGATCGGGCCGTATTCGCCCACACAAGCGCCCGCGCCGAATTTCCTGAAGTCGCTGAAGCTGGAAAACCTGGTGAAGAATGACAAGATTTACCTCAGCCTCAGCGATGCGGTGCTGCTGGCGCTTGAGAATAACTTCGATATCGCCATTCAGAGGCTGAATCTCGACATTGCGGATACGGATATTCTGCGCACCAAGGCGGGATCTTCGGTTCTAGGCGTAAGCAGCGGTCTAGTCACCAATACACTCGGCGGTAGTACATCCACCACGAGTGGCGGTGGTGGACCGGGCGGCACCAGTGTTAGTTCTGGCGGTGCGAGTGCCGGTGCATCAGGCCTTACCCTCTCGGCCAACGGCGGTGGTCCAACACCGGAAGCTATGGACCCAACTTTGACTGGAAAGCTCGAATTGCAACGGCAGAAGACCCCGCAATCAAATGCATTCACTGGCGGCACCACGAATACCGACCAGTACAACTTTGAATATGACCAGGGATTTATCACCGGTACCGCTTTGCAGGTGACCTTTCAAAACAGCCGAACAACGACGAGTCAACCGTTTACTACTTACAGTCCGGCCTTGCAAAGCACATTTAACGCGCAAATTACACAGCGCCTGTTGCAGGGCTTCGGCTGGGGTATCAATGGACGCTTTATCGTGCAGGCGAAAAATGACCGCCGTATTGCCGATTCTGCTTTTCGCCAGCAACTGCTCTACACCATCAATCAGGTGGAGAACATCTATTGGGGGCTGGTTGGTGCCTATGAAGATGTACAGGCCAAGCAGCGCGCTCTGGATCAGTCCACACGTGTCTTATCCGATAATCAAAAACAACTGGATATCGGGACAATGGCACCGCTGGATGTAGTGAATGCCAATAGCCAGGTCTCCACGGACAAGCAAGCTCTTATCTCATCGCAGAGCACGCTCGAATATCAGCAGCTGGTGATGAAACAGGCTATTGCTCGTAACCTGGATGATCCCACATTAGCGAATGCTCCAGTGATTCCAACCGATCGTGTAAGCTCCATTGAGACACCAGAAGAGGGAACGCCTGTAGACGATTTGGTACGCCAGGCAGAGGCGAATAGCCCGGCGGTAGAACAGGCAGTTCTGGCGATAAAGAATGATGAGATCACCCTCAAGGGTGTAAAGAATGGCCTGCTACCGACAGTAGATGTGTTCGGTTTCTATGGCTCGACAGCATTAGGAGGCAGCCAAGCCCCACAGTGCGTAACTTCTGACACCACCGGTAGCCTCGTTCCATGTCAACCAAACACAATCCCAACGGTGGATTATTCTCACACCTTCCAAAACCTGTTTAATAGCAGCGCTCCAAACAAAGGCGCGGGTGTGAACATCACCATTCCCATCCGCAATCGGACGGCGCAAGCTTTGCAGGCGCGCGCAACGCTCGAGTATCGCCAGGCACAGATGCGGCTGCAACAGCTTTACGTGCAGATCCGGATGCAGGTCACAAATGGTCAGTATGCTCTTACCAATGACCGTGCTGCGTTGCAAGCATCAATAACGGCTCGCGACTTCAATAAGCAGAGCTTGGATGACGAGGTTAAGAAGCTGCATCTCGGTGCATCTACTACAGCCAACGTGCTGCAGCAGGAGCGCAACCTGGCCACAGCCGAGAATAATGTGATTTCGGCGACGGCTACTTACGCAAAGGACCGCGCATCGCTTTCACAGATTCTTGCCAGCACACTCGATCGCTACGGAATCGCCATTGCGGATGCTGTATCAGGCAAAGTGAATGCTCAGCCGACAATACCTGGAATCGAACCTGCCAAGGCTGCTCCGGAAGCCGGTGTTCCTGAGCAACAGCAACAGTTGCAGCAGGAACAACAGCAGCCTGCGCCTAATCCGCAGGCTACGCCGCCACCTACATCACCACAGCAGTAAGAAATTAATCTAGCTCAATGACCCGGCTACATCGCCGGGTCATTTTTATTGCGCATCTTTTGGCTGTAGCCCCTGTATTCACTGGCTTTTTCATCATTTCTTAAAGTTGGTTCATTAAAGTCGATCCGTTCTAAATGCTTGACATTTAACTCTTTACTGGAGCACCATCGGGAACGGTCTAAACGCAAATGGTTTATTGCATTGTTAGACCAGTAAAAGCCACGGCTGTATCTGTGAACGAAAACGCAGTGAACTGCGGTTCGTCGGAGATGGCCCGGTAAATCAGAATCAGGAGCCTCGGATGAAAGCCCACTTTTGGCGGTATATATCTCCGGTTGCAACTTGCATCGTGCTACTCGGATTAGGTGTGCCGAATTTTGTGCATGCCCAGACCACGCCTACTTCTCAGGATCAGAGCACGACTTCGACCACGAAAACCAAGAAGGCCAAGAAGAGCAAAGCTGCGGCAACCGATAGTTCTGCTAGCTCTACGGACGCCACGGCAACCAGTACATCCCAAAGCTCGACTTCAGATACGACCACCAAGAAATCGCGCAAGAAAAAGAGCGCGGCGGATACCGACGCAAGCGCAAGCACCGCAACAACGGCCGGCGCAGCGACAACCGATACATCGACAACGACAAAGAAATCCCGGAAGAAGAAGGGCGCAGCAGATGCCGACGCTTCGACGAGCGCATCTTCGTCTACAAGCGCTACGGCACCGGCAAGCAGCGCAGCGGCAAGCACGTCAACCAGTCAGACTGCGGATACATCTACGAAGAAGTCCAGAAAGAAGAAGGACACGGCTGGATCGGATGCACCTGCGAGCACTCCAGCGGCAAGTACTTCCACTCCCGCGCCATCGAGCAGCAAGGCCAGCACCGCGAGCAAGGCCACCTCAACCAAAGCTTCTTCCACCCCGGCGCAGACACCGCCTTCTCCTGGCATGGTATGGGCGAATACCGATTCGAAGGTGTATCACAAATCCGGATCGCGCTGGTATGGAAAGACGAAACAAGGTCAATGGATGACAGAGCAGGACGCCCAGAAAGCCGGTTTCCGCGAAGCTAAAAATTGAAGTGTATCCGTGTGTCGTTCGAATAGGGTTGAGCAGAGAAATACATAAGGAGGAAGTAAACGAATGAAGCGGAAACTTTCAAGCTTGATTTTACTGGTATTGAGCATTGTCCTATTGAGCGGCCTGAGTGCCATCTACCCGGCGTCGGCAATGGCACAAGCTGCCCAAAAGGCGGCTCCGGCGGCTGCGGCAGCGGACTTAGTGGATCTCAACACGGCAAGCCTTGATCAGTTGAAGGCGCTTCCAGGTATTGGTGACACATACGGGCAGAAGATCATCGATGGACGGCCCTATGCGAAGAAGACCGATCTGGTGCGGAAGAAAGTTATCCCTGCGGCGACCTATAAGAAGATCGCCAGCCTTGTAGTTGCTAAGCAGGCCAAGTAGGCAAGCGATGCGGGCAGCTTGTACCCAGCTGCCCAAGCAGTTCAACCAGAAAGATTACGGGAGAGAACAATGTCGATTTTCGATACCGCAAAAGAACTCCTCGGCGGCCAGCTAGGCGGGAATGCAGGTCTGGCAAGCCACGCGATGGAACTGATCAACAATCCCGAAACCGGCGGGTTATCCGGGCTGGTACAGCAGTTTCATGACAAGGGACTGGGCGAAATCGTGAACTCCTGGATTGGCCCCGGCGGAAATCACCCGATCACCGCAGAGCAGATTCAAAGCGTGTTAGGAGAAGACCGCATCAGTGCGGTAGCCTCTAAATTTGGCATGTCGTCTCAGGATGCCAGCGCGAAGCTCGCAGAGTTTTTGCCATCCGTGATCGACAAGTTGACGCCGCACGGCAAGCTGGAACAGGCCTAGATATACCTTGCTTCGCTGCAAAAGCGCGCTGCAATGGCGCGCTTTTGTGAATTTGCGTAAAACGTCCTCGTGTGTCTCGCCAATCCCTGATAAAATCTATTGAATCCACTCTACGGAGAAGCGATGCAGGCGATACTTGCGCTCGAAGACGGGCGCATCTTCCGCGGGGAAGGCTATGGCGCCAAAGCCGAAAGTTATGGCGAAGTTGTTTTCAATACATCGTTAACCGGCTATCAGGAAATCTTCACCGATCCTTCTTATACCGGGCAGATCGTTGTTCTCACCAATCCACAAATCGGCAACTATGGGACCAACAATGCCGATAACGAAGCGAATAAGCCCTACATCGAAGGACTCGTAACGCGCGAGTTCTCGCCGATCAGTTCCAACTGGCGCTCGCAGCAGGTAGCGGACGAGTATCTGGAGCGCTATCAGGTTCCTGTCATCTCGGAAATCGACACACGCGCCCTGGTGCGGCATCTGCGCACGCACGGTGTCATGCGCGGAGTGATCTCGTCGATTGAAACAGATCCCAATGTGCTGGTAGAGAAAGCCCGCTCCATCCGCAAGATGGACGGGACCGATCTGGCCAGCGTTGTTACGACGAAAGCGCGTTACGAATGGGAGCACGATGTTTCCGACCCATTGCGCCCGGATGAACCTGTAGCGGAGGAGCGCCCAAATCTCCACGTCGTCGCCTATGACTACGGCATCAAGCACAACATTCTGCGCATGCTTTCGCGCGAGGGTTGCAGGGTGACGGTGGTTCCGGCACAGACCAGCGCCGAAGACGTGTTGTCACTGAATCCGGATGGCATCTTTCTCTCGAACGGCCCTGGTGATCCCGAGCCTGTGGACTATGCGCAGGAGAATATCCGCCAGCTCATGGGCAAGAAGCCAATCTTTGGGATTTGTCTCGGGCACCAGCTCATCGGGCTCGCGCTTAGCGGCAAGACTTACAAGCTCAAGTTCGGGCACCACGGCGGCAACCATCCGGTAAAGCGCTCCAGCGATGGCAAGGTTGAGATCACCTGCCATAATCACAACTTTGCCGTCGATCCGGACTCGTTGAACCCAAGCGAGGTCGACCTGACGCACATCGATCTGAACGATAATACTCTCGAAGGCCTACGCCACCGGAGCCTGCCGCTCTTCAGCGTGCAGTATCACCCAGAAGCCAGTCCTGGTCCGCATGATTCGAATTATCTGTTCCGCGACTTCCGGAAGATGATGGAGGAGTGGAAAAGGTGAGAGGGAATTGGCATTTCGAAATTAAGTGTCCTGAAAAGGCGGGCCTAAAATCCCGCCATTTTTATGAAGACACAAACGAAGATATCTTGAGAGGACAGAAGAACTAGATGCCACGCAGGAATGACATCACCAAGATTCTCGTGATCGGCTCCGGGCCGATCGTTATTGGCCAGTCGGCTGAGTTTGACTACTCCGGCACGCAGGCTTGCAAGGCGCTCAAGGCTGAGGGCTATGAGGTGGTGCTGGTGAATTCGAACCCGGCGAGCATCATGACCGACCCCGAGTTTGCCGATCGCACTTATATCGAGCCGCTCACCGTGCAGTATGTCGAAGAGATCATCCGCATCGAGTCGGAGATGCTCAAGCAGGAAGGCCGCAGCGGCGTCTTCGCTCTGCTGCCTACGGTTGGTGGCCAGACAGCTCTCAATCTCGCGGTTGATCTCGCCGACGCGGGCATTCTCGACAAGTACAACGTGGAGTTGATTGGCGCGAAGCTCGAAGCCATCAAGAAGGCTGAAGACCGCTTGCTCTTCAAGGACGCGATGACGCGCATTGGCCTCGATCTGCCGCGTTCTGCCCTGGTGAACAATCTTCGGGACGGCCTCGATTTTGCCAGCAAGATCGGTTTCCCGGTCATCATTCGTCCATCATTCACGCTTGGCGGTTCGGGCGGCGGCATTGCCTACAACCGCGAAGAGTTGATGGAGATCCTGGCCCGCGGCCTCGATCTCTCGCCAGTGCATGAGTGCTTGCTCGAAGAATCCGTGCTCGGCTGGAAAGAGTACGAGCTTGAGGTGATGCGCGACCTCGCCGACAACGTCATCATCATTTGCTCCATCGAAAACATGGACCCGATGGGCGTGCATACAGGCGATTCCATCACTGTGGCGCCCGCGCAGACGCTGACAGATCGCGAATATCAGGCAATGCGCAACGCTGCCATCAGCGTCATCCGCGAGATTGGCGTCGAGACTGGCGGCTCGAATGTACAGTTTGCGGTGCATCCGCTGACAGGCCGCATGACCGTCATCGAAATGAATCCCCGCGTCTCGCGATCTTCGGCTCTGGCATCGAAGGCTACAGGTTTTCCCATCGCGAAGATCGCGGCCAAGCTTGCGGTGGGCTACACGCTCGATGAGATTCCGAACGATATTACCAAGATGACTCCGGCCTGCTTTGAGCCGACCATCGACTATGTCGTTACCAAGATTCCAAAGTGGCAGTTTGAAAAGTTCCCAGGTGCGGATGAAACGCTCAGTCCGCAGATGAAGTCTGTCGGGGAAGTGATGGCCATCGGCCGCACCTTCAAAGAATCGCTGATGAAGGCCGTACGCTCGCTTGAAACCGGTAAAAAGACTGGGTCTGAAATTCTTGAGCCACGCCGTCTAACGCAGATGCTGGTAACGCCGCAGCCCGACCGGCTGAACTACATCCGCTTCGCCTTCCGGCAGGGATTGTCGATTCGCGAAGTGGCGCGTATGACTTCGATGGACCCGTGGTTCCTCTATCACATCAAAGAGATCACCGATACAATCGCCAAGCTCGGCGAAAATGATCTCGAAAATGCGTCACCGGAGCAGTTACGGAAAGCAAAGCGTTTGGGCATTTCCGACGAACGCATTGCCGAGGTCTGGAATCTGCCCGGCAAGGAAGGCGTGGAAGAAGTCCGTAATCTGCGTAAGCAGCATGGCATCACGCCAGTCTTCAAGCTTGTCGATACCTGCGCCGCAGAGTTCGAGAGCATGACGCCGTATCTCTACTCGACCTATGACGAGGAAGACGAAGCCGCGCCAACATCGAAGCGAAAAGTCATCATTCTCGGTAGCGGTCCAAACCGCATCGGGCAGGGAATTGAGTTCGATTATTGCTGCTGCCACGCTGCTTTCGCTCTCAAGGAAGATGGCTACGAGACGATCATGGTCAACTGCAATCCTGAAACCGTCTCAACCGACTACGATACCTCGGACCGTCTCTACTTCGAGCCACTGACGCTCGAAGACGTGCTTGCCGTCTACGAGCACGAAGCATCGTCTGGCGCAGAGATCGGCATGATCGTACAGTTCGGCGGCCAGACACCTCTGAACCTCGCCCTGCGCTTGAAGGCCGCAGGTGTGCCGATTATTGGGACTTCGCCTGAGTCGATCGATCTTGCAGAAGACCGCAAGCGATTTGGCAAACTGCTTGAAGATCTGGAAATCCCGCAACCGCCGGGTGCTATGGCCACGAGCGTAGAAGAAGCACTCGCAGGCGCAGAACGCATCGGCTATCCAGTGCTAGTGCGTCCTTCTTACGTGCTCGGCGGACGCGCTATGGTCATCGCTTATGACAGCGATGCCGTCTCGCGCTACATGAAGGAAGCCGTCGAGTATTCGCAGGAACGTCCGGTCCTCATCGATCACTTCCTTGAAGATGCTGTGGAAGTCGACGTAGACGCGCTTTGTGACAGGGAAGACGTCGTCATCGCGGGCATCATGCAGCACATTGAAGAAGCAGGCATTCACTCCGGTGATTCTTCGTGCGTGCTGCCAGCGGTCGATCTTGCGCCCGCAACGCTCGAAACCATCCGCACCTACACGCGCAAGCTTGCTCTGGCATTGAATGTTGTTGGACTTGTGAATCTACAGTTCGCGATTCAGCGCAAAGACGGACAACCGGATAAGGTCTATGTCATCGAAGTGAATCCGCGTGCGTCGCGCACTGTGCCTTATGTTTCAAAGGCCACAGGCGTGCCGCTGGCAAAGATCGCTTCACGCCTCATGACTGGACGCAAGCTGCGTGAGTTCCTGCCTGAGAACGTAGCGCAGCGCAAGGATCTGGAAACCGGCACACACTACTTTGTGAAATCGCCAGTCTTCCCGTGGAATAAATTCCCAGGCGTCGACACCGTGCTTGGCCCGGAGATGAAATCGACGGGCGAAGTGATGGGCGTCGCCGACAACTTCGGCGAGGCCTTTGCCAAAGCGCAGCTTTCCGCCGGGCAACGCCTGCCGCTGAAGGGAACGGTCTTCTTCAGCGTCAACGATCATGACAAGCCACAGATTGTCGACCTTGCACGGGAGTATGTGGAACTCGGTTTCCATATCGTGGCAACAGAAGGTACGGCCAATGTGCTCGAACGCGCCGGACTCGTTGTAGAACGCGTCTACAAGGTTAAGGAAGGCCGTCCCAACGTCGTTGATTTGATTAAAGGCGAGCGCATCCAGCTTATCGTGAATACGCCACGAGGGCAGGATACGTTCTTCGATGAGAAGGCCATCCGGCGTGCCGCAGTTACGCAACGCATTCCAACCATTACCACCATCGCCGCAGCGCGCGCAGCAGCTGAGGGCATCGAAGCTCTGCAGCAACATCAGACAACGGTAAATCCGTTACAACATCTGCATGCTGCTCGGGCGGTTGCGCAGTAAACAAAATCCCCAGGTTAGCTACGCGAACCTGGGGCATCCTTATTGTGTCTTACAATACAAACGGAACCAGCGCCCGCACCTCGCGGCGGTAGCGCGCGTATTGTTCGCCAAACTGTTGCAGCATGAATTGCTCTTCGACGCGCAGCTTGAGCCACCAGCCGAATCCGGCCAGCAGCACGGCGATAAAGGAACGCGCGTGCCCGTACACGAAGGCTGTGCCCAGCAGCGCGAAGAGTAATCCTGTGTAGATAGGGTGCCGTACAAAGCTATATGGCCCACGGCGAACCAGTTGATGTTCTTGTTTGAGAGTGACGTTCGCGCTCCAGTTGCGACCTAGAATGGCGCGAGCCCAGTAGCAGAAAGCCATCCCAGCAAGGGTTGCGGCCAGACCTGCCAAAACAATGGCTTGTGTTCTTGGGACAACGCGCATAGCAAGCCAGCTCTGATCGAACCAGCCATCGAACATGAGGAAAAATGCGAAAATCTCGATGCCTAGCTGAATATAGCGCGAGCCTTTAGTCTGTTTCGCTGTGCTGCGCTTCGAAGTAAAGGCTGCAATTACCCAGATAAGGAGTAAAGCCGCCCACAATGTCCAGATCCAGCCTTGAATCAAATCGATCACTCAGTAATCCCCGGTTCGTCTGTATCTCGTATACGCACGAGATTGCATGGTAGTTCAAAAGATTGCTCCAGGGTTTCTTATTGCAATGCTCCTTCTCTATTCCTCATCCTTCCATAACGCTACGCCGCCCAACAGCCCATCTTCATTGGAGACGATGGTCAAATTTGTCTGTAGGGGAAGTTTCACCAGCTTTGCGTTGCCCCCTCCGATATAGAGGTGGTCCCAATTGAAAGTCGCCGACGTTTGCTGGATTGCCTTCTCCAACAGCTTGTTCCAGCGTTTTTCGCCGAGTTTCTTTAATCCTTTGCGTCCGAGGAACTCCTCGTAGGTCTTGTCCTTATGCCAGGGATGATGTCCTAATTCCAGCCCTGGACACAACCGTCCATCGGTAAAGAGAGCCGAACCCATTCCCGTGCCGAGTGTCACGATCAGCTCGACGCCGCGGCCCTGAATCGCGCCGTATCCCTGTACTGCCGCGTCATTCGCCACTCGGACAGGCTTCTTCCAGCGCTTGCGAAGCTGGCTTTCGAGCGGATACCCGATCCATTTCTGGTGAAGGTTGGCAGCAGACAGTGTCATTCCTTGTTTGATAACGCCCGGATAGCCGACGCTCACGCGATCAAATGCCGGCATCTTCGTTCGCAGTTTGTCTAACACAGCCAAAATCTGCGCAGGTGTAGCAGGATCGGGAGTGGGCACGCGCACGCGCTCACTGAGTGGGTGACCCTCGTGGTCGAGAGCCATCACTTTGACACCGGTACCGCCAATATCGACAGCAAGAGTTACTGGATTTTTGGTAGCCATAGCAGAAACAGGGTACAGCGTACAGCGTTCAGGGCTCGGGGTAAAGCCGATGCCCTGAACGCTCTCTTCTCTTTTATTGACCAGACATGATAATCGGCAATGTTGGAGCCGATGATCCTTCAGCCGGTTCTATCGTAATGCCAAAGGCCTTTGCTGGTGTGCCAGGCGGTATTGGCGGGAGAATCACGCTTGCTGAACCTGAAGGATCGGGCCGGAATGTTCCAGCCGGGATAGGCGGCTTGCCATTCTGCGGAATCAGCCACAACTCGTAAATCTTGCCAGACGGCAGAGGATGCAGGTTATGTCCGTAGAAGATCAGAGCGCCCCTATCCTGCAAATAGGTTGCGTTGCCGGATGGCTGCGCCGGCTGTTTGGTTTCTGTAAGCGTCACATGGACCGCCTGCTTGGATGTCAACACATCGAGTATGATCTGTGCGCGTTCTGCCTGGGCCGCAAGCTCTGCGGTTTGTCCAGCGGCAGTATTCAAGCGTTGCTGAAGGTCGAAGCTGTGGATTCCAAAGTATGCTGCAATTGCGAGGCATGCGGCAGCGGCCAGCCAGCCAATCCATCCATAACTCTTTTGCCGAACGGCTTTTGGGTAAGTCGACATTGCTTGTATCCTCGCTGTTTCTTCGTCTATTTTTTGCAGGAATCTTTCTTTCACACCTTCTGGAAGCGGTTCCTGGTCCACACTTAGGCCAATCAGCGCGATATCGCCAAGAGCCTCGGCAAGTCCAGCCCGGCAATGAGTACACTGATCCAGATGCTCCTGTGCTTTACGCATTTCGTCAGGCGTCAAGGCCTGCATGGCGTATAGAGCCAGGTCTTCGTCCGGGATGTGTTCAAAAAAGTTCAAGATTGCAATGCCTTTCTTATCGAAATCAGGCCCAATCGAATGCGGGTTTTGATCGTACCTAAGGGGTCGCCGGTCTTTTCGGCGATTTCTGAATGACTCATCCCCTCAAAAAATGCGAATTCTAAGGATTTCTGTTGTTCTTCAGGTAAGGCTTTCAGCGCAGATCGAACTTTCTCCATCAAAGCGTTGCGTTCCACTTCGCTGGAAAGATCCGTTTGCGATGGAAGTGAAAATAGCTCGAACGAAGCGGAAGATTTTCTGCGCCTTAGTACGTCAATCGAGCGATTGCGGGCTACTACCGTCAACCAGGCGCCCAGTGATCCGCGGCCAGAGATGAATGCTCCGGGTTCGCGCCAGATCTGAACAAAAATCTCCTGCATCACGTCCTCGGCTTCGCCTGCATCCTTGAGTACGCGCAACGCCACTGCATACACGAGAGCCGCATACCTGTCGAAGAGGACAGACATCGCCCCATGATCCCTGGCCTGGATGCGTGCTAAAAGACCTGAGTCTTCCATGTCGCTCCATTTCCTGGGATTCCATCAGTAGAACGAGACTGCGCGTTCATCGGATGTAGTAAGTCGAAGACCATGCACAGATTTCCAGTGGGCATTATATGCGGCGCAGTCCACGATGGATAGAAAGAAAATCGTAGACTGAATCCTGTGAAAGTACACAAAACACGTCTCGACAGGTTGTTGGTAGAACGGGCACTGGTGACCACACGGGAACGCGCACAGGCGATGATCCTGGCCGGACGTGTTCTGGTAAACGAGCAGAAGATAGACAAACCCGGCAGCGCTACTGCATCCGATGCAGTCATCCGCCTTCTGGGCGACGATCTCCGCTATGTGAGCCGTGGCGGTCTCAAACTTGAAGGAGCAATTGCACATTGGAACATCGACCTAAAAAACCAGCATTGTCTCGATGTAGGCGCTTCTACTGGCGGTTTTACCGACTGCATGCTGCAGCACGGAGCCGGTCAAGTGCTGGCCATCGATACCGGTTATGGGCAGATTGCGCAGAAATTGCGCAGCGACCCGCGTGTAAGCCTGATGGAGCGCACAAATGCCCGGCTGCTGGAAACAAACAGCCTGCCGCCTACAATCACGTTTCTTGCCATGGATGTCTCTTTCATCTCGGCAACGTTGGTGCTTCCCGCCGTACTCAACGCCTTGCCTGGCGGTAGCGGGGGAGAGCCGATGCTTGAGGCTGTTGTTCTCATCAAGCCACAGTTTGAAGCTGGCAGGGAATATGTCGGCAAAGGCGGCATTGTGCGTGTTGCGGAAGGCCATCAATTGGCTATAGATCGCGTCACTGAGTGCGCGCAGACGTTCGGCGGCGCGCACATCCAGATCATAGACTCGCCGATTACGGGAACCGAAGGGAATCGCGAATTCCTGCTGCATACATGGTTTGCCCGCTGACACTCCGATACACTACTTCTTCATGCGACGCATAGCGATTATCTCCAAACCTCAGAAAGACGAACTAAAGACCCTGCTGCCTGAGCTGTTGTTATGGCTGAAGGGCCGGGGATTCGAGGTGATCCTGGACCCTGTAAGCGGCAACTATTCGCAGGATGCGCGCATTGTGCCACGTCCGGAGTTGCCTGGGGAGAATCCCGAGCTGGTCGTAGTGTTAGGTGGGGATGGAACTGTTCTCGCGGCTGCTCGTGTATTTGCCAAGACCAACATCCCGATCCTCAGTGTGAACCTGGGTTCACTCGGTTTTCTTACCGAGGTGCGTCTCGCCGATCTCTACACGCACCTTGAAGGATGGTGTGACAATTGTTGCACCATCGAGTCGCGCTCCATGCTGCACAGCGAGCTTTGGCGCGATGGCATGATCTTCAGCGAGCACGAATCGCTGAACGATGTTGTCGTCGCTAAAGGCGCAATCGCGCGCATGGGCGATTTCAGAATTGAGCTGGATAACCAGCTTGCTGCCGCCTTTCGGGCAGATGGTGTAATCATCTCTACGCCGACTGGTTCGACAGCCTATTCACTGGCGGCTAACGGACCAATCCTCGTACCTGATGTGGATGCTCTGATTGTCACGCCTGTCTGTCCGCACCTGCTCACGATTCGCCCCATGGTCGTGAGGGGAGACTCAAATCTTTCCCTGCACATTGAGGGCATCCCCGACCAGACATTTCTGACAGTCGATGGTCAAGAGGCAATCGCTCTCAAGGTCGGCGACAAGATCCGATGCCGGCGTTCCGAATACAACGTGAAAATGGTGAGGCTCGCGTCTGCGGGTTTCTTTGACGTTCTGCGATCCAAGTTGAAGTGGGGAGAAAGATAAAGGCAGCTAAGAAGCGGTTAGCTGGCCTTAGCGGTCTTCAAGGTTTTGTTAATTCAGCCAGCAGCACATGTGCTTTTGTTGTGAGCGTCTGAGCGCCATCTAAATCATCGGCATTCAAAGCATCTTTAGCTTTCGCGAGGAAGGTACGGATCTGCGATGCTGTTTTCTGTTCCTCAGTGCCGAGAGAACGCTTGATATTGTTTAATCCGTTTTCTGTAGAGACAATCAGGTCCTGAATAGTGCGCCGGTTCGGCGTGCTGGCATTGTCGCTGCTGGTCGAGAGCTGCCCGATGGGAGATGTTTCAGACGGCTGGCTATTTGCAGCTTTCTGTGTTGGTGGGGCTGTTTCCGTAGACGGGGTCTGTGCTGGATCGGCAGTAACTGGCTTTGGCTTACGCCGAGGCGTCTTACGCTTTGGAGGAGCGGGCTCTGTTTTGGCTTCCTGCGTTTCGAAAGCGATATTGGGTTTAGGGGGCTGCGGGACATCGGGCAGAGGAGATATCTGCGTCATCGATGTTGGAGGTAACACTGGGGCCTGCGCCTGTGCAGGCGGTGTTGCCTGAGGCTTGTGTGTGCACCCGGCAAGATAAACGAAAAGTACAGCTAATGCCGCAATCTTACTGGCGGTTCTCATCCCCTTATTTCCTTAGAGACCGGTAACTCCGTCCCCTGGTGGCCGCGCAGCCTGACATCATACGGGGGATTCGTCGTAGGTATGCGAAGTGTAAAGGTAGCTCCGTGTCCCAGCTTTGATTCTACGTCAAGCTGGCCATTATGGAGCTGCATGATGCGGTACGTCATGGCTAACCCGATACCGCTCCCGTCCTTTTTGGTAGTGAAATACAAATCGAAGATTTTTGGGCGAATATCCTCCGCAATGCCTTCTCCTTCATCGGTAACGGTAAGCACTGCCATCCGGGAGTCTTCCGCCAATTGCACCATCAGGGTGCCTCCGTTTGGCATGGCCTGCGCGCCGTTCAAGACAACATTCAGGAGCGCCTGCTTCAATAGATCGGCGTCGATTTTCACTCCAACAGGGTGTTCGGGAAGCTTGCTGATAACCGTCACTTGGCGGGTTGCCAGCTCTGCCGAAGCCAGAGTCAGTACGCTTGAAATCACCTGCCGAAAGTCCTGATCTTTCAATTGCAATTCCACTGGACGTGAGAAATCCACAAGTGTCTGCACCACTCGGTCCAGCCTGCGAATTTCCGTATGGATCACATCTAAATGACGCAGCGCCCCGGCTTCGGCGCTTATCTTGTTGCGCAGCAGCTCCAGATGCACCACAATCGCGTTGATGGGGTTCTTTACCTCATGGCCTACTCCGGAAGTCAGCCGCCCAATGGCAGCCATACGGCGCGAGAGCTCCAGTTCGCTCTCGATTTCCCGCACCGATTCCAGATCGTGAAGCACGAGTAACGCGCCCAGCGAGTTTCGCTGCTCGTTCATCCGGTCGTCGTGGATGAAATCGAGTGACACTTCTACCCGGCGGCCGGTCTCGGTCGTGACTTCCTCCTGCACAATGGACATGCCAGCGTCAAAGGCATCCCGCACCATGCGGCCGAGTACGGTGCTTCGTTGAAAGATCTCGTGCACCTCCGCGCCCAAGATCGCATCGCGCTTGACATCTAAAAACCGCTCAACCGAACTCGATACCAGTACCGCGCGTGCGTCGCGGGTGAACAGCATCATGCCATCCTGCAGATTTGACAGAATCTGGTCGAGATTTTCCTTCAGGGCAGAGAAGACCTCTTCCACATTCCGCATGCGCCGGCCAAGCCGCTCGATCTTGCCGGAGACCTGCTCGACAGCATCGGAGGACTTTCCGGGAGATGGCCCTGTGACCGTTTCTGCATCCGGTTGCTCCAGCACATCGAGCCGGTGGCTGATCTGCTCAATCGGCTGTAATGCGAGATTCGCGACAAAGGCAGCCACCACCAGTGACGTAATGATTGCCAGCCCGATAAAGGTTAGAGATTCAAGCAGCCAGGGACGAAAAGCATTCTGCAGAAATGTTGTGCGTATCCCGACGCGTACCGTCACAAACGGCTGGTTATCACGATCCAGCCCTAGCGAGACGTTATAAACGCGCGGAGGACCGAACATGATTTTCAGCGTCTTCACCAGCGATTGACCACGCAGGGAAGCGTAATCAAGGCGCTTCGGCAGTAGTTGATCCTGCTGCGTTGGGTCGGGTGCGCTCACCAGCGCTTTGCCATTTTTGTCGGCAATGGCAATATCCAGCACGGTCGGCGAGTAGTTGATAACGGAGTTCACCAGCGCATTCAATCCATGGTCTTCACGTAGCGCGGTGGCTACCGCTTCACGCACCGCTTCAGGATCGTTCGGATCGACAGATACGTTGCGCAAACCCGTCTCCAGTGCTTGGCGGGTGGCAAAGAGAAGCTGGTGAGCGACAACATCCGTGGAGGCATAGGACTGCTCGATATGCTGTTCAAGCAACTGGCTCAGATAAAGCCAGGAGAAAACCGTGACCACCAGGAACACCAGACCAGTGATGGCCACCACGAGTTTGGTCTTCAGTCGCATACGGTCTGGGTACTATCTGCTGGCGGAAAGCATCTACTCTCCGGGACCATCCCCTTCGGCATTTGCAGCAGCGTTCCCGTATTCCTTGAGCTTATTGTGCAGCGTCTTGAGGCTGATGCCGAGAATTTCCGCGGCTCTGGTTTTGTTGTTATTGGTGGATTCGAGCGTCTTCATAATCAACCGCCGCTCCGCCTCATCAACGGTCGTCCCCACTTCCACCTGAACAGTATTCTCTGGAACCTCAGACACTGCCATTCGCACCGTTCTCACGCCGAAACCGGGAGGCAGATGCCGTGACTCCAACACACCGCCGCCGCTCAGAACTACGGCGCGTTCTATGGTATTGCGCAACTCGCGAACATTGCCAGGCCAGTCGTATTCGATCAGACGGGTCAGCATCTCGCCATGAATACCCGTTACCTCTCGCCCATGCTTCTGGTTCATATCGATCAGCATCGATTCGACTATTGCCGGAATATCGTCCTTGTGATCACGCAGTGGCGGCATGTGGATGTTGAACACATTCAGTCGGTAAAACAGATCCCCGCGCAGATGTCCGTCGGCGACGGCGGATTCAGGCTCCTTATTGGTCGCTGCGAGCACGCGCACGTCCACCGGAGACTCAACCTTGCTGCCCAGCCTGCGCAATTTGCGGTCTTCCAGGACACGCAGCAGCTTCGCCTGTGTTCCGATGGGCATTTCGCCAATTTCGTCGAGAAGGAGCGTGCCTTCTTCAGCCAATTCGAAGCAGCCTGCCCGTCGTTCCAGAGCTCCCGTAAATGCGCCCTTTTCGTGGCCGAAGATTTCACTTTCGATCAGCGTCTCGGGAATCGCAGCGCAATTTACGGCTACAAATGGTTTTGGCTTCCGAGGACTCAGGTCATGCAATGTGCGGGCGACTATCTCTTTGCCTGTCCCGCTCTCGCCCGTAATTAGCACGGAGACATTGCTCGGCGCCACCCGCTCGATCAGCGCGAACAGTTCCTGCATCTTCTTCGACGAGCCAACCATCGACCCCAGCACGCCGGTGTCGCGCAGCTTGCGCCGGGTTACTTCGAGTTCGCGCTCGGTCTCACGCTGGCGTGTAGCATTTGCCAGAATAGTGCGCAGCCGGGTGGGGTCCACGGGCTTTGAGATGAAGTCATAGGCGCCCATCTTCATCGCTTCTACGGCCAGTTCAATCGATCCCTGAGCGGTGAGCACGATGACGGCTTGTTGTTCCTTTAATTCCGCCAGCCGTTCCAGAAGCTCCAGGCCATCCATGCGAGGCATCTTTAGATCGGTAACCACGATTCCGGGCTGCCACGCCTGCACGCGCTCCAGCGCCTCCAGACCGTCGCGGGCGGTCTCGGTGCGATACCCCCACCCGGAAACCAGCTCGGCGAGCCCGGTCAGGGCGTGCAGTTCGTCTTCAACAATCAGTACTTTTTCTTGCGTTATTGGCATATCGCTTGCTACGCATCTCTGGGAGGCTCCCCCTGTTGTATCACGTCCGTACAGCGGAGGGGCCTACATCGTTCTCAACATGTATCCTAACTCTATGCTTGACTATGAGATCGCCCCACAGGAGCTGGCACAGCTTCTTACTTCGTCCAATGCGGACGGAGGCACAGAAAAACCTATTCTGCTCGACGTTCGCGAACCGGTCGAGTACCAGACCGCCCGCATTGAGGGCAGTTTTCTTATTCCAATGGGAGAGATTCCGCAGCGTGCCTTCAACGAGCTCGATCCCGAGGCCCATATCGTCACCATCTGCCATGCCGGCGTGCGATCGATGAATGTCGCCGTATGGCTGCGAAACCAGGGCTTTGAACGGGTGCAGTCTTTGCGCGGAGGCATCGACGCCTGGTCAACCCAAGTTGACCCCAACGTGCCGCGGTATTGATGCAAATCTCTGTACGGGTTTGATCTCCAACTTATACTGGCAAAAGATGAGAAGAAAATACCTCATTCCCCTGCTGCACTGGCTTCCGGCCATGATTGGCATTGCCATCATCATGACCGAGTCTACGGACGCCATGTCTGTCAGCCATACCAGCCGCTGGCTGCTGCCGCTTTGGGTGAAGCTTTTTGGCCCTGTGACCGCCGCTCAATGGGATGAAACTCATCGCATTATCCGCAAGACAGGCCATTTCGTCGGTTATGGAGCAGTCAGTATGGGATTTTTCCATAGCTGGTGGTGGTCGCTACGCCAATGGACGATACAAAGCCGGAAATCTTTGTTTCGATACGCGGCAGCCCTGGCTCTAGCATCGACTTTATTCCTTGCATCCGCCGATGAATGGCACCAAAGCTTTATACCTAGCCGTAAGAGTTCGCCCATCGATGTGGGCATCGACCTTTGCGGCGCGATTGCTGCGCATCTTGTGTTGTTCACGCTTGTGCTGCTGATATCGCGTCTACGAGTTCCGAAGATGCGCAGCTAACCTGCATTTCTTAGCATTGAATGCCACGTCCCAAACGCTGTACCCTGAATCCCATGCCGTCCGCCGCTGTTGCATACGCCCGCAAGCACTACCCCCGCTTTCTCGATGAACTGAAGACCCTGCTGCGCATTCCTTCCATCTCTACACTTCCTGAGCATAAAGAGGATGTTCATAAAACCGCCGAATTGCTCTGCCAGGAACTGAAGCGCATCGGCATGGAGCATACCGAGGTCATCAAGACACCGGGACACCCACTCGTCTATGCCGACTGGCTCCACGCCGAAGGCAAGTCTACCTGCCTTTGCTACGGTCATTATGATGTGCAGCCTCCCGACCCTCTCGACGAATGGAAGACGCCGCCTTTCGAGCCCACTGAGCGCGATGGCAACCTCTACGCCCGTGGTGCAGTCGACGACAAGGGTCAGATGTACATGCACCTCAAGGCGCTTGAATCACTATTTCAAACAAACGGCGGGAAGCTGCCGATCAATGTACGGATCATTCTTGAAGGTGAGGAAGAAGTAGGTGGCGAGCAGATCGCAAAGTTTGTCCGTGAGCAGGGAGGTGGAAAGCTTAAGGCTGATTTTGCTCTGGTTTCAGACACAGAAATGTTTGCGCCTGAGTTGCCGACTCTTTGTGTCGGTCTGCGCGGCATGATCTACACCGAAATCGAAGTGCGAGGCGCAAAGACCGACCTTCACTCCGGCATTTATGGAGGAGCAGCGCCCAATCCCTTTGTCGCACTCGCTCAGATCATTGCCAGGCTCAAAGACGAGGACGGACGCATCCTCATTCCCGGCTTCTATGATGCCATCCAGCCACCCAGCGACGACGAGCTGAAGGCCTGGAAGACACTGCCCTTTGATGAAGAGCACTATCTTCAAGCGGAAGTAGGGTCACCTGCACTGGTTGGGGAGAAGGGCTACTCGGTGCTTGAACGCACCTGGGCGCGTCCGACGCTCGACGTGCACGGCATGCCCGGCGGTTTCATTGGCGTAGGGGCGAAGACCGTTATCCCAGCCAAGGCAACGGCAAAGGTCTCCATGCGGCTGGTGCCGGATATGACGCCGCAAACATCCTTCGAGCAATACAAAGCCTATGTCGAGTCCATCAAGCCCAAAGGTGTTGAGGTAGATGTGCGTCTTATCCACTCCGGAGACCCGATTGTGATCGGCACGGATAATCCTTATATTCAAGCCGCGACGCGCGCCCTAAAAGAAGTTTGGGGAAAAGACACGGTCTTCATGCGCTCGGGTGGTTCAATTCCTATCGTTGGAGATTTTGAGCGGCATCTGAAGATTCCGGCTGTGATGATGGGATTTGGTCTGCCCGACGATAATCTCCACGCGCCGAACGAGAAGTTTCATATCGCCAATTTCTATCGGGGTATCGAGTCGATCATTATGTTTTTCGAGGAGCTTGGGCAGCATTAGTTTATGAACACCTTCATCCTCGCCGGTGGCCGCAGCAGCAGAATGGGTCGCGATAAAGCTCTGCTCGAACTGGCCGGCCGTCCGCTCATTGCCCACGCTGTCAGCTTGCTCTGCTCCATCGGCCTGGAGCCGCGCATTGCGGGAAGCCGTCCGGACCTCGTCCATTTTGCCTACAGCATTCCAGATAATTACCCAGGCTGCGGACCCCTCGGGGGCATTGAAGCTGCCCTTACCACATCTAGCTCACGCCTTAATCTCTTTCTGCCTGTCGATCTCCCACTCATCCCGCCAGCATTCCTGAGCTGGCTTATGGAGCGAGCAGAATCCACGCAGGCTTGCGCTACGATCCCGTACTATCTTGCCCGCCCACAGCCCCTATGCGCCATCTACAGCAAAGATCTACTGCCTGGACTGAAAGCTGCGCTCGCAGCAGGGAGTTACAAAGTCATGGATGGCATTTACTCAGCTGCCGCACAGGTCCACCAGCTCATAGACACATTCGAGGTTGAAACCGTATCAGCAGCGCTCAGCCCCGGCGTCTGGCCCACCGAACCTCCACTCCACCGCTGGTTTCAGAACATCAACACGCCCGCCGACTACGCCATGTTGGAGCAATCTACGTCTATCCACTAAGCTTAAGAGATAGAGGACGAGAGTTTGGCCAGCACTATAGACATTCCTATTGAGGTTCACCCCGAGCACAATGGCGGCACCTCCGCAGGCGATCCAAATGCGAACCCATATATCGCCTTCGAGAATGTTTCCAAATCCTTCGGTGACCTGCAAGTTTTGGATGGCGTGAGTTTCTTCGTCCAGCCCGGCGAAACTCTCTGCATCCTGGGTCGCAGTGGCGTCGGCAAATCTGTCTCGCTTCAGCAGATCATGGGCTTTCTTAAGCCTGATTCCGGCAAGATCTATGTTGCCGGAGAAGACATCGCCGGTTACACCGAAGCGCAGATGCAGACCATCCGCAAAAAAGTCACGATGGTCTTTCAGAACGGCGCGCTTTTTGACTCACTCTCCGTGGGCGAAAACGTAGCCTTTCCATTACGCGAGCGTCGCGAGCTGCATGAAGATCAGATTCTGCAGATCGTGAATGGTCTGCTGGATATGGTAGGCGTCACCGGCATGGGAGAGCTTCTTCCTTCAGACCTCTCTACCGGCATGAAGCGTTCCGTTGCCATTGCCCGCGCTCTGGCTGCGCAACCTGAAGCTATCCTCTATGACGAACCCACCACCATGGTCGACCCGCTCATTGCGCGCCTGCTTGGTGACCTGATTCAGAAACTGAAATACCAGCTCCATCTCACCAGCATCGTCGTCACGCACGACATGCGCTTTGCCGAACGCCTCGCCGACCGCGTGCTCTTCCTGCACCAGGCAAAGGCGCACTTCTTCGGCACGATGGATGAGATGAAGCAGTCCAAAGATGAAATCCTGCAACAATTCCTGGAACTCGATGCGCTTGTGCTTCCGGAGGCATGAAAGAGCAATACTGGTTATAACGAATGAGCATATCTGAAAATTTTGTAGGCACATGGCGCTTGATTGACTATTCATTTTTCTACGCGGATGGAATAGTAGAGCATCCCTGGGGGCCGGAGGTCTCCGGCTATCTGCTGTATTCCGCCCAAGGCTATATGAGCGCGAATCTCAGTCCCGCACATCGTACCTGGCGCTCCCGCCGCGCGCGTCTGGAAGCTGAAGTTCCCGGAGCTACCAGGATCAGCCACTCACGCATCTCGCGCCGTGCTATTCCGCGCGATTACATTGCCTATTCAGGAAAATTCACGCTCGACGGTGACACGATCACCCATCACGTGGAGGTAAGCCTTTTCCCCAACTGGGTCGGGCTGCCGCAGCTTCGGCACTATGCCTTTGAAGGTAATCAGCTCACCCTGCGCACCGAGCCGCTCAAGAGTGGTAAGACGACTCTGGTAGCGCAGCTACGCTGGGAGCGTGTTTAAGAAAAGTTTGGCAATACCACTTGCACAAATAGCAGGGAACAAGGCACAGTCAGAGCAAGCCACTTTTCAAGTCTTCGGAGCACCATGACCTCTTCCGCCGCGGAAACGACGTCCGTCACCAAAACTTCGACGCGCCTGATCTCTCTCGACGTGATGCGCGGCATCACCGTCGCCTTCATGATTCTGGTCAACAATGGGAATCAATACTCGTACTGGCCCTTGAAGCACGCGGAGTGGAATGGCTGGACGCCGACCGACATGGTCTTCCCGACGTTTCTCTTCCTTATGGGTACGTCGCTGGTCTTCTCTTTTGAGTCACGCCTGAGCCGCGGCATCTCACGCGCATCGCTCATGCTGCATACATTCAAACGTTTCATTATCCTGTTTTTGCTCGGATTGGTCGTCAACGGCTTCCCGTATTTTCATCTCCATACACTGCGCATCTATGGCGTGCTCCAGCGCATTGCCGTCTGCTTCCTCATCGCCAGCTTCCTCTATCTGTGGGACCGCAAGCCTGCCAGCAAAATCGCCATCGTCATTGTTGCGCTCTTCGGCTATTGGATTCTCATGCGCTGGGTGCCCGTGCCTGGTTTTGGCATTCCAGGAAAAGATATTCCTCTGCTCGATAAGGATGCCAATCTTGTCGCATGGCTCGACCGCCATATCTTTCCAGGACGTCTTTACGAACACACCCGCGATCCTGAAGGTCTCCTGAGCGACCTGCCCGCGCTCGGCACGGCACTGCTGGGAGTGCTTACCGGTATCTGGCTGCGAACGCAGAGAACCCTCGGCCAAAAGGCCGCAGGCATGTTCGCCGCTGGAATCGCAGGTCTCGTTCTCGGCGGGATATGGAATATCTGGTTTCCGATCAATAAAAAGCTCTGGACCAGTTCCTATGTGCTTTTCGCTGCGGGCATTTCGATCCTGGGACTGGCGCTTTGCTACTGGGCTGTAGAGATCAAAGGATGGAAGCGCGGCTGGACCTATTTCTGGCTGGTCTTTGGTATGAATACCATCGCGGCTTACGTCTTCTCTGAACTGCTGGCGCCGCTGCTGTGGACGCTTCATCTAAATAGCCAAAGCCTCGGAGCCGTCATCTACAAGAACATTTTCGCTCCCATTCCGTCGCATGCCTTTGGAGCCTTGCTCTACTCCATCGCCTTCGTACTCGCTTGCTGGATTCCGATGTGGATTCTGTACCGCCGCAAGATTTTCATCAAAATCTAAGCGTATAGGGCACTTTCTATAATGCAAGTGCGTATAGCAAAGGGATGAACTTCACGAACGAAGCAGAACGCATGCGGCAGATGTTCAAGTGGCTTGTCCTTTTCTGCACGGCATTTGCTGGCTCCATCGCTGGGGCGCAGTCTCCAAAGAGCACGGAGTGGCCGAGTTACGGCAATGATCCGGGCGGGATGCGGCATTCCACGCTCACGCAGATCAATCGTGAGAATGTCGCAACGCTCAAAGTAGCCTGGACGTTTCATACCGGAGACATCTCAGACGGTAATGGTGGCAGAAAACGAAGTGGGTTTGAAACCACGCCGATCCTGGTAGACGGCACGCTGTATCTAACCACGCCCTTCAACCGTGTCATCGCGCTCGATCCCGTTACAGGAAAGCAGCTCTGGGCTTACGATCCGAAAGTTGATCTGACACTCGATTACGGCGATGGATTGATCAATCGCGGTGTATCCACCTTGCTCGATCCTTCACGCACAGCGGAGAAACTATGCAAACGGCGTATCTTCGAGGCGACTCTGGATGCTCGTCTGATCGCGCTCGACGCCGTAACAGGGAAACCGTGCCCGGATTTTGGCGATGCGGGGCAAGTGAATCTGAGAGACGTTCCCGGTTACAAGAACTCAAATGCCGGCGAGTACATGCGGGGCTGGTACCACATGACCTCTCCTCCCGCAGTCATCGACGACATTGTTGTCGTGGGATCAGCCATTGATGATAATGGCCGCGCCGATATGCCTTCCGGCGTGGTGCGCGCTTTCGATGCCCGCACCGGAGCCTTGCAGTGGAAGTGGGACCCAATTCCACCCAACAAAGACTCGACAAAAACATGGAATACCGGCGCAGCCAATGCCTGGTCGGTCATGGCTGTGGACGCAGCGCGTGATCTGGTCTTCGTCCCGACCGGAAGCGCCAGCCCGGACTACTACGGAGGCCTGCGGCCCGGAGACGATAAGTGGGCAAATTCCGTCGTGGCGCTGCACGCCAAAACCGGCAAAATCGCCTGGGGATTCCAACTCGTGCACCACGACCTCTGGGATTATGACTCAGCTGCGCCGCCACTTCTCGCAACGCTAACGCATGATGGCAAACAGGTCCCGGTCGTAATCCAGGGCAACAAGACGGGCTTTCTCTTTGTGTTGAACCGCGATACTGGCAAGCCGGTATTTCCGGTGGAAGAACGCCCCGTGCCAAAGAGCGATATCCCCGGAGAAATAGCTTCTCCAACACAACCATTTCCAGCGGCTCCGCCTGCGCTCGTTCCACAACAGCTTTCTGCCGCAAATGTCTGGGGACCGACGACAGTGGATCGTGAAGCATGCCGTGATGCTATTGCCAAACTTCGCAACGAAGGCATTTTTACTCCACCAA
>Ga0137415_10000970_pt1 | contig 28175 bp, 28 predicted proteins | sample CZODoug3_1_1_16f_FD_183082 | JGI IMG/M metagenome (GOLD analysis project Ga0137415, IMG submission 183082) | Vadose zone soil fungal communities from Angelo Coast Range Reserve, California, USA - CZODoug3_1_1_16fungal (Hybrid Assembly) | ecosystem: Environmental > Terrestrial > Soil > Vadose...
TCATGGGCGGCAACATGATCGACCTATTCAAGGTCCCGAACGAGATCGTCCACAAGCCGGACGTGCCTGCCCTCGTCCTCGCCTGACTGCGAGCATGGTCGGGCCGGTCTGGTGATGCTGGACTGGTGGCTGGCAGCGGTGGGTGTGGCTCTTCGCCTGACTGGCGTGATGCCTTTGCCGGGACTTGTCCGCCCTCTACTGTCGGCACCGGCCCGGCCGCGGTAGCTGCCTGATCGGTGGTCGGCGGAGGGCCCCCGCACAGGTACTCGGCGCCGACCACGGTGACCAAGCAGCGGAAGTCCGCGCCGACGAGGCTCTCGCCAGCCTGATCGGAGCGGGTCAAACCAGCGGTGAGAGTCACCCGGACGTGACCGGCGCGGACGTGTATCTGCTTATGTCGGCCGCTCCCACCGACCAGCCACTCGCCGCCCGGGCGCCGTGGCTCACCCTGATTCTCCCGAGTTTGACCAACCGCGACCGCGTTCCACATCCCTGACCGTCCGAAGAGTGTGTGCGAGCCAACGTCAGCGACTGGTGAATACTGGGGCCCGGCGTTCAGCCGCGGCCGCGATGCCCTCGTGAAAGTCCGCGGTGGCCTGCAGCCGTGTTTGCTCGGCTAGCTCGTGGGCAGTGGCGGCCTCAACTGCATCGGCGAGGCCAGCGCGCAGGGTCGTCCGTATGCTGTCCAGAGCAAGGGGTGCAGATATCGCGATCCGCTCAGCGAAGTGCAGCGCCGCCGAATGCACCTCGGCTTCCGAGACCAATTCGTCCAAAAGGCCTGCCGCGTAAGCTGATTCACCACCGATACGCTCGCCGGTGAGCGTCCATTCAAGCGCTTTCTGCGGGCCGACGACACGCGGCAGTGTTACAGATATGCCGAAGCCCGGGTGAAAGCCGAGACGGCTGAAGTTCGCGGCGAATCTCGACGAGGACGCTCCGACCCGGAAGTCGGCGCTCAGGGCGAGTCCAAGTCCGCCCCCCATCGCGGCGCCGTGCACCGCGGCGACCACCGGTTTGCGGGCGCGGAACAACCGGGTCGCCTGAGCATACAGCTCCTGGGCAGAGCCTCGCTCGGATTCCGGCCGGCTGAAGTCTGCCCCAGCGCAGAAGTGCTTTCCCTGCGCGCACAGCACAATTGCCCGACATTCGATATCGTCGTCGAGATGGCTGTAGGCGTCTGCGATCCCGGTGATCAGTCCGACGTCGAAGAAGTTGTTTGGCGGTCGTCGCATCTCGACGGTCGCGACGTGTCCATCGCGCGTGATCAACACATCGTTGGCGCTCACAGTTGCTCCAGCAGATCGCGCACCGCGGTGTTGAAGACCTCGGGCTGATCCATGTTCGCCGCGTGCCCTGCGTCCTCGATGACGAGCTTGCGTGACTGTGCGATGTGGCGCTGCATGTAATCAGCGGCGACGAGGTATTGGGTGTCCTGTGCTCTGACGACCATCACACTCGGCACGATGATGCTGCCGAGAGAGTTAATCACTCGCGCATCCCGCCGTGCGAGTGCGGCCCGCGCCGAGTCGATCGACCCAGTGATGTGGCCACCGGCCTCATCTCGCCATGCCAACTTTCGTCGTATCAGATAATGCAAAGGATACTCCTGTGTCATCCCGATGGCTCCGTGTGTCTGGTGGGCTGCCCGGGCGGCGAGTTGCTCGGCCCGATCGACAGTATCTTTGCGCAGGCGATTTCGAAACCTCCTCCCCTGCCGCGCGCGACGGCCTCGACGGCTCCGTCTACCGCCGCGTTGGCAACGACGGCCTGGGAACTGAATCTGGTCACCGGCGCGAGTCCACCAGGAACCCCTCGAAGAGAGCGCGCACGACTGGCGCAATCTGGCTGCGCGCCGCTGCCGGATCAGGTGCGTGCGCCACATACATCACCGCCTCGTTCATCGCGGCAATGAGCAAATGAGCTAATGGCAAGACCGGATGCGGCGCGATCAGCCCTTGGTCGATGGCGTTCCGGATCCAGGTTTCCATGTGGTCGGGTGCGAGCATGGCTTGGATCTCTCGCCACAACTCCCAACCGAGGACGGCTGGACCATCAAGGAGCACGATCTGTCGAAACGCGGCGTCGTCACTGGCTGCGTCGAGATAAGCAAGAAAGAGTGTCATTGACTCTTCCCAGAACGCAGGAGAGCCAGCGGGTGGGAAGTCGTCGGCCTCCGCTCCGCTGCGCCGGATGAGGGCCGCCTCTACATCCTCGAAGACCGCGCGGAACAGTTCATGCTTGCTGCTGAAGTGATGGTACAGAGCGCCTTTGGACAGCCTGGAACGCTCAACGATCTCGTCGGTGGACGTGGCGTCGTATCCTTTCTTCGTGAAGAGCTCTCGCCCTGCGCGTATCAACGCCGAGCGAGTATTCGCAGTGTGCCGTGCACTCAGCCTCGGGAGGGTCTTCGCCATTACTCGACCGTACCCAACGTGACGACCTGCTCGCCCAGGATGGCCAACTGTTCGTCGGCCTCGTGCGCCGGAGCCGTTGTGTTGATGCATACGCCCAACGGCGTGGGCCAGCCACGCAGCGCGTGCACGATCGATCGCAACGCGACCAGGGTGGTCGCCGCCGCCTGCCATCCCGACGCGCAGACAATGCAGCCGACCGCGCGGCCGTGGAAATAGGGTCGGACGTCCTCACGCAGGTCTTCGACGTAGTCCAGGGCGTTCTTGACCAGGCCGGACGGCCCCCCGTGGTAGCCCGGCGACGCGATGATCACCGCGTCGCACCGTGCTAACGCGTCGACGAGGTGGCGGGCCTTGTCCGTGCGCACGGTGGCGTCCGGCATGTACATCGGCAGGTCGAGCGCATCCGCGGCGAACAGTTCTGTCTCCGCGCCATACTTCTCGGCTGCGGCGAGTGCCGTCCGAAGTGCACGCTCCGACGACGAGTTGCCCCGCGTCGTTCCTCCGATCCCCACGACCTTCAACGCCATCGGTGCGCTCCTTTCATCATCCTTGAACGCCATTGGTGCGCTCCTTTCTCATCGTCCCTGCCACGCAGGAGGGCGCTTTCTCGGTGAACGGTCCCAAAACTCGGCCTCCGACCAGTCCCGTTGCCGCGTCAGGATCTCCTTCGTGGCGCGAAGTGCCAGCGGCCCGTTGGGCGCTATCGCCTCCGCCAGGACACGGGCCTCGTCCAGTGCGCTGCCCGCGGCTCCGCACCGGTCCACGGCTCTCCGCACGAGCGGCCCAGCGGTGCAGTGGGCTCGTCAAGCGCTCGAACGCCACACAGCTCTTCCTCCCCGACCCCCAGGTGTCGCTCGCCTGTCCGATATGGATTACCACCGCGCTTGAGCCTCTCCATAGCCTGAAGCGCAGGTCCGTGATCACCTGCGGCCTTCGATCCAGCGGCATCTGAACGTCGCTCTTGACGCTCCAGTACCACCATGTCACGATCAGACTATCAGTATCTTCAAGACTGATGGTCTGCTCTTTTTGAACGTCGAATAGCCGGCCCGATGGAGCTGGAGGGACGTGAGCGTGTCTGCCGAAGACATCTGCGCAATTGGCAAGCTCCTAGCGGACTTTTGCCACTACCTCGACGACGGCGAAGTCGAGTCGTGGGTGGGCCTGTTCACTCACGACGGTGTCTTCATCCGACCCTCCGTCGGCCTTCGCCACACGGGTTCGGCGGAGCTTCGGTCCTTCATCGAGGGCGAGATCACCGACGGGGTGCGCGGCGCGCATTTCTGCCTGAACCCGGCCATCGCGACTGACGGCAACGAGGGACACGCGACCAGCGACTTCCTGTTCGTCCACCAACCGCTGCCTCGTCTGCAGGTGGTGGCCACCGGCCGGCTGATCGACGAGCTCCGCAAGGTCGACGACCACTGGAAGTTCGCTAAACGGACCATGGAAGTCCGGATGACGCCAGCTAACACCTGGCTACAAGGAGCGTCCCGAATGCCGTACCGCCCACGCGACCCCGAGGACCGCCGCCACGGACAAGACGAGCGATGACATCCCTCGTGAACCGTCGATCGTTTCGCCGGCGGCAAGTGTCGACGGCATCTGAGAACTGAACAGGGCGTGGCATGGCGGCCGATGCCGACACGCGGGAACACCGGTGACCCGCGAGCCGGTGAGTTGTACGGTCCCGCCGTCGAGTCGGTGCTGGCGGGCGGGCTGTTCAGGGCGACCCCGGCCGGTCGCAGGGCTCGCTGGTTCGGCAATCTCGACCCTGCAGAATCCAGCGACTCGCGGGGACGGGACGGAAGGCCCGACTCGCCAGGGTGCGGGTGCTGGGAGGCACGACTCAGTGTGCTGGCAGGCCCGACTCGCCGGGACAGGGGCGGGCGGCAGCTTGGATGGCGTCGACGATTCCGGCGTATCCGGTGCAGCGGCAGATGTTGCCGGACATCTCCGCCCGGATCGTCTCCCGGGACGGCTCGGGGTGCGTGCGCAACAGGTGCAGCGCGCTGATCAGCATGCCCGGGGTGCAGAAGCCGCACTGCAGCCCGTGGTGCGCCACGAACGCCTCCTGCAGCGGGTGCAGCTGACCGTCCGGCGACTCGATCCCCTCGACCGTGGTCACCGAGGCGCCGTCCGCCTGTACCGCGAACATTAAGCAGGCGCGCGCGGGCTCGTCGTCCACCAGCACGGTGCAGGCGCCGCACACCCCGTGCTCGCAGCCCAGGTGGGTGCCGGTGAGGCTGAGGTCCTCGCGCAGCGCGTCTGCCAGCGTGCGCCGCGGCTCCACGTCCAACCGGACCGGCTCACCGTTCACCGTGAGCTCCACCTTCATGCCCAACCTCCGATCAGCACGGGACACCGGCCTGGCGCAGCGCGCGACCGAGCAGCTCCACGGCCAGTGCGCGGCGGTACGGGGCGGAAGCGTGCAGGTCGCCGGTCGGGTCCAACTCGGCGCACACCGCGGCGGTCACCTCACCGACCGAACCACCGCCGGCCAGCAGCCTCTCACCGGCCGCCGACCGCATCGGTACCGCCGAGACCCCACCCAGCGCAATCGCCCCGTCCGCCACTACCGCCGTGACCAGGGCAAAGTCGCCGTGGCGGCGGGCGAACTCGGCGAAACCCCAACGCGCCGGCACCGGGAAGGACACCGAGGTGATCAGCTCGTCCTCAGCGAGCGTGCTCATCAGGGGGCCCGTGAACAGGTCGGCGGCGGGTGCCGAGCGCACCCCGCCCGGCCCCACCACGGACACCGTCGCACCACACGCCACGGCGACCACCGACAGCTCGGCGGACGGGTCGGCGTGCGCCAGACTGCCCGCCGCCGTTCCCCTGCTCCGGATCGCCGGGTGCCCGATCCATCGGGCCGCCTCGGCGAGCAGCGGGTGGTCGGTCTGGGTGGCGAGCGCGCTGTGCCGGGTCAGCGCGCCGACGTGCAGCACACCGTTGACGAGTGCGAGGTCGGACAGGTCGGCCACCCGGTTGATGTCGACCAGCACGTCCGGGCGGGCCATCCGCAGCGCGAGCAGCGGCACCAGGCTCTGCCCGCCGGCCAGGATCTTGGCCTCCCGGCCGTCGGCCCCGCACGAAGCCAGCGCGGCCACCGCCTCGTCGACCGAGGCCGCGCGCAGGTACTCGAACGGCGCCGGCTTCACCGGCAACCCGCCGGCTCAGCACGCCCGCGACGCGCCCGCTCAGCACACCAGCGACCCGACGGCCTGAGATCCGATCGCCAGAAAATCAGTCTCACCTTGAGCTCACCGCCCCTCGAACCGGGGCCGGCGCTTCTCCGTGCGGGCCAGCCGACCCTCGGCGAAGTCGTCGCTGGCCCAGCAGCCCTCGAAGGCGTCGAACAGCTCCTTGTCGGCGAACGGGTCGAGATCCGGCTCGAAGACCTGGTTGAGCACCTGCTTGCTGTAGGCGATGGTCAGCGGCGCGAGCTCGGTCATGGTGGCCGCCCAGTCCAGCGCGTCGGCGAGGGTGCCGGCGCGGTCGGCCAACCCGCCGGCGACCGCCTCCGGGGCGGACAGCTGCTCGCAGGCCAGCAGCATCCGCCGGGCCACCCCGTTGCCGGCCAGCAGCGCGAGCCGGCGGATGGTCCACGGGTCGACCGCGAGACCGATGCGCGCGGTCGGCACCCCGAACACCGCCTCCGGCGCGACGATCCGCAGGTCGGCGGCCAGCGCCAGCTGCGTGCCGGCGCCGATCGCCGGGCCGTTCACCGCCGCGATCACCGGTACCGGCGCCTCGGTGACGGTGTGCAGCATCTCGTAGAGGGCCTCGCGGAAGTCGGCGGTGTACACCCCGTCCAGGTCGGCGCCGGAACAGAAGCTGGTGCCCGCGCCGGTCAGCACCAGCGCACGTGCTTCGGCGATGAGCGCACCCTGCACCGCGTCCGTGAGCTGCAGGCACAGCTCGGTGGTCAGCGCGTTGCGCTTGGCCTGCCGGTCGATGGTGACCAGCGCGACCCGCCCGTGCCAGCTCACCGAAACAAGCGTCATTGGAGTTCCTTCCAGATGGAGCCGGGAGTCAGCGGGAGCGTGTCGATCCGGATGCCCAGCGCGTCGCTCACCGCGCCGGCCAATACCGCGTTCGGACCGAGCGTGCCGCCTTCGCCGACACCGCGCACCCCGAGCGGGTTGGCCGCCGGGTGCTCCACGTGGTCGATCAGCAGTTCGGGTACCTCGGCGCTGGTCGGCATCAGGTAGTCGAGCAGGGTGCCGGTGATCAGGTTGCCCACCTCGTCGTAGACCAGGTGCTCGTAGACGGCGCCACCGATGCCCTGGGCGATCGAGCCGGCGATCTGCCCGTGCACGATCCGCGGGTTCATCGCCCGCCCGGAGTCCTCCACGCAGGCCCACTTGAGCACCCGGATCTCGCCGGTCGAGCGGTCCACCTCGACGGCGGCGACCTGTGCGCCGGCCGCGAAGGCGCCCCGGACCGGGTCGTAGAACTCGGTCGCCTCCAGTCCCGGCTCGACGCCGTCGGGCAGCCGGTTGGACTCCAGGTAGGCCACGCGGGCGACCTCGGCCACCGAGATCCCCGAGCTCGGGTCACCGACGACACTGATCTGCCCGGCGTCGACGACCAGGTCGTCCGGGGACGCCTCGAGCAGGCCGGCGGCGAGCGTGAGCAGCTTCTCCTTCACCGCCAGCGCGGTGTTGTTCGCCGCGCCACCGCCGATCACCGCTTGCCGGCTGGAGAACGCCCCGAAGCCCCAGAGCGCGGTCTCGGTGTCGCCGATGCGCACCTCGACGTCGTCGTAGGCCACCCCGATGCCGTCCGCCACGATCTGCGCGATCGTGGTCTCCAGTCCTTGGCCCTGCGAGGTGACCCCGGAGAACACGGTGACCCGGCCGTCCGGGTTGATCCGCACGGTGCACGCCTCGTGCCCGGTGCGGAACGGCATCCGGGGCCCGGCTGAGGCGGCGCGACCGAGGCCGGTCAGCTCGTTGTAGCAGGCGAACCCGATGCCGATCGGCTTCGCGCTCGGGTCGCCCGAGGCCCGGCGCCGCCGCTGTTCGGCGCGCAGCTCGTCGTAGCCGACGGCCTCGAGGGCCTTGGTCAGGCACTCCTCGTAGTGCCCGGAGTCGTCGACCAGCCGCGACGGCATCCGGTACGGGATGTCCGCCGGCTTGATCAGGTTGCGCCGGCGGACGTCCACGGCGGAGATGCCCAGCACGCGGGCCCCCTCGTCCATGATCGTCTCCATCGCGAAGACCGTGGCCGGGCGGGCGACGCCCCGGTACGGCCCGGACGGGGCCGTGTTGGTGGCCACCCCGCGCACCGTGCACCGGTAGTTGTCCAGCTTGTACGGCCCGCAGAGCAGACCGCCGGCCATCAGCGGCTCGATGCCGGCCGTCCACGGGTACACCGAGTAGGCGCCGACGTTGCAGGTCACATCCGCCTCGAGGGCCAGCAGCGTGCCGTCGGCGGCGAACCCGGCACTGATCAGGTAGCGGTGGTCGCGGGCATGGGTGGCGGCGGCCAGGTGCTCGACCCGGTCCTCCACCCACTTCACCGGCACGTTCGGCATGGCCTTGGCGATCAGGCACAGCGCCACGTCCTCCGGGTAGAGCACCGCCTTCACCCCGAAGCCGCCGCCGACGTCCGGCGCGATCACCCGCACGTTGCCCTCGGCGAGGTCGAGCAGCTCGGCGATCATGTTGCGGACCAGGTGCGGTATCTGGGTGGACGACCAGAACGTGAGCTTGCGGTCAGCCGGTTCCCACAGCGTCACGCCGGCCCGGCACTCCATCGGGTTGCCGGCGTGCCGGTTGGTGACCAGCTCACGGCGCACCACCACGTCGGCGGCGGCGAACGCGTCTGCCACCGAGCCGGCGTCGAAGGTGCGCGCCAGCAGCACGTTGTCCGGCGCGTCAGCATGAACAGGGTGCAGCGGGGCGGCTGGGTCGGCCCATGCGCAGACCGTGACCGGCAGCGGCTCGTAGTCCACCTCGACCAACTCGCAGCCGTCCTCGGCCTGATACCGGTCGGCGGCGACCACCGCGGCCACCGCCTCGCCGGCGAACCGCGCCCTGGTGTGCGCCAGCACCGGCTGTTCGGTCTCCACGTAGGACGGCAGCGCCGACTTCGCGCGCAGTGCCACGGCGGCGAAGTCGGCGCCAGTGAACACCCGGTGGCCGGCCTCCATGGCGGCCTCGGTGTGCACCGCGGTGATGCGGGCGTGCGCAACCGGGCTGCGCAGGAACGCCACCTGCCGCATCCTGGGCAGCACCAGGTCGCCCACGAACCGGCCATGCCCGGTGACCAGGCGCTGGTCCTCCTTGCGCCGAGGACTCGTCCCCAGCACCCGTGAGTGGCGAGTTGGGTCATGACCCAACTCGCCACTCACGGGTTCCACCTCGGTGTCGGTCATGGCATCGCGTAGCCGCCGTTGACCGAGACCACCTGGCCGGTGGTCCAGGACGACAGCGGGGAGGCCAGCAGCAGCACCATCGGCGTGATGTCCTCCGGGCGGCCGAGCCGGCGCAGCGGGTACTGCGCGAGGATCTTCCTGGTCCGCTCGTCGTCGGCGTCGGCGCCGCCGGAGTGCTCGTCGAAGTTGTCCGTGCGCACCAGAGCCAGCGACACCGCGTTGGTGCGGATGCCGAACCGGGCCAACTCCTTGGCCAGCGAGCGGGTCAGCCCGACCGTGGTCGACCGCGCGGTCGCGGTGACCAGCAGCCCGGACTCGCCGACCCGCCCGGAGTCGCCCATCAGGTTCACGATAGCGCCGGCCTTGCGCTCGGCCATCCGCTTGGCCACCGCGTGGGTGAGCTGCAGGGTGCCGGTCACCGTGACGTCGATCTGCGGTGCCCAGTCCGCCGGCGTCGAGTCCAGGAAGCGCTGCACCTTGGTGGCCGCGGCGTTGTTCACCAGCACGCCGATCGGGCCGAGCTCGGACTCGGTGCGCTCCACCAGCTCAGCGACGTCGGCCGCCGAACGCAGGTCACCACCCACCGCGATCGCCTTGACCCCCAGTTCGGTGGCCTCGGCCGCCGCCTTCTCCGCCCCGGAGGCCGAGGAGTTGAAGTGGAACGCGACGTTCGCGCCCTCAGCGGCGAAGCCCATCCCGAGCGCCCGCCCGAGCCCCTGGCCGGCACCGGTGACCAGCACGTTCAGTCCGGCAAGTTGTAGATCCATGACCGCTCCCCCTAGATCGCCTGGAAGCGGCGGTCGCCAGCGGCCCGGATCACCCGGCCGAACCGCAGCTCCGGGAAGTGCGCCCCGATCACCAGGTCCGGTGTGTCGGCCACCTCGTCAGCCAGCGCGTTGCGGGCCGCGCGGGCGGCCGCCGGGTCGACGTCGAACACCGCCTCCCAGTCCGGCTCGGCCAGCTCGACCACCGAGTGCACCACGTCGCCGAGCAGCAGCGCGCGCTCACCGCCGGAGGAGACGACGTACACCGTCGAGCCCGGCGTGTGCCCTGGTGTGTGCCGGGCGTCGACCCCGGGAGCGAGCGGCCCGTCGGCGTCGAACAGCGCCAGTTGCGGCTCGAGCGGGCCGAGCTTGCGGACCGCGCCGGCGTCGGCGTCAGCGGCGGTGACGAAGTGCGCCCAGTCGGCGCCGTGCGCCCGGTAGGTGGCGTTCGGGAACACGACGGTGCCCTTGCGCGTCGACCAGCCGACGTGGTCGAAGTGCAGGTGGGTGAACAGCACATCGGTGACGTCCCCGGGGCCGACGCCGTGGCCGCGCAGCGAGTCGAGGAAGCCGCCGCCGGAGTACTTGCCGTTGTCGATCCCGCCGACCCCGGCATCCACCAGCACCACCCGGTCCCCGGTGCGCACCAGGAACCCGCCCAGCGGCAGCCGCAATACGCCGTCGGCGTCCACGCAGCCGGGGTGACAGGCCCACGGGTCGTCCACCCCTGGGCGGGTCAGTACCTCGGCGGCCACCTCGCGCCCGACCCCGTCGAACACCGGCAGGATCTCGATGTCCCCGACCTTCACTCGGCCAGCCTTTCCCGCAACCGGAAGCGCAGGATCTTGCCCGACCCGGTGCGCGGTATCTCGTCGATCTCGATCAACCGGGAGGGCACCTTGAAGTCCGACAGCCGCAGCCCGCACTCGGCCAGCACCCCGGCGGTGTCCAGTGGCGCGGCGCGCGGCACCACGAAGGCCACCGGCACCTCGCCGAGACCGTCGTGCGGCACCCCGACCACGGCGGCGTCGGCCACTCCCGGGCAGGCCAGCAGCGCGTCCTCCACCTCGGCCGGGTAGATGTTCTCGCCGCCCCGAATGATCAGCTCCTTGGTGCGGCCGCTGATCCGCAGGAAGCCGTGCTCGTCGCGGCGGGCCAGGTCACCGGTGTGGTACCAGCCGTCGGTCAGCACGGCCTTGGTCGCATCCGGCAGGTTGTGATACCCCGGCGTGACGTTCGGGCCCTGCACCCACAGCTCGCCCTCCTCGCCAGGGAGCACGTCGGTCCCGGTCGCGGGGTCGACCAGCCGCACGGTGAGCCCGGGCAGCGGCAGCCCGCAGGAACCCATCACCCTGCTGCCGGCCGGCCAGTTCATGGTCACCATCGTGGATGTCTCGGTGATGCCGTAGCCGTCCAGCAGCGGCACCCCGAACGCCCGCTCGAACTCGGCGTTCAGCGCGGCCGGCATGATCGCCCCGGCGGACACGCACAGCCGCAGGTCACCCAGCCCCGCATGCTCTTCGGCTCGACTGCGCTCCAGCAGGTAGTGGAACATCGTCGGCACCCCCGGCAGCAGCGTGTACCGCCGCCCGGACCGCAGGCACGCCAGCACCCCGTCCACCGAGAACCGGGGCAGTACCCGCTCGGTGGCCCCGACCGCGAGCACCCCGAGTACGCACAGGTCCAGCGCATAGGAGTGGAACAGCGGCAGCGGCGAGAGCACCACGTCGTCCGGGCCGAGGCCGACGATCGGCGCCCAGCAAGCGGCGACCACCCAGAGGCAGCCGCGCTGGGTGAGGTACACGCCCTTCGGGCGGCCGGTGGTGCCGGAGGTGTAGAGCATCCAGGACACGTCGTCCAGGACCAGACAGTCGCGGGGAGCGGACGTCTCAGGGGTCGCGAGCAGGCTCGCGTAGTCGTACTCGGTGTCGCTGCCGGGATCCGCGCCGCCGACGGTGACGACCACCGGGCGGGGCCGGGTGGCGGCGGTCAGCTCACGGACGGTGTCCAGGTGCGCGGCGTCGGTGATCACGACGGCGGCGCCGCTGTCAGCCAGGATGTGCGCCACCTCGGCGGGGGCAGACCGGGGGTTGGCGCAGGCGGCGATCCCACCGGCCCTGGGCACGGCCAGGTACGCCTCGACGGTCTCCACCGAGTTGTCCAGGTACAGCAGCGCGACCTCGCCGGCGCCCATCCCCAGGTCGGCCAGGTGAGCGGCCAGCCGGGCGGTGTTCGCGGCCAGCTCGCGGTAGCTAACCTGACGTTGATCGTCGAAGAATGCGACCTGGTCCGGCCGGTGCGCGGCGTGCTCGGCGAGCAGTTCGGGTACCGGTCGGATGAGCTCGGTCCGGATCACGGTGCACACCTCCTCGCCGTTGAGTCGAGGAGTAAGCTAACTAACGCGCGTTAGCTACGCAAGTGGGCACTAGGGTGGGCACCTACCGGGGAGGGGTGGAGTGAGCACAGACACGCGCGCCACGGTGACCAGTGAGGCTGTGCTGGATGCGGCGCTGACGCTCTTCGCCCAGCGTGGCTACCACGGCACCGCGCTCAGCCAGATCGCCGAGATGCTGAACATCCGCACCCCGAGCCTGTACAACCACATGCGCTCGAAGCACGAACTGCTGCGCACCATCGTGGACGAGACGACCGCCGGCGTGCTGGCCGACTTCCACCGGGCCGTCGCCGGCAGCACCGACCCGGAGGAGCGGCTGTACCGGGCCACGCTGGTCTACGCCCGCCGGCACGCCACCCACCGCCGGGAGGCCCTCATCGTCAACCGGGACACCGCCAGCCTCGACCAGCCCCACCGCGACGAGATGCAGCGCCGGCGCCGGGAGCACGGGCACGCGATGCGCGGGCTGATCGCCGACGGGGTCGCCACCGGGGTCTACACGGTGGACTCGGCGGCACTGGCGTCCTTCGCGATCCGGGAGATGTGCGTCAGCATCGCGCGCTGGTTCCGCCCGGACGGCGACTTCACCGCCGCCGAGGTCGCCGAGCAGTACACCCGGTTCGCGCTGCGCATCGTCAACGCGTCGCCGCACAAGGACGAATCGTCGCAAAAGTGAGCTGAACCGGCTCGGCGCCGGCGGAATACGGCAATATCACGGCGTGGGCCGAGCGACGGAGCACTTCTCACTCGACTCAAGCAGATCCGCAAGTGCGGGCCGGACGGGATGTTCAAGCTGCCTTGGCGGATGGGCTGACGCCGCCGATGCGCTCGGTGAGGCGCAGTCCGCTCTCCCGGATCAGCTCGCCGGCGTCCGCCACCGTGGACTCGTTGAGCTCCGAGGAGAAGGCCAGCGAGCAGAGCACCATGGTCACCCGGCCCCGGTCGTCGAACACCGGCGCGGACACTCCGGACTGCCTCGCCGGCGCGGAGAACGGGAAGGTATCGCCCAGACCGACGGTGATCTCCTCCGCGGCGGATCTGCACAAGGATCCGCACCTCCTGGCCAGCTACCTCCGTCTCGGATCCACCCCTGGGGAGTGGAGCTGACGCGACCGCGGTTCGCGCTCGAGCGGTCCCCGCACGTGCCCGTAAAGCGCGGCCCGCGAACCGGAGAGCACACCGAGGAGGTGACCCGCGATCGCTTGCCGCGGCCGCGGCACCTGCGCCGGCGAGGCTCCGTGTCACGAGCCGTGTCATACTCGGCCACGGTCTCGGTGCCACGACGTCCACCCCGAGTCGGCACTCAAGGCCGTTTCGACAGCGTCGTCGTGCCGGTCCAGGCCAAACCTCTCGCCGCCTGATATGACGCCGTATTCGCCCGGGCATCCTGATCTTCGGTCCAATGAGCGAGGTTCGCCTGCGCCCGCCCCGAACCGGCGATTGCCCCCCTTCGCCACCCGGAGGACGGTGGGAGCCGACCGGCGACGCGTAAGGGCGCACCGGCAGTCGAAAGGGGGTGGATCGTGTTCGCGCGTTCCACAACTATTCGGGCACGTCAGGAGTCCATCGACGCGGGCATCGCGCAGGTCCGCGACGGGGTAATGCCCGCGCTGCTGGGCATGGACGGGTGTATCGGCCTGTCCATGCTGGTCGATAGGCAGGGTGGGCGCTGCATCGCAACCAGCGCGTGGCGTTCCGAGGAGGCCATGCTGGCCAGCGAGGACCGGCTGCGGCCGATGCGAGAACGGGTCGGCGAGCTGCTCGGCGGCCAACCCGAGGTGGAGCGGTGGGAGATCGCCGTGCTGCACCGGGATCACACGTCGAGCCCGGGGGCGTGCGTCCGGGCCATCTGGGTGCAGGTCGACCCGGCTGGCCTCGACCAGGCACTCGAGGTCTACCGGATGTCGGTGCTGCCCGCCGTCGAGGGCATGGACGGCTTCTGCAGCGCCAGCATGCTGGTCGACCGCGGCAGCGGCCGCTGCGTGTCCTCGGTGACGTTCGACAGCCTCGATGCCCTCGAGCGCAGCCGGGAGCAGGCCGCCTCGATGCGTGAGTCGGCCACCAGAGCGGCGGGCGCCAGTGTGCTCGACGTCTGCGAGTTCGAGCTGGCCCTGGCCCACCTGCGGGTTCCCGAGCTGGCCTGAGCGACCCGAGAGCGGTCCGCGCGCCGACGCCGGCGCGCGGACCGTTCCGGGCAGTCAGCCGGGCGCCGCGCTTGCGGGAGGAACTCGTCGATCCGCCGGCCCGGCGTGGGTTGCCTACCACGGGACTGGGGTTCGTCCCAGGAGAGGAATGCACCGGTGGAGCCATCATCCGATAGCAGCCGCCAGCCGAACAGCTCCCGCGGCGGCCTCGGCCCGGTCTCGGTCGCCGGCGGCGCGTGCGTTGAGCTGGGTAGCCGTCGGATCAGCGCGGCGAACAAGGCTCGGTCGGCCCAGTTCAGGCCGGGCTTCGAGTTGGTTCCTCGGAGTACAGCGACCTCGTGGCGCGGGACGAGCCGTTCGACGTCTTTGGAAGCCGGTGTGCGGCCGGCGATTACCGGTTGCGGTCTTGGCCATGGAGCGGTCCGGGCACTAGAACGAAGGGGAGCACCGACGACGGGGAGGTTCGGCGATGGCGGCACACGACGTGGTGGTTCGCGGGGGCACGGTGGTCGATGGCAACGGCGGGCCACCGCGCACGGCGGACGTGGCGGTGGACGGTGACCGGATCGTCGAGGTGGGCCGAGTGTCGGGCTCCGGGCGTCGGGAGATCGACGCGGACGGGGCCGTTGTCGCGCCTGGATTTGTGGACATCCACACCCACTACGACGGCCAGGCGACCTGGGAGTCCCGGTTGCAACCCTCGTCCTGGCACGGGGTCACGACGGTGCTGATGGGTAACTGCGGCGTAGGTTTCGCCCCGGCCCACCCCGAGCACCACGAACGGCTGATCGAGCTGATGGAAGGCGTCGAGGACATTCCGGGTACCGCCCTGCACGAGGGCCTGGCGTGGAACTGGCTGACCTTCGAGGAATACCTGGACGCGCTCGAAGCCCGCCCGCACGACATCGACTTCGCTACCCAGGTGCCGCACGCGGCACTGCGGGTGCACGCGATGGGTCAGCGCGCGGCGGCGCGGGAAGTGGCGACCGGCGAGGAAGTCACGCTCATGGCCAAGCTGGCAGCCGCCGCCGTGCGGGCCGGCGCGCTGGGCTTCTCCACATCGCGCACGCTCAACCACAAGAGCATCGACGGAGAGCTCACCCCGTCCTACGACGTGCGTGCCGACGAGCTGGTCGCGATCGCCGCCGCGATCGGGGAGACCGGCACCGGTGTGCTGCAGGTGGTCACCGACTTCCCGGACCCGACCGAGGAGTTCGCCCTGCTGCGCCGAATGGTCACCGAATCCGGCCGGCCACTGTCGGTGTCGCTCGCCCAGGGCGGGTTGTCCGTCTCGGTCCGCGGGGCCGAGCAGCTGCACCGTCGGGTCCTGGGCATGTTGGAACAGGCATGGGCCGACGGGCTACCGATTCGGGCGCAGGTGGCCGCCCGGGCGATCGGGCTGATCCTGGGGCTGGACAACACGCTGCACCCGTTCATGGTCAACCCCGTCTGGCGGCGGTTGGCTGAACTACCCGCGCCCGAGCAGGCGGCCCGCATGCACGAGCCGGCGCTGCGCGTGGAGATCCTCGCCGCGCAGACCAACACCGCGGACCGGGGTCGGCTGGGCGGTGGCCTGATCCACAGCTACGAGTTGATGTACGAGCTTGGCGACCCACCGAACTACGAACCCCCGCCGTCCGCCACGATCGCCGTTCGGGCCGCGGCCGCCGGGATCTCGCCCGTCGAGCTCGCCTACGACATCCTCGCCGGCGGCGGGCTGCTGTACGTGGCCGCGATCAACTATCAGGACGGTAACCTCAATGCGGTCCACGAGATGCTGACCCACCCGCACACGCTGCCCGGGCTCTCCGATGGTGGGGCACATGTTGGCACGATCTGTGACGGCAGCTTCCCGAGCACGCTGCTCCAGCACTGGACCCGGGACCGCTCCGGCGCCCGACTCGAGCTGCCCTTCGTGATCCAGCGCCAGGCACGCGACACCGCGCGGGCGGTCGGTTTGCTTGACCGAGGTGTGCTTGCGCCTGGCTACCGAGCCGATCTGAACGTGATCGACCGGGACCGGATGCGGCTGCACCGCCCACAGACGCGCCACGACCTGCCCGCCGGAGGCCGGCGCATGGTGCAGCGGGTCGACGGGTACCGGCACACCTTCGTCGCCGGGCAGGAGACCTACGCCGACGGCGAAGCCACCGACGCGCTGCCCGGCCGGCTCATCCGAGGACCCCAACCGGCACCGGCCTAACCATCCCGCTCGCCTGGTCGGCAAATGCCCGCGCCTTCGCACGGTCAGCCAACCCAAGCGAGGCTTCGGCGCCGCTGCGCGGACTACAGCAACCTCGTGGCGCAACACCAGCAGCTCAACGTCCTTGGACCCCACCGCACACGATCATTCCTTCGCGGTCAGATCCCCTGATCACCGCACGTCAAGCGGCAGAGCCGAGTTTTGGAACCCGACACCCACCAGCACGCGGCCGGCACACGGCGCGGTGCCGCACGGGCTGACCGGGCAGGGCTGATTAGTGGGGCCCGGGCTCACCCCAGTAGACGACCTGACCGTGCGTGTCGGCTCCCTGTATCGAGATCATGGCCATCGTGGTCTCGGGCGTGGCGCCGTGCCAGTGCCATTCCTCGGCCGGGGTGATCACGGTGTCGCCGGCCCGGATGGTTCGCACCGGCGCGCCTCGATGCTGGACCAGGCCCACTCCCTGGGTCACGTGCATGATCTGGCCGCGCGGGTGCTGGTGCCAGGCGGTGCGTGCTCCGGGCGAGAAGTGCACGTTGAGCATGCTCGTCCGGTTGCTCTCGTCGAGACCCGCCAGCTCGTCCATCCAGACGTCGCCGGTGAAGTGCTCGAAGCCGCCGTGACGTGCTTGATGGGAGTCGTTGATGTGCATGGCCATGCTTCCGGTGGGAGGGATGTGATCATGGGGGGTGGTGTCCAGGGCTAGGCCGGGGATGCGGTAGATGCGGCCGGTGGTGGTCAACGCTTCGCCGCTCCAGTCCCACCCACCCCGGCGACGAGCCAGTGCAGGATCGCCCATAGGTCCAGGTCGGCCTGGGTTTCGTCGAGCGGCTCGAGGCCGGGCACCAGCGCCGAGATGCGCACGCCGGCGGGGAAGGGACGACCGGACTGTCCGATGAACGTCAGCTCGTAGCGGCGGCCGGCGAGGTTCAGCAGGCCGGGCGGCCCGCACGGATCGGTGTCGAGCCCGAACGCGTCACGCAGGAACTCGCGGAACTCGGGGTAGTGATCGAGCTGGTGCTCGCCCAGCAGCGGGACCGAGCGGTGCCCGGCGGGACGCTCGGTGACGATCCGCACCGGTGGCTGTTCCGGGGTGCGAGCCGCTGAGCTACCAGGCGATCGCCCGCGGGTTCGCCCGCCGGCTGGACCGGCTCGGGATCCGCACCGGGGAGACGACCCCGCACGCTCCGCGCCACATTGTTTCTGCGCAATGACCCTTCTGCGCGAGCTAACCTGTTCAGTCTCATGGCCGGCCAGTGCCGATCCTGCGCTGCGTAATGGTTACTTTTCGGTTGGAGGTAGGAGCTTGCGGTCGATGAGGGACTGCAACGCGTTCCGGAAGGAGTCCTCGGTGTCGATCGTTTTGGTGAACCCGGCCTGGCGCAGTTTGATGGTGCTCACGAAGGCTCGTGGCCCTTCCGGGGCGCCGTAGGCGAATGCAAAGTCCGCGTGCTGGTCGCCGTACCCGACCAGGTCCCGGAGGCTGGGTGAGCGAAGACCGTACTTCGCGACGATCTGGTCCCAGACCTCCACGTGTTCGGCAAGGTAGGTCGTCACACTGGTTGCTGTGTCCGGCCCGGTCTCGGCCCCGAGTGTCTCGGCCAGGGCCGGCCACACATTGCGCCACTCGAACACGTCACCGTTGGTGATGTTGAACGCCTCGTTGGCCGCCTGGGGTGACCGCGCGGCCCAGACCATCACATCCGCGACGAGGTGTGCGTCGGCCGCCTCCCAGACGAATGACGGGCCGCCGGGAAACCCGAACGGTTCGCCCATCTCGCGGCGGATCGCCGCGTAGACGCCGATGGCGGGCAGCACGTTCAACGCCCCCGGGGTGGCGCCGGTGACGAGTTGCGGGCGCAGTGCCGTATAGGTGAAACCGTGCTTGGCTCCCATCTCCCGCACGTAGTCTTCGTGGTCGAAGAAGAAGTTGTCGTGGTCGTGGCGGGCATCCCGCTCGCGTGCCGGGATGGGGATCGGGTGCAGGTGCACGCCGTAGATCTTCGTTCCCTGCAGGATGCTGATGTGCTGGAAGCCCCCGGCGACGCGCACGATCGGTTCCACCACGTTGCGGAGCATGGCGTTGTTGGTCTCGATCTGATCCTTGCTCGACCAACCCTCGACCAGTTCAGGCTTCTCGTGCAGGGCGGTGTAGGCGACGTGTGTGACGTCGGAGAGCGGATCGAACGCAGCGCGGGTCGCTTCGGCGTCCCGCAGATCGACCGACAGGAACTCGATCTCCCGCCCACTGGGCAGCTTCGGTTCGTTGCGTGAGACACCGATCACGTCCCAGCCGGCGGAGAGGAACTTCTCGCTCGCTGCGACCCCGAGTAGGCCGCTTGCCCCGGTGACCAGCACCTTGTTCGGCATGACAACTCCTTTCCATCCTGTGCGACATGCCAACCGTCATCCCCGTGGTGGGAGTCCGGGTGTTGAGGGGTGGGGCAGGTGCGGACCGCCCCCACCCCTTAGCCGTGGCGCTATTGCTGCTGGTATGCGAGGTCGGCGGCGGTCAGACCTTCCAGTGCCATGCCGAAGGGCACGGCCTCGACGATGCGGCGCAGCAACCGCTGGTTGAGGGTCTGTTTCTGCAGAGACCGGTACAGCCGAGGCTTCGCGGCGAGCTTGCGCGCGATCTCCAGCCCTCGGGCGTATGCCTGGTCGTGCGGCAGCACTTCGTTGACCACGCCCCACCGCTCCGCCGTGGCGGCGTCGATGGTCTCCCCGGTCCACAGCAGCCACTTGGCGCGTGCGGTGCCGACAGCCTCCTCCCAGACGACCTGCAGGCCGTCGCCGGCGGTGATACCGAAGGCTGGGTGCGGGAAGTCTCCGTAGGTGGCTCGTTCGGAGGCGATGTGGATGTCGGTGAGCAGTAGGTATTCCGAGTGGACGGTCGCGGGCCCGTTGGCGACGCCGACGACCGGGAACGGCAGGCTGAGAAGGCGCTGCAGGACGGCGAGTCCTTCGGTGCGGATCTTCTCCCATACGGCGGGCCTGAAAATCTCGCCGAGGCTGGCCCCGTCGATGTTGTCCATGAACACGGCGCCGGTGCCGGTGATAATCATTGCCTTGTTGTCGGCGTCGAGCGCGACTTCTTCGAGGGCCTTGGGCAGGTCTTCGTGGGTCTGGCCGGTGAAGACGATCGGTCCGCCGCCGGTCTGGAAGCGCAGGGCGAGGATGCCGTCGTCGGTGCGTTCGAAGGCCAGGTCCTTGTATTTGCCGAAGTAGCTCGGGTCAGACATTCATTTCTCCAGTCGGTGATTAGCTGATTGCGATACAGAGTTAAGTCGTTTCTCCGTGCAATCGATACCCGCCGGCGAGAACGATTGCTGATAGGGGTCATAAGTACGGGCGAGAAGGGGATTTAGAACCGCGGGAAATGCGCGGATCCGCTGCCCACGCGGTGGTTATTCGTCAACGATCGCGCCGAGCACGTCGTTGAACGCCTCGGCGGAGCTGGGGTGCATGTAGATCGCGTCCCGCATGTCGCCGGCAGCTTCGCCGCTTGCCGCCCTTGCCGAAGCCGACCACGAGCACGTCCGCGTGAAGGGAGTTCATGTCCCAGTCCGCCAATCAGTAGCCGGGGAAAAGGGACCGGAGATCGTCGACGGTGACCGCGCCGGCGGCTGTGACGCCGTCCTCAGCGCGATTACGCCCGTACACCAGGCGAAGCACGGCCTCGGCCGAACCCCACACCGTCGCCGTGGGATCGCCCGGTTCGCACGCCACGATGCGCAGTTCGCCGCCCAGGTCGAGGCACCAGGTGCGGCGCGGATCGGTCAGCTCCAACGCGACCTGGCCTGGCTTGAGGCGGGCCAACGTGTCGGCATCACGGAAGCGGGTCGCGACCCGATCCAGCCGCTGCCACAGCAGGTCTACCTCGGCCGCCGGGATCGTTGCGGACGGGTCCAGCGCTACTTCGATGTCCCAGCCGTGCACCGACTGCTCCGAGAGCCGGTAGCCGGCGTAAGCCGGAATGCTGAGTAGACCGGCGAAATACGGCACGCGAACGGTAGCCGCGTCGGTGGAGTCCAGCAGCGCGCGGTGCTGGGCATCGGCTTCGCGCCAGGCGGCGCGCTGCTCGGGCGCGGACATGGCGTCCCACCGCGGCCAGACCGGCTTCGTGTCCCGCTCGCCCGGTCCGGTCTGGTCGCCGTCGAAGCCCCGCCGTACCAGGACGGTGCCGATCTCGGCGGCGCTGCCGAGGTGGGACAGCACGTGCGCGATACTCCAACCACGCGCGTACGACGGCGCTGCCAACTCCTCGTCGGTCAGGTCGGCGACCAGTTCCGCCAGCCGTTGCGAGCTGGTGTGCAATGCGGCCAACCAGTCGCTGTCGTTCATCCTCGGTTCCTTTCCACCACACCACACAACCTCGTTGCCGGCGCTTACCCCAGTGCTCGGCCAGTCGATTTGCCGAGGGTCGTCATAAGGCGCGCTTGTGGGTGCGTCTGGTGTGATGGGTGCGTGGAGCTGCGAGAAATGCGCGCGTTCGTCGTGGTGGCGGAGGAAGGCAGCCTGTCGGCGGCGGCGCGGCGGCTGCACCTGAGCCAGCCGGCGCTGTCGCAGACGATGGCCGCGCTGGAACGGCAGCTCGGTATCCCGCTGCTGCTCCGGCGCAGCACCGGGGTGCAGGCCACCGAGGCCGGGATGACGCTGCTGACCGAGGCGCGGGCGGTGCTCGCCCGGCACGACCAGGCACTGGCGGCGGTGGCCCGGCACACCGCGACCGGCGGCGGCGTGCTGCGCATCGGCATTCCGCTGGAGCTGCCGACGGATCTGCTGGCCAAGCCGCTCGTCGACCTCGCCGTGACCTATCCCGGCACGAGGGTGCAGGCCCGGCACCTATCGACCGCCGCGCAGTTCGACGCCTTGCACGCCGGCGAGCTGGACGCGGGCCTGGTCCGGGAACACCCGATCGGGCAGGATCTCGATGCCGTGCTCGTCGCCGAGGAACGCCTCGGCGTACTGCTCGCCGCCGAACAAGCCGCGAAGACCGCGGGACCGGACGGTGTGCGACTCGACTCCCTGGCCGGTCTGGACTGGGTCGGCTTCCCGCGCTCCGGCAGCCCCGCCTGGTACGACGAACTGACCGCGATCCTGCGCAGCCACGGCCTGGACCTGGGGCCAGAAGCGCCGGCGGGCCAGGAACTGATCGCCGAGGTGAAGCTGGCCGCCGTGACCGCGGGCGGGGCGTTCGCGCTGGCGCCGCCGGACTGGTCCCAGCCGATACCCGACTCCGTGGTCTGGTCACCACTCGCCGGGCATCCGCTGGTACGGCGGACGTGGGCCGTGTGGCCGGCGAGTTCCCACCGGCGGGACCTCGCGCAGCTCGTCGCCGCGCTTGACCGAGGCTGAATCAGCCGTGCCGCCTCGGGTCGGTCAGGCCAGGGTCGAGCCACCGCTCGCGCAACTCTCCCGGCGGCACGACCACCGGCTACCGGTCGTGAATGTGCCCAACCGCGTCCGGGGCGGGTGGGGTGGCCCTCAGTCGCTACGAAACTCCGCCCGGCACCGAGTCCGCCGCATTGCCCGCGAGCTGTTCGCCAGGGGCTCCCGGGTGGCAGCCGGCCCCGTGGGATCACGAGATCAGCTCAGTGAACACGGTGCGCACCCTCGGCACGTGTTCGCGGCCCCGGCGCATGGCCAGGTAGAGCGAGTTGAGCACCGGCTTCGGCGGGGTGTGCAGGACTTGAAGTGTTCGGTTGGCGACCCAAGCGGCACGGCCACCAGTGCACCGACTGCCAGTCCCGATGCGGACAGGGCGGCCACCTGCGCGGCGCTGGCGTGCAGCGCCTTGATCGCGATGAACGAGAAGGCGCCGAACCCCAGCCACGTTCCGTAGGTGCTGACCGCGTAGCCCGCCCACAGCCAACTGATCGCCGGCCCATCCCTGCGACACCCTGCACTTACGCTCTCCCGCCCACGATGACCGCGACCACATCATGTTGTCCCGAGAGCAGATAACCGAACACGATCGCCCACCTCAAACAACCGACACACCGGACCGGCAGAACCAGTCATCGGCATCATGATCGAAGCCGAGCTCGTCCTCGCACCACACGGACGGACGAGACCCCCGCAAACGGTGCTGCTCGCCAAGGGGTGCTCGACTCGGGGTGCGACCAAGGAACCCAGACACTCGCGTTGGCCCGGGCCAGGCACCAGGTCACTGGCCTGGATATCTCCACCGAGTTGTTGGAACGGTTCGAGACCTCGCTGGCCAGCGAACCCGATGAAGTCCGTGCCCAGGTTCGGCTGGTACACGGCCCAGGCAAGGCGGCGCCGACGCTGGCCGGCGGATCGTTCGAGGTGCTGTGGACATTAACTACGCCACCCACCGGTCAATATCTCCGCGCTCAACAGCGGGGAAGTCGAAGTACCGCAGGCTGTACCGCACGTCCTGCCCGACGCGGGGGCAGTGTGGGCCGTTCTCGGATTCGTTCGTCCAGGTCGTTCGTGTGGCGTTGGGGTGTGATCTATCTGGACTGCTGCTGGGCGATGTTGACCATCCAGGTGATCCCGAACTGGTCAACGAGCGAGCCGGCATCGGCACCCCACGACTGCCTCCCCAGAGGCAGCGTCACGGTGCCACCGGCGGACAGCCTCTCGAAGTAGCCGCGGAGTTTGGCGTCGTCGCCCCCGAGGAAGACCGCGACGTTGTTGCCCGCGGTGTGAGGCATCCCTTCCCGAACGTCCCACGCCATCAGCGTGTAGGCGTCTGGGGTGCGGAGCGTGGCGTGCATGATCTTGTCGGGGTGGGGCACGTCCGGCGAGCCGTAGTCGGCGTAGGTGCCCATCTCCAGCTCGCCGCCGAGGACATCCTGATAGAACTCGATCGCCTGCCGCGCGCTCCCGTTGAATGCGAGGCACGGGTTGAGCTGGGATCCCATCTGATGCTCCTTGGCGTGAGTGATCTCGAACGGCTGGAACGTAGCAACGGGCACCGACAACCGTCCGAGTCTTGACAGCGCGCCGGTCGCGCAGCACGACCGGACCCAGAGCACCCACCCGTAACGCCTGGCTGGCATGAGATCAGTTCGGCTTCCCTGCCGAGGACCCGGTCGAGGCCGGGTAGACGCGAGACGTGACCCCGCGCCGCCGTGATCATGTTGGATTGGGTGATGGACGCGCACTGGGTACGGCTCCAGCTCGACACCGCGACGTTCGACGAGTCACCGTTTCTGCCCTACCTGCACCGATGCGAGCAAGTCGGCTTCGAGTTCACCACCCTGGCCACGCTCAGAGACACCCCAAGTTTGCCGGCGCGCGCTCTACGAGCTCAACAAGACCTGCGCAGCCGATATCCCCGACCTCGGCCTCCCCGGCCGCGGCGAGTTCTTCACCTACGACGAATACACAGCCCACCGGTTCGAGACTTCGACCTACGATCCCGGCGCGGTCATCGTGGCCCGCCGAGGTGCCCAGTGGGTAGGGATGGCCGCGACATCACTGCGCCCAGCTCACGGGCACGCGGTCAACGAAATGACCGGCGTGCTGACCGAACATCGGGGCCAGGGACTATCCCTCGCCATGAAAGTCCTCGGCATCCGCGTCGTGCGTAGCCGCAACCTGCGATGGCTACGCACCGTCCACCATCCCGACAACACCCCCGCGATCAGCATGAACCGCCGGCTCGGTTTCGCCGTGTACACCGGGGCACCGTGGCCACGGGTGTGAGCGCCGGCAACCAGCACGGGTGCAGCTGCGGTCGCCGAGGCGCCCAGCGGGCAGACCACGCGTCACCGCAGCCCGGGCCAACAGGCGCAGCTGGGCACGCATCGCGGCGGTGCTCGGGGTGTCCAAGCAGGCCGCCATGCGCCGATTCAGCGAACCCAGCCATCCTGTCCCGGGCCCGAACTCTCGGCAGTCCGGGCCCGACGCTGTGCGGTCACCGACAGGTTGATCCGTTCAGCCCGTCGCGTTGCCTGGGATGCCGCGAACGCGTCACGCTGCGCGGCCCGGTGAGCCGCACTCGCCGGCGAGCACGTCACTCGTCGCAGCGGCCGTCATGCACGAGGTCCACGCCTGCCAGGCGGGCCGTGCCCTGCTACGGGCAACCCGGTTGCCCGTCGCAGTGGAGACCTTCCAGGCCGCCGGGGCGGTGTCCCGCGAGCTGGAATCCTGCTACGCCGGCCGGGTTCCGGATCACCGCGGGCGTGAGACTGGTGCGGGTCCGGCATCACTTGGGCTGTCATTCGGTGCGGAGGCTGAATCGCACTGCTCTGCGCCCTCCCGCGTGGGCCGCGCTGCCAGAACCTCACCACCCGTCATACGCCGAGCAGCCATCTTCTCCTCCGAGTGCACTACGTCAGTGACTATGGGGATGTCGGCCGAACGGTGCGTCGGGCGACGCTGCCGACCTGTGCCGAGTCGAGGGCGACGGCCTCCCTGGGCGATCCCGCACGGCGGTGCCCGCCGACCGGCCGCGGCGCGTCGGACAGCAGCGCGGGGTTGCGCCAGACCAGCTCGGCGCCGCCGAACCGCACCGCCAACAGCCACCCGCCGAGCGCCGGCATGGCCAAGATCGACGAGCACCGGTCGATTCACGCTATGGCACCCGAGGGGTCCGTCCCGGAGTAGCCACGCGCGCTCAGCGGTGCGCGGCGGCCGCCGCGGGGAGCGCCCGGGCGCGGACTACTTGTCCGGTGCGCAGTTCCACGTCCAGCCGGCGGCACTGGCTGAGGGGTCCGCGCAGTACCACCGGGTTGTCGTCGAATGCGCCGGACTGCCGGGCGTGCTCGGCCCAGACCAGCAGATCGGCGGCCTGCTCCTCGGTGCCGGCGCCGACCTCGGCGGGCTCGGCCGCCCACGGCTGGCCGACCCCGGACAGCCCGGCCAGGAACGTGCGCGCCGACCACCGGGGGCCGGCCAGCATCACCACCGCCCGCCGGGCCGCCGCCGCGTCCGGCACCAGCACCACCTGGGCCACCCGCTCGGGGAGTTCGGCGTGCTCAGAGAACCGGGTCTGCTCGGGGAACCCGGGTTGCTCAGAGAACCCGGGTTGCTCAGAGAACCCGGGTTGCTCAGAGAGCCTGGTCTGCTCGGGGAACCCGGCGGCGACGCGGACGAACACCCCTCGGCGGTTGTCCGGCGGCGGCACCATCAGCCGACCGGAGGCGTGCCCAGGATCGAAGGGCCCCGGCGCGCGCAGCCACGGGCGGCTGGCCGCGACCAGCTCAACGAGCCCGGTGCACGCGGTCTGCCGACCGGTCGGCGCGCTCACCAGCCAGCCGCCCGCCCGCGCGGTCACCCTCGGCGCCGGCCCGGGTGCGAGCCGGGCCAGCGCGGCGGCCACCGCCATCCTCGCCGGCAGGCCGGCCAGGAACGGGCGCGCCCAGTCGTGCGCCGCCCGCTCCCCGCACCCGCCACACATCAGCGCACCCCCGGCCCGGGGCCCGGCGCCGCCTCGTGCCTCATGGCATCACGTCCCCGGAGTTGGGCCCGAGGGTCTGGCCGACGTACAGGTTGCCGCCCGGGTCGCTGGCCAGCAGCACCGCGGTCGGCGCCACCTCCTCGGGCCGGCCGAACCGGCCCAGCGGCAGCTCGGCGCGCTTGGCCGTCTTCCAGTCCTCGGTGATGCCGGCGACCATCGGCGTGTCGATCGGGCCGGGCGCGATCGCGTTCACCAGGACCCCGCGCGCGGACACCTCCAGGGCCAGCGACTTGGTCAGCCCGATCACCCCGGCCTTGGCCGCCGCGTAGTGCGCCAGCCCGCGCCCACCCTTGATACCGAGCTGCGAGGCGATGTTGATGATCCGCCCCCAGCCCCGCTCCAGCATGCCGGGCAGCACCGCGCGGCAGCACAGGAAGACGCCGGTCAGGTCCACCGCGAGGGTCTCCGACCAGGTACTCAGCGACATGGTGGCCAGCGGAGACTCGGTGAGGATGCCGGCGGAGTTGACCAGGATGTCGACCGGCCCGGCCAGCTGGGTGGCCTCGCGGACGGCCGCCGCCACCGACCCCTCGTCGGTGACGTCCACCGCCACGGCGCCGGCGAGCCCCAGCTCGGCCGGGTCGACGACGGACCGGTCGGCGACCACGACCGAGGCGCCCTGCTCGGCGTAGGCCGCCGCGATGGCCCGGCCGATCCCGCCCGCCCCGCCGACCACCAGAGCTGTGCGCCCCCGCAACATCGGTACCTCCTCCGTCAGGGTCGGCTGACGATGGCCACCTGGCCGTCCGTCATGAGCAGGTCAGCCCTTCAGGGTCTGCGCGGTGCGCGCGGCGAACATCAGCACGCCGGACAACAGGGTGCCCAGTGCGCCCACGATCAGCGCGGCCGAGCTCCAGGAGTGCCCGGCCGCCAGCATCGAGGTGACGATCACGCCGGCCACGATGGCGCCGGGCTGGGACAGCGCGTTGAGGAACGCGGTACCGGTCGCGCGGCACTGCGTCTCATAGCACTCCCCCATGTAGAACAGCAGCGCGGCGTACGGCCCGATCAGGAAGAACATGCCCAGCGAGTAGAGCACCACCACGGCGAACGTGCCCTGGGCGACAGTCAGGGTGAGCACGAACAGGACCCCGGACAGCAGCCAGCCGACCGCGATTACATTCCGCCGGCCGAACCGGTCGCCGGCCCAGCCGTGGAACAGGTAGCCGAGGTAACCAACCGCGTTGATCACAATCAGCATCAGCAGCGAGCCGGTGAAGCTGACGCCCTTGCCCTCGGTGAGCACCGTGGTACCTAACACGCTGAAGACCTGGATGCCGAACCAGTTGACCAGCCAGGCCAGCCCGAGCACCAGGGTGTTGCGCAGCGCCTTGCCCCGGAAGATCGCCACCAGGCCGCCGGACTCCTGCTTGACCAGCCCGTACGACGCGGCCATCGCGTCGGCCTCGGCGACCTGGCCCTGCTTCCGCATCGTGCGCAGCTTCAGCTCGAGCTCGAACTGCGGGCTCTCCTTGAGCTTGCGGCACAGCAGCGCGATGACCACCGCCGGGAAGAACGCCAGCAGGAAGCACCCCCGCCAGCCGACCAGCGGCAGGAACACCGCCACGAACGCGGAGGCGATGAGCACCCCAAGCGGCCACCCGCCCTGCACCAGGCTGTACACCAGCCCGCGGCGCTTCTTGATCGTCTCGTCCTCGGTAACCGCGTAGATCTCGTTGAGATATGTGGCGTTCACCGCCTGCTCGGACAACCCCAGGCCGCTCAGCGCGCGGATGCCGACCAGGAAACCGATGCCTGGGGTGGCCGCGCTGGCCGCCGAGGACACCGCCGTGCCCGCGACGGTGAGGATCATGCCCCGGCGCCGGCCGATCCAGTCCACCACCGGGCCGATCGCGAGCGCGACGACCGCGGTGCCGACCGAGACCAGGGTGGACACCAGCGAGGCGGTCGAGGTGCTCCAGCCGAAGGTGGTGGACATCTCCGGCAGCAGCGTGCCGAACAGGATGTAGTCGTAGACGGCGAACGTCCAGGCCAGGAAGGCCAGGACGGTGGCTCGCCTGGTGTCCTTGACCCCGAACCGGGGCAATGCCGTGGTCAGCGCGTTCGCGGTGGATTCCAGGGACATGGGAGTGCCCTTCCAAGAGGGGTCACAGGGTCCGGTCAACAGCGGGACGGGCGGAATGCGGGTGTTCAGGAGCGGGCGGAACGGGCCCGGAAGTCGTCGGCGATCTCGTCGAAGGTGGACCAGCGCACACCCTCGTGCGTGTTGATGTACTCGATCAGCCGTTCCAGCATGAGCAGGTTCTGCGGGCGCCCGGAGACGTCCGGGTGGATGGTCATGGTGAACGCCGCGTAGTCCATCTCCCGGTACACCCAGTCGAACTGGTCGCGCCAGCTCTGCTCCAGGTCGTGCGGGTTGACGAAGCCGTGGCTGTTCGCGCTGGCCTTGATGAACATCATCGGCGGCAGGTCG
>Ga0137415_10000971_pt1 | contig 28162 bp, 25 predicted proteins | sample CZODoug3_1_1_16f_FD_183082 | JGI IMG/M metagenome (GOLD analysis project Ga0137415, IMG submission 183082) | Vadose zone soil fungal communities from Angelo Coast Range Reserve, California, USA - CZODoug3_1_1_16fungal (Hybrid Assembly) | ecosystem: Environmental > Terrestrial > Soil > Vadose...
ATTCCGATTGGCGCGAGCGATTACAGCACCGCGGCATACAGCTACGACGACGGTGCGGCCGATCCGGAGCTGAAGCGCTTCAGCATCGACCACGATCGCGATTACATTTTGCCGACGTTGCGCGCGGCGCTCAGCGCCAATCCGGATCTGTTCTTGTTCGGCTCACCGTGGAGCCCTCCCGGATGGATGAAGTACAGCAACTCGATGTTAGGCGGCAACATTCGGCCGGAAAATATCTCCACCTACGCACGATACTTTCAGAAATTCGTGGAGGAGTACGCGACAGCGGGCGTGAGAGTGCGCGCGGTGACCACCCAAAACGAGATCGACGCCGACCAGGGCGGCCGGATGCCCGCGTGTCCCTGGCCGGAAGAAGATGAGGAGCGCCTGGTGGCCGCGCTCGGCCCATTATTCGAAGCGAGTGGCACGAAAATCTGGACGCTCGACCACAATTACAATTTGTTCGGCCGCGCCCTCGATCAACTCTCGAGGCCCCGCTTCAAGAAATACGTGAACACCGTGGCGTGGCACGGCTACGTGGGCACCCCGGAGATGATGGGTAATGTGAAGCAGAAATTTCCGGACGTGGAGATGCATTGGACCGAAGGCGGAGACGACTACAAGTTCCCTGATTATTTGACGAACTGGAGCAAGTGGGGTGCGACGTTCGCCGGCATTCTGGCCAACGGGCCGCAAAGCATCACCATGTGGAATTTGGCTCTCGATGAGCGCGGCCGGCCCAATATCGGCCCCTTCGATTGCGGCGGGCTCGTGCAGATTCATTCGCAGACGAAAGAAATCACGCAGTCCGGATTGTATTGGGCGTTGGTGCACCATGCCCGGGCGTTTCGCCGCGGCGCTGTGATTGTCGCTTCGCACGACACCAACGGCGACGTTCCGGCGGTGAACGGCGCACTGATCGGTCAGCCAGCGTCATCATCAACTGTCGCAGCGATCCCGAATAGCGCGGCGACTTCGCGCGTGTACCACACGGCGGCGAAAAATCCCGACGGTTCGATGGTGCTGGCGCTAACCAATCCGGGCAACGCGAAGGAGGTGACCGTCGCATGCGCCGGCCAGACCGCGAAAATATCGCTGACCGCCGATTCGATCACCACCCTGCGGTGGAGCTGAATTCAACTTTGCCGTGCCTGCTAAACGCGCAAGCCAGACAAGTACCGCCGCGCTCCAAAGATCTCGTTTGACAATTGACTAGGTCGCTTCAAAGCACCCACTACCTAGCAGCGCATCGGTGGCATAATTCCTCCTCTCGGTACACAATATGCCCGACCGCTAGAGTGTATCGAGGTGCTGCATGTCCCTGCGTTCCGCTCCGTTCGTCGCTTCTTCTGCTCTGTTCACCTTTCTGGTAACCAGCTTGGGCCATTCCGCCCCTCCCTCCCCCGGCGTCCTCATCGTCGCCAACCAAAAAGAACACACCGTCCTCCTCGTCGATCCCGAAGCGCGCCGCGAACTCGCCAAAATCACCGTCGGCGTCAACGGCCACGAAGTCGCCGTCTCCCCGGACTCGCGCTTCGCCTACGTTCCTATCTACGGCAATTCCGGCGTCGGAAGGCCCGGCACCGACGGCGCAACGATCGACATCATCGATCTCCAGCAGCGCAAGCTCGCTGCCACCATGGACCTCGGCAAGCCCTTGCGCCCGCACCAACCCCAGTTCGGCCCTGACGGCCTCCTCTATGTCAGCGCCGAGCTCGCCAACGCTGTCGACATCATCGACCCCGCGTCGCGCAAGATCATCGCCGAAGCTCCCACCGGCCAGCCCGAATCGCACATGTTCGTGCTAAGTAAAGACGGCCGCCGCGCCTACACCTCCAACGTCCACGCCGGCACGGTCAGCGTGGTGGACATCGCCAATCGCAAGCTCATCACCACCATCCCGGTCGCCAAGACGGTGCAGCGCATCTCCATCTCTCCCGACGGCGCTCACGTTTTCACCCACGATCAAGATGCTCCGCGCATCGCCGTCATCGATACCGCTACCAACAAAATCAGCAACTGGATCGACATTCCCGATTACGCCTACGCTTCCGAGCCCACTCCCGACGGCCGCTTTCTACTCGCGGTCCTCCCGCGCGCCAATCGCACCATCGCCATCGATCTGAAAACTCTCAAGGTTTTGAAATCTTTCGACGTGCCTCAGCAGCCCGGCGAAATTCTGATCCGTCCCGACGCTGCGATCGCCTACATCACCTGCATGCCCGCGGGAAAAATCGCCGTCCTCGACCTCCGCACTTGGCAGCTCCAACCCACCATCGACTTAACCCCCGGCGTAGACGGCATGGCCTGGTCCGGAAACTAATCTTCTCCGTGCCCTTTCTGCTCTGCGCCCTCTGCGCCCTCTGTGTTAAATTCTTTTCCTCTTCATGCGCCTAACCACCGCCATTTGCGTCTTGTCCCTCGCCATCGCACCCGCCATTGCCCAAAAATCCCGCCTGCATCACCGCATCGCCGAGCCAATCGCCATTGCACCCTCCATCTATGATTGCGGCCACAGCGTAACCCTGCATCTAAGCGCCCCCGACCCCACTCAGGGCAGCCTTCTCCTCCTGGAACTCCGTAGCGCCACGCAAGCAGTCGCGGAGATAAAAGCCACCTGGGACAACCGCGAAATCCCTTTCTGGCAAGAGCCCAAGACGGACGAAAAATCTCCCGACCTCTGGCGCGCCTTGCTCGGCGTTGATCTGGAGTTAAAACCGGAAAATTACCCGCTCACCCTCACCGCGAAAACCGAATCCGCCGAAGCAATCCCCTGCTCCGCAACCATCGATGTGAAGGAAGGCACCTTCGCCACCGAAAGCCTCAAAGTCGCCCCCAATTTCGTCGAGCCCAATCCCGAACAGCTCGCCCGCGCCGAAGCCGAGCGCCAGCGTCTCCGCGCCATTTTCGCGACCATCACGCCCCAGCGCCTCTGGGACGGCAGCTTCCATTACCCGCTCACTGGCGTTACCACCGGCGGCAACTTCGGCAAGCGCCGCATCCTCAATGGCAAAGCCGGTTCGCCGCACGGTGGAGTCGACTTCCCCGCTCCCGCGGGCACTCCCGTCTACGCCGCGCAGCGCGGCCGCGTCGTCCTCGCCGAGCCGCTCTACTTCTCCGGCAACACCGTCGTCCTCGACCACGGCCTCGGTCTCTACACCTTCTACGCCCACTTCGAGTCCATCTCCGTGCAACCCGGCGACCTCGTGGGCACGGGGGCCCTTCTTGGCAAAGTCGGCGCCACTGGCCGCGTCACCGGCCCCCACCTCCACTGGGGCGCCACTGTAAATCGCGCCCGCACCAATCCCCTCCAACTCATTTCCCTGCCGCTGTAGGTCTTGTTTTCGGCTATGTGAGAGGTAGCAAGCGTAACCGCGTGCGATCGAATTCTATCGTTAGCAGGGCTCGTCTAGCAGCAACTTCATGCGGTAGGAAGGTTGATGCACTACGACAAAGACTAGCCCTGACTTCACCAAACAATTTCAGGCCGTGCAGGGCGCTCACCAAGGCCCCGCGGCCTTCTCGTATCCGCAGAGGCAAGCCACTTCGTGAATCGATTCCACGCATGCCGCTTCTTGACCGCGGCTCCAGCGAAGATATAGCCTCTCCCCGGACAACCCTGTCATTCATCCTCGCCCACAGGAGGCTGCGTATGGTTTCCCTCTCTGCTCTTTGGCTCCCGATTCTTCTCTCCGCCGTCATCGTCTTTATTGCCAGCTCCATCATGCACACGCTCCTGACTTACCACCGCAGCGACTGCCACCAGCTCCCAGACGAGGACAAGCTTCTTGCCACCTTGCGAGCCGCTGGTTTGAAGCGCGGTTTCTATATGTTCCCGTATTGCCTCCCCAAAGAAATGAAGTCGCCCGCCACGATAGAAAAATTCAAGCAGGGACCCGTAGGCACGCTGACCGTGTTTCCCAGTGGTCCGCCCGCCATGCCCAAATTCCTCGGGATGTGGTTTGCTTATTGCCTCATCGTCGGTTTCTTCGTCGCCTATCTCACCGGTCGCACCGTCGCCCCCGGCGCCCCGTATCTCGCCGTGTTCCGCGTAGCGGGCACTGCGGCGTTCCTCGCCTACGGCCTGGGACACCTGAGCAACGGCATCTGGAAGGGCGAGCCTTGGGGCATGACCCTGAAGGAAGTCTTCGATGGACTCATCTACGGCCTGCTAACCGCAGGCATCTTCGGCTGGCTCTGGCCCCGTTAGCACCTCCGGTAGGTGGCTAGCCGGACGGGGAGCTGTCGTGCAGGTCGGCAGGGTCAATCCCTTTGCCCTGACCAACGGCAGATACAGGTTCATTGGACATAGCTAGTCGCGAACTCTTCCGGGGCGCGGTGGCCCGGCGGTCCGCTCGATCTGGCTACAGCTAACGCCCGTGATTCCTGTCAGGTCGCCAAAGACGAGCGAGGTGGTGTCGCACGAAATCGAGGCCACGGGGTTGCCGACAATTGCGAGCGGCCGGAAAAATCCCGACACCGACTGCCGTCCGACCCGCACGCCCTCTTCGCTATTGTTACTGACGGTGATGTTGGTGACCGAGGTGCCGGTGTTCTGGTCAGCTCGGATGCCGGGACCGACGTTGTTGCTGACCTGCACGCCACTGTTGAGCGTGAGCGAGCCGCGAACGACACGAATACCTCCGCGCAAGGTGGGGTCGGCTGTCGCCGTCCCGTTGTTTTGGATTTGGTGCGGCCCGCTCATAGTGAGTTCGCCCAATCGCACAACGTTTACCCCGACCGTGGCTTGCTAATTGCGAGCATCTTCCGGCGCGGTTTTCCTTTCCTTACACGCTTGAGCGACTCTCTTTACTAAATTGACCTCTCCATTTTTAGGCATGTCCTAGTGAATCGTGCCTAAAACATAATAGTTACGTGAGCACACTTCCCCTTCTGTGCGATTGCTTCACAGTAAAGCCAATCGTACTCTCATCCCAGAACGTGCAACGCTTCAGCGGAATTGGCGTCAATGGCCCATTCCGCGCTCTCGCCACCGTTTGAAGACTCGGGCCCTGAGTGCTTGTTCGGACGCTACAGGGTGAAGCGAATCGAGAATCGTTGCCAATCCTCGGAGCGCCGGAAGGGATCGCTAATGAAGCCTGCCACAAAACTCTTGTTGTCTACGTATGTCGTGATGACCGCGCTTGTTCTAACTTCCTGCAGCGGCGTGAAACAGGCGGCTGGTTCAGGCTCGGGTTCCGGTTCCGGCTCAGGGTCGGGCTCCGGCTCAGGGTCAGGCTCGGGCTCAGGCTCGGGCTCAGGCTCGGGCGCAACGGGCCCCTTCACCATCGGCGGAACGGTGCTTGGTCTCAAGGGAACCGGACTTGTTCTGGAAGATAACGGCGGCGATGACCTGGCGATCACCGGTTCGGGCACGGTGGCCTTCACCTTTAAGACGACTATCGCCAGCGGCGGCACCTACAACGTCATCATCAAGACTCAGCCATCCAGCCCGATCCAGACCTGCAGCGTGACCACTGGCACTGGGACGGCCACCGCCAACGTCACGAGTATACAAGTGGTTTGCGCGCCAGTTTTCCCTGTCGGCGGCTCGATTTCAGGACTCCTCGGTACAGGACTCACGTTGCAGGACAATGGCGGTGACAATCTCGTCGTCGGCGGCACGGGTAACGTAAATTTTACCTTCGCCACGCCTCTTCTTAGCGGCGCGACGTACGCCGTCACTATTCTTACGCAACCCAAAACTCCGGTTCAGACCTGCGCGGTGGTCAATGGCACTGGCACGATCAGCGGCAACGTGAGCAACGTTAATATCATTTGCTCTCAGCCGGGCTTCTCCATTGGCGGATCAGTGGTTGGACTTGTGCAAACGACCGGCGATACTCTCGAATTGCAAAACAATGCGGGCGACAATCTTCTCGTTACCGGCGATACGACTTTCACTTTTCCCACAGCCGTGACGAACGGCGGGCTCTACAACGTAACCATGTTCCTTCCACCGACCAGCCAGCCGCAGAAGTGCACTCCGTGGTTTTGGACCGGCATCGCCACCGGCAACATATCCAACGTCATTATCGACTGCCAGCACAACGACTGGAACTGGATATCCTGGTATATACCCACCAATACAGCCAACAATTACGCGACGGTCACAACCCCCCTTAAAACCTCTGGCTCGTTGCCAGTACCGAGCATGGGTGCACCTGGAGGGCGAGATTTTGCTACAACGTGGACCGACAAAAATGGCAGAAAGTGGCTCTTTGGCGGACTCGGCTATCCCTATCCGTCTATCAAGACGACTGCTATACCCGAGAACCTCCTGAACGACTTGTGGGTCTTCGACCCAGTTGCACTTCCATTTGGGGCTTGGGAGCCTGCAAACCTCCCCATGTTCCAAAATACTGTCGGCGATTGGCTCGTGGATCCTAGGCCATTGGCAGCGCAAAACGTTCCGGGCGTTTACGGCACTCTAGGAACAGGCTCGGCCACTACTGCCCCTGGTTCGCGCTGGGGTGGCTCGACCTGGACCGATTCAGGCGGCAATCTCTGGATGTTCGGCGGCCAAGGATACGATTCATCGACATCGCAAAATAACGCTCTCCTCAATGACATCTGGGAGTGGGTCCCGGGCGGCTATGATACTCATACCAACGGCGACATTGCGGGCACGTTCACCGGCCAATGGGTTTGGCAAGGCGGCTTTAGCATCGGAAACCAGAGCGGTATTTACGGCACTCAGGGAGTCGCAGCGGCCGGATGCGCGACCGGCACGACCACCGGGTGCGTCATCCCGGGAGGCCGCTGGGCCGCAGCAACGGCGACCGATCCCGCCGGCAATGTCTGGCTCTTCGGCGGCCAGGGTTACGACTCTGCCGGGAAAGTCGGCTTACTGAATGACTTATGGCAGTACAATCCTACAACGAAGCAGTGGACTTGGATCGGCCCCTCTAATTCCAACCTAGCCAATCAAAATGGTAGTTACGGCACTCTGGGGACAGGCTCGGGCACCACCGCTCCGGGCGGCCGACAGCATGGGGTCCTCTGGGCCGATGCTTCCGGTAACATTTGGCTCTTCGGGGGGTTCGGCTTTGATTCCGCGGGAACAGGCTCACCTGAAGGCGCGGTGCTCAACGATCTTTGGAAATTTAATACCACGACAAAGCAGTGGGTTTGGGTTTCCGGCGGCGGCACTACTGGTATCGCCAATCAGGCCGGGACGTACGGGACGCAAACCACTGCAGCTGCCGGGAATATCCCAGGGTCGCGGTGGGGTGCGGTGGGCTGGCTTAACCCAGACGGCGACCTCTTCTTTTTCGGTGGCTGGGGATATGGTTCCAGCTCCACGCAGGGCACCGGATTCCTCAACGACATTTGGGAATATGACCATACCAGCGGACAGTGGACCTGGTGGAAAGGCTCCAGCGGAGTCAATCAGCAGGGCTCATATATAAGTATTGCCGGCGTACCCTTCGTGAACAACGTGGTTGGTGCACGCAGGGGCGCCGCTCTATGGCAGCCCGACCCGAATGGTTATGTTTGGGTGTTCGGGGGAGAAGGCTACGACTCTTCAGCCGGCGCCGCTCCCGGATATCTCAACGATATGTGGACGTACCTGCCCTTTCCATAGACCAGCACAGTATTTCCGATTCTCGCGTGCACTTGCCGATAGCCCAGCCTCAAAAGCTGGGCTATCTCCTCATTCCAACATGGACACAAGCGAAAGTATCGTCTCTTGTTAGTCGACCGGCCCGGTGCTAAAACAATCGTCACCAACGGTGACATCCGATACTTTGACAACGAGTTTCGGAATTTCCGCGGTGTTTGGCTCGTTGTGACCGTATCCGCCCTCCCAACGTACCATCGGCTCCATTCAGCGTCAGGAGAGAAGCGCAATGCGAATTCTGCTCTATAACCCCGACAACGGCGTCACGCGCAACTTCATGCCCCATCTCTGGATGTTTCTGCTGAAGGCGCTCACTCCCGCGGGACATGAAGTGCTGCTGATCGATGGCAACGCGCAGCCCATGGACGAAGACGGCATCGCGCGATACGTGCTGGAACAAAACATCGGACTCGTCGGCATCGGCGCGATGACCCGCATGATCGCCAAGGCCTACCGCATGGCCGACGCCATCCGCGCCGTTGGCGTCCCCGTTGTGATGGGCGGCCCGCACGTCACCGAAATGGCCGACGAAGCGCTCGGCCGCTCCGGAGGTCCGCGCCACGCCGACGCTGTTGCTCTCGGAGAAGCCGACGATACCTGGCCCAAAATTGTGAACGACGCCGCAAACAACGCCCTCAAAGACATCTACACTCCCGTCGATGCCTTCGGCCAGGAGCAAAAGCCCTCCCTCCAATCCTATCCGCCCATTCCCTGGGACACCATCGACCTCGAGCAGTTCAACATTGTTCCAAAGATATTTTATCCCTTGCTCCAAAAAATCGGCGCGGGTTGGGGCACCTTCCGCATCATTCCGGTGGAGTCCGGCCGCGGCTGCCCCTACGGTTGCGAATTCTGTACCGTAACAGGCTTCTTCGGCGACTCCATCCGCTTCCGCACCAACAAAAGTGTCGTGGACGAACTGTTGCTCTTGAAAGCGCGGGCGCGCAGCGAGCGCGGCCAGATTGCGGTCTTCTTCATCGACGACAATTTCGCCATCAACATCAAGCGCACCAAGTCGCTGCTCCGCGACATCATCGCCGCCAATGCCCAAGTGCATTGGGTCGCGCAGATCAGCGCCAATCTGCTACGCGATGAGGAACTCGTCGACCTCATCGCCGCCGCGGGCGGCAAATGGATCTTCATCGGCATGGAGTCCATCGACCCCGCCAACCTGAAAGACGTGAACAAGGGTTTCAACAAGCCCGGTGAGTACGCCGCCGTCCTCGAGCGTCTCGCGCAGCGCAACGTCTTCGCTATCACCTCGTTCATTTTCGGCATGGACAACGACACCACCGGCGTGGCCGAGCGCACCCTGCACGAGATTCAGACCTGGCCGCCAGGATTGCCCATCTTCGGCTTGCTCACTCCTTTGCCCGCCACGCCTCTTTACAAGCGCCTGGAAGCCGCAGGCCGTTTGACCCGCCCCAAACACTGGCAAGAGTTCATACCGTTTGCCATGGCCCACACTCCGCTAAAAATGACCATCTCCGAAGCGCACGCCGAGGTGAAGCATGGCTGGGCCAAATCCTATAGCCCCGAAGCCATCGCCAATGCCGTAGCCTCGATCGCTCACAAGCCCCTCGGTTACCGCGTAAATATCCTGATCGCGCGCCTTTGTTTTCGGGGCATCTACTTCCCTCAGATGGGCCGCTTCGCGTGGGCCAAAAGCATTGCCCAGAACCGCCGCATCATCCTCACTCTCATAAAGGAGGCCTTCAGCGCTCGCCGCGCAACGCCTTCCTCCTCCGCCCAACAGGCATCACCGCTCGCGCATTCCCGGTAGGCGCTGAAAGCAAAAGTGGCCCTTCGCAAAGGACGCTCCGGGTAAACGAGTGGCGAGAAAGGTCGCAGGAACCCCCCCACCCCGGGTGTTTTGGCAAAAGAGGCTGCAAGCTCTTGAAAACAAAGGGAACGAGTGCAGAAAAGAACGCAAAGACACGACAAAGAGGCTGCAAGGCTCTGAGAACATGGGATTTGCTGCCCCGACCGGGTCGGGGCAGGCGCCGGCACAGAGACACGATGGGGTCACCCCCGGGTAATTCAGATCGTTGTCAAAACAAAGGGGTTGCGAGAAAAGCAATTCGTAAGAGTATGAAAACAAAGGACCGACAAAATCGAAAGGCTGAGAATACACGGCGGGTTGCGGGGGAAGGAGGGACGAAACGGGGACACTGGGCAGCAACCTTGGGTTGGAGAATACCGCATCCGTTACTATTTGTCAAGTGAGAAATTAAAGGCTGTGAATTGAATGGGTTGCGGGAACGGCGGGGCCAAGCGTATTCTTTATTCGCGTTGCACGCGGATCGTCAGTTTTAGGATCTCGCCCGATTTCAGTGAGATTACGCCCTCTTTCCCGCGCCATTTGCTGCCGCCATAGTGCCACGGGCGGTACCTCTTGGCCTCAAAGGTCGCTCGGAATGGCGCTGGAGGTACCAACAAATCATCTTTGGCAAGTGTGCTAGTGCTGTAAGGCTCCGTTTGGTCAAGGCGGGAGAAAATAAATCCGCCGAGGACTGGCTTTCCGTCCTCGTCGACAACCTCGTAATTCAGGTGCGCGGCCCTAACGCCGACACGCACCACTACGCCCTTGGTCGTCTCACCAGACTTAATCTCGACGGTCGGGAATTCCTGACGGGGCATGAGGTAAAACGCAAAGAACGCGTACGGATACCCCGCACTGTTTTTGTGCGCGGAGAGCCAGACCTTACCCTGCGGAAGCTGCATGGTAAACCGACCGTCACCATTAGCATCCTGTTGGGTCACATCCCGAGCCGCTCCTGCTGCATGGACGTACGACGTGACGGTCGCGCCTGGCAGGGGCTTGCCGTCCACGTCGACCACGATGCCCTCAACGATGCCAAATTTAGCTTCGGCCGTAACGGCTGGGGCCTGACCGAAGCACGCGGTCGCGCGCAACAGAAGGACAACTGCCGCCGGAACAACTCTCATACTAATCTAATCTCCTAATGGCATCCCGTGGTGTCACAAATCGTCCCTGCGCTGAAGCTGGTGGAGTTTCCGTCGACCCTCACCAGATTGCTCTGGGTTGTGCGCGGCGAGACCCACAGGGCCTTGTTCCCGGAGGTCGCGCACGCGGACCACGTTGACGTGACACTGAATCCACATTCGCTTGACCGGTCGATCCCGGAGGTGCAAAGGTTACTCGACACAGCCATGTTGTCAATGAATGTGCTATCAGCGGCTGTCGGCGCACAGCTAGCTGGTACTGGGGACGTGCCAGTACATGAGCTAACGGGTTGTGGAGGGTTTTGAGTCTCAGCCACTGAAGGACTGTTCGGCACCGTTTGGCCGTTCACGTCCACGACTCGCATTTGCATCTGCCGGTTTTGTATGCCGGTTGTCGGGCAGCTTGCGGGTACGCCTTGCTGATCTACTACGAGGATCAGATGGTCGGGCACCGGTGTTATGGTGCCGGACGCGGAACTCTGCCAATACGTGAAGGGGCAGGGGGAACCGTTTCCAGCGCAGTCGCCATTCACGTCAATTAAATTTGCGCTGGCCTGGGCGTTGAATGAGCCGGGGCTGACCCCGGTGAAGGCTCCAACCGTCGACCCGCTGGGTCTCGCCACTTGAATATTGCTGCTGGACCAGGAGGACCGGAGCGTGACGTCTTCCCACACACCGTTTTGGTCGAAGCCCCAAGAGCTGAATTGGGTGTCTTGACCGACAGGCGCGGTGCCCTGGTCCGCACTGACGTAAAAGTCGCTATAACCAAAGCAGGTGGGGCAGGTGTTTCCGCACGTGGCCGTGGAAACGACCCGTTGGCCTCTGACGCACCTCTGGCGCTTAGGAGAAAGGCGCCCGCCACCCTCCGCAACTCAGGGTAAACGGTCGGCGGCCGCTACATAAAGCCGGCGCATTTGACTATGCGTCACTGCTCTTGGTCTTTGGCCTGCGCTCCGGCTGCGGCTGCGGCCTCTTTGGCGCGTGGGAGAACCGCCGGGGGAGGAGGCTGCGGCGGTTTGTCTTCTTGTCGGACTTGAACCTTGCTACGCAAAACCGCGCCATCTTCGATGACGATGCCCCGCGTCTCCATGTCGCCTGTAACTCTGCCGGTGCCCGAAACCTGGACGCGCTCGCCCTTGAGGGTGCCAATCACTTCACCGTGAACGATAATTTCGCGGGCTTCGATTCCTGCGGTAACACGGGCGTTGGGACCGACAGTGAGACTGCCATCGGAAATGTGAATATTTCCTTCAAACACCCCATCCAGGAAGAGATCCCCCCGACCCGATATTTCTCCTTTGATCCTGATGCCCTGGCTGAGCCGGACTGGCGCATTTGGAGAGGCCGGAAGACCGGAAGGCGAAGTGCCGGGAGGAGGTTGCGCTTTGTTTTCTTCAGCTTTACGCCACATTAGACACCTCCACGCTGCGAACTCCGAAGCCGCGTGGAGCTGGGGTGCCGACGGACAAGCCGGAGGAAACGCAAAGATAGTACAGCGGAGAAAGGGTGTAAAGGAGAAAGGACAGTAGGACGCACTGTTTCCAGGGGGAGGCTACACTCAAAGGAGTAGCCCTCGGCCTTTGGGCCGCAGCACAAGGGAAGGGAGGGTGGTACGGTTTGGGTTATGCGGCTTGTAGGTCCATGCTGAGGACGGCGGTGCGGGCGGGGTCGAAGGATAGCTGCGCGGGCATGGACGAGAAATCTCTCAGAGTGTTTAGCTGATTTTCGTGACATTGGTTGCGATGGAGTGCTCGACATTACGAGCCGACGTATGAGCACTCCGGCTGGAGATTTTCGCCAGCAGATTTTGAGATCTTCGGCGCGGCGGCTCCATATTGCTCGGCAGGAAGTTTTTGGCGAACGAGGCCTTTTGCGGATGCCGCTCTCAGGATATGCTTCCTTGTACAACGTGAATACTCGTTTTCAACTCGGTTGGGAGAAGCGCAGCCGCTGGGCGCAGGGAGCGCGCGGATGAGCTTTCGGGCGAAGCTGTCTTGGATCTTCCTGGTTACCGTGCTGGCGTCGGTTTCCGTGGTCGCTTACAGCGTGGTGCATTACACGCAGGCCGCATTCGAGGAGATGGATGCGCAGCGCACCGAAGCGCTGGTGGCGCAGTTCAACAAGGAATTCGAACAGGGCGGCGATGGAGTGGTGCAGCAGGTGGAAAACATCGCCAACAGCGAGATCACGCTGAAAGTGGCCATAGACCTGGCGCGGCCGAACGCGGACCAATCGCTGTATGTGCACGATGCCATCGGGGTGTCGCAGGATCACGGGCTCGATTTCGTGGAATTTGTGAATTCGGACGGGACGCTGATTTCCTCGGCGCAATATCCGGCGCGCGTTGGTTACAAAAATGATTGGGTGACCGCGACACCAGATTGGCGCGGCTCGCATGCATTCTTGAAGAAGGAAGAACTGCCGGATGGCGTGGCGCTCTCGGTGGCTGCCGTGCGCACGGTTTCTGGAGGCAACGCCAAGAATCTTTATATTATCGGCGGGCGCCGGTTGAATCAGAATTTTCTTGCTTCGCTGGTGCTGCCTTCGGGGATGCGCGCGCTACTGTATCGCAATCTGGAGCCAGGTTTTGTGGAAGCGGCGCTGACGGACGTAAACGGCAGCGCCGACAATGCGGACCGTTTTCGTGGCTTGATCGAGCAAGTACAAAGAAGTCCGCAGCCGGTGGTGCACACGATTAACTGGACGACGGACGCGGCTTCTGCCGAGACGTTTCATGCGATGCCGCTGTTGGGGCGGAACAATGAACTGCTGGGAGTGCTCTTGGTCGGCAGTTCGCGCAAGGAATTGGTGCTGCTGACGCGGCGCATCGTGACGATAGCGGCGGTGGTGGCTGCGGTGGCGCTTCTCGTGGGCTTGCTGGTGAGCTTGTGGGTGGCGGCGCGCATCACGCGGCCGGTGGAAGAGCTGGCGGAAGGCGCACGCGAAGTCGCAACGGGGCGGTGGGATACGCGGATCGATGTGCGCGGGACGGACGAAATCGGGCAATTGGGAACTGCCTTCAACGATATGACGCGCACGCTGGCGGTGCAGAAGGAACGATTGGTGCAGACGGAGCGGGTGGCGGCGTGGCGCGAGTTGGCGCGGCGGCTGGCGCACGAGCTGCGCAATCCGCTGTTTCCCATGCAAATCACCGTGGAAAACATGCAGCGGGCCAAGCAACTGGAGGCCAAACAATTTTTGGAGGTTTTCAACGAATCGACCGCGACGCTGAAGACGGAGCTGGCGAATCTGAACACGATTGTGGGGCGATTCAGCGATTTTTCGAAGATGCCGACGCCGGAATTTACGAAAGTGAATGTGAATGAAATTTTGCGCGCGGCGGTGCGGCTGTTTGAGGCGCAGTTCAACGCCGTGGGCAAGCCCACGATTACCACGGAATTTTTCTTGACCGAGCCTTTGCCGGAAATTGACGCGGACGCGGACCTCTTGCACAAGGCTTTCCAGAATTTGGTTCTGAACGCGCTGGATGCCATGCCCGCGGGCGGAACGCTGACGCTGCGCACGTTCACACGCGAGCGCAACATTCGCATTGAACTTGCGGATACGGGCAAGGGACTGACGCCGGAAGAATGCTCGCGGCTGTTTACGCCGTATTACACGACCAAACAGCAGGGAACTGGTCTGGGGCTTGCCATCGTGCAATCGGTGGTGAGCGATCACCGCGGAACGATCAGCGTCACCAGCGATGAAGGGCGCGGGACATCGTTCAAGATTGACTTGCCGCAGCGACAATCCGGGCAACGACCGGCTCCCGCGGACAGTGCGGCCGCCGACGCGAAAAATTCGCCGAAGACTCTGGCAGCGGCAAGCGACTAACGCAGCGCAAAGGACCGAGGCTTGCCGCGCAAAGCTCACCTGCTACTCGTTGACGACGACCCGAATACCCTGGCTTCTCTTTCCCGCGCTTTCCGACTGGCTGGGCATGAAGCGACTGTGTGCGACAACGCGGGGCGCGCGCTGGAACTTTTGCGTACGGAAAGTTTCGATGTGATTCTTTCCGACGTGGTGATGCCGGGAAAAAGCGGGCTCGAGCTTCTGGAAGATCTGAAAAAGGCCGGCGTGAAGACTCCTATCGTGCTGATTTCCGGGCAAGCGAATATTGAGATGGCGGTACGCGCGACGAAGCTCGGAGCGCTGGATTTTCTGGAGAAGCCGCTTTCCACGGACAAGTTGCTGGTCACCGTGGAAAATGCGCTGCGTCTTTCGCGGCTGGAAGATGAAAACCGCGAGCTGCGGCAGCGCCTGGGCAAGCACGAGCTGATTGGCTCGGGGGCGGCGATGAAGCGGCTGCTGGCGCAGATTGAACGCGTGGCGGCGAGCGAAACGCGTGTCTGCATTCTGGGAGAAACGGGAACGGGAAAGGAATTGGTGGCGCGCGCAATTCATGAAAAATCGGCGCGGCGCGAAAATGCGTTCGTGACGCTGAACTGCGCGGCGGTGCCGGCGGAATTGATCGAGTCGGAACTGTTTGGACATGAGAAGGGCGCGTTCACCGGGGCGGCGGCTAAACATGCGGGAAAATTCGAGCAAGCCGATGGCGGCACGCTGTTTTTGGACGAGATTGGCGACATGCCGGTCGCCATGCAGGCGAAATTGCTGCGCGTGCTGGAGGAAGGCGAGGTGGAGCGGGTGGGAGGAGACAAACCCATTCGCGTGAATGTGAGGGTGCTGGTGGCCACGCACCGAAACCTGGAAGAGCTGGTGAAGCAGAATGCGTTTCGGCGGGATTTGTTTCATCGCGTGTATGTTTTTCCGTTGGCACTGCCGGCGCTGCGCGAGCGGCCGGAGGATTTCCCGGAACTGGTGTCGCACTTTGCTGGGCAAGTGGCGGCGCAGAATGGGTGGAAAGAGAAGAGTTTCGCCGGCGACGCGATCGCGGAGCTGCGGCGCTACAGTTGGCCTGGAAACGTGCGCGAGCTGCGCAATGTGGTGGAGCGGCTGGTGCTGCTGGCGGGAGAAGGAGCAGTGAGCGGCGCGGACGTAAGAATGGCTTTACCGGGCGCGCTCGGTACCGGGGCTGAGCGAGTTGGTGGCGCAGGTGTAGCGAGCGCCGAATCGTCTGGAACGCTTGCGGACCGGACCGAAGCGTTCGAGCGGGAAGTGCTGCTGGCGGAGATTCGACGGCACAACTTTCACATGACAAATGTGGCGCGGGCATTGGGCTTGGAACGGAGTCATCTGTACAAGAAGTGCCAGCAGTTGGGAATTGATCTGCAGTCGCTGCGCAAGCCAGAGTAAATCCAAAGACGAGCCGGAATTCCGTAAGTTATTGAAAACAGGGCTAATTTTGCCCTTGACAACGCATTGCAATACGCGATATATACTTTGCATATTGCAATAGGACGGTTCCTCATGACTCTCGGCGACAAGCTCCGCTCTCTGCGCTCGGTCGAAGGTTCGCTGCGCGGTTTAGGCCGCGCAATGACGCAGTTCGAGTTGGCCCAGGCGATGAAGCGTGAAGTGGGGCGCGGCCTAAGCCAGGCCTATCTCTCGCAGATTGAGAGCGGGGCGCGGCCACACTTGACGCACACCACGCGCGAACTGCTGGCGCGCTTCTTCCGCGTTTACCCGGGATTTCTGGTGGACGACCCGGCGGGCTACACAGCAACGCTGCAATCTGAACTGCGCATGGAAGACGCCAAGATCGATTCATTGCTCTATGCAGGCGCCGAGCAGTTTTCGGCTGATCCGGAATTGAGTAATGCGCTGCTGGCGGTGGCGGAAGAGCCGGATTCGCGGCGCGCGCTTTTGCTGCTGGCGGAAATTCTTCGCGCACCGGGCCTAGCGGACCGGCTGAGCGAGGTTTTGCGGCCCGGTGCCCACGAAAATGAACAGCCGGGCACCAGACGGCGCGGACATCCGCCACCGGAGGCTCCCAACTAATTTGCAGTGCTGATCGTCTTCGTCCCGATTCCAGTTCGCGCAGCATAGTGCGCTCGAGGTGCTGTATGACCTGGTCTGATTTTTATCTCTTCTGCTTCATCGTGGGCTTCGCGCTCAGCGTGCTGTCGTTTTTCGCGGGCGCCGTCCACATCCATCTTCCCTTCAAGATGCACCTGCCGTTTCACTTGGGGCACCACGGCGGAATGGGCGGAGGCATGCGCGGTGCCCTTCGAGGCGGCGTGCATGTTTCGTGGTTTAACGCTTCCACCGCCATGGCTTTCCTGGCGTGGTTTGGCGGAACCGGTTACTTGCTGACGCGGCACGCGCACCTGGTCGCGCTGGCGTCTCTGGCGATTTCCACGGTCGCCGGCCTGATTGCCGGCGGGATCGTTTTCAAATTCATGGTCAAGCTGATGCATTCGGATCCGCCGTTGAAGAGTGAGGACTACCGGATCGAAGGCAGCGTGGGCACGATCAGCATGCCCATTCGCGAGAACGGCACCGGGGAAATTATTTTTTCTCTCGGAGGCGCGCGCCGCTGTGCCGGTGCGCGGTGCGAAGATGGCCAGGCGCTTGAAAGAGGCGCCGAAGTGGTCGTCGAGCGTTATGAAAAGGGCATCGCCTACGTCAAACGGTGGGAAGAATTCACGAAATGAACGATTTCGGACTGACGTTCGACGCAAACAGTCCGCGCGGATAGAAAAGGGAGGTTCCTATGTTTGGGTTGCCAACGGATGTGGTTGTGGGTGCGGGGCTCCTGGTGCTTGTGCTGCTGATGGTGATGATTGTGGTCGCCCGAATGTATCGCAAGGCCGGACCCCACGAAGCGCTGATCGTATACGGAATGGGTGGCACGCATGTTTACACCGGAAGAGGCGCCATCATTTTTCCGATGGTGCAAACGTGCAAGGACCTATCACTGGAGTTGATGTCGTTTGACGTCGCTCCGCAACAGAACCTTTATACCCACCAGGGCGTGGCCGTCACCGTGGAAGCGGTGGCGCAAATCAAGGTGAAATCGGACAAGGAGTCGATTCTCACCGCCGCCGAGCAATTTCTTACCAAACGGCCGGAGCAGCGCGAGGCCTTGATCCGGCTGGTGATGGAAGGGCACCTACGAGGAATCATGGGGCAGCTCACCGTCGAGCAGATCGTCAAGGAACCGGAGATGGTCGGTGACCGCATGCGTTCCACGTGCGCGGACGACATGAGCAAGATGGGACTCGAGGTGGTGAGTTTCACCATCAAGGAAGTACGCGACAAAAACGAATACATCACCAACATGGGTCGGCCGGACGTTGCGCGCATCAAGCGTGATGCGGAAGTAGCCACCGCGGAAGCCGATCGCGACATCGCCATCAAGCGCGCCGAGATGTCGCGCGCCTCCGCGGTCGCCAAAGCGCAAGCGGATCAGGAACGCGTCGCCGCGGAAACGGCTTCGTTAGCGAAGCAAGCGGAAGCGCAACGCGACCTGGACATCAAGAAGGCCGCTTACGTGGAAGCCACGAAAAAAGCGCAGGCGCAGGCGGACAAAGCCTACGAAATCGAAACTAACATCCAGCAGCAGCAAGTGATCACCGAATCGGTGCGCGTGCAGCAGGTGGAGCGCGAAGCGCAAGTAAAAGTGCAAGAAGCAGAAATCGCGCGCCGCGAACGCGAGCTGATCGCCACGGTGCTGAAGTCAGCGGACGTCGAGCGCCAACGCATCGAGACGCTCGCGGAAGCCGAACGCCAGCGTTTGATCAAGGAAGCGGAAGGCCGCGCGTCTTCGATCCGCGCGCAGGGCGAGGCGGAAGCGGAAATTATCTTCAAGAAGGGCGAAGCGGAAGCCAAGGCCATGAACGTCAAGGCCGAGGCGTATCAGGAGTACAACCAGGCCGCGGTGTTCGACAAGCTGATCACCGGGCTCCCGGAAGTCGTGCGCGCGCTCTCTGAGCCGCTCAGCAAGGTCGACAAAATCACCATCGTCTCCACCGGCAACGGCGATGCCGCCGGAGCCTACAAGCTCACCGGCGACATCACCAAAATCGCGGCGCAAGTTCCTGCGCTGTTTGAAGCGCTCTCTGGCATGCAGATGTCGGAATTGCTCTCGAAGGTGCGCCTGATCGGCGACAACGCACCGAAGCCAGTGCCGCCGACGCTGCCGAATAAATCGGCATAAGGGCTATTTCCGTCCGGGCAGGCGCCGCACAACCTGCCCGGACGCTGCTCGCGGGCCACGGCTGCCCTGGAAGGGGGCGCGTCATGACCATGAAAGAGAAATTGCTAGTGCTTTGGGTATTCGTGGTGGTGATCGTCGCATTCGTACTCACGCACGTTGCGGGTCACCTGGCGTTTGTGCTGGAGGACTGCTTCGCATTGATTCTGCCGGTACTGCGCTCGTGAAAATAGAAAGAAATGATTGCCGTTGGAAAGGAGAATCATTATGGGGCTTTTAGAACGAGTCAGCACTTTAATGCGCGCGAATCTCAACGACATGATCGACCGCGCCGAGGATCCCGACAAAATGATCAAACAGGTGATCCTCGATATGGAGAACCAATACCTGCAGGTGAAAACGCAGGTGGCGGTTTCCATCGCGGACCAGCACATGCTGGAGAAGAAACTGAAAGAAAATGAAGACACCGGTAACGACTGGATGCGCAAGGCGGAGCGCGCCGTGGACAAGGGCGAAGATGACTTGGCCCGCGCCGCGCTGGACCGCTACCAGACTTCGCTGCGCCTGGCGCAAAGCTATCGCGAACAAGTGGACGATCAGAAAGCGCAGGTGGAAACTTTGAAGAGCGCCCTGCAGAAACTGGAGCAAAAGTTGGACGAAGCGAAATCAAAGCGCGACTTGCTGCTGGCGCGGCACCGCCGCAGCGTGGCGTTGGGCAAAGCGGCGCGTGCGCAAACGGCGATGGGCGATAACTCCAAGAGCGTAACGTTCGATCGGCTAAAGGACCGCGTGCATCACAGCGAGTCGGTGGCCACGGCGGAAGTGGAGCTGATCGCTGACGATGCCGGCGAGCGGCTGACGCGGATGGATCGCGACGTGGAGATCGATCGTCTTTTGGCGGATTTGAAAGATCGGCGCCGCCTGCCAGGATGAAGCGCGGTGTAGAGCGTTTCAATTAGCTCGGCCTGCCGCGAGAGAGGTTTTGCTCGGGGCTATTGGCGTGCGAGAATGGCGCGGTGAATCCGTGGCTGATAGGAGCGCCAGCGGTTGCGGCTGCAGCGGCGGGAGTTGCCGCTTATGGCGGCAGCCACCCGCGCGCGCAGCTTTTTGGCCCCACGGTTTGCCGCACCAACTCGCCTCGCAAGCTGGCCATCACGTTTGACGACGGACCTAATCCGGCGATTACGCCAAAACTGCTCGACCTGCTCGATCGTTACAAAGCGCCGGCGACCTTTTTCGTGATTGGTCGCTACATCCGCGAGAGTCCTGAATTAGTTAGCGAGATTTCCGCGCGCGGCCATGTCATCGGAAACCATACGGAGTCGCACCCCAATCTTTTTTGGAAGAACCCGTCGGAGATCCGCGTCGAGTTGCGCTTGACGCATTCGGCGATCAAGAACGCCATCGGTGCGCCGCCGAAGTGGTTTCGTCCGCCGTTCGGCTACCGCAATCCGTGGTTGGCGGCGGAGGCGCGCGAGCTCAACATGCGCGTGGCGATGTGGACGTTACTGCCCGGGGACTGGCGCGCGCCCTCGGCGGAATGGCTGATTCGTCGTATGCAGCCTATCGCGTCGCGCGCACAGCGCGCGTTAGCGCACACGTCGGGCGCGGGCGAGATACTCTGCCTCCATGACGGCAATCACCGCGAGCAAAATGCGGACCGGACACGCACGCTGGCGGCGCTCGAGCATTGGCTCCCGCGCTGGCGTGACCTCGGGCTCGAATTTGTTACAATCGACGGCGCGGTGGGTGCGCCCGCACCGTGAATATGGACGAGAAAGCCTTTTACACCGAGAAGGAAGAGACGCGGAAGGTCAAGCTGGTCTGCCCCAGTTGCCGCGGCGAGTTTGAAGCGCCCGTGCGCTGGAAAGTGTGCAGGAAGAGGAAAGAACTTCCGCGCGGCGCGGGCGAAGAGGACCGGAAGAAATTTGCTAAAGCCACTTCGTACATGGTGCGCCTCGATGATTTAGTGGCTTGCTATAAGTGCCGCAAACGCTTTGAGCTAACCGGACAATCGACGGTGCTCATCTCCGACGCATTGGGCGATCCGAGCGTGGACCCGGAAAATTTCGGGAATCGCTGAAACGCATCGTTCAAATCTCCGGATACATATCGAAGAAGGCTTCGATCGACTGCCGAAAGGTCGACTCGATTTCCTCCTTGCTGCCCGCAATCAAGTGCATCGTCACGCGGGCCGTGCGCCCGTTCTTCAGCACTACTGTGGCGTCCCTCACTTCGCCGAGGTCTTCCTCCGGCAGCAATCGCATCCCGTAGACGAGCGCCAGTTTCGCCATGCCGTCCTCCTGCCACTGCCATCAGCGTAGACTGCGCGATTCGGGCGGTCAAATGCCAGCAGTTGAATGGATTTGCGCGCTCGTGAGCGCTGCAAGCGTATACTACGGGCATCCGTAGCTCTGTCCCCCGCATCGCATGACAGCATGGAGGATCGCCGTGAACCGCACGCATTCGCTTTTGGCTCTCCCACTGTTGGTTCTCTCTTCGTCCAGTTTGGCCTTCGCGCAGGAGCCCGAAGGGCCACAAACATCGGCGCCGGCTCCGATCGCTCCGGCAGCGCGGCCTGCCTTGGTAAGGCGCGTTGGCGGGAACGACAAGGTTATGGTTCCCGCCGGCACGCGCGTTGCGGTTGTTCTGGAAAACGGCATTTCCACGCGCAGCGCCAAAGCCGGCGATTCTCTTTATTTCCGGACTTCGTTTCCCATCACGCAGAACAATCGCGTGATTATTCCCGTCGGTTCCTATCTTCGCGGCGAGTTGCTCGAATCCAAGCGCCCGGGGCGGATTAAAGGGCGCGGCGAGTTTCGCATGCGGCTGAACACTTTAATTCTTCCGAACGGCTACACCGTGGACTTGACCGCCGTGCCGCGCAGCGCGGACTCGGGCGGCAATGAAACCATGGATCCCGAAGGGAAAGTGACGGGACCCGGCGGCAAGGGAAAAGACGTCGGCACGGTTGCGACGACGACAGTGACCGGCGCGGGCATCGGAGCAATCGCCGCCGGAGGTAAGGGCGCCGGGATCGGCGCCGGCATCGGGGGGCTTGCGGGCTTGGGCGCGGTGCTCCTCACGCGCGGGCCGGAGGCGCAGTTGCCGCGCGGTTCAACGCTAGACATTGTGCTCGAGCACGACCTGGCCCTGGATGCCGACCAGATTCAATACCGGGGCGTGGGCGATTCATCGCCGATCACGCCGCCGCCCGCTCGGCCGGAATAGCTTTCCGTAACACCTTCTTATTCTTACGCGGTGGTTTCTTTTCGGGCTTCCACGAAGCGAAGAGGACTGAAGCGCTCCCAATCGACGGAAACGCGCTGCTCGGTCACCCATTCGCGAATAAGCCGCGCGGTGATGGGCGTCAGCAAAATGCCGCTGCGGAAATGGCCTGTGGCAATCAACAGGCCATCGATGTCCGTTGGGCCCAAAATCGGCAGGTGATCGGGAGAGTCAGGGCGGAGCCCGGCCCAGGTTTCCTCCACTCGAGCGTGGGCCAGCTCCGGCGCAAGTTCGATGGCGCTGCTCAACAGCTTCTCCAACGCGCCCGCGGTGACCTTTTTGTCGAAGCCGGCATATTCGACGGTGGCGCCGGCCAGGATCCGGCCGTCATTTCGCGGCACCAGATAAATCTTGTCTGACCAAAGCACGCGCTCGATTCTTACTCGCTCGGCGCGCAAGGAGACCATTTGGCCCTTGGCGGGGCGCACAGGCGCGTACGCGTCTGCTCCCGCGATGGTTGCGGAGAACGAGCCCGCGGCGATAATCGTCCACTTCGCAGATACCTTCTCATTCTCAAGCTGCAAACCCGAGCAGCGCTGCTTTTCCCGCCAAATTCCTCGCACTTCGTGATGCGCGAAGATTTCCACGCCACTTTTTCGCGCTGCGTCCAGCACCGCCTGCGTCAACGCGCGGTTGTCCACCGACGCTTCGTCAGGCCGGAGCACCGCAGCTTCCAGTTCGGTGCTGAGCGCAGGCTCCAGTTCGCGGGCGTCTTCGGCGCTAATCGCCTCGGCGGTCAATCCCCATCCATGATGAAGCGCGACGTGCGTGCTCAGCTCGCGCGCGGCATCCCGGGAAAATAAAGCCTCCAGAGTTCCTTTGGCGCGGAAGCCAACGTCTTGGCCGGAAATTTCCTCTACGCGCGCAACAAACTCCGGGTACAGCGCCATGCTGGCTTTGCCAAGCGGCACCAGCGAAATCGTCGCGGGACTTTCTGGAGCAGGCGACAGAATTCCCGCGCCGGCCCACGAGGCTTCCCGTCCGGGCTCGCCTTGGTCAAAAACGGCGACGCGCATGCCGGCCCGTGCGAGCTCGAGCGCGACGGCTCCGCTGATGAGCCCTGCTCCGGCGATGACAGCCTCAAAGTTTCTCGTCATTTCTCTTGACAGGCCTCTCAGCCTTCCGCGCGGCAATTGGAATCGCCTCAGAGCGAGCTTGCCAGTTCCTGGGAAAGCACTTCGGCCTTCTTCGCTGCGTTTCTCGCACGCGTCCAATCTCCGCTGTTGGCCGCCTCGCGTGCTTCAGCCATGAAACTGCGTACTTTCGACGCGAGGTCTTGCTGCGTGGCGTTCAGAGTCTTCCCCTCGGCGGCGCCGATATTGCGCTGCGCAACGCTCAAACTCTGTCTGGTTTGCCGCTGCGCCGCACTGGTCTCCGCGGCGGTCAGTTGCGGCGCGATCTGAGGCACGTCAGGTTTGTTGGCTGCATCACTTTGCGCAGAGTTGCCTGCAGGCAGGCGGGGCCGCGCAGGAACGCTGCGCGCGATGACTAGCGCCGAAGGAGGCGGCTGAATATCGAGCGTCGCGCCCGCGAGAGGATCTTCGCTTTCTTCGATCCGCGCCGGCGCACCACTCGGCGCCAAAGGACGCGTGTACGCAAACGTGCTCCACGGAAATCGGTTGCCTTTTACGTGCCGCCCGGCGCACCCGCTCGCCAACAGAATGCAAACGCACGAGGCAGCGGCGCCAAATCGCGCGCACCAGTGCTGCGAATGCAGACAGAGCTGAGTAGTTCCCGTCATTCTCAGGCCGCGAGCGGAAGCTCGATGCGGAAGGTCGTTCCCCGGCCAACCTCCGAAGTAAAGTCTATCGAACCGTTGTGAAGCTGTACAATTCGGAAGGTGCTGGCCAATCCGATGCCACTGCCGCCGGGTCGCGTTGTAAAGAAGAGCTGAAAAATTTTTTGGCGATTTTCCACTGGGATGCCTTTGCCGGTATCGCCCACGGTAATCTCGGCCATTTCGCCGCGGCGGCTAAGCACCAGGCGCAGTTGCCCGCCAGCGGGCATGGCCTCGACGGCGTTGAGGACCAGATTTAGCACCGCTTGTTTCAATAGCGCGCGATCCACATAGACTTCCGGCACGTCAATGGGCAAAAGCTGCGCCACATATATTTTCGCTTTCTGCAACTGCGGCTTGGCGATCTCGATCACTTCCTTCAAGACATCGGCAAGCTGCGTGGCTTCGAGGCGCACGTCCATGGGGCGAGTAAAATCAAGGAAGCGCTTGACCACGGCGTCGAGACGGTCGATCTCTTTGTCCAGCACCTGCACCGCTTGTTGCGAGCCGCTGTCGGGCTCCGGCGGCAGCGATTCCTTGAGATTTTCCAGCCACAGGCGCATGGAGTTCAGCGGATTCTTCACTTCGTGCGCCACGCCCGCGGTGATGCGCCCCAGCGCCGCGAGCCGCTCGCTGACTTGCAACTGTGTGTTGATGCTTTCGATGGAGTCGAGGTCGCGCAGGGTCACCAGCGCGCCCATGCGCTCGCCGTCTTCCTGAATCGCCTGCACACTCACGCCAACTCGTCGGGTTCCACCGACGGTGTCCAGGTCCGTTTCTGCGGCGATCTCGCGCAGTTCGTCGCCCTGCACGTGCAGGACTTCGTGCAAAGGATGCCCGAGCGGGAAAATTTCGTTCACGCGCCGACCCAAAAAGTGCCCGGCGGGCGCGCCGAGAAATTTCTCCGCCGCAGGGCTGACCATCACGGCGCGCGCATCGCGGGTGAAGAGCAGCAGGCCGTCCTCCAGCCCGGCCATTACCGAATCCATGTTCTCGCGCAAGGTGCTGAAGATTTCGTGGACGCCGCGCAGTTGCTGCCCGACTTGCGTAATTTTTCGGCTCACCTGCCCAAGCTCATCGGTACCGCCGGCAAATGCCTTCGCGCCCCCGGCCGGGGCATCGTATTGTCCGGCGGAAATGCGATCCAATTGCGCGGAGATATCGCTCAGCGGCGCCAGCGTCGCCCGGCTGACCACCGCGGCGACCAGCGTCGAAATCACCAGCGCCAGCAAGACGATGGTGCCGAATTTGCGCACGTTGCCTGAGATTTCATTGAGCAGAAGGCCGGAAGACACTACCACGCGCACTTCTCCGAAGGGCTGATCGCCGTTGCTAAACGGAAAATCCAGTTCGTACACTTGCGGCGGACCCGCCAGAACCTTCGCTTGGTGCAGATAGCCGCGTCGCGTTAATTGCGAGATGTTGGTTCGCCGCGCGAGAAATTTTCCGCGCAACGATTCGTCCGTTGAAATAAGGACTCTCCCCGCGTTGTTCGTAATCGAAACTTCATAGATGGAAGGCGTATCGACTTTGGCGGCGGTCAACTGGGCGCGGAGTCCTGCGCTCATTCGGAACGCCTCTTGCACGTAGTCGTTGATGTCGTTCGGATCGTTCGATGCGGGGCGCAGCCCCCGTTCCGCGACTTCCGCCAGGGCGCGCTTGGCCTGCTCGAACACCTGATTCGCGATCTCCAGCGTGCGTTTGTCGGTTTGCTGCAGGACTTGTTCGAAGAGTTGCCCGACGAACACCGCGGACAGCACTGCCACCACGAGCAGCACCAGGCCCGTCATAATCAGCGTGAGTTTCGTGCGCAGCCGCAGCTGCATCGAGTGTCTCTACACCGTTTCGGCGCGATCGCCGCCGTATTCTTTTAATTTGTTGTGCAAAGTCTTCAGACTGATGCCCAACAAGTCCGCGGCGCGCGTCTTGTTGTTTCCCGTGGCGTGCAGCGTTTGCAGGATGAGCTCGCGTTCCATGGCGTCCACCGTTGCGCCCACCGGGAATCTAATCCCTGACAAATCACTCGGCCCCTTGGCTTGCGATTTCCCGAATTCATCGGGCAGGCAGCTCCGCGTGATCAGATCCTTCTCGCACATGATCGTCGAGCGTTCCAGGACGTTGCGCAACTCCCGGATGTTGCCCGGCCAGGTGTGGCTCATGAAAATGTCCATTACTTCCGCACCGATGCCGCGGACGTGCTTGCCGTGCTTTTCGTTCACGTCGCGAAGGATATATTCCACCAGCAGCGGGATGTCGTCTTTGTGATCGCGCAACGGCGGCAAGTGAATGTGAAACACATTCAAGCGAAAGAAAAGATCCTGGCGCATTTGCCCTTGCCCGACGGCGTTCTCCGGATCCTTGTTGGTTGCGGCAAGCACGCGCACTTCAACGGGAGTTTCACTCTTGCTGCCCAGCCGTCGCACCTTGCGGTCTTCCAGCACGCGCAGCAGCTTGGCTTGCGTTGGCGCGGGCATTTCTCCGATTTCGTCGAGCAGCAGTGTTCCGCCATCGGCCAATTCGAAGCAGCCGATGCGGCGCTCCGCCGCGCCGGTGAAAGCGCCGCGCTCGTGTCCAAAAATTTCGCTTTCCATCAGCGTTTCGGGAATCGCGGAGCAGTTGATGGCCACGAACGGCCCGCCCGCGCGCGGCGAAAGCTTGTGAATCGTGCGCGCAACGATCTCCTTGCCGGATCCGGTCTCGCCGGTAATCAGTACCGATGCTGAGCTGGGCGCCGCCATCTCCACGATGCGCATCACATCCTGCATCGACTTAGACCCACCGACCAAATCGCCGAGCCGCCCCGTTTCCCGCAACTGCCTCTGCAGCACCGCCAATTGCCGCGCATCGCGCGCTTTGCTCAGCGCGCGGTCCAACAGCGCCCGCAACACCGGCCCCTTCAGCGGCTTCTCGATGTACCAGAAGGCGCCCGCTTCAATGGCCGCCACGGCGCGCTCTTCGTTTCCTTTTCCGGTAATGATGATCGCCGGCACATCGTGCAGATCCGCGCCCAACTGCTTCAGCAGGTCCAACCCGTTCATTCCCGGCAGCTCCACGTCGGCAATCAGAGTGTCCGGTTGATAGCTGGCGAATTTTGCCAGCACCTCTTCGGCGCTGGCCACGCCTAGAACGTCATAGCCCCATTTCTGCAGCAGTTGCTCGTAGCCTTTTCGCGCATTGTCTTCGTCTTCGACAATCAGGACCCGGTCTTTTCGCTCTCCGGTTTCAACCGCGCGCACCGCCATTTTCGTATCGTCGCCCATGCGGCTCTGCCTCTCCCTAGGTACACTTGGCGTATGTGATTTCTGCATAGGCTGGATACTTTGACTGTAACAAGCTGTGTAGCCGCTTGCCAAGCATATGAAACACGTAGGGGCGCAGCAACGCTGTGCCCCAGCTAGGCGAGATGTCTAATAACCAGACGGCTCTGCGTAAGCTCTTTCGAAACTGCGGCTTCATTCCTTCAATAAATACAACGCTCGCTCTAACTCCAACTCCAGCTTGGCGCCCTTCGGCAGATCGATTTCGTGGCCGCGCCCCGATTCCATCAGATACGCCGCGATCGCGCCCACTGCCGCCCCTTGCGCGGCTTCTTTCTTGTCTTTGTTTTTCACGCCCTTCACCGCGCCAATCGCTGCGCCCGCAGCCGCCGCCTGCGCGGCCGCTTGCTGCGTGCTCGTTCGCCCTTCGATCAGCCCTTCCTGCGGCGCAGTCCCCGTTCGCACGCTGTGATCTCCCGGCACGCTCACCACTTCGGCCGCGATCGGCAGCGTCCCGAATTTTGTGTGGATCTCGTCAAAGGTCAGCCAAATCTTCGCGCGGCCCGCGATTCCCGCCGACTCCACGCGGCTTACGTGCCCGCGAACCTCGGCGCCCGCCGGAAGATAAATCCCGTTCCCCGCCTCCATGGGTTCCAGCGTAGTCACCTTGAATCGCTTCTTCTCGCGCGTCTCCTTGGTGTCTAGTTCCTGCTCGAGCCGCACCAGAAATCGCGTGCCCGGTACCACCGCATAAGCCTCCACCGGCAGGTCCGCCTGCCGCCGCCCATCCGCCCGATGCGCCGTCGCCGGTGGAGCGACCGCCGACGAATCCTGCGACGGTTCCTGCGCCGCCGACGTCCGGGGCAAGCCAAATCCGAGCAACGTCAGGGCGCACTCCGCGCCAATAAGCTTCCTCCTGTTGCGCTTCATTCCTGCCTCCTCATGCGAAAACGCACCTTCACCAATGCACCCGGCCAGCCAATGCAGGCAGTTTCGGGCAGCAGCTATGTCCTTGAATTAATTGGGCATACAGTGCGGCCGCAGCAAAGCCTGCTGCGCCTCGCGAGTGCCTGTCGGCCCGCACCGCCAACGCTGCCATCCAATCCAGACACTTCTTCTCGGCGCAACTCAGCGCCGGCCGCGTCCCTGCGTTAACGTCTTCTTCCTCTTCTCTGTGTGCTCTGTGC
>Ga0137415_10000973_pt1 | contig 28162 bp, 21 predicted proteins | sample CZODoug3_1_1_16f_FD_183082 | JGI IMG/M metagenome (GOLD analysis project Ga0137415, IMG submission 183082) | Vadose zone soil fungal communities from Angelo Coast Range Reserve, California, USA - CZODoug3_1_1_16fungal (Hybrid Assembly) | ecosystem: Environmental > Terrestrial > Soil > Vadose...
ATCGTGCAGGACCTCGGCGCCGTGCGGCTCATCAACAAAGTCTACCCGGGCCTGGAAATTCACGGCTCGACCCAGATGACCGTGCACGACGAGCGCGGCGCCCGCGTCCTGCGCGACCTGGGATGCGACCGCGTGGTGCTCGCGCGCGAGAATACGCTGGACGACATCCGCACCATCCGGCGCGCGGTCCCGGAGCTGGTGCTGGAGAGCTTCGTCCACGGCGCGCTCTGCATCGCGTACTCGGGGCAGTGCTACATGTCCGGCATGATTTCGGAACGCAGCGCCAACCGGGGATCCTGCGCCCAGTCGTGCCGCAAGGACTACGTGCTGGCCGATACTGCGAGCGGCGAGGAGCTGGATCGCGGCTACCTGATCTCCGCCCGGGACCTCGGCGCGTGGGAGCATCTCGCCGACATCGCCGACGCCGGCATCCATACGCTCAAGGTCGAAGGCCGCAAGAAGAAACCCGAATACGTGGCGACCGTGACGCACGGCTACCGCGAGTTTCTCGACCGCCTGGCCGCGGGCGACTCACGTCCGCCCACACCCGCCGAAGTCCAGCCCCTGGTGCAGATCTTCTCGCGCGGCTTCACCGGCGGGATGTACGGCGGCCGCGCGGGGCGGGACTACGTGACCCGTACCCAGCCCGACAACCGCGGCGCGGTCCTGGGCGAAGTGATCGGGCGTGAAGAGAACGAGCTGATCGTTGTGGTCTCGCAGCCGATCCAGCGCGGCGACGGGCTCGGCTTCGAGCACCCCGACGGCCCCGACAAAGGCAACCGCGGCTTCGGGGTCCGGAGTGTCCGGACTATCGGCCGGCAGCACGGGAAGGTCCGGCAGGCGATCCAGCCGGCGGAGGATATTCCGGCCGGCTGGACCGTGGTGCGCTCCGCCGAAGCGGCTCTGCTCACCCGCGCACGTGAGAGCTTTGCCGCCGTTCCCTCCACGGGAGAGCCCGAGCGCACTCGAGTGGATGTCACGGTCCTGGGTGCCGCCGGCGAGCCACTCACGCTCATCTGCCGCACAGGCGCGGACGAAGTGATAGTGAAGAGCACGACCGCACTCGCGCCTGCTACCCAGCACGGGCTGGACGAAGAGCGCCTCCGGGCCCAGCTCGGCCGCCTCGGCGAGACCTCCTTCACACTGGGCGACGTCGATGTTTCAGGCCTCGCGAAGGACCTCTTTATTCCGATCAGCATCCTCAATGAACTGCGACGGGAGGCATCGGGGATCCTCCTTCGCGATCGCCACGAGAAGCGCGATCGCGCAATCGATGAAGCGATCGCAGGTGTGGCGGTGCAGAGCGTCGCTCCCGAGAGCCAGCCGCGGCTCGTCGCCGAAGTCTGGCGTCTCGAGGATGCGCTGCTCGCGGCAGAAGCAGGTGCCGGCGAGATCTCGCTCGACTTATTTCTCCGCCATCCGATGCCTCCGGTCGCGCGCGTCAGGCAACTCGCCACCGATCTGTCGCAGCGGGGAGTCACACTACGACTCCGCACGCCCACGATCGTCCGACCCGAGGACCGGAAGCACGTCGAAAAGTGGCTGGCGCTCGGCACACCGCTGGTCAGCGGACACCTGGGAATGGTCGCCGAGCTGGCGGCCCCCCCCCAGGGACGCGACGTGGTCGCGGATTACGCGGTGAACGTCTTCAACCAGCACAGCGCGGCCGAGGTGTTCCGGCTGGGGGTGCGTCGCATCGTGCTGTCGGTCGAGCTGACCGGCGAAGAGATGGCGCAGGTGGCGGCGCCATGGGATGCCCAAGGCTTCGAGGTGTTCGCGTACGGCCGCCCCGAAGGAATGACGATCGAGCATTGCGTCTTGTCGGCGGCGTTCGACCGCCAGGTCGCCACCTGCCGGGACCTCTGCGTGCAGAAGCATCCCAATGTCGCGCTCACCGATCCCGCGGGTTACGTCTTCCCGGTGGCCACCGATTACGCCTGCCGCAACCGCCTGCTGCATTCACGTCCGGTGGATGGCTCCGCGTACCTGCCGGAGCTGTGGCGGGCCGGTTTTCGCACGTACCGGCTGGTGTTCAACGTCCCGGGCGATCCCGTCGCGCGGGTGACGGCCGCGTATCGCGCGTCGCTCGATGCACTGGCCGAAGGTCGGGCGCCCGATCCTGGAGCAGTGCGGGCGGTAACGGGTCGGGAGTATACGCGGGGGCATTTCGCCCGCGCGGTGTGATGCCTGCTTTACTGAGCGACTTGAGGCTCTAAGCGCGCCGCTTTTCGCGCGAACGCCGCTGTATCGGAAGGTTGAAAGCGCTGCTTCGCCGCTTCCCACCGGAAAAACGTCACCTGCACAGCCGCCGGATCGATCGTGACGAAGTTGAAGGAGACGGGCCGCCCACCGCGCGCCCGGGTCGAGAGCGTGCTCGACGTCGAAACGGCCACTCGGCCGTCCAGCATTTCGGCGCCTTCCTGGTGATCGTGCCCGCAGAGGACAAGGTCGGTCCCCGCTTCGATAATGCGGCGCTGAGCCCGCTTCCAGCGCGCCAGCCCCATGCGCTGCGACATCTCGCCGCGCAGCACGTTGTGATGCACGACGAGCACCCGCGGCAGTCCCGGCTCGGCTTGTGCGAACACCTTTTTCACACGCTCCATCTCGGCCTTCGGCAGGTGGCCCTTCACGGCGATGTCGCGCAGCCGAGCGGTCAGCGATCCCCACGCCACGCCATGCGCCGTGAGCGCCGAGGCGATTACCGCGCCGCCGGGAATCGTCAATGTCGGCGTGAGGTCGGCGCCGAAATAGCTGCGATACTTCTGATAGACGCCGTCTTTACCGAACGGAACGAACGGCCGTCGCCACCACTGCACGTCGTGGTTGCCGGGAATGACGAGTACCGGCGCCGTCTCCCGGCACATATTCGCGAACGCGCGGCCCCGCTGGAATTCGCCGTGCCGCGCGCGCTGCGAGAGATCGCCGCCGATCACGATGGCATCGGGCCGGAGGTCTGGCAGCAGCCGCTCCAGCGCCTCGACCACCGGGATATTGGCGAGCCCGCCGAAATGCATGTCGCCGATATGCGCGATCTGGACCGTCATGACTCGATTTGCACGGTGTAGGTCACTGTGGCTTCTCCGCCAGCCGGTACGGAAACGCGGAAGCGCGTCTCCGTCGAAGAGAGCTTCTCCGCGATGTGGCTGCTTGCGGTGATCTTCCAGTTCCCGAAGTGCGATTCACGCACGTCCACGATCACCTCTTGAGCTTTGGCATTCGCGATCGTCACGCGATACGACGCCGTCACGCGTTGCCGCGCCGGAAGGCCGCGGCGCTCGGCCGGAAGCTGTTCCTGATTGTAGTCGGTCTGCACGCGCTCGGCCGTGATGTCGAACGCGTCGCCCGATTGGAGCCGCAGATCTCGTCCCGGTGCCGTGTGATCGTTTGACGCTTCGCCGATAAGCTGCACGCGACCGCTCGAATCGGCTTGATACAACTGCACCGTTCCGGCAGGAAGCGGGCGGTCGCCGAACGGCGTCTTCGCGGCGCGCTTGATCGTGTACCAGACCTGCACCGGCACGCGGTTGGGCTCCGGCATCTGACCGATCCAGCCGCGCCACGGCAGGACGCCGGGCACAATCAGCTGTTGAATGACGGGCGCGGAGCTGCGCGGGAAGAGCGCGGTCCACCGGGACGTTGGGCTCGATCGAGAGCCGGCCGGGAAGTTGGTAGACGTGCGTCTCGCCGACGGCTTCTTCTCCGGCATAGCCCTTTTCCTCTGCAGCCGCCAATCCAGCTCGGCTCACCATATCCGCCATGGGAGCCGGTGCAGATGGTGTGCGGGTACGTCGAATCGCGCCGGCCACGAGCTGTACCTCGGCGCTATCGGCGCGGAGCGCCTGCGACGTCACGGTCGCCGTGCCCGTGACCTGGGCGCGCGCTCCGGTGACGATCACCTGATACAGCGCTTCCCACGTCATTCCCTGCGTCACATAGGCGATGTCGGTGCGCTGACGTGCGCGTGCAGCGTCCAGTACGACTTCAGCCTCGGGGCTCGTTCGCACCAGCTCGGCGGGGAACAGCGGCTCGCCTGGTAGCCCGAGCAGCAAGCGGCCGTCGGAGAGCTTGAACTGCGGCGGATCAGCGCGGACCACGGTCGCGCGGATCGTGTCCCCCTTGGAGCGGACAAACGACAACGTTTGCCCGACCGCATGCGCCAGCGCGTCGGTCGAAGTGCTTGGATAGCGGACTGTCGCTGAGCTGACAGAAACAGAAGTATCTGGAGAGAACAACGTCGCGGGATCGAGCGCCTCCAGCCGCAGCGTCATCGCATTGCGGCCTTGTTGCAGCGCCTGCGGCAACGTCCGCCGCACCACCACACGACCATCTCTATAGATGGAAAGGGATGTTTGAGCGGCGGCTGGTAAAGCGACGCACGCCAGCACCACGAAGCCCACCAATATATTCCGCAATCCGCAATCCGCATTTCGCATTCTCATTTGATCCACTCCAGTGTTACGCGTTTTGCTATGAGAAACGTCAACACGTACCACAGGAGCACACTCGCGGCGCCCACGATGCGGGCCGTCCGCTCCACTGGCAGTGTCCACGCGACATACCCCGCAAGAGGTAATGTCGTGCCGATCGCGACGAGGCGGGCAATGCGGCTCGCCCGCCGCCCGAGCAGGCGCGCGCAATTGGCGCACAGCCCGCCGATCGGGATACCGGCGGTGTCCGTGCCGCATTTGGCGCACGGATGGCTAGGGCCTAACCCGCTGGACCACGGCGCGGGCGAATTCGGCCGTAGTAGCACGTCCCCCCAGGTCGGGTGTGCGGACTTTGTCCTCTACGATCGTCGCTTCGAGGGCGGAGCGCAGCCGCTTGCCGGCCTCGAGCTCACCTATATGATCGAGCATCATCGCGGCGGCCAGCATCTGCGCCGAGGGATTGGCAATCCCCTTGCCGGCGATGTCGGGCGCCGAGCCGTGCACCGGCTCGAAAATGGCGGCGTGCGCGCCGATGTTGGCACCAGGCGCGAGACCCAAGCCGCCGATCAATCCGGCGGCCTCATCCGACAGAATGTCGCCGAACAGATTCGTCGTGACGATCACGTCGAACTGCTCCGGCTTGATGACGAGCTGCATCGCGGTGTTGTCGACGATCTTGTCGTCGCACGCGATCACTCCCGCGTACTGCTCCCCCACGCGTTTCGCCACCTCGAGAAACAGACCCGACGTCGCTTTCAGAATGTTCGCCTTGTGCACGATCGTCACCTTCTTGCGGCCGTGCGTCTTGGCGTACTCGAACGCGTACCTGGCGATGCGCTCGCTGCCATCCCGGGTTACGATCGACATCGCCTGCGCCATGGCGCGCCGGTCGCCGCCGATCTTGAAGGTATGATCGAGCCCGACGTACAGCCCCTCGGTGTTCTCGCGAATGATCACGAGATCGACGTGCTCGTAGCGGCCGCCGGGCACGATCGTCTTCGTCGGCCGGACGTTGGCGTAGAGGTCGAATTCCTGCCGCATCGCGACGTTGACCGACCGGTAACCGCCGCCCACCGGCGTCGTGAGCGGGCCTTTGAGACAGAGCCGTGTGCGGCGAATCGAATCGAGCGTGGCGTTGGGAAGCGGCGTGCCGGCTTTCTCGACAGCCGCCATCCCGCCATACTCTTCGTCCCAGTCGAACTTGGCCCCCACCGCGTCGAGCACCTGCAAAGTCGCGGCGGTGATCTCGGGACCAATGCCATCGCCCGCGATGAGCGTGGCCTCGCGCGCCTTCACGGCAAACCCGGCGTCAGGTTCTTCACCGCGCGCGTGAGCGCGGTCCAGGGATCGGCGCCCTCGCCGCGCGCGATCGTGCGCCAGCCCACGCGCCCGACGCGCGTGTCGATCAGGACCATGGACAACTCGGCGACGGCGATGGGCGGTTGGGCGGTTGGGCGGTTGGGCGGGTGGCGAAACACCAACCCCGCGGGGACCAACACGTATCTCCCGCCCACCAGGCCCATGAGGGTCCGCAGCTGATACCGCAGCGGATCGGGGATATCCACGATGTTCTCGGCACGAAGAAACGGCGTCCCCATCTGATCTGGATCGGCGGCGATACCCGCCGCGCGGCGCGACACGCGGCGAACCTCGGACGCGCCTGCCCAACTCACTTCCGGAGCGCGTGCGGTGAGCAGCGTCGCGATGATGCTGTCGCTCTTGTCCAACGACCCGCGCCGATCGCCAATCAGCGCATCCCAGTGCAGCGTGTCTTCGGCCGCCAGGAGGGCCAGCGGCATGATCGCCACACGCTGGCCGGAGAGGCCTGCGGTGGGCAACGGCGACGTTGGTAGCGGCGTTGGCTGCTGGGTCGATTGCTTTCCCCCGCAGCTGCACAGCGCGCCGAGTGCCACGACGCACCAGGCACGACGCACGAAGTAGTTGTGTTGTAATGGGTTAGTCACGCGGCCAATCTAAGCGAGCGTGAGGCCGCCGTCCACCACGATGACCTGCCCGGTGATGTGCCGCGCCGCTTCACTGCACAAGAACAGGATCACGCGCGACACGTCTTCCGGCTCGGCGACGCGGCCGAGCACTGACTCATGCTCGGCGCGCTCGAGGACTTCACGCGGCAGCTGCGTCAGCAGCTCGGTCTTCACGAAGCCGGGCGCCACCGCGTTGACGTTGATCCCGGCCGAGCCGAGATCGACGGCAGCCGATCGGGTCAGGCCGATCACCGCCGCTTTGCTCGCGGCGTAGTTCGCGATGCCGAATCCGGGCCGGAACGCCTGATGGCTCGCGACGTTGACGATCTTGCCGAAGCGCTGTGCGCGCATGTGCGGCGCGACGGCGTGAATGCAGTTGAACGCCCCGGTGACGTTCGTGTCCATCACCTCCGACCACGCCTCCGGAGTGAGTCTCCAGAGCGCGCCATCGTGGGTCACGCCCGCGTTGTTGATCAGATAGTGAACGCCGCCGAGGTGACTGCGAACCTGGCCGACGAAATGTTCGACCAGCTCCATCTCCCGCACGTCGCACAGCGCCGAGTAGCAGGGGACGCCGAGGGCCTTGATCGCGGTCTCGGTGAGGAGCGCCTGCGGGCCGACCTCGCGTCCCGGCATCTCGAGGTAGTTGAATCCGACGCCGCAGCCGGCCAGCGCGAACTCGAGCGCCACGGCGCGTCCCAGCCCGGTAGCGCCGCCGGTGACGATCACGACACGGCCGCGGAGGGATTCGACGCTCTTCTGGGGTTGGGCCCGCTCCTGCACAGCCGGCGCGGAAGCTTCGCGCCCGCCCGACGACCAGGGGTACGGGGGGGGGCTTGAGGGGCTCAAGGCGTTCGAACCTATGTTCGAACTTGAACATCGGCAAGCGGCGTCGCAACTTACGGCCCGTGCGGGCGGTCATCTGGGTAGCCATTTCCGTACTGGGCGCGACCGCATTCGGCGTGCTCGCCCTGGCCCGCGGTGAAACGATCAGCGCCGCCTGGCTGCTGACGGCCGCCGTCTGTACGTACGTCGTCGCCTACCGCTTCTACTCGAAATTCCTCGCCACGCGCGTCTTCGGCCTCGATCCCCAGCGCGCCACACCGGCGGAACGCTTCAACAACGGCCGTGACTTCGTGCCCACGAACAAGTGGGTGCTGTTCGGCCATCACTTCGCCGCCATCGCGGGGGCGGGCCCGCTCGTCGGCCCGGTGCTCGCGGCGCAATTCGGCTTTCTCCCCGGGACGCTGTGGCTCATCATCGGCGTGGTGCTCGGCGGCGCGGTGCAGGACTTCACCATCCTCTTCTGCTCGCTGCGTCGCGACGGCAAGTCGCTCGGTCAGATGGCCAAGGAGGAGGTCAGCAATGTCACGGGTGTGACGGCGATGATCGCCGTGCTCGCGATCATGATCATCCTGCTCGCGGTACTCGCGCTGATCGTGGTGAACGCGCTGCGCGCGTCGCCGTGGGGACTGTTCACGATCGCGTGCACCATTCCCATCGCGCTGCTCATGGGCTGGTGGATGAAGCGCTGGCGTCCCGGGAAAGTGGGCGAGGCGTCGATCGTCGGTGCGCTGCTGCTGTTGATCGCGTTGGTCGGCGGCGGCAGCGTGGCGAGTCACCCCACGCTCGCGGCGGCGTTCACGCAGAGCGGCGCGTCGCTCACCTGGATGATGATCGCCTACGGCTTCATCGCGTCGGTGCTGCCGGTGTGGATGCTGCTCTGCCCGCGCGACTACCTCTCGACCTTCCTCAAGATCACGACGGTGCTGGTGCTCGCCGTCGCAATCCTGATCATTCTGCCGCCACTGCGGATGCCGGCGCTTACGCCGTTCGCGACCGCTGGTGAGGGCCCCGTCTTCGCCGGCAAGCTGTTCCCGTTCGCGTTCATCACGATTGCGTGCGGCGCGATCTCGGGGTTCCACTCACTGGTGGCATCAGGCACGACGCCGAAGATGATCACGCGCGAGACCGATGCCCGTATGATCGGCTACGGCGGCATGATCATGGAGTCGTTCGTCGGCGTGATGGCGATGATCGCGGCCTGTACGCTCGATCCTGGCGTGTATTTCGCCATGAACACGACGCCGACGGCGCTGGCGGGTGCGTCCCAGGTGCTCACGCAGGCCGGGTTCGTGGTGACGCCGGAGTACATGCAGGCGCTCGCGGCACAAATGGGCGAGCAAACGTTGATCGCCCGGACCGGCGGGGCGCCGTCGCTCGCCGTCGGCATGGCGCACATTTTCTCGGGGCTCACCAGCGCGCTGGGTGGCAAGACTCTGACGGCGCTCTGGTACCACTTCGCCATCATGTTCGAGGCGCTGTTCATCCTTACGACGATCGACACCGGCACCCGCGTGGGACGCTTCATGCTCCAGGAGATCGTCGGCCATGTCTGGCCGCGATTCGGGCAGACGTCGTGGTATCCGAGCGTGCTGCTCGCGAGCGGGACGGTCTGCGCCGCCTGGGGCTACTTCCTGTATCAGGGGATCATCGATCCGCTGGGCGGGATCAACTCGCTGTGGCCGTTGTTCGGCATCTCGAACCAGCTGCTCGCGGCGGTCGCGTTGTGCGTGGCGACGACGATCCTGATCAAGATGCAGCGACAGCGTTACCTCTGGGTCACACTGGGCCCGCTCGCGTGGCTGATCGTCGTCACGATGACGGCTGGATACCAGAAGGTCTTCTCAACGGACCCGAAGCTCGGCTTTCTCGCCCATGCCGCCACGCTCGCGACGTCGGCCGACCCCAACGCCGGCAGGTTGATCTTCAACGATCGGCTCAACGCCGTCGTCGCGCTGTTTTTCATGGCGGTCGTCGCGATGCTCGTATTGACGTCGGCGCGCGAGTGGTGGCTCGTGTTATCGCGGCGCAAGCCGGCGGTGGTGCATGAAGCTCCATTCGTTCCCACGGGACTCGTCGCCGGCGATTAGTTCCCCACCGTCGCAAGACACTCGATCTCATCCTAAAGCTCCACGTACGCCCCGACCTCAAATACCTGATTCGGTGGAATCTTGAAGAAGGCCGTCGCTCTTAGCGCATTGCGCGACATGAACGAGAACAGCCGTTCGCGCCAGAGCGCCATGCCGGGCCGATCCGAAGCGATCAGTGTCTCGCGGCCGAGAAAGAATGTCGTCCCCTCGAGCGGGATACTCAGGCCGTTCGCCTTGCACGCCGCCAGAATCTCGTTGATGTCGGGATCCTGCATGAAACCGTAGCGCGCCACGACGCTGTGGAACCCTTTCCCGCTGCGCTTCACCGTCACCCGATGCTCGGAGCCCACGTGCGGGACGTCCTCAGTGGTCACGGTCAGGAAGACGATCTTCTCGTGCAGCACCTTGTTGTGCGTGAGATTGAGAACCAGCGCCGGGGGTGTGCCGTCGGAGCTGCCGTACATGAACACCGCCGTCCCCGGAACGCGGACCGGCGGCTCGGCGGCGAGATCGGCGAGCAGCAGCTTCAACGGTACCGTCTTCTCCATCATGCGCTTGCCGAGAATCTCCCTGCCCCGCTTCCAGGTGTTCATGACGAAGTAGAGGAAGATCGCGATCACGAGCGGCACCCATCCGCCATGCCAGATCTTGAGGGCGTTCGCCGCGAGGAACGTGAGATCGACGGCCAGGAACACCCCCGAAACCGCCGCCGCCTTCGGGAAGCTCCAACCCCACACCTCGCGGCTCATCACGTAGAACATCACGGTCGTCAACGCCATCAGGGTCGACAACGCGACGCCGTACGCGCCCGCGAGGTTGCTCGAGGTCCTGAAGTACAGCACCAGCGCAATCGTCAGCACCGCGAGCATCTTGTTGACCGATGGCACGTAGATCTGGCCGATCTCCCGCGAGCTGGTGTGCTCGATCTCCATGCGCGGGACGTAACCGAGCTGCACCGCCTGGCGCGTGAGCGAAAAGGCGCCCGAGATCACCGCCTGCGACGCGATGATCGCGGCCGCCGTGGCGAGCGGGATGAGCGGAATCAGCAGGTTCGGCGGGGCGAGCAGATAGAACGGGTTCGTGGCGGCCTCGGGGTTGGTCAGCAGCAGCGCGCCCTGGCCGAAATAGTTCAACATCAGCGCCGGCAGCGGAATCGTGAACCAGGCGAGCTGGATCGCCGTGTGACCAAAGTGCCCCAGGTCGGCGTACAGCGCTTCGCCGCCGGTGACGACCAGGAAGACGGCGCCCAAAACGAGCAGCCCGCGCCCGGGATCCTCGGCAAAGAAACGAATGGCGTGCGTGGGCAACACGGCACCGACCACGGCCGGGTGGCGCAGAATGCTGTTCAGGCCCAGAACGGCAATCACCAGGAACCACACCAGCATCACCGGTCCGAACACCGCGCCCACCCCGGCGGTCCCTCGGCTTTGGAACGCGAAGAGGCCGACCAGGATCGCGAGCGTTATCCAGATCACCCATTGCTGCAGCCCCGGCGCTGCGATCTCGAGTCCTTCCACCGCCGAGAGCACGGAGATCGCGGGCGTCAGCGCGCCGTCGGCGTAGAGCAACGCCGCGCCGAAGATGCCGAGCACGATCATCAGGCGGCGTGGCGTCAAACCGCGCACCACGCGACTGCCGTTCACGAGCGCCATCAACGCCAGCACACCACCCTCGCCCTTGTTGTCGGCGCGAATGATCACGACGTGGTACTTCACCGTGACGATCAAGAGCAGCGACCAGAAGATCAGCGACAGCACGCCGAGCACGTTGCCCGGTGTCACGGCAATGCCGTGCGGGCCGTGAAACGCCTCCCGCATGGCGTACAGGGGGCTCGTCCCGATGTCGCCGTACACCACGCCGAGCGCCAACAGCGAGAGCCGCGCGAGATAGCGGCCCTGCGGTTGGGTTCGGGCGGCGGGGGCGGGGGCGGGGGCGGTCGGGTTGGGGTTTTGAGGGGGGGTAGGCGCGCTCATCGCGCGGTAACCCTATGCTGGCGAGTCCAGAAAGACCAGAGGATGACCAAACCCAAAGCGCCAACGGCACTTACAAGGAAAGCGCTGGCGCCACTCTGACGCTGGAAGATGAGCCCGAGGAGCAACCCACCGGCGAGGGCGGCGATCCCCGTGAGCGCGTGATACGTCCCGAACGCCGATCCCCGGTGCCCGCCGGTCGCGGCAGATACGAGCGCTCGCTCGGGACTCTCGGTCAGCCCGTCGACCACGCCGAGCGCAAGAAACAGCAGCCACGCCGCCAGCGGGCTCGCGGCGAACGCCATCCCCGCCGCCAGGACGACGTACGTCAGCCACCCGATCCACATCGTGCGCGACGGGCCTATCCGATCCGATAGCGCACCGCCGACGAAGTTCGTCGAAGCTTTGATGACGTGCACCGCGGCCCACAGCAGCGGCACGAGCGCGACCGCGATGCCTAAGCGCTGAGTCCTGAGGATCAGCAACGTCTCCGGCATGCGGACGAGGTAAAAGAGGGAAATCGCGACGACGGCAAACGGCGGACGACGCCGCGGAGCTGCGGCAGAGGGGGGAACCCCGCCGACCGCGCCTTGCCCGGCAAATCCGCGCCGTTTGTCATCTCGCGCCGCCCAGGTCGCCAGCAGCAGCACGAACACGCCCGGGACGATGCTCGCGAGGATCACCGTGCGCACGTCTGCGTGCCGGCTCAGCAGCACCCACGCCACCAACGGTCCGATGACGGCACCAACATGATCCAGGCCGCGCTGCAATCCGAACGCGCGCCCGCGGATCGCTTCGGGCGTCACATCGGCGATCAGCGCGTCGCGGGGCGGAGTCCGCAATCCCTTGCCGAGGCGATCCACGACGCGCAAGCCGACGACTTGCCACGCCGCCGCGGTGATCGCGATGATGGGCCGCACGGCGGCCGCGACGAAGTAGCCGATGACGATCAGCGGGCCGCGGCGGGATGGCCGGTCGGCGAGCCGGCCGGCAACGAGCTTTACGAGCGCGGCGGCGGCATCGGCGGCGCCGTCGAGCGCACCCAGCGCCACTGCCCCGCCGCCCAGCACGCCGGTGACGAACGCCGGCAGCAGCGGGTACACCATCTCGCTCGCAAAATCATTGAGGAGAGAGACCGCACCGAACAGCTTGACCTGCCGGGGGAGAGCGGGCCGATCACTCACCCAGGCCAAGTCCCCAGCGAATCAAGGTGACGGGCAGGCCGCCGTACGGGAGCACGGCGTCGTGAAACCCGCGCAGCGAGAAGCTGCTGCCCTTCGCTTTGCGGAAATCGTCGCGCAAGCGCAGCAGCTCGCGCCGGCCCACGGCATAGCACAGCTGATACGCGGGCCAGGCGCAGTAGCGCCGCACTTCCGCCTCCGCGTTGCCGCGCTCCACGTGCAGCTCGTTCACCATCTGGTCCACCGCCTGATCGCGCGTCATGCCGCGCGTGTGCAACCCGACGTCGAGCAGAATGCGCATCGCCCGCCACAACAGGTGCACGCGCTGGAAGAACAGCTCCTCGTCCGACTCGTAGAAGCCTTCCTCGCCCATCATGTCTTCGCAGTACAGCGCCCACCCTTCGACGGTGAGCGGCGTCCAGAGATTCTTGCGGACGTGCGACGGCAGATCTTTCGCGATGACGAGCTGCAGATGATGGCCCGGATAGCCCTCGTGCAGCGCCGTCGCCGCGAGCTCGTAGCGGCAATGGTCGCGCAGGATGCGCTCTTGCTGCGCCGCCGGCAGGCGCGAGTCCGGGACGGTCACGTAGAACCACCCCGTGCGATCGCGGCTGTAGGCGCCGGGGCTGTCGTAGGCGGCGAATGGGATCACCGGCCGCATGAACGCCGGCGTGGGAATGACGCCCAACGGCGCCTTGGGTATGGGCGCGAGCCGGCGTTCCGCCACGAAGTCGCGGGCACGCGCCATCTCTTTCGCGTAGGCGTCCACGAGCTCGTTCGGCTTCGGGTGATCGCCGCGCAGCCTCTCGACCAGCTCCGGCCACGACTTGCTCCCCCCGTCCAGCCGCCTGGCAAGCCGTACGAGATCGGCCTCGATCTCCTCCTTCAGGCGCAGCCCATAGCGCCACAGCTCCGGCGCGGTGTCCCGCAGCGCATGCTGATAGTGCAGCAGGAAGTCGAAGGCCTCTTCGCCGATGGCGAATTGCTCCGTCCCCATCTCGAGCCACCGCTCGAGATTCGAATCGAACTTGAAGAGCGCGGCGCTGGCCTGCTCCGCCGCGGCCGCAAGACGGGTGGCGTGCATCGGCGCCTGGGCGCCGAGCGCGGCCGCCAGCTCTTTGACGAGCAGTCGCCCGCCTTCCGTCATACGCAGCGCCGTCTCGACGAAGACGCGCACCGGCTCTTCCAGCGTCGCCTTCAGATCGTCGAGAAAATCGGGGATGTCCTCGAGCCGCCCGATCGCCGCGGCGGCTTTCTCGGCGGGCGTGCGATCGGCTGAGAGCAACAGGTGATGGAGGCCGCCGAGCAGATGCGACAGCCAGAACTCCGGATTCTTGGCCTGCGGCTTCAGCTTCTCGAAGCGGCACAGCGAGACGCGGATCTCGTTGAGCAACGCGGTGCGGTCGATCTCCTCGTCGAGATCGGCGGCATTCGCCTCTTCGAGGGCGGTCGCGAGCGACTTGAGCGCGGCGAGATGGGGAGCGAGCGCGGCGGCGCTGAAGCGGCCGTAGTGGTCGTCGTGCGCCCCGCCCGGTACCCCCGCCTGCGTCGCGGCGACGGGGTCCATGTGCCAGTAGAGATCGAAAAACGACTTCTCGATGTCGCGGATGCTCATGCGTTCAACAACCGATGGCATTCTTCGTCCGACAGCACGCGGTCGGTGCGCTTCGCCGCATCGAACAACGTCCGGCACGCCTCGTCGTCATTGGGATCGTAGCCGTGGTGCTCCAGCCAATACTTGACGTTGGACAGCCCGGACACCGGCGAGATCTCGATGCGCTGCTCGAAGCCGAATTCCTCCGCGGGCACGGAGCTATACACCCGATCGGCGAGCCAGTTGTGGCCTTTCTTTTTCGCTTTGATGATCGCGGCCGCATGCACACCGGTACCGGTGCGAAACGCATCGGTTCCCACGACCGGGTAATTCACCGGAATCGGGACGCCCACCGCGTCGGCCACGAGCCGGCAGTACTCGGGCAACTTGCGGATGTCGGCCTTGTGCGCGCCGAGCAACTTCAGGTTGACGATCAGCAGGTCCATCTCGGCGTTCCCGACCCGCTCGCCGACGCCCAGCGCCGTTGCATGCACGCGATCGACGCCCGCCTCGATCGCGGCGAGGCAGTTGATCAGTCCCATGCCGCGGTCGCGATGGCCGTGCCAGTCGACTTTGACCGGTTGCTGCTTGACGATCTCTTCCTTGACGAATTTCACCAGCGCCCGCACGCCGTCCGGCGTGGCATGTCCCACCGTGTCGGCCAGGCAGATTCGTCCCGCACCGCAGGCGATCGCCGCACCGTACAGTGCCTTGAGCGTCTCCGGCCGGGCGCGCGTCGTATCCTCCGTGACGTACATGACAGGCAGGCCGTGCTTCACCGCGTACGTCACCGCCTCTTCGGACGCCTTGAGGATGCGATCGAGCGTCCAGTCCTCCGCGTACTGGCGAATCGGTGACGAGCCGATGAACGTCGCGGCCTCGATCTTGATGCCCACCTCATCGGAGACCCGAACGATGGGCTCGACATCGGCAACAACGGTGCGGGCGGCGCAGTTGGGGCAATCGGCAGCTTCTGATCGCGGATCTCGATCGCCAGCGCGCGCACCTGATCCACGACGCGCGGGCCGGCGCCAGGTAAGCCGATGTCGGCAGCGACGATGCCGAGGTCTGCCATGAGATGCAGCAGGCGCTTTTTGACGTCGAGGGAGGGGTCGGTGACCGAGGGCGACTGCAGTCCGTCGCGCAACGTCTCGTCGTTGAGGTCAACACGCGCGCGCGCCCAGTCGAAGCCGCCGTTAGGGCCGCCTGCGCTGTTCCAATCGTAGATAAGCTGCCGCTCCTCCATGGGCTTAGTGTCGCGCAGGCGCTAGCCTAGGTCAAGTTGCTACCGCGCCACACGACATCATAGTTTGACCTCCATGCTGGGACCCATGGACGCGGTGCTGTCGCACGATCGCGTGCGCACCGCCCGCGCGCACATCGAGCGCTCCGACGAAGCGACGCTCGCCCGCCAGGCGGCCCTCTCGGCGATCCCCGCGCCGACGGGAGCGGAACGGGCGCGGGGCGCACGCGTCGCGGAAATGTTGGGTGAAGCCGGGTTGGAGGACGTGCGTACCGACGTCGTAGGCAACGTCCGTGGATGGTATGTAGGGGCGGGGCAGGCTGTGCCACTACAAGACGGATGCGTCGTGATATCTGCGCATCTGGACACGGTGTTCGGTCCGGAATTGGACGTGTCGGTGTCGCGCCGCGGGGCGCGGCTGGAAGGTCCCGGAATCGCGGACAACGCGCGCGGCCTGGCGGCGCTCGTCACCATCGGCGAGGCGCTGGTAGCGGCCCGGGTCGTGACCCGGCGGCCGGTCCTGTTTGCCGCGACCGTCGGCGAAGAGGGATCGGGTGATTTGCGCGGTGTCCGGCATCTCCTGCGGGACCCGATTCGCCCGCATGCGTTCATTGCCCTGGATGGGGCCGGCATCGAGCGCATCGTCCATCGCGCGCTGGGCGCTCGCCGCTATCGGATCACCTATCACGGCCCGGGCGGCCACTCCTGGGCGGCCTTCGGCGTTGCCAACCCTGCGCACGCCGTCGGGCGAGCGATCGATCGAATCGCGGCCATTCCGGCGCTCGATGCCCCGCGAACCGCGCACTCCGTCGTGCGCCTGGGTGGCGGCACCAGCCTCAACTCCATCCCGCAGGAGGCGTGGTTCGATGTGGACCTCCGCAGCGAAGAACCGCGCGCACTCGAGCGGCTCGACGCAGCGGCTCACCACGCCGTGACTGAGTCCCTGGAGGAAGAGAACCACCGGCGGTTGCCCGGCACCGCGCCGCTGACGGTTGACATCCAGCGGATCGGTGACCGCCCGTCCGGGCTGACTCCGCGCGCGCATCCTTTGGTGCAGGCGGCGGTCGCCGCCACCCGTGCCGTGGGCCACGAGCATCAGCTCGCATGTGCGTCGACCGATGCCAACCTGCCGATCGCGCTTGGCGTACCCGCCGTGGCACTGGGCGCCGGCGGGCGGGCGGGCAACGCCCACCTCCCCACCGAGTGGTATGAAAACGACAAGGGCGCGCTCGGCATCGTGCGCGCCCTGCTCGTCACCGCGGCGATGGCCGAGGCGTGTTAGTGCGCCCCCCCGGTGGCGCCGCCTCCCGCTAGAGGCTTGCTGCGATGCATCAAGAGCAATAGCGGCAGAGACAGTACGAAGGCCGTACCGAACAGCAGGAACAGCTGCTCGAACGACAGCATCATCGCCTGCCGGGTAACGATCCCGTTCAAGAACCCGATCGCCTTCGTTTGAGCCAGCGCGGGGAGCTCGCCCCGCCCGATCAGCGCCTGCGTGATCGCCGCGAGCCGCTCCCGCGTGGCCTCCGCGTAGAGCGTCACATTGGGCGCCAAGTCAGCCCGGTGAATCGCCGTGAAGCGTTGCAGCAGCGTCGCCGAAAGCGCGATGCCGACGCTGCCGCCCAGCTGCCGCATCAGATTGAACAGCCCCGTGCCGTTGGGAATCTTCGACATCGGGAGATCGGCGAGCGCGAGGTTCGTCAGCGGCACGAAGATCAGGCCCAGCCCGACGCCGCGGAAGATCAGCGGCCAGAAGAAGTCGCTCATCCCGCTTTCGGTCGTGAAGTGCGCGTGCTTCCACATCGAGAGCGCGAAGACTCCCACCCCCGCCGCGATCGATAATCGCGCGTCGAATTTCCCCGTCAAACGTCCCATGGACGCCATCGTGAACGCGCTGGCCAGCGCGCCGGGCAGAATCACCAGTCCCGTTTGATTGGCCGTGAAGTTGCGAACGTTCTGGAGGTAAACGGGCAGCACGAACACCGTCGCGTAGAGACACACGCCGAGCACCAGCCCAAAGACCACGCCGACCGCCAGCTGGCGGCTCTTGAGAATGCGCAGGTCCACGACTGGGTGCGCCGTGCGCAGCTCGTGCCAGACGAAGGTGATCAGCGAGACGACGCTCGTGATCGCGAGCAGGCGCACCGAAGCCGACGAGAACCAGTCGAGCCGCTCGCCGCGCTCGAGCATGATCTGCAAAGCGCCGACACCGGCCGCGAGTAACCCCAGCCCCAGCCAATCGACGCGGTCCGCGCGCTCCTGATGCCGCGAGTCGGTGATGAACGACATCGTCAGCGCCAACGCGAGCATGCCGAACGGGATGTTGATGTAGAAGATCCACGGCCAGCCGTACATGTCCGTGATCCAGCCGCCGACGGTCGGCCCCAGCGTCGGCCCGACCATCACGCCGACGCCGAAGATCGCCATCGCGGTGCCGTACTCCTCGCGCGGGAATTCCTCGTACAGGATTGCTTGCGATGTGGACAGCAGTGCCCCACCACCCAATCCCTGGATGATGCGCCAGAAGATCAGCGAGCCGAGCGAGCCGGCGTTGCCGCACATGAACGACGCGATCGTGAACAGCGCGATCGAGCCGGCGAAATAACGGCGCCGTCCGAAGTAGGCTGAGAGCCAACCGGTGATCGGCAGCACGATCACGTTGGCGACGATGTAGCCCGTCGAGACCCATGCGATCTGGTCGAGCGTCGCGCCCAGGTTTCCCATCATGTGCGGGATCGCGACGTTCACGATGCTGGTGTCGAGCAGCTCCAGCACCGAGGCGAGCGACACCGTGATGGCGATCAGGTACTTAAAACGGTACCGATCGGGGGCGGCGGCGGACAGCGGTAAAGCAGCGGCGGTCATCTACTTAGTGCGTTTTTATTGTGGCGACGACGCTCATCCCCGGCCGCAGCACGTGCGCGACATCCACGGCGCCGTCCAGGTGAATCCGGACAGGAATCCGCTGGACCACCTTGGTGAAGTTGCCCGTGGCGTTGTCGGGCGGCAGCAGCGAGAACTTCGCGCCCGTCGCCGGCGACAGGCTCTCCACGTGACCGCGGAAATGCACGCCCTTGTAGGCGTCCACCGTGATATCGGCGGAGTCGCCGGGCGTCACGTCGGCCGTTTCGGTTTCCTTGAGGTTCGCCGTGACCCAGACGTCCTCGAGCGGCACCACCGTCATCAGCGGCTGGCCGGGCTGCACCAGCTGGCCCAGCTCCACCGACTTTTTCGAGACGACGCCCGCGGCTGGGGTGATGATTCGCGTGTAGGAGAGCTGCAGCGCCGCCTGATCCCGAGAGGCGCGAGACGACGCAACGCGCGCATCGGCACCCACCAGGGCAGCCTGCGCCGCCGCGAGCTGTGCGTCCGCCGCTGCGGCGGCGGCGCGCGCCGCGTCGAGCTGTTGCTGGCTGACGACGTTCTGGATCGCGAGCGGCTCGATGCGCGCCAGGTCGGCGTTCGCCTTGAGGGCGTTCGCCTGCGCCTGCGCCACCGCGGCCTCCGCCTGCCCCACGCGCGCGCGGCTGCTCACCGTGGCGAGCAGCGCCGCCAGGTCGGCCTCGGTCTGCTGCAGGCGCGCACGGAAGTCGCGGTCATCGAGCACGACCAGCGTATCTCCCGCCTTCACCGACTGATTCTCGGCGACGCGTACCTCGGTGACGTAGCCGCCGACCTTGGGCAGCACCGGCACGATGTGCCCATCGACTTGGGCGTTGTCGGTCGAGACGTGCGAGCGGCCGAACCACCACTTCCGCGCGCCGAAAATCACGAGCCCCAGCAGGATCACGCCCATGATCATGAAGACTCTGCTGCGCGAGCCCTTCTGGGCCGGCTTCTGAGGGGCGGCGGGCGCCCCAGGGGCGGGGCGGGTCCGGGTCTCTGTCGGTTCCATCGTCGTAGCCATTGTCCTGTTCCTTAATGCAGGGTCCGCGCGCTGCCCACTGAGCGGGCCAACGCAATCCGCGCCGATACGGCCGCAAAACGCGCATCGATGTCCGCGTCACGGGCGCGGAGCAATGAAGCCTGAGCGTTGATCACTTCGATGTTGCCGGCGACGCCCGCCTTGAATCGGGCCCTCGCCTCCGACACCTCTTGCGCCGCCAGCTGCAGCCGGTCGGCGGCAATCATCTGCTGCGCACTTGCCGACCGCAGGTCGAGCAGGGACCCATCCACATCGGCGGCGACCTGCTGGCGCAGATCAGTGGCGCGAACGTCCGACTCCCGCACCACTGCCTGCTGCTCCGCGAGGCGGCCTTCGCGCCGGAATCCATCCAGAATGGGCAGCGTGACCTGCACGGCGACTTGCCGTGTGCCCATGGCGTCGGGCATCCGCACACCGCTGAGGCCGTAATCGGCTTCAAGCTCGAGCCGGGGCAGCCGCTCAGCCGAGATCGCCGAAGCCGACGTGCGTGCGGCGGCGCCGCGTGCGAGCTCGGCAGCGAGATCCGGTCGCGCCGTGACGGCCTGCGCCACTGCACCGTTGCGATCGGCCGGCACGTCAGCCGCGCCCAGCTGCGCGTTCAGCGTATCCGTCAGCGTGATCGGCGTGGCGGGATCAAGGCCGAGGGCGCGCGCGAGATCGATCCGGGCGCGGTCGAGCTGATTCTCCGCGACGATCAGCGCGCCCGCCGCTGCGGCGAGCTGCGTCTTGGCGCGCGTGACGTCGATCGAGGCGCTGACGCCGGCCTGCTGTTGCGCCACGGCAAGGCCGACGAGCTCCCGGGCGAGTACGGAATCGGCGCCGCGCGCCGTAACCACGGCCTGTGCTCGGATCGCGCGCGCGTACGCCAGCGCGACGTTCTGAGCGCTCGATTCGACGACGGCCGAGCGCTCCGCACCGGCTGCCGAAGCCTGGCTCTTCGCGGCACTCACGCGCCCGAGATTCGAGAAGTCGAACAAGGTTTGCGTGAGGCGCACCCGGCCGTCATACGCGTTGAACGGGCCGATGATCGTCGGAACGCCGGGGAACGAGATGCCCTGCGCCTTGGAGTTGAAGTTGCGGTTCGCCCATGAGCCCGAGATCGAGAGACTGGGCAACAAGCCGGAACGCGCCTGGTGCACCCGCGCCGCCGCGGCGTCGGCACGGAAGCCGGCGATCGCGACTGCGGGCGTGACGTCCTGGCTCTGCCCCGTCGCCCGACGAACGGCCTCGGCAAAGGAAAGCCGGAGCGGCGCCGGGCTTTGCGCGTGGAGCGAATCGGCGCTAATGAGCGCGAGAATCAGTGTGATCAGTGGCAATGCCATGGAGATAGAGATCGATGTGAGTGTCGAGATACTTGGCGACGTTGAAGCCTTCGGGCATACACGCCGAAAAGGCTTTGCGGGCAATGACGGCGTGCATCACGGGCGACATTGCCAGCTTCGCCGCGACCATCACGTCGACCGGCCGGAACTCGCCTGCCTTGATGCCCCGGTCGATGACGCCGGCCATGAGCCGGTGGCCGCGGGTGACGACTTCTTCATAGTAGAAGCGGGCCAGCTCGGGGAAGTTGCCCGCCTCGGCCATCATGAGCTTCGGGATCCCAACCAGCGCCGTTTCACCGACGAGACGCCAATACTCGCGCACGAGCTTCTCGAACAGATCGCGCGCGCTGCCGGTGAACGACTTGGCGACCGCTTCCCCCTGCGCGAGCACGGGAACGATGGTCTGCCGGATCAGCGCCTTGAACAACGCCTCTTTGTTTTCGAAGTAGAGGTAGATCGTGCCCTTGGTGACCCCGGCGCGGCGGGCGATGTCCTCGAGCTTGGTAGCCGCGAAGCCGCGGTCGGAGAACACCTCCAGCGCGGCCGCGATGATTTCTTCGGGACGGGCGTCCTTGCGCCGGCGCCAGCGGGGGCGGGAGCGCGCGGAGCGCGTGGCAGTGCGGTTACGGACGGCGGATCGAGGCATGGGGCTCCAAAGTTAGTTACTGAACGGTCAGTAAGTAACTTTAGGTTCCCGCTGCCGTCAACCCCTGCGCCGATAATAGAGGATGAGATCGGTGCTGGGTGGAACGGCGCCGAGCTGTCGCAGCAAGGGAATTCGTGCACTCGGGCTAGCGGGCAGCCGCGATTTCCCCTGCATCCATCACGGAATCCTTCAGCTGCTTGCCCTCGATCACCTGCTTGTCGCCCACGACTGACCCTTCCACGGTAGCCTTTTTCACCTGCACCCCGCGGCCGAGGATGCTGTTGCGGATGGTGCTGCCCTCGACGCTGCTCCCCGCCTCGATCGAGACATTCGGGCCGATCGTGGCATCCTTCAGCGTCACGCCGTCCTCGATGTAGACCGGCTCGTTGATCTTTACTCCCGCGGCGACCTTCGCGGGGGGGGGCCGCTTGCCGCGGCCGTGCTCGAGCAGGTGCTGGTTGGTCTCGAGCAGCGTGTCCACCTTGCCGCAGTCGTACCAGCCGCCCACTTCGCTGACCAAGAGTTTTTTCCCGTGGTCCACCATGTACTGAAACGCGTCGGTGAGATAGAACTCCCCGCCCTTCCCCGGTGGGCTCTTCAGCACGTGCTCGATTCCGTCGAACAGCGAGCGCCAATCCTTGACGTACTGCAACCCGATGTTGGCGCGCCGGGAGATCGGCGTGCTCGGCTTCTCGACGATCTTCGTCATGTAGCCCTGCTTGTCGGTCACGACCACGCCGAACCGCTGGTAGTCCTCCACCTCTTTCGTCCAGATGATGCCGTCGGCCTTCGATGTCTGGACGATGGAGAGATCGGCGTCGAACAACGTGTCCACGAAGATGACGATCACGGGCCCGTCGACGTACGGCCGAGCCAGGTTCACCGCGCCGGCGGTGCCGTCGAGAACTTTCTGCTCGATGAAGCGTGCCGGGATGTCGTAATGCGTGCGGACGTAGTCTTCGACCTTCTCCTTGAGATGGCCGGTGATGATGATCAGCTCCTCGAGCTGTCCCGCGCGACGCAGCGCATCCATGACGTAGTCCATCACGGGGCGGCCGGCGACGTTCACGAGCGGCTTGGGGACGCGCTTGGTCAGCGGCAGCAGCCGCGTCCCCTTGCCCGCCATCGGCATGATGACTTTCATGGCACCCGTCCGTAGCGATCCTTGAGCCGCACGACGTCGTCGAGCTCCGGCGTCGAGGCCTCGAGCAAATCGGTCACGACGACGGCCTCAAACTGATGGATCTGTTTGGGAGGAATGTGAAACGCTTCGCCGGCGCGCGCGCGGCGCTCGATCAGCGTCTCGCCCTGTTGAATCCGCAGGATGATCTCTCCTGACAGCACGTAGATCGACTCATCCTTCTTGTTGTGATACTGCAGCGACAGCACGTGACCGGGCTCGATGTGCAGGATCTTGCCGACGTAGCGGTCGGCCTTCGCCCAGATGAGCTCGTAGCCCCATGGCTTGTCGACCCGGTACGGAACGGCGGGAAGGGGGCCGCTCACGCGAGCCTCAGTTTCAGCGAGGACGGCAGGGTCACGCATGCCGTCACACATACCCCGCACCCGACGCATCCTTCCGGCTTGAGCACCGGGTGGCCGCGGTCATCCAACGCGAGCGCCCGCTCTCCCACCGGACAGGCTCGCGCGCACACGCCGCACTCGGCGCCCTGGAATGTGATGCAGCGCTGCGGGTCGAGCTCCAGTACGCCCATGTGCACCGACTCCCACGGCACGCGCGTCAAGGCACCGGTCTCGCAGGCCGCGGCACACGGCATGTCTTCGCACACGATGCACGCCCGCTGCGCCGGATCGATGTACGGCGTTCCGGTGGCGAGGCCGCCGTCGTGCGCCGGCATCTTGAGAATCGCGTGCACGGGGCAGACGTCGATGCAATCGCCGCAGCGCGTGCACGCCGCGACGAACGCCACTTCAGTCGCCGCGCCCGGCGGCCGGAACCAGCGCTTGGGGGCGACGCGCTCCTCAGTGCGTCGCGCCACCTCGTGCAGCAGGCGGCCGATCGTGTCCTGAAAAAACGCGCGACGCTCGTTCAAAAGCTCGGCTCCAGACTCACTTGCCAGCGGAATCGGACACGCTTGTCCGTGCCGTCGGCCGCGTAGTCCCAGCGGTTCACGACGAGCGGCAGCTCGAATCGCATCGTCCAAGACAGGTCGTTGATGCGGTGTGTCGTCAGGACTCCCACGCCGCCGTCGTACAATGTGGTGAACGACTTCCCGGCGGATGTAGGCGGCACCGCGCGGGGATCGACCACGCCGGCGTCCGCAAACACCTCGGCCGCGGCACCGAAAGGAAGGCCGAGAGTCTTGGTCCCTTCCAGGTTCACTGCCACCGCCCAGCGTCCGCCGAGGTCGGGTCGGAAGCCCCTCAGGTTGGCGTCGCCGGGAGCGTGATAATGAAAATCGGGGCGGACGAAGAGGGCGCCGCGGCTCCGCAGCAGCGGATTGGTGAACGTTTCGTACGGATCGGCTCCCGCCAGCATGATGCGACGTTGCAGCGGTGGCGCGTTCGCGGCTAGATAGGTCCCGCCGAACAGGCGTGCGCCCAGCGTCGTCTTAAGAATGAAAGGCCGGCGCAGGCTGACCTCAGCGGTGGCGCGTGCAAATCCTTCCACGTCATAGCGGTTCGACGACACCACCCCGGTGCCGGGGTTGCGGTACACGATCCCACCCCGCACCCCCGCCCGGGCGCGCCAGAGATTGCTGCCCTGCCGGCTCGTGATCGCGCCCCACGGCCCCGCCTCGATCGTGCCGGCGTCGTCCCACAGCTGCCGGTCCACGTAGCCGAGATCACTCACGGCCATCCAGGTCGCATCGAACCCCACGTGAGGGTCGGGGCCAAACCCCAGGTGCTCCCGCAACGATCGGTCGCTGCGGAGCGCAATCCCGGTGCGCCCCTCGACGGTCCAAAAGGCGGCACTGGCGTCCGTGCGCGGTATCGGGTGGCTCACCGGATTGCCGAGCCGGACGTAAACCCCCTCGCGGTGCGTAGCGTCCGGACCGAACGCGTATGAGTAGGCCAGGAGATTCTTGTCGAACCGGCCGAGATAGTTCGAGCGCGAGCGCAGCGCCCCGGTCCAGCCGCCGTGATCATTGTACCACGCCAGCGGCAGCAGGGCTGTCACAATCCGGTCGCGGCGTGATTGCTCGCGCGTGGGGTTGTCCAAACGGACCACGCCTGCTCCTCGCGCTCCGAACAATCCCCGCTTCTCTCTGTTGTTGAGAGCGTTCCAGTCGTGCGCCCGCTGGCGCGGGTCGAGCATGAGCCGGCCGGGCTTGTGATCCGTCACGAATTCCACGCGCTCGCGTAGCGGCTCGCCGCTGGACCGGGCGTAGATCCCCTTGTCGTCGCCGATCTCGATCGGCATCCGGCCGTCGCCGAGGCGATCGATGGTGACGGCGATCAGCCATTTCCCATCGGCCATCCGTCGTCGCTGAACCTGCGCCAATCGATAATCGATCATGGGCGTGCCATGCAGCCATTGCGCGAACAGCCAGCGCAGGTCCTGATGCGACACTTCCTCGGCGACATTCCGAAAGGCGTTCTCGTCGACGTGTTTCAGACGCCAGCGCGAGTAGTATGTCCGCAGGATCTTGCGCATGACGTCGTCGCCGACGACGTAGCGCAGCTCTTCGAAGAACAGCTGCGCCTTCTCGTAGATCATCGCGTTGTACGTCTGGAAATCGCGGTAGTGCTCGCTGACGAGCGACACCGGCTCGCTCCAGCGGTCCAGGTCCCAGAAGAGGATGTCCCCCTCGATGCCCGGATAGGCCGGGCCCTCGCCGTGGGCCTCGAAGAACCAGCCGGTCTGGAACGAGGTGAACCCTTCGTCGAGCCACCCCTCGCGCCATTCATTGTTCGCGAGGATCCCCATCGTGTAGTTGTGGCCCAGCTCGTGAACGATGAGGCCGAGGCCGGCGCTGCCGTCCATGATCACCATGGGGAATTCGGTGCCGCCGCCTTCGATGCGATGCACGTTCGTGATCTGCGGCCACGCGAACTTGCCGTACAGCGAATCGAGCCAGGCGAGTGCCAGCTCGGTGCGGCCGACGGCGATGCCCTTCCCCCACGTCGCGCTGTCGCCGGGCTGATAGAGGACGCGCACGATGACATCCTTGTAGCGGCCCTCTTCGTAGCGGTAATCAGGATTGAGAGAGAACGCGAAGTGGTGAACGGAGTCGGCGAAAAAGCGGACGCACTTGCGGCCTTGAGTGGCTGAGCAGACGTGCGGCGTGCGACGTGCGGCGTACCAATCGCGTTGATAGTCGATGACCCGACCGGGATTTGCATTCGCCTTTTCCCAGCCCGGATCGCCCTCCACCGGCACACCCGTCGCCCCAACCACCTGGTCGGCAGCGAGGTCCAGCATGACGTCGTAGCTCGCGAACTCGCCGTAGAACTCGCCGCCGGGATAGAGCGGATGGTCCTCCCAGCCGTACTTGTCGTACACGACGACCTTCGGATACCACTGCGCAAAGTCGAACCGCCGTCCCTGGCGTCCCTGCCGGCGGGGCAGCGTCGAAGGCCGGGCTTTCCAGGTGACGTCGACGACGAGCGAGTCGCCGGGCGCCAGTGCCCGCGGCAATCGCCAGTGCGCGATCGTGGAGTCGGGCGCGTACGGGTAATCGGGCGCCCGTTGCTCTTCCATGACCGTCGCCGCCGTAATCCGCTCGAACGCGTAATCGGGATCTTGGAGGTGCTGGAATCGCACGCGCTGCTCGGCGGAATCAGCCGCGGCCCAGCGCGAGCCGGGACGAAACGCATTCAGGTACTGGTGGACGTAAAAGTCGCGCAGCGTGTCGGGCGACTGATTCACGTAGAGAATGTGCGCTTTACCCGTGAGGACGCCGCTGCCCTCATCGAGCGAGGCGGTGATCTCATACGCGACACGTTGTTGCCAATAGGTGGAATCGACTGCAAGCATGGGTTGGGAATCTCGCGTCTTTCTGGTGAAGCCCGCAAGGAAAAGAGGCCAATCGGCGAGCGTCTAGCCCCACTATGGCTCTCCACTCTTAACCAGGAGGGCTTATGTGGAATCGCAGTCTCGCCGTGGCGGCATTGCTGCTGGCATTGGCCTGCACGGACCGATCCGTGACGCCGCCCCCGCCCGACGCCATCCCAGCCGCCGACGTCGCGCCATCGCCCAGGCGCCCTGAGGCGCTGGCCAGGATGGTCGCGAAAGGGCTCAAGAACCCGGCGTTCCGGGCGTACTTGAAGGCACAGCTCGACGCCTCGCCCTATGTCGAGCACAAGCTGCAGTTCGAAACGTTCCTCGCGGCGAACAGCGGGCGGGCGCTGCGCGAGATCGCCGGCGAGAACGCCACGACCAACGATGCACTCGTGAAGCAGGCGAAAGCCGCGGTTGCGCTCGAGGTCTACTTCCCCGTCGCGGCGCATCGGGCGGCGTGGACCGGCGATGAGCAGGTGCTGGTGGCGACGGCGCTGACGGACGACGACCCGCCCATCGCCTTCGACCTCGACGGCGGCCGTCACGTGCTCGATCCCAAAGTGCCGCCGGCGACCCCCGTGCTCGCGCTGGTGCCGGTGGAGACCGACTTCTCCGTCCGGCCGGCACGGCAGGCGTGCCTCGAGAACTGTGATACCGGTGGTGGGGGGATCGGCGTTACGCCGCCGCCGCCCGGTCTGTACATGACCAAAAGCCATTTCGTACAAGACTTTGAAGGCTGGTTGAAGGGGTCACCCGAATTTGAGGTGCAGATCCTGGGCCAAAAGGGCTCTACGGATTCGTTGATTTCGTATCAGTGCGCCGGAGAGCATGCGGGGGGGCCGTACACGTTCGATCAGAACGATCTCGATTGGTCTGGGCAGGTGCTGCTGTTCTCAAAGCAGCAGCTGGATACATATAACGCAGCGCATCCGAGTTCAAATATCCGCGTGTTCGTGGTCGAGGATGACGATACGGCGTGTCAGATCAAGACCGATCCGAATCGGTTTCAGAGAATCGTCAATGTCGTGGATAGCGTCTACCACCTGCTCACGTCTGGAAATGACTCAAGTACGACGATCCGGAGGTACTACGGATTTGCGCGGTCGGCCTACAACATCTTTCAGGCGATCGCAAGCTGGATCAAAAGCAATGACGACCTTGTCGGGAACGCCGTCGAGGACCGGATCGTCGGCGACTTTTATCCCGGTTTCAACTGGTTCGTGAAAGGCGATAACAACATCACGAACGGCTGGATCAATCTCGTGATGTATTGAACGAGGCAAATAATGCGCGCGCTCTTGCCCATCGTCACCTGTTTCTGGTGCTGCGCTGTTGTCCCCGCCGGCGCACAATGGTCGGTCGGGCTGGAGCTCGCGACCAAGACATATCGTGGCTCTGCACATGACACGTCGAGCAGCCACGTCGCATCTGAGGGGCGGCCGGGCGGCGGGATCGCACTGGCTCTGATGCTCGGCCGTAGCTGGCGGCGAATGGGCGCTACGCTGCGCCTTTCGTATGCGAAACCCGGCTTCGCCGTTGCTGGACAAGGCGTTAGTCTGACCGACAAGACGACCGGAAGACTGCTGGAGCTTTCAACGTTGGTGAACACCCGGGTGGGAGGGATTGGGCCGAGCGGAGCGGTGCGGGTTGAACTGGGGCCCGCCCTCCACCTGTGGGATTTCAGTGGCGCATTCCGGCTGCGTGCCGGCGCGCTGGGCGGCGTCGCCTACGAATGGCCGGTTACGAATCGTCTGTTGGGATCTGTCGGGCTTGAGGGAATGATCTCGCCGTCGTGGTTCAACGCTACGGACGTGCCGCCCGAATTCGAGCGGCGCGTCACGTGGCGTTATGGGGTCGGCCTGGGACTGCGCTATCGCCTCTAGGGCGTCGCCGACGCCGCGCGCGGCGGCAGCACCGCCTGCCCCAGCGTGTTCGCGTCCGTGCCGAACCAGATCGACTTCGTCGCCGCG
>Ga0137415_10000974_pt1 | contig 28161 bp, 22 predicted proteins | sample CZODoug3_1_1_16f_FD_183082 | JGI IMG/M metagenome (GOLD analysis project Ga0137415, IMG submission 183082) | Vadose zone soil fungal communities from Angelo Coast Range Reserve, California, USA - CZODoug3_1_1_16fungal (Hybrid Assembly) | ecosystem: Environmental > Terrestrial > Soil > Vadose...
CCGGGATGAAGGAGCACGACTGACGTGAAACACACGGACTTCGCAGCGCAGCTCGATGCCTACGTCGACGGTGAGCTGGTGGGAAACGAGGCTCGGGACATGGAGGCGCACGCGCGCGAATGCGCCGCGTGTGCGCACACGCACGAGCGGCAGCTCGCGCTGCGGTCGGCGATTCGAGAGCAGCTGCCGGCGCTGCAGGCGCCCGATGAGTTGCGGTCGCGGGTCCGGCAAGCGGTGCGGGCCGCGGCAGGCGTGACGCCCGCCCGCCCACGGCCGGACTGGCGCTGGCTCGCCGCGGCCGCGGTGCTCGCAGGTGTGGTGGTCGGGACGTGGAAGATCAGCGACTCGCGAGCCAGCGCCGACGCGATCGCGGGGCAGGTTTTGGCCAGCCACGTGCGCGCGCTGATGGGCACGCACCTGACGGACGTTGCGTCGACCGACCAGCACACGGTGAAGCCGTGGTTCAACGGCCGCCTCGACTTCTCGCCGCCCGTGTACGACTTCGCCGGGCGGGGCTACCCGCTGATCGGGGGGCGTCTCGACTACATCGGGCAAGGGGCGGTCGCCGCCCTGGTCTACGGACGGCGCCAGCATGTGATCGATGTGTTACTGTGGCCGACGCAGCGCGGGCCGACGGGCGGGCCGGCGGCAGTCACGCGCCAGGGTTATCACATGCTCCACTGGTCCGCGCCGGACTACACCTATTGGGTCGTGTCGGACTTGGGCGTCACGGAGCTCGGCGAGTTCTCACGCTTGTTGCGGCAGGCCGACTCGACGGCGACACGCTGAAACGAAGAACGGGCTCTTCCGTCAAGAGAGCCCGTTCCGCATCGCCCGTCGCGCACCACCTCCTCTGATACAGGTTCATGCTCCCTCTGGAGGAGCACCTCCCCTCTCAAGGTCGTGGTCGCGGTCCCTCCCACGGTGGACCGCCGCCGAACCGTGGAGGGCGGTCGAGCCGCCGTTCCAGGTCCGCGTAGCGCGTCCGTTGCGCCGGCGTGAGCTGGGCGCTGATCTCCGCGCTCATTGTCGACCGCACGGAATCGAATTGCGGATGGACCTCGCGCCAGATCTTCTCCAGGTCGGCGCGGTGGCGCTCCACGATCACCCGCACCGAGTCGCGCTGTGCGGGGGTGAGGTCCAGCTCGCGGCCCAGGAAGCCGATCATGCGGTCGGATCCCGGCGCACCTCCCCCGCGGGATCCAAAGCCCCGCGGCCCGGCGTGGCCCCGCGTCCCGAGGACCCAGCCGAACAGGCCCCCCGCCGCGAACGTCGCGACGAGAGCCGCAACCGCCCAGAATCGAGATTGCTGGAGCATGGTGCCCACCTCAGTTCGCTAACATGGAGGCGAACAGCGCGCTCGGGTCCGGCGCGCGGTGCGTCGCCAGCAGCTCGGCGGCCGACTCGCTCCCCGTGGCGGACGTCACCCACACGGCGTCGAACGAGGTCGCGACATCGCGCTCTCGGCCCGCGAGATACCCTCCCAGGAACGCCAGCACGGCCGCCGCCGCGATCGCCAGGCGGCTCCAGCGCCCCAGCACGGCCCGCCACGTCCCCACGCCGGCCGCCTCGGCGCGGGCCAGCACGTGCGTCACGAGCTCCGCCGTGTCGTTGCGCGGAGTGAGCGCGGCCCACAGCGCCGCGCCCAGCGCGGGGTCAGCGTGGTCCGGAGACCACAGCGGTTCTTGTCTCACCGGTCCTCCTTTAGATCGTCCAGCAGCGCCCGCAGCTTGCGTCGAGCGTGAAACACGGCCGATCGCACGGTCCCCGACGCCAACCCCAGGATCTCGGCAATTTCCGCATGGGAATAGCCCTCGACGTCGAACAGCACGACCGCCAGGCGGTAGTGCTCCGGCAGCTCGTCCAGCGCCGCCCGGAGCCGGTCGCCGAGCGCCAAGCGCTCGGTCTCCGCGTCAGGCAGCGGGTCGGCCGCCGCCAGGTCCTCCCCCAGCACCCGGGCGTCCCGCACGCTGCGCCGGCGCCGGCGATCGATCGCCGCGTTGGCCGCGATCCGTAAGAGCCACGGGCCGAACGGCCGGGCGGGGTCGTAGCGGTCCAGCTTCACCAGCGCCGCGAGGATTCCGTCCTGCGCCGCGTCATCGGCGTCGTCCGCGTTCCCCAGGATCGCCCGCGTCACGCGGCGCACTGACCCCGCGTACGACTCCACCAGCGCACCGAGCGCCACGCGATCCCCCGCGAGCGCGCGCGCGACGAGCGCGGGCTCGTCCACCCTTGCCTGGCCAGATCGGTCCCGGTCGGGCAGCGCGCTCATGCTGGTGTATACGGGGGGTCATGGGGTGATGCTGACCGGGTGAGATGGACGGGCGCAGCATGCTGCGCCCCGCCTCAGCGTCCCGCCGGCCGTCGCCGTAGTTTTCACCTGGGGTCCAGCCGTCCGTTGCATTCCGAACTGAACGAAGGGAGCGGGTGCATGCGCGCCATTGTCACGAGCGCGGTAGTCATCGTTCTGGCCGCGTGCATGGGGGGGCCCGGCGGAGGGGGAGGGGGAGGCGAGGGCGGGCGAGGCGGCAGGTTCGGGCCCGGAGGAGGCCTGGAGCCGACGCAGCCACGCTACATCAACCCGGGCACGCTCGCCGCGCTGCCGGGGTTCACGCATGCGGTGCGCGCCGGCTCGACGCTCTACATCTCGGGCGAGGTCGCCCTCGACTCGACCGGGCAGATCGTCGGCCCGGGCGACCTGCGCGCCCAGGCACGGCAAGCGTTCGCCAACCTCGCGTTCGTCCTGAAGATCGGAGGAGCGACGCCCGCCGACGTCGCGAAGCTCACGATCTACGTCGTCAACTACTCACCGCGCGACTTCGAGGCCATCCGCGAGGCCGGAGCCGAGTTTCTCCCCGCTCGTAATCCGCCCGCCGGGATCGTCGTCGGCGTGCAATCCCTTCCGATAGCGGGACTGCTCATCGCCGTAGACGCCACGGCCGTGGTGCGGGCGATGTTCCAGCCGCGAGTGCGGTGAAGAGCCGACACCCGCATCAACCCCTCACCGCCGCTGCTCTACAGAGTGACGCTACGTGCGAGGGCGGCGAGTCTGCGCCGCGCCGTACCCAGGTTCGACGCCTCGCGGTCGAGCACGAGATACAGAAAGGCCTTCTGTTCCGAGCCAAGGAACAGGATCAGATGGTAGTGGTTCCCGACCGTGATCAGGACGTCTTCAGCGTTGTCCTCGACCCAGGGCGCGGCCAGCGCGCGCAGTTTCTCCGGGACGAGATTGGCGGCTCCTGCGCTTGCGAGGATGGTTCCCGTCCCGCTGTCGACCATGGCGGTGCTGAGCGCGCCTTGAATTTGCATCGCGTCATACAAGACACCCTGCACTTCGGGGATTGGTCGCGCATCAGCCCCGACCGCTGCCGACTCCGCCTCGGGAGCCGCGACGCCGGCGGGCCGGCCACGCTCATCCTGTAGTCGCGCCGCTTCCATCAGCACGTGCTGCAACGGCTCCTCCACGGTCCGTTCCCGGCACGTCCGCTCGTAGAAGATTTCCAGCTTGGGATCGGGCCAGCTCAGGATGTCGTACACGGCGCCCAGACCTCTCTTCTGGCGCCCCTCACCGTGGACCAGTGCTCCGCGATCGAAGTACAGCCGGCCCTCCGCAGACGCCGAATGCACGACGATCAGCGCCGTCTTGCGCTCCACCTCGATCAGCTGCAGGAACCCGAACAACGTGATCCCTGCGATGCGTCCGACGGTAGCTGGGCTCACGGCCCGCTGCAGCTCTTGGGCGAGCGTGCCCAGATCGACAGGCTTCGTGAATGAGGCCGCAATGCCGTAGCGTTGCAGTCGCTCGGTGATCTCGGGAGTGATCCGTTGTCCGGTCATCACGGCCACCGGCACCCGCACGCCGCGCTCGACGAGGTGGCTCAGCAGCGTAAGCCCGTCCATCACGGGCATCTGCAGATCCGTCAGGATCGCGTCGACTGACTGCTCCTCGAGCAGCTCGAGGGCACGTTCCCCGTGCTCCGCCGGTGTGACCGCGAAGGCGCCGGTCCGATTGAGCGCGCGGGTGATGGCGAGACGGACGAACGGGTCATCCTCGACGAACAACAGGTTGGTCGGGGCCAGGTGTGGTGCCTCCCCAAGGACGATCCTGCTGAAAGGTACCAGTCGCGGGGCAGGTAGCGTGCAACCAACCCGCGACGAGACGCGTCTTACCGTCAAGCAGCTCGAGGCCTTGCTCGCTATCGTTCCCGACCCACCCCTGCCCTGGGAGCCCGTATGAACGCACGCAGCACCATTGAGACCGTGGTCACGAGCGCCCTGCTCGTGGCGTGCTCCTCCGCGCCACCGCCGCTCGTGCCCATGGTGGGCGCGGCTGGCGACGTCGCCACCCTCGCCGGGCAGTGGGGCGGGTCGTACTCAAGCGCGGCCACAGGGCGGAGCGGGAGCATTTCCTTCGCGCTCAAGGCCGGCGGCGACAGCGCCTTCGGCGATGTGATCATGATTCCCCGCGGCTGGGGTCGTCCGCTCCAGGCATGGAACGGGCAGGGACCGGCCGGCGCCGAGGCGCGGCCCCGCAGCGCCGTGTTGACGATCAACTTCGTGCGGGTGGCGGGCGGTCGCGTGACCGGCACCCTCGCGCCGTATGCCGATCCCGAGACCGGTGCCCAGCTCGTAACGACGTTCGCAGGTCAGCTCACCGGCGACCGGATCGAGGGCACCTACACCACACGCGGCGGGTCCGCTGAGGCGCAGACGGGCCAGTGGCAGGTGACACGGCGGAAGAGATGAAGCCGGCGGAGCGGGCCATCACAACGTGAAGTAGAACGTCGCTCCCTGATCGACGGCGCCCTCGGCCCAGATGCGGCCGCCGTGCCGGCTGATGATGCGGCGCACAGTCGCCAGGCCGACGCCGGTCCCCTCGAATTCGGCCGCGGAGTGCAGTCGTTGGAACACCCCGAACAGCTTGTCCGCGTACTTCATGTCGAAGCCGGCGCCGTTGTCCCGCACCATGAACGCCCGCTCTCCGTTCACTTGGATGGATCCGAATTCGACCCGCGGCTGCGCCTGCTTCGCGGTGTACTTCCAGCTGTTGCGGAGCAGATTGTCCAGCGCCACTCGTAGTAAACGCGGGTCACCCCGCGCCTGGAGCCCCGCCGCGATCGCGAACTCCACGTCGCGTGGCGGAGGCGTCCGCTGCAGCTCGGCAACGATCTCCCGTGCCATGCCGCTCAAGTCCACGACCTCGGAGCGCATCTCCGCACGGGTGACCCGAGCCAGCTTTAGCAGGTCGTCGATCAGCGTACCCATCCGCTGGCTGGCCGCGCGCACCCGCTGCAGGGAATCCTGCGCCGCCTGGTCGAGCTGCGGGCCGTAGTCTTCCAGCAGCACCTGGCTGAATCCGTCGATGCTGCGCAGCGGTGCGCGCAGGTCGTGCGACACCGAGTAGGCAAACGCATCCAGCTCACTGTTGGAGGCAAGCAGCTCGGCCGCGTTACGCCGCAGCGCCTCGTTGCGCTCCTCGAGCTCGTGGGTCCGCTCCGCGACCCGCTGCTCGAGCCCCGTGGCGTAGCGCCGCAGCTCTTCCTCGCTCGCTCTGAGAGCCCGGTTTTGGTCCTCGATCCGGCCGAGCATTTGGTTGAACGCGTCCGTCAGCACACCCAATTCGTCCTCACCGAGCTTGGGCGCCCGCACGGAGTAATCCTGCCGGGTGGAGATCGCCGTCGCGGTTTCCGCCAGTGTGAGAATCGGCTGGGAGATCCGTCCCTGAAGGACCGCCGCCAGGAGGTAGGCGGCCAGGAGGGAGATCCCCATGACCCCCGCGGCGATACCCGCCGACAGCCACAGCGTGCGGGATACGGCTTTCATGTCGGACTTCATGTACAACGTGCCCAGACGCGCATTCCCCCCTTCCGCGACGGGCTCGACGCCGATCACGAAACCATGCTCGAAGCGGTACCCGTCGCTGGCCGGCGCGGCCGGAACGGAATCGCCGGGGAGGTCCGCCGGATATCGGGAGAACACGCGGCCGTCCTTGTCGTACAGCGCAGCCGCCACGAGATGGGGCTCGGCTCGCAGTGCCGAGAGGATCTCCCTCGCATCGGCCTGGTTGGCGAACGCCAACGAGGCGGTGCTGTTCGCCGCGATGACTCGTCCGAGCGTCGACAGGTTCTTCAGCGTGGTCTGGCGGAAGGCAACGACCTGGTACGTCAGAAACGCAGCGGACGTCAGCAAGAGCACCAGGCCGCTGATCAAGAGCAGCATCGCCGTCAGCTTCTGTTTGATCGGCCAGTCGCGCAGCGACACGTCAACGTCTCGTCGGGGTGATGACTTCAGCCACCCGTAGCAACTTGGAGCTGATCGTCAGGTGTGCCGCTTCCACCGACTCCGGGTTGATCTGGAGCCGGATGCGGTTGCGGTCGGTCACGAAGCGAATCATGCCTCCCCGTTCGGCGAATCCGTCGACGTCGCTGACCGTGAGGATCGGCCGGTCCTTGAGGCGCGCGAGCGTCTCCTCCAAGCGCGCCCCGTCGGGCCGGCGGATGAACAGGATGTGGCACGTCTTGACCTCGTCCACGCTTTGGTACCGGCGGACCTGGAATGGGTGCCCTCGCAGGCGCTCATCACGCACGGTCTGGTCCAGCAGACCCTCGAACGGATCATCCCCCAGAATGCCGATGACCACCGGCGTGTCGGCGTCGGGAAAGGCGTCGGCCGGCCAATCGACGAATTGTGCGAAGTTGAAGAGAAAGACCGCCTTCAACTGGTATTCCGAGGCCCGGGCGTTTTGCGCCGCCAACCCCGGGCTCGCGAGGAGCAGCACCGCGAGCGGGAGCGCCCACGGCTTCGCCGCTCGGGCGAACGGCGCGCTCAAAAACGCCATTCGACCAGCCCGTACACGCCACGTTCGATTTCCCGGCGCGTGGCCGACGCGCCAAACTCGGCGTGACGACGGTGCAGCAGGTTCTGCCCGACGATCGACAGATCCAGCGTTGGGGTCGGCTGCCAGGCGAGCCTGGCATCCAGCTCGCCGTACGCCGGGACCTGCTGATTGGCGATGCGCCCGATGGCACGGAGTCCGGCGTCGAACCTCACGTGAGCGGGGAGGTCCACCGACGACTGCACGAAGAGCTGGCGATCGGGAGTCTGGGACTCCGTCGCGCCTCGGGACGTGTCCGTGCTGCCGGGGTTGGGCCAGATGTGGACGCGCAGCTCCGTGTAGCCTGCCCGCACTCGCCACCGGCTCGAGAGCACGTACCCGGCCGTCAGCTCGGCTCCGAATGACTCGCCGTCCTGCCCGTTGCTGATGACGATCGGCGCGGCCGCGGGCGGGTTCACCTGCTCCAGACTGCGGAGCCCGTGGTAGCGACTGTAGAACGTTGCCGCGGACAGGGCAAGCGACCCCTGCTGCTGGCGGTACCCCAGCTCGTAGGCCAGCTCTTCTTCTGAATGGAAGCCCGGCCCGCCGGCCAGGAAGTAGGGCGGCTGGCCCGGGGCAAACAATTCTCGATCGATGCGCGAGGGCGTTCTGACCGCGCGGGACACCGCCGCCCACAGCGTCGCGGCAGGACTGATCGTCCAATTCACGCGACCGCTGGGCTGGACCTCGAAGCCGGTGTAATCGTTGTGCTCGATCTTGGTGCCGAAAGCCACGTGCAATCGGTCGGGAACGAGGGCGATCTCGTCTTGGACAAATCCGGTGAACCACTGTCGCGCGACGTGGGCCGGCAAGAAGGCAAGGGCCGCGCTGTTGGCAACGCCATCGTTGATCAGGCGGTAGCCGAGTCCCCAGACCAGGTCATGCCGGGCGCCTATCCGGGCACGGTGTTGCAGCTCGACGTCGTAGGTGTCGAGATCTTCGCCGAAGGTGCCCGGAATGTCCCGGTGGGTCCGGTCATAATACAGCTGGGCCGCGAGATCCGACGCGTCGGATAAGGTCCGTGACCACTTTGCCATCACGTTGCCCCCGCTGACGGCGATGTGACCGGGCGTGGCTTGAGCGATGCGACCATCGTACACGTCGCTCTGAAGGGCGAGGCGACTGGCCGTCGACGCGTCCCAATCGAGGCGAAAGCCGCCCTGCCACAAATGCCAATCATCCGTGGCACCGAGGCCGTTGGACAACGCCGTCTGATCGCGGGCGAAGCCCCTGCCGTAGACCCGATAGTGCACGGCGGAGCCCATCGCCCCTCCGTATTGGGCGGTGCCGGAGCCGTTCAGCTCCGTGCCACCGCCGCCCGACAGGCGAAGTCCCGGCGTACTCTTGGCGTCCTTGGTGATCACGTTAATCACGCCGTTGACGGCGTTGGCCCCCCACAACGTCGCGCCGGGCCCGCTGATGACTTCAATCCGGTCGATGTCCGTGAGGGGCACCTCCTGCACATCCCAGAACACACCTGAAAACAACGGCGTGTACACCGTGCGCCCGTCGATGAGTACGAGGAGTTTGTTGGCCGTCGTGCTGTTGAATCCGCGCGCGCTGATGGCCCACTGGCGGGAATCGACTTGCGCGACCTGCAAGTTGGTGGCGAGGCGAAGCGCCTCGGGGAGACTCGACGCGCCGGAGCGGCGGATGTCCTCTCGGGTGATCACCTGGATCGCAGAGGCCGTCTGCGCCAATCGCTCAGGACGCTTCGAGACGGAGGTGACCTGCAAGTTCATCAGCTGCTCGATACTCAGTTTCTTCAACGCCGACAGGCTGGTATCCGGCCGCTGGGCGGCGGAATCGGGTCGCTGGGCGGACGCGCGCTCAGCAACCCCTACCAGACCCAACGTGAAGAGCATCAGGGAAACCCTGAATCGCATCGGCGGACGCCCGCGTGAGGAGTGAGCCCAGCATGATGAAGGCGAGGTGGCGCACGGGACGTGACGGGGGTCACATGGCGCGGCCCGAGTTTCAGTGTCGGGGCAGCACCGGGACGACCGACAAAATGATGGAGACGGCGATCAGTACGATGATAATCCACTCGAGGATCTCCATCCGCCGGCTCGCCGTCCGGTCCGCCATCTTGGCGTAGATGCTGTCGATCGTCTGCAGCTTGCGGGTGATGCTCGCGTCCCATTCGCCGAGATGGAAGCGCCGGGACGCGAGCGAATATACCCGCGCCAAGTACTGATCGCCCACCAGCTTGAGCGCGTTGGTTACCTGCTCGAACAGGATGGCCCCGTCGAGCTGCAGCCGCGCCAGGCGTCGCAAGTCGGGGCCTTCGCGCCCCGGGGCGCCGATGCGCGTCGGACGCGGCTGGAGCAGCTCGTACGCCCCCTCCAGCACGTCGTCGAGCTGCTGGTCCAGGAACCGCATCTCGAGCAGCTGGATGTTGGCGAACTCGAGCACGGCGCGCACGTCGTCGCCCTCCGCGTCGAACAGCAGCGTCGCATCGGTGTCGATGAACGTCGCGTCGTCGGGACCGAACGACAGCCGCGAGGCCGTCGCATCGGCCACCTCTTGCTGGGACAGCGTGCGCGGCTCCGCCCGCAGCACCTGAGCGACGGTATGGGCGTGCTCGGTCCACAGGGCTGACGCGGGGCACGGCGTCGCGAACGCTTCGATCTCAAAGATCGAGTAGTCCTCGACGACATTCGCGACGCGAGGTCGCAGGGCCGCGTCCCCCACCGTCGCCATCAGCTCCTCCACGTGCCGGCGGGCATCAGCCACGAGCCGCTCGTTCCCCCACAGCTCGTACGCCAGCGCCGGAAGTCCCATCAGCGATCCCTCGATCGAGACGGCGTAGCTCGCCGAGATCGCGCCGAAGTCGTAGAGCACGAGCTCGAGCGTCGGCGCCGTGCGGTAGGCGCCCAGGACGTGGGCCTCCCCTTGCCGCGTCACGCGCAGCGGCGCCGGCCGGTACTCGAAGTTCGCGGGCGCGCGCCGCCGCTGCTTCACCGTCTGGCGCTCGGTGCCGGCGAGGAGGCGACGCTCGGCCGCGTCCAGGTCGATCGCCCGCGCCACGTCGAACGCGAAGAGCGGGAAACACGTCCCCTTCGCGATCACCGGGTCCATGGGATCTCGATCCGCGCTTCGCCCAGCGTCACCGGCCAGCGCGGCGTGAGCGAGCGCCCCTGCACCGTCTCGTCCAGCCCCCGCTCCGACTTCGACACCGTGGCGATGGGAAACGACCACACCTCGGCTTCCGGCGCACACGTGAGCTCGAGCGGGTGCGCGAGCGAGATCTCCGGCGCGAACCACGCGGCCGCCGGCAGGCGCGCCGCGCCCCAGCGATAGGTCACGGTCAGCCCGCCCCCGGCGGCGAAGCGGAACCGCTTCTCGAGCCCGCGGGCCCGGCACGTGACCTCGACCGCCTCGCCCGTCGTGCGCACGTCCGCCGCCACGGGCTCCGCCGCCCACGAGGCGACCGGCTCGTACTCGCCGCTCGCGTACACGTCCAGGGTCAGGTCGGCGGGAAGCACGCGGTCGACGAACAGCGCGCGCCCATCGCGATCGACCGGTGGCAGCCGGTCGAGCCGCACCCGCTTCTCGATGTCGTGAATGCTCGGCGCCCCGCCCTCCCCCCCCCCTCCATCCCCCCCGTCGGGCACGGGCGCGGTGGCGTGCGCCGCCTGCTCGCGCGCGAGCGCGTGATAGGCTTCGAACCGGCGCGTCACCACGGCGGCGTAGTTGACCCCGTTGCCGAAGTGCGAGTACTCCTCGATCACGCCGCCGCGCCGCGGGCTGACGACGGCGGAGAACCCGGCGGCATGAATCCAGATCTCCTCGAACCCGTCGCCGTCCAGGTCGAGGCGCTCGACGGCGAGCGGCGCGCCGCGCCGCAGCTCGCCCTCGGCCAGCGCGAGGTGGCGCCAGATGGCGTGTCGCAGATGCGGCAGATACAGCCCTCCGAAGACGCCGTGCCAGTACGCATCATTGCACTGCGCGCGGCCGATCGCCCGACGCGCCGCCGCCGGCTCGCCCGAGCGCCGGCACAAGGCGGACAACGCCTGCATCTTCTTGTGCATCCGGTTCGACTCGGGATAGCGCACGAAGAAATTCCGCCAGTGCGCCCCACGCACCAACGCGCCGTCGGGACCGGCCAGCCGCTCCTCCCCGAGATCGCGCTCGAGTCGCGCCAGTCTGAGCGCGGCTTCGGGCGGCAGCGCCCAGCCCTCCATCTCGCGGTACGACGCCGTCGGCAGGTAGGCGAGTCCACCGCTCGGCACCTCGGCCAGGGCCGTCGCCGGCGTCGTGAGACGGATCTCGCCATTCGCGACCAGTGCGCCCATGGCGTCGAGGAACTGGGCCAGCCAGCCGCGCTCGTACACCCATTCCTTCGTGCCCGGCCAGCCGCCGAACTTCTCGCCGTCGTCCACGAACACGGCGAGCGGCGCGCCGCGCTCCCGCAGCAGCCGCAGATAGGCCGCCGTGTCCGCCGGCGGCTGGAAGGGGATCAAGTAGCGCAGCCGCTCGTCGATCGGAAACAACGCGACGCGCTTGCCGTCGCTCTCAGTCCAGAAGGGAGCGTGCAGGCGATCGCCGGCAAAACCCGTAACGAGGAAATGGCGGTCGTCCACGAACGCGTAGCGGACGCCCGCCTGCGCCAGGTCGGCGGCCAGCTCGGGCTCCCACACCCGCTCGGTCAGCCATAACCCGCCACCGTGCGCTTTCCCCCCGAACCGCCGCTCGACCGCCTCGCGCATCCAGCGGATCTGCTCGACGCGGTCCTCCCGCGGAAGTGCGGCGAGCACGGGCTCGTACAACCCCGACAGCAGCAGCTCCAGCCGGCCGTCCCCGGCGAGCCCGCCGATGCGGTCGAGCAACGCGGCCTCATGCGCCTCGAGCCACTCGAGCAGCGGGCCTGAGATGTGGAGCGCGATGGGGAAGAACTCCCGCTCGGCCAACCGCTCCAGGAGCGGGCGGTACACGTCGCGCACGTGCTGCTCGAACACGTGGTCGAAGTTCCCCACCGGCTGGTGGAAGTGGACCCCGAAGACGAAGCGCAGCGGGTCCACCTAGTCGCCGCCTCCCTTCCGCGCTCCCTCCCCCTCCCCGTCGGCGAAGCCGAGCCGCCAGGCAACGGCAGCGAGCCGTGCGGCCCGCTCAGGGGGGGATGCGGCCCGGATCCGGTAGAACGCGGTCTGAGCATCGAACGGGATGTGCCCGCCGTCGCGCTGCGCGCGATCGGCCAGCTCGGTGACGGCCGCGATCGCGCGCGCCGAGTGGTCGTGCTCGAGCGCCAGGACGGCGCGGAGCAGGGCCCGCGCCGCGTCGCCCCCGGAGTCACCGGCGTGCGCTTCCGTCCGTGACGCCGACTCGACCGGGACACGTCGCTTGACGTGGTGCAGGTAGACGTCGCGCCCGCTCCCCTCTCCGGGCTCGTTGCTGTGGGCGCGCGCCAGCCGCTCGAGCACTCCCGCCTCGAGCCGCGGCGCATCCGCGCCGGCCAGCTCGATCGCGCGCGCGGCGTAACGGAGGATCTGCACGGTCTCGATCCCGGCGATGTCGTCGAAGAACCACCCGCACGACGTGAACATCCGCAGGGCGTTGCGCTCGAGCTCGAGCAGCTCCCGCCCGCGACCCTCCGCCGTGCGATCACCGGCGACCGTGCCGTAGGCATCACGCGCCGCCCAGGGGTCGTCGAACACCTCGCCGCCCTCCCGCTCGAAGCGCGCGTGCAGCTCGCCCGCCAGCCAGTCGAGCGCTTCGCGCAACGGCGCGCGCCAGCGCTGCTGCGTGGGCCGCTCCGGCGCCATGCGGCAGCCGCAATCCGCGCGCCATCGCTCCACGCCGTGCACGCAGCTCCACGAGGTCGGCGCCACGAGCTTCACGTCCTGCTCGGGCCGGTGCCGTGCCAAGAAGGCGGCGAAATTCTCGACCCGCACGCCGCGGCGCCGCTCCAGCTCCCGCAGCACCCAGGCGAGCGCCACCTCGCCGAACTTGTGGTGGTGGCCGTACGTCTCCCCGTCCGTCGCCACGGCCACGAGCCGCCGCTCGCTCTCGCCCCGCTTGCCCGGAGCGAGCAACCGCTCCGCCCATGCGGCGGCGTCTTTGAGCAGTGGTCCGAAGGCGACATCGTGGGAGATCGGCCCGTCGTACACGAACAGCGCGATCGACCGGCCACCCGGGGTCCGGTAGCGCCCGGCGGAGCCGTCGGCCGGCGCCTGCTCCACCTGATGCGGCGCCAGAATCGTGAAGGTGATCCCTTCGGCCGCGAGCACATCCAGGGTGTCGGGGTCCACCGCCGTCTCGGGAAGCCACATCCCCTCAGGGTCGCGTCCGAAGCGGCGGCGAAAGTCCGCGATCCCCCAGCGCACTTCGGTGATCTTGTCGCGCCGGGACGCGAGCGGCATGATGACATGGTGGTAGGGCATGGCGATCGCGTTCCCGTGCCCGGCGTGCCGCGCGCGGCTCGCGCCGTCGGCCTCGAGCACCGCCGCGTAGGTCGCCGGCGCCTCGCGCTCCAGCCACTCAAGCAGCGTCGCGCCGAAGTTGAAGCTGATCGAGGCCAGCGTGTTGACGATCTGCGCGATGCGTCCGTCCGGAGCATACAGCCGCGCGGCGACGACGGCGCGGTAGGACTCCCGCTCGATGCGCTCGTTCCAGTCGTGATACGGCGCCGCGGACGGCTCGGCCGCGACCTGATTCAGCCACGGGTCTTCGCGTGGGGGCTGATAGAAGTGCCCGTGGATCACGATCGACCGGACGCTCAAGCGCCCAGCACCTCCGCGACCGCCTCGAGCACGTTCGGGAACACCGCGTCACGCTGCTCCAGCTCCGCCGCCAGCCGCACACCGTCCGACGATCCGGACGTGAGGGCCGCCACCAGCCGCTCCGCATCGTCGCAGTGCAGCTTGAACCGGCGCTCGGCGTAGTCGGGCACCGCCCCGGTCGAGATCATGAACTGCCAGTCGGAGGCCTGGGCGAGCAGCAGCTCGCGCGCCGCCTGCGCCAGCGCCGGCCGGGCGCCGGCAGCGGCGAGTGCCGCGGGCGCCGCCTTCCAGAAGGCGCCCTCCAGGGCGTGGAGGCGCGGCCATGTCCACGCCGTGCGGTCGTTGAGCCACATGGTATGATCGCCGTTCACGCCCCAGGAGCCTTCGGCGAGGCGGAGCGCGACGCCAGCGGGATGGCTCGTCAGGTGCTGCGACGCGGTCACCGGGCGCACGCCGGGATGATGGCGCAACTCGCGATAGGTCGCCGCGAGGAAGTCCACGCCCTCGAACCACCAGTGACCGAACAGCTCCGTATCGAACGGCGCGACGATGACCCCTGTTCCCGCGCCACGCCCCCCTTGCTCGGCCGCGATGCCGGCGAGCAGGTGCGCGAAATGACGGCCATGCTCGCCGACCCGGCCGAGCGCGGCCGCGGGCTCGTACGCCCGCTTCGCACCCAGATCCACGTCGGGTCCCGTCACGCGCCACAGCTTGAGCCCGCCGGGCCAGCGGATCTTGTGGAACTCGAGGTACCACTCGTCGCCCGGGTAGCCGTGGTGGCGGCTCCAGACCTGCATCGACGATCGGGGGTCGCGCACCAGCGCCGCCACGCTCTGCTTGGCGCGGGGCGGGCTCACCCGATACGCCTGGTACGGAGTCCGCACGCTCCGCTTCGCGGGCCCCGCCTGCCCCTCGGGTCGCTCGGCATCGAAGCGTTCGGCGCCCAGCGGCACTTCGCCGTAACTGCCCAGCGGATCGCCGGCCTGTGCCAGATGCGCATCGGTGAAGAAGTACCGGAACCCGGCGGCCGCGAGCTGTTCTTCAATGCCGGGCCGCCGCCCCTTGCGGGGACGATAGGCGCACTCCGGGAGCCAGCAGCCGACGGGATCGCGACCGAACAGGCGCCGGTGCTCGTTCCGTCCCACCACGAGCTGCAGTCGGATGCTTTCGTCGCACGCGAGCAGCGGGAGGTAGCCGTGCGTCGCCGCCGAGCCGATGATCTCGAGTCGGCCCGCGTCCTGGAAGCGGCGGAACGCCGTCACCAGGTCGTGGTCGAGGGAGTGGAACAGATCGCGGAGACGGCGAAACCGCGCCTGCCAGAAGCTCACGAGGGGCAAGAGAGCCGTGTCGCCGGTCGCGGCCAGCGAGGCGGGTGCTTCCTGACACGCGGTCTCGCGCTGGTCGAAGAACGCCTCGAGCTCCTGGGCGAACGCTGCGCTCGCGAGCTGATTGGCGAGCACCGGCGTGAAGCCGATCGTCACGGGCGACGGGACGTCCTGGTCCGCCAGCTGCTGCAGCTGCTCGACCAGCGGGAGATACGTGTCGAGCGCGGCTTCACACAGCCAGTCGCTGCCGTGGGGCCACCGCCCGTGATGCAGCACGTACGGCAAATGACTGTGCAGCGCGAGGACGAAATCCATCCGCGCGGTCAGCCCGCCGTGGCGCGGAGGGCGAGGGCGCGCCGGTAGACGTCCAGATAGCGGGCGGCCGAGCCGTCCCACCCGAACTGCTGGGCCATCGCGCGCCGCATGATCGTCCGCCATGTGGCGCGGTCGCGATAGCCGGCCAGCGCGCGCTGCACCGCCTGCTCCAGCGCGGCGGGCTCGTAGGCGTTGAACAGAAAACCGGTCTCCCCGTCCGCGATGCTGTCGTGCAGGCCCCCCGTCCGGCGGGCGACCGGGATGGTGCCGTACCGCTGCGCCCGCATCTGCGTGAGCCCGCACGGCTCGTACAGCGACGGCATGAGGAGCAGGTCCGCCCCGGCGAGCAGCCCGTGCTCCAGGTGATCGGTGAAGGCGAACTCCACCGCGACGCGCTCGGGGTTGGCAGCGGCGAGGTCGGTGAGCGCCGCGTGGTAGCGGTGCTCCCCCGAGCCGAGAAAGATGAACTGCGCGTCCGAGCTGCCGAGCAGGTCGGCGCCGAGTACGAGATCCAGCCCTTTCTGCGACACCAGGCGCGCGCTCATCCCGAAGAGCGGCGTATGGGCGCCCGGCGACAAACCGTACGCCTGCTGCAGCGTGGCCTTGCAGCGCCGCTTGCCGGCAAGATCGTCGATCGAGTAGTTGGCCGGGATGTGCGGGTCCGTCGCCGGGTTCCAGGCTGCCGCGTCGATGCCGTTCAGGATCCCCACGACCCGGTCGCCCAGCTCGATGAACTTCTCTTGCAGACCGAACCCGCCCTCCGGCGTCAGCAGCTCGCGCGCGTGGGTGGGACTGACGGTGACGGCCAGATCCGCGAACGTCAGCCCGCCCTTGAGGATGTTCATCCGGCCGTACCACTCGAACACCCGCGGGTTGTACAAGTCACCCGGCAGCCCCAGCGCGGCCACCGTCTCGGCCGGAAAGTGCCCCTGGAATCCGGCGTTGTGCACCGACAGCACGCTGCCCAGCCGGCGGTGCAGCGACTCGCCGCTGAACACGGTGCGCAGATAGACCGGCGCCAGACCGGTGTGCCAGTCGTGCGCGTGGAGCACCCGGGCCTCGGGCGCGATCTGCGGCAGTACGGTCAGCGCCGCCGCACAGAAGAACGCGAACCGGAGGGCGTTGTCCGGGTAGTCGCCGCTGTCGTCGCCGTAGATCCCCGCCCGGTCGAAGAAGTCGGGGTGCTCGATGAAGAAGACCTGCGGTCCCAGCGCGGCGCCGTCCTGCGCGCGGTACAGCCACGCGGTCTCGGTCCGGTCGCCGAACGTGACCGTGAACGGCGGCCCCGCGCGCTCCAAGGACGGGGCGGTCGCACGGACCTGGCGGTACAGCGGCAGCACGACGGTCGTGGGCATGCCGGCGGCCGCCTGGAACGTCGCCAGCCCGCTCACGGCCTCTCCCAACCCGCCGGTGCGCGCGAACGGCCAGTACTCGGCCGTCAGGTGGACGACGCCGATCCGTTCCGCTGCGGGGGTGGGTGCGGGCGGAGCCGCGACGGGTCCGGCCTTGGGGCGGCTCCTCGTGCGGGCACGCGCGGGCTTCGGCGCTCGGGTGGTCGTAGCCTGCTCCCTTCCGGACAACGGGCCTGGCTCACGCAGCGGGCGGATCGTCTCCCGGGAGCTGACCCTTGATCGCCGGGACGTAGTACTCGGTCACGTATTGCCGCACCATGCGCTGGGCGGTGAAGTGCCGGCCGGCCACGCGCAGCGCATGCTTCATCTTGTCCACCCAGCCGAGCGGCACGTCGCGCGCGTCGCGGTCGTAGAACAGCGGCACCACTTCCTCTTCGAGCAAGCGGTACAGCTGGTCGGCGTCGGCGGCATCGGCGTCGGCGTCCGGGCCATCGGGGGCGGCGGGAATGGCCCACCCGTTCCGGCCATCGTACCCTTCCGCCCACCATCCGTCCAGGGTGCCGAGCTGGGGGACCCCGTTCAGCGCGGCCTTCATGCCGCTGGTCCCCGACGCCTCGAGTGGCGGGCGCGGCAGGTTGAGCCACAGATCGACGCCCTGCACCAGGTTGTGCGCGAGGTGCATCTCGTAGTCTTCCAGGAAGGCGATGCGGCCCTCGAACCGGGCTTCGCGCGTGAGCGCGTAGACACTCTTGAGCATCTGCTTGCCGGGCTCGTCGGCCGGGTGCGCCTTCCCGGAGAAGACAAGTTGGACCGGCCGCCACGGGTTGGCCAGCAGGCGTTGTAACCGGTCGAGATCGCGGAAGATCAGCGACGCCCGCTTGTAGGTCGCGAACCGCCGGGCGAATCCGATCGTCAAGGCGCGTTCCTCGAGCAGCGTTCCGGCGCCCACCAGGTGGAGTGCTTCCTTCCACTGGTCCGCCCAACGCCGCCGGGCATCGTCCCGGATCGCCCGCAACAGCGTCCCCTTCAGCTCCCGGTGCGTCTCCCACACGGCGGCGTTCTCGAGCCCGAGGACCGAGTCCCAGAAGCCCGGCTCGTCCACCCGGTCCGGCCAATCCGGGCCGAGGTGGGCGTAGAGCAAGTCGGTCATGCGATGGGACATCCACGTGGCGAGGTGCACGCCGTTCGTCACGTGACCGATCGGGACGCGCGCGGGGTCCCGGCCCGGCCAGAGGCCGGCCCACATGCGCCGCGATACCTCGCCGTGGCGGCGCGCGACACCATTCACCTGCTGGGATAACCGCATGGCGAGGACCGGCATGTGGAACTGGCCGTGATCGCGCACCGGATGATGCCCGAGCCGCAGTACGGCCTCCCGGCCCACCCCCATCTCTTCCCAGATCGGACCCGTGCACGCCACGACCTGCTCCAGCGAGAACGCGTCGTGACCGGCCGGCACGGGGGTGTGGGTCGTGAAGATGCTGGTCGCGCGGACGCGACGGACGGCTTCATCGAACGGGGTGCCCTGCGCCACGAGCTCGCGCACGCGCTCGAGCAGCATGAACGCGGCGTGCCCTTCGTTGGCATGCCAGGTGGCGGGCTGGAGGCCCAAGGCGCGCAACACGCGCACGCCCCCCACGCCCAGGATCCACTCCTGCCGCATCCGGAGGTCGTGCGCCCCGCCGTACAGCCGGTGCGACAGTTCGCGGTCCGCGGGGTCGTTCTGCTCCAGGTCGGTGTCGAGCAGGTACACCGGCACGCGTCCGACCATCACCCGCCAGGCGCCCACGCCCACCGCTCGGCCGCCCGTCGGCACGGTGATCACGGCGGGCGCGCCCCCGGGACCCAGCACCCGTTCGAGCGGCGTGAGCGACACGTCGAATCGCTCGTCGGCGTCCTCCTGCCAGCCGTCCAGGCGGAGGCGTTGGTCGAAGTAGCCCCGCGTGTAGAGCAGCCCGATGCCGACCAGCGGCACACCCAAGTCGGATGCGGCCTTGCACTGGTCCCCCGCCAGGATCCCCAGGCCGCCCGAGTAGATCGGCACCGAGTTGTGCAGCCCGAACTCGGCGCAGAAGTAGGCCACGGTGCTGCTCGTCAGGTCGGGATACGTGGTGGCGTACCACGTGCCGGCGTTCGACGCCTCTCGCGCGGCCTGCTCCATCAGGGCATCGTACTGGCGCAGGAACTCGGGATCGGCAGCGCACGCCGCCAGCCTTGCGGGCTCGACGCGCCGCAGCAGGGCGAACGGGTTGTGGCGCGTCAGGCGCCACAGCGTCGGATCGATCGAGCGGAACAGGGCGCGCGCATCGTGGTTCCAGCTCCAGCTCAGGTTGCGCGCCAGCTTCGCCAGTCCCGCGAGACGCTCGGGGAGGGCGGGGCTCTCGGTCAGGGTGGCAGTCATATCGACCTGCAAGCTAAACGGACACGCCCGAGCGAGCGAGCAGGGCCTGGTGGGCCCGCCGCGGCGCAGCGATCCTAAGCCGTTCTCCGAGGAACGAACCCGCTCATGCCCGAGCTTCCCGACATCGTGGTGTATCTGGAGGCGCTGCAATCACGCGTCGTGGGAGAGCGCCTGGAGCGGCTGCGCATCGCGAGCCCATTCCTGCTTCGATCGGTCGACCCCCGTCCCGAGGACCTCGCGGGCCACAGCGTGCGGCGGCTCGGGAGGCTCGGGAAGCGCATCGTCTTCGGCTTCGACGACGAGTACTTCGTCATCGTGCATCTCATGATCGCGGGCCGGCTGCGGTGGAAACCGCCTGGCGCCCCGATTCCCGGGCGGCTGGGGCTCGCGGCGTTCGATTTTCCGGCCGGGACCTTGCTTCTCACGGAGGCAGGGAGCAAGCACCGCGCGTCCCTCTATATCGCGCGAGGCGCGGCGGGCCTCGCCGCCCACGACCCCGGCGGCATCGACGTGCTCGCGGCCGACTTGCCCGCGTTCCGAGCGGCCCTGACGCGCGAGTCCCACACGCTCAAGCGCGCCCTCACGGATCCGCGACTGTTCTCGGGCGTGGGGAACGCGTACTCGGACGAGATCCTGCACGCGGGGCGGCTGTCGCCCCTCAAGCTGACCAGCCAGCTCAGCGCGGAGGAAGTCGAGCGGCTCTACAACGCCACGCGAGACACGCTGCGCGCCTGGATCGAGCGCTTGCGCGCGGCGACGGGGGACGCCTTCCCCGAGGGGGTCACGGCGTTTCGAGACGAGATGGCGGTACACGGCCGGTATCGCAAGCCGTGTCCGGTGTGCGGCTCGCCGGTCCAGCGGATCCGCTACGCCGCAAACGAGGTGAACTACTGCGCGACGTGCCAGACCGGCGGGCGGGTGCTCGCGGATCGGGCGCTGTCGCGTCTGTTGCAGGAGGACTGGCCTCGCTCGTTGGAGGAGTGGGAAGCGCGGCTGCCCGGTCCCTAGCGGCGGGCGAGGTGCGCCTCCGCCGCCGCGAGGTCTTCCGGCGTATCGATGTCCGCGAGCGCGGCGTCCGGCCAATCCACGAACACGGCCTCGGCAAGATGCGCCTGGACAACGGCCTTGCCGCACCCTTCCCCGCTCCAAGCCAGCAGCTCGCCGAACAGGGCCCGTCGGAACAGCAGCGGCGGGGCCGTGACATCGCCATAACGCGACACCACGAGCGGCGCCTCCGTGCCGCGCGCCGCCGCGACGAGGCCCCTGAGCATCTGTTCGGTGACCAGGACCATATCCCCCAGCATCACGACGGCGGCCCCAACGCTGGAGCCGAGTTGCTCGAGGCCCTTGTGCAGGGACCCGCTCGTCGGCCCGGTGAAGTCGGGGTTCACAACGGACTCGCACGACAGCCCTTTCAGCTCGGCCCTGGCTCGATCGGCCTCGTGGCCGAGCACGACAACCACGGGCGAGAGCCCGGCCACGAGCGCCCGGCGGGCGGCGCGCCGCAGGAGCGACTCGCCTTCGAGCTGCAGCAGCATCTTGTTGCGACCCGCTCCCATGCGGCGCGACGCGCCGGCGGCGAGGATCACCCCCGCGACGCTGGCGCGCTCAGTCTGGCGGGGCATGGATCGGCGTGGGACGCTCGCGCAGCGAGTCCGCCCGCCGCCCGGACCGCACGGCGAGCACCTCGGCGATCACCGCGAGTGCGACCTGCTCGGCGCCGTCGGTGCCGATGTCGAGACCGACGGGACCGTAGATCCGCGCTTCATCGACCGGCCCGGCGGCGCTCAGGTTGCGCACGATGCGCTCGGTGCGCTGGCGGGGCCCTAGCATGCCGATGTAGGCGGCGGGCGTACCCAGCAGTGCCTGGAGGTAGGCTGCGTCGTCCGCGAAGTTGTGCGTCATCACGACGGCGTAGCTCGCGGCGTCGAGCGGCAGCCGCTCGGCCAGCTCGGCGCCGTCGCTCTCGACCAGTCGTGCCGCGCTCGGAAACCGCTCGACTGTGAGATAGCCGGGGCGGCGGTCCACGATTACCACGCGAAATCCGACTTCCGCCGCCAGCCGAGCGAGCGGCCGGGCATCCTCGCCTGCACCGAGCAGTACGAGCTGCGGCGGCGGGCTGAACACGTCGAAAAACACCGTGTGACCAGCGATCTCGTGCAGACCCGACTGCTCGCTAGCGAGCAGCGTACGAGCCTGTCGCGCCACGCGGGCGTTCAGGTCAGCCGAACCGAGGTCGCCCTCGGCCGCATCGTGGGTGACGATGAGCCTGCCCCTGCCCCCTTCCCCCTTCCCCGGCATCACACTGCACACCGCAAAGGGGCGGCGGCCATCGAGCAGCGCCCGCTCCCGCGGCCGTGGCTCCGTCACCGGTTCCACGAACACGAGGACCTCTCCCTCACACCCCACGCCCAGGTCCCATGCGGCGATCTCGTCGGCGCTCGAGCAGTAGCTGCGGAGCTCGGGCCGCCCCGTACGGACGACGTGCAGTGCTACCTCGCGCACATCCTGCTCGAGACACCCACCGCTCACGTTGCCCGTGGTGCTGCCATCCTCGGCGACGAGCAGCTTCGCTCCTTCGTGACGGTACGCCGAGCCGCGCACCCGCACGACGGTCGCGAGCGCGGCGCGCCCCCCCCCCGCCCGGGCGAGCTGCGCCAGGCGGTCGAGTACTTCCCGGGTTTCGAGCCATTGTTTCATGGTCTCCGTACGCTATCGGCGGGGGGGGAGGGCGCGCAACGTGGGAATCACCCCGTTTCCTTCTCCCGGGCCACCGTCGGGGTCGCGAATCCGGGCCGCGGCAAGGGCGGCAGGCCGAGGTGCGCGCGGGCGCGGTTCAAGGCATCGTCGATGTTGCCATGGACGTTCTCCTCGCCGAGCTCGTCGTACAGCCCGGAGCGCTCGAGCGCGACCACGGGTTGGGCGTGCACGTCGGCGAGGAGCACCAGCGTGCCCTCCCGGCGGCTCCGCTTGACCAGCTCGCGCAGCGCGTGCAGGCCCGTCGAGTCGATCGCCGGCACGTGCCGCAGGCGGATGATGAGCACTTTGGGATGTGCGGCGATGGCGCCGAGGCGGTCCCGCAGCGTCTCCGCCGCCCCGAAGAAGAACGGACCCGTGATCTCGAAGACCTCGACCCCGGGCGGGACCACCCGGCGCCGCACAGCATTGGGATCGTTCTCGAAGTCGTCCGTCGGATCGTGGAACTCGTGCGTAAGCACGTTGATGTTCACGACTTCCGCCATCCGCCGCATGAACAGGAAGGCGGCGAGCACCATCCCCACCTCGATCGCGACGGTGAGGTCCACCAGCACCGTCAGGAGGAAGGTGGTGAGCAGCACCACGACGTCGCTCTTCGGCGCGCGAAACTCGGCCTTGAAGGTACGCCACTCGCTCATGCCGTAGGCGACGACCAGCAGGATCGCCGCGAGCGTCGCCATCGGGATCAGCCCGGCCCAGCGGCCGAAGAACAGCGTGATGAGGAGCAGCGTGACCGCGTGCACCATCCCCGCCACCGGCGTGCGGCCGCCGTTCTTGACGTTGGTGGCCGTGCGCGCGATCGCGCCGGTCGCGGGGATGCCGCCGAACAGCGGCGCGACGATGTTCGCCACCCCCTGCGCCACGAGCTCCATGTTCGAGCGGTGCCGGCCCCCGATCATGCCGTCGGCCACGACGGCCGAGAGGAGCGACTCGATCGCGCCGAGCAGCGCGATCGTGAACGCCGGCGCCAGGAGCCCGGGGAGCTGCTGTGGCGTCACCGCCGGAAGGGCGGGCGCCGGCAGGGCCGCGTTGATCGCGCCGAAGCGCGAGCCGATCGTCTCCACCGGGAAGTGCAGCAGCTGGACCATGGCCGTGGTGGCGATGAGCGCCACGAACGGGCTCGGCACCCGGCGGTTCACGAGCGGCCATCCCACGATGATCGCGAGCGCCGTCAACCCGACGAGCAGCGCCCAGGGATCGACCGTGTCGAGGTGGGCGCCGATGGCTTGCCACTTCCCGACGAAATCGGCCGGCACGGCCCCCATGCGAAGGCCGAGGAAGTCCTTCACCTGACTCGAGAAGATGATGAGCGCGATGCCGCTCGTGAACCCGATCGTGACCGGGTAGGGGATGAACTTGATCGCGCCGCCCAGGCGCACGACGCCGAAGATGACGAGGATCACGCCCGCCATCATGGTCGCCGCCGCGAGCCCTTCGACCCCGTGGCGCTGCACGATGGCGTAGACGATCACCACGAAGGCCCCGGTCGGCCCGCCGATCTGGACGCGCGACCCGCCCAGCGCGGAGATCAGGAACCCGGCGACGATCGCCGTGAAGAGGCCGCGCTCCGGCGTGACGCCGCTCGCGATCGCAAACGCGATCGCGAGCGGCAACGCGACGATCCCGACGATTACCCCCGCGACCGCGTCCGCGAACAACTGTTCGCGGGTGTAACCCTTGAGCGTCGTGACGAGCTTCGGAACGAGCCGTTCCAGATCCCCTGTCCGGTCAGAGCAGGGGAAAATCTAGTAGGGGCGCGGCATGTCGCGCCCCTATACCGCGCCCTACCGCACCAGCCCCAGCACGTGATCGAGCGAGAACGCCCCCGGTCCGAGCGCTGCTACCGCCAGGGCGGCGATGATCAGCACCAGGTTGTACTCGTAACCACCGTTCTGACTGAAGAACCCCTTGGGCCCGTGTACCTTGGCGATCGCGACCGCCATGGTGCCGAGCACTAGCAACGCGGCGAGCGGCGTCAGCAAGCCCAGCACGAACAACGCCCCGGCGACGAGCTCCCCGCCCACCGCGAGCGCCGTCCACAGCCGCGCCGGGCGGAACCCCATGCTCGCGATGAACCCGCTCGCGCCGGCGAAGCCCGGGCCGCCGAACGCGCCGAACGACTTCTGGGCCCCGTGGGCCAGGAACACGGCGCCGAGCGTCAGCCGCAAGGCCAACAACCCCAGATCTGCCAACATTTGACACCTCCGATGAAGCCGGACAGTTTATCTCGAAATCGAGATACTTGAGTTCTACCGATCTGGGGAACACGACCGGCGGCGCCACGGTTCCAGGAGCGAGATGAGACGATCACCCCCCCCGACCCCCCTCAGGCTCTGGATCGTGCTGGCCAGGGCATTCGACGCGGTCGAGCGCCATTCGCGGGTCAGCATTGCGCGCTTCGGGCTCGGAACCACTGAGTTCGGGGTGCTGGAAGCGCTGTACCACAAGGGAGAGCTGCCGGTGTGCGAGGTGCAGCGGCGCATCCTGGTCGAGAGCTCGAGCACCACCTACGTGGTGGACAAGCTGTGCCGCCGGGGCCTGGTGCTGCGCCGACCCAGCGCCGCCGACCGCCGGGTGACGCTGCTCGCCCTCACCCCGGGCGGGCGGCGGCTCATCGCGCGAATCTTCCCGTGGCACGCGGCGGCGATGCGACGGGCCGTAGGAGCGTTGCCGGCCCGCGAGCAGGCGCAGGCAATCCGCCTGCTCCGCGCCCTCGGGAAAGGCGCCGTGAAAGGGTTAGGCTGACCCCGGGCGCAAGCCCGGGGTTATCGGGAGGCGGGGGGTCAGAGCCCCTGGCGGAACCGCAGCCCCAGCGTCCGATACCTGAACCCCTCGGTTCGGGTGCCCGTCGTCGAGGCGGCGCCCGCGGAGTTCGTGATCGAGCCCACCAGCGCCACCTCGTTGTTCGCCCCCCAGCCGCGGGACAGCGCGACGCCGAAGTGCCATTCGGTTTGGTGTGGCGCACCGCGGAACACCTGCTGTGAGCCGACGCCGCCGTCGGTCCGCACGCCCCAGCGGCTGCGCTGCCACTGATAGACGACCCGCGCCTCGATCACGCTGAAGCGATCAGGCGCGAAGTACAGCCCCGGCGCAGCGCGGCGGTAGCCGAGCACGCGGGCGAACGGGCCCAGTTGCAGGCCCCGCACCACGCGCCCCAGAACCGCGCCCACGGCCGAATAGCGGCGGTTGCCATCCGAGAACCAGGCGCCGCCCCCGCCCCCCGAGATCGACCAGCCGGCGCCCGGCGACACGTCGAAGCTCAGGTCGACGGCGTCGATCGTCAGGTCCTGGCGCATGAGCCCGGCGGTTTCGTCGAACGGGGTGCGGCTGTACCCGACGCTCACCGCGGCGTACCGCGCGGGGCGAAGGCCGATCCCGAGCTGCGCGGTCAGGGACGTGCGCGCGGGCGTGGCGTCTGGCTCGACCCGGCGCGCGCCTAGGCCGGCGCGTAGTACGGCGCCCCTGCCCAGGGCGGCGATCACGTAACCGCCGGCGCCGAAGCTCGTGCCGTCGCCCGCCGGGTCGGTAGCGTGGCGCCAGCCGGCGTGGAGCGTACCCCGCAGCGCTGCCCCGAGCGACCCGGTGAAGGAGGCCTCCTGGGCGACGAAATTGTTGTGGTCCGAATCGCCGGCGCCGTCCGCCGTGGTCGCCATCTCGGGGCGCAAAGCCGCGCGCACCACGCGCTCCAGGTCCCGCGCCGTCCGGTCCTCGGGGGCGGCGGCGCGCGCCCGCGCGGCGTACGCCTCGGCGAGCCCCGGCTGACCCTTCCAGTAGAGCGTCTGGGCGAGTCCGATCAGCAGCTCCGCGGCATCGGGGTGCGCGGCGAGCGCGGCACGCCACAGCTGCTCGGCCTTGTCCAGGTCGCCGCTCCAGGCGACCGCGCGCGCGCGCCCGGCCACCGCGTCAACGCGTCCCGGCGCGCGCGCCAGCACCGAGTCGTACAGCGCCTCCGAGGCGCGATTGCGGCCGGCCCACGCCAGTACCTGCGCCTGGGCCACCATGATGTCCTGATCTTTCGGGTCGAGGCGGCGCAGTCGGCTGAAGCGCTGCAACGAACGGGACAGCTTGCCGTCCCAGCTGTCCAGAATCGCCAGCCGAAACAGGGCGCGCTGGTTCAGCGAATCGGCGGCGAGCGCACGCTCGTAGCCCGCTCGCGCCGCCGCGTAGTCGCCGCGGCGGAACGCCTCTTCGGCCTGCGGGAGCTGCGCCGCCAGGACGGCCGGAACTGCCAGCAGAGCGAGCGCCCTCATCACCATGTTCCCCACACCTCGCGCATCGCGGCGTAAACCGGCTTCAAGCGCTCGTGCCACGCAGGCACCTCCCAGGTGGGCCAGGCAAAGGTCCGGGTCGCCGGCAACGCGGCGCGTACCGCGCCGCTGCCTCGATCGACCGCTCGGACCGTGAAGCGCATCCCGTCCGTGAGCGCGGTCTCGAAATGGCCGTCGCGGCGGTACCGCACCATGATCCGGCGCGCGGAGGGATCGGTCACGTTGAGCAACGCCCAGGGGATGCGGACTTCCATGACCCGGGCGCTACGATCCGCGTACCAGTCGGCGAGCGTCGTCCCCTCCGCGCGGCCGTAGCGCAACCGGCCGCGGTTCACGGCCCGGGCGGGATAGGTGTGCCCGTCCCGCCCGATGCGCCAGCGATTCGTCGTCACGAACAGCGAATCGAATGCGCCGTCCCGCCCGCTTGCGTCGACGGCGGCCCTCTCGTTGTAAAACAGATCGAGCGACGTGGGGCCGCTCCCCATCCCCTGCCGGGGGCCGAGGTACGGGTTGTACCACTGGGCGATCAGCAGCTGCGCGTCGCTCGTGTCGTTCAGCGCCAGCGCAAACTCGCAGCCGATCTCGCTCGCGAACCCGCCGGGGAGTCGAAATTGCCCTCGGTCCCGCCGATAGCTGTCGATCCCGACGACGTAGCGAGCCGCCTCGAGCCCCGGGCCTCCCTCGAGCGCCAGATACAGATAGGACGGGTCCGCCCCGGCGCGCAATACGAGCGAGTCGCCCCGCTCTACCGGCGCCAGCGCCCGCCACCGCGCCGCATCGCCGCCCGGCTCGGGTGTCGAGTCGGCGGCGCCGGCGTACTCCCCCACGAGGCCGTAGTTCTGCTCCGCATTCTCCATGTTGTGCCACAAACGGGTACGCTCCGCCGGCACCTCGAGGTCGACGGTCACCCAGGTGTGCTTGAACCACTCGTCGAGCCAGGCGAACACGATCCCTCCCGCGGCCCCCGCGGCGTGGATCTCGCGCGTCAGGCGCGCGTCCAACTCGGCCATCGCGCGCTCGTCGTGTCCACCGTGGTCCATCCCGTCCGGCCCGCGGTGCGACACGCCGCGCGAGGACGGAACGCCGTACTCGGCAATGATCAATGGCCGCCCCGCGTGGTGCCGCTTCAAGTCCATCAGATATCCGAAATAGTGCGACGGGCCCTCGGGCGAGCGGGCGCTCGCGTAGCGCGGCTCGAGCGCCATGAAGTCGGGATAGTACGGGTAGGCGTGGTACGACGCGAAATAGCCCCCCAGGTTCGCGGGCGTCGTACGCACCAGCATCGCGTCGAGCGACTCGCGGTCGTTGTCGTACTCCTTGAGCCGCGGGTTGGGCGGGAAGTGATAGCGACGGCGCAACCGCTGCTCTTCCTCGAGCGTCGGCTCGGTCGGGTGCTGCAGCGGATCGAGCGTGGGCCAGTTGGTGTAGGCGATCGGGCGCTGGGCGCCGTACGTGTCCCACTCGTACGCCAGCAGATAGTCGCATTGCTCCGCCATCCAGGCGTCGGCCGGGGTCCCGGCTGCGTGATCGATCGTGAGGAACCGCCCGGCGTACCCCCCGCCCGTCCGCCCCCGGCGCCGCGCGTTGTACAGCTCGATCGAGTGGGGCTCCCACTCCCGGCCCACGAGGTACGCCAGCACGTGAGCCGAGACGTCGACATCGTAGCGGCCGAAGGCGTGCCCGGGGCGCGCCGCGATGCGCGCGCGCCCGTGCAGGAGGTCCACCACCCGCCGCATCTCCGCGCGGAACTCCGCCTTCCAGGGCGCTGCGTCGTAATCGTCGCGCGGTGGCGGCTCGGCCCACACACCGTGCACCAGCCACAGCGCCCGATCGGGATGCGCCTCGTTCCAGTGCTGGAAGGCGCGGTAAAACGCCGGCGGCAGAATCGTGTACAGGCGGACGGTGTTCGCGTTCGCCTCCGCCATCAGGCGCAGCCAGCGGGCATAGGTGGAGTCGTCGCCCGGGAACTCGGAAGGGAACTTGCCGGGGAGTGCCGCCCCTAGGTTCACGCCCTTCACGTAGAACGGTCGCCAGCCGTCGGCGGTCCGGACCTCGAACCGCTCGCCCGCCGTGTGCGCCGGCACCTCGGGCGCGGGCCCGCGGCGCGGCGCCGGCAATGCCAGCCCCGAGTCGAGCCCGAGGGCGAG
>Ga0137415_10000975_pt1 | contig 28149 bp, 29 predicted proteins | sample CZODoug3_1_1_16f_FD_183082 | JGI IMG/M metagenome (GOLD analysis project Ga0137415, IMG submission 183082) | Vadose zone soil fungal communities from Angelo Coast Range Reserve, California, USA - CZODoug3_1_1_16fungal (Hybrid Assembly) | ecosystem: Environmental > Terrestrial > Soil > Vadose...
AACGTCAACCAGCTCGCCTCCACGCTGACCTCGCAGCTGCGCGCGATCTCCGGGGTGTCCACGGCGGTGGCCAGCGGTGACCTGACCCAGCAGATCCAGGTCGCGGCCATGGGCGAGGTCGCCGACCTGCGGGACAACGTCAACCAGATGATCGTCACGCTGCGGGAGACCACCAAGGAGAACGCCGAGCAGGGCTGGCTGGATTCCAACCTGGCCCGGATCAGCGGCCTGCTGCAGGGCCAGCGGGACCTCGGCGAAGTCAGCAAGATGATCATGAACGAGGTCGCGCCGCTGGTGAACGCGCAGGTCGGCGCGTTCTTCCTGCCGGTGGACACGATCAGCGACCTGGCCGGGTCGACCGACCAGCCGGCCTGGCGGATGAGTGCCGGCTACGCGCTCAGCGCGGCCGCCGCCGCGCAGACGTTCCGGGCCGGCGAGGGCCTGGTCGGGCAGGCGGCGGCGACCAAGCAGGTCGTGCTGGTCAACAACATCCCGCCGGACTACCTGCCGATTACCTCCGGGCTCGGCACCATCTCCCCCACCGCCGTCGTGGTGCTGCCGGTGCTGTTCGAGGGCGAGTCGCTTGGCGTCATCGAGCTCGGCTCGGTCACCCCGTTCTCCTCGCTGCACCTGACCTTCCTGGAACGCCTGGTGGGCGCCATCGGGGTCACCATCACCACGATCCAGGCCAACCGGCGCACCGAGGAGCTGCTGATGCAGTCCCAGCGCCTCGCCGTGGAGCTGCAGGACCAGTCCGCCGAGCTACAGCGCACCAACGCGGAGCTGGAGGAGAAGGCCGAGCTGCTCTCCGAGCAGAACCGCAACATCGAGATCAAGAACATGGAGATCGACGCCGCCCGGCGCGGCGTCGAGGACAAGGCGCAGCAGCTGGCCGCGGCCAGCCAGTACAAGACCGAGTTCCTGGCCAACATGAGCCACGAGCTGCGCACCCCGCTGAACTCGCTGCTGCTGCTGTCGCGGCTGCTCGCCGACAACGACGACCGCAACCTGACGGCAAAGCAGATGGAGTTCGCCACCACGATCCACAACGCCGGCTCCGAGCTGCTGCTGCTGATCGACGACATCCTGGACCTGTCCAAGATCGAGGCCGGCCGGGTGGACCTGGACCCGCAGCCGGTGGCGCTGGACCAGGTACAGGCCTACGTGGAGCGCACGTTCGTGCCGCAGGCCGAGGAGAAGGGCCTGGAGCTGCGCGTGCGGGTGGCCCCGGAGCTGCCCTCCAGCATCAGCACCGACGCGCAGCGGCTGCAGCAGATCGTGCGCAACCTGCTGTCGAACGCGGTCAAGTTCACCGCCCACGGCTCGGTGACGCTGACCGTCGAGACGGCGCCGGCGCGGACCACCTTCGGCATGTCCACCCTGGACGAGGCCCGCCGGGTGCTCGCCTTCACGGTCCGCGACACCGGGATCGGCATCGCCTCCGACAAGCTGGACATGATCTTCGAGGCGTTCCAGCAGGCGGACGGCACCACCAGCCGCAAGTACGGCGGCACCGGGCTGGGCCTCTCGATCAGCAAGAAGCTGGCCGAGATGCTGGGCGGCGCGATCACGGTCACCTCCGAGGTCGGCGTGGGTTCGGTGTTCACCCTGTTCCTGCCGGACGAGCTGCCGGCCAACGCCAGCTCGCCGGCCATCCGGGTGCCGCTGCGCCCGGTCGACCCGGCCGAGCTCGGCGAGCCGACGAACGGCTCCCGGGGGCGGCGGATCCTGCGCACCGAGTCCGGCCCGGCCCGGCCGAGCCGGGCGGCGGTCGACCTGACCGGGGTGACGGTGCTGATCGTCGACGACGATGTGCGTAACGTGTTCGCTCTGACCAGTGCCCTGGAGCTGCACGGGTTGACCGTGCTCTACGCGGACAACGGCTCCGACGGCATCCGGTTGCTGACCGAACACTCGGAGGTGGACATCGTCCTGATGGACGCGATGATGCCGGACCTGGACGGCAACGCGACGACGAAGCTGATCCGCGCCCTGCCCGGTGGCGCCGACCTGCCGGTCGTGTTCCTCACCGCGAAGGCGATGCCCGGCGACCGCGAGTCCAGCCTGGCCGCCGGCGCCACCGACTACGTGACCAAACCCGTCGACAAGGAACTGCTGCTGTCCGTGATGGCGACCTGGATCTCCCGCGCGCGAGACACCACCAGCCAGCTCTCATGACCGTTGCGAAGGTGCTCGCGGTCGACGATCGTCCGGAGAACCTGATCGCACTGGAGGCGATCCTGCAGGGGCTTCCGGTCGAGATCGCGTCGGTGACCAGCGGCGACGAGGCGCTCAAGCGACTACTCAGCGAGGACTACGCGGTCATCCTGCTGGACGCCCAGATGCCCGGCATGGACGGCTTCGAGACGGCCAGCCACATCAAGCGCCGGGAGCGCACGCGGCACATCCCGATCGTGTTCCTGACCGCCGCGAACTACGACCCGCACCTGGCCTTCCGCGGCTACCAGCTCGGCGCGGTCGACTACCTGACCAAGCCGCTGGATCCGTGGGTGCTCCGGTCCAAGGTGCAGGTGTTCGCCGACCTGTGGAAGCTGAACACCGAGCTGGCCGAGCGGGCCGCCGAGTGCGCGGTGCTGCGGTCCGCCGTGACCGATGCGTTGGCGCTGCTCAACGGCGCTGACACGTCGGCCGACCGCGCGGAGCTGCTCGTGCTGGCCCGCAACCGGCTCGCCGCGGTGAACTCCCCCGTGCCCGCCAAACCGCGCGGCCGCTGACCCTCCTACGCCGGCCCGGCCCGGTCAGGGGTCGGGCGGGTCCTCCCGCTGCACCAGGTGCAGCACCAGGCCGCCGGTGCCGCGCCGGTCCGCGAAGGCGATCAGCGAGCGCCGCGAACCCGGCCGCCCCATCGTGTCGATCATGGGGATGCCCGCGCCGGTGAGCCGGCCGATGCCTTGGCCGATGTCGCGCACCCGGACCGCCAGGTGGTGCAGCCCGCCGCCCCGGCGGGCCACGAACCGGGCGATCGCCCGGTTGTCACCGGTCGTCGAGCCCGGCCCGTCGGAGGTGGGGCTGTGCTGAACCGGTCCGGCCGACATGATGTCCTGCAGGATCTCGATGTGCACACCGTCCCGGCGCAGGAAGGTGACCAGCAGCGCGCCGGCCTGGCGCGGCGGCCCGGCGTGGCTGACCACTCCGTAGCGGTCGCTGGAGAACACCTCGATCGGCGCCGCCAGCTGGGTGTCGATCTGCCGGCTCTCGTAGCCGAAGCCCAGCCCGGCCAGCTCCGCCACCAGTCCGGCGGTGTCCGAGGCGGCCACCCCGATGTGGTCGAGGCCGAGGGTGTTCCCCGCCTTCGGCGGCTCGGCCGGCGGGGTCAGCGGGTCCGCCGTGCACCGGATGGGCACACCGCCGAACACGCCGGCCGCCGGCTCACCAGTGGCGCCGGCGCCCGGCCCGGGGTGCAGGGTGAGCTCGGTCGGACCGGCCTGACCCGTGGCCGGGTGCACCGCCAGCACCACGTCCGGCCCGAGCAGGTACCGGCCCGCCCCGGCGGTCGCCAGGCCGAGCCCGGCGACCAGCAGCCGGTCGGTCGCCCCGAGGTCCCGGCTGGCCAGTGCGACCGTCACCCCGGCCGGCCCCGGCTCGGGCGCGGACACTCAGCGGACCCGGAACGCCGGTGGGCGCTTCTCCAGGAAGGCCCGGACACCCTCCTTGTAGTCGTCGCTGTCGACGGCGTCGATGGCCAGCTCGACGGACTCCTCGTCGGCCACGTCCATGCCGTCCTTGATCTTCTCGATCATCCGCTTGGCGCCGCGCACGGACACCTGCGAGCGGGAGCTGATCGTCCTGGCGAAGTCGAACGTCTCCGTCTCCAGTTGCTCGGGGTCGACGAGCTGGTCGACCAGGTGCACCCGCAGGGCCTCCTCGGCGCTCAGCCGGGCACCGGAGAACAGCATGTACTTGGCGAACGACGGGCCCACCGCGGTGGCCAGCTGCCGGGTCGAGTCGAACGAGTAGACCAGGCCGAGCTTGGCCGGGGTGATGCCCAGCGTCGCGGTCCGCCCGGCGAACCGCAGATCGCAGGCCAGCGCGATCTCGCAACCGCCACCGATGCAGAACCCCTGGATCATCGCGACGGACGGCTTGCGCATGTCGCTGAGCGAGTGCGCGGCGTGCTCCACGTGCTCGCCGTACACCCGGGCGCCCTCGGCGGTGGCCCGGCGCGTCTCGAACTCGCTGATGTCCGCGCCGGCGCAGAAGTGGTCCCCGGCGCCGCGGACCACGAGCACCTTGACCGAGTCGTCGGCGTCCACCTCGGCGACCAGCTTCGGCAGCGCCTCCCACATCTCGAAGGACATGGCGTTGCGCTTGCTCGGCTGGTTGATCACCAGCTCGGCGATGTCCCCGTGCCGGTTGAGGGTCAGTCCCTGGCTCATCTGTCCTACCTCGTCGTCGCGGTGCTGGCGGTCGGCGGTGTCGCCGTGCTGGCCGGTGCGTGCTCCGGGACCGGGGCCTGCTCCACGATGCCCTGGTCGACCCAGTCCTGGATCTCGGTGTGGTCGAATCCGCTCTCGGTGAGGATCTGCCGGCTGTGCTGGCCGAGCAGCGGCGCCGCCCGGCGGACCGTCGCCGGCGTCTCGGACAGCTTGGCCGGCATGCCGAGCCCGCGCATCGGGCCGATCTTCGGGTGGTCGATCTCCACCACCATCTGGCGGGCCTCGACCTGCGGCTGGGCCAGTGCCTCGGCGTAGGTCAGCACCGGGCCACCGGGCACCCCGGCGGCGTCCAGCGCACGGACCCAGTGGTCGGTGGGGTGGCCGCGCAGGATCTCCTGCAGCTCCTCGGCGAGCTGGTCGGCGTGCTCGGCGCGGGTGCGCGCGGAGCCGTACTCGGGGCGGTCCATCAGCTCCGGTCGGTGCAGCACCTGGTGGCAGAACCGCTCCCACAGCCGGTCGTTGCCGGCGCCCACGGTCACGTAGCCGTCGGCGGTCCGGTACGCCTGGTACGGGGCGCGGTGCCGGTGCCGGCTGCCCTCCGCGACCGGCTCGTGGCCGCCGCCGAACCAGGCGCCGGCCTCCCACACGGTCAGCGCCAGCCCGGCGTCCACCAGCGACACGTCGATGTACTGGCCGGAGCCGCCGCGCAGCCGCCGGATGTACGCGGCCAGCACCGCGCCGGCCGCCGTCATGCCGGCGACCAGGTCGGTCACCGCCACCCCGAACTTCGCCGGCTCGCCGCCCGGCGACCCGGTCATCCGCAGGAACCCGGTCATGCCCTGGGCGATGATGTCGAAGCCGGCGCGGTGGCTCTCCGGGCCGGTCTGCCCGTAGCCGGTGATCGAGCAGTAGACGACGTCCGGGTTGGCCGCGCGCACCGTGTCGTAGTCCAGCCCGAGCCGCGCCATCACGCCGGGCCGGAAGTTCTCCACCACCACGTCCGCCCGGCTGGCCAGCCGCAACGCCACCCGCCGACCAGCTTCGGACTTCAGGTCCAGCGCCAGCGAGCGCTTGTTCCGGTTCGGCATGGCCGAGGGGTAGCTTTCGCCGTTGACGAACGGCGCGATGTCCCGCGAGTCGTCGCCGTGGCCGGTGCGCTCGACCTTCAGTACGTCCGCGCCGTAGTCGCCGAGGAGCATGGTGCAGTACGGCCCGGACAGGAACCGGGTGAAGTCGACGACGGTGACGCCCTCGAGTGGTTGCATGCGGTGACCTCCTCCGAACGTGGACGATCAGTCGGGTAGTACCTGGCCCCGGGTCTCCGGGGAGAGTCGCAGCAGCCAGAAGGCCAGCAGGAACGGGATCGCGGTGAGGGCCAGCGGCAGGGCGATGCCTTCCGTGGCGATGCCGTAGCCGATCAGGAACGTGCCGCCGGCGGCCAGGAACCGGGACATCGTGGTGCAGAACGCGAAACCGCTCGCCCGCACCTCGGTCGGGTACTGCTCGGGCAGCCAGATGGTGAACACCGCGAAGTCCGCCCCGCCGACCCCCATCACCACCACGAACACGAAGAACAGCGGCACGCTGGCGGCCGGGTAGGCCCAGGCGTAGCCGCCGGTGATGCCGACCACCATCAGCGTGAAGAACACCGCGAGCGTGCGCCTGCGGCCGAACCGCTGGCACAGCAGCGGGGCGAACAGGCAGCTCAGCGCGGTGACCAGGGCGAGCGTCCCGGCGCCGAGCGTGCCCAGCATCGCGGCGGCGTGCGCGTCCCGGCCGTCGCGCAGCGCGAGCGCTTTGATCGCCGTCGGCAGGTACTGCGAGCTGGCCCAGTAGCCCATCAGCGCGACGGTGACCAGCAGCGCGTTGTTCAGCGTGCGCCGGCGGTAGGGCGGGCGCAGGATGCCGCGCAGGAACGACCAGTACGCCGGGCGGCGCTCGGCCCGCCCGACCTTGGCCTGCCAGTGCTTGGTGTCGCCGTGCACCTGGGAGCGGATGTAGAGCACGAACAGCGCCGGCAGCACGCCGAGCCAGAACATCCAGCGCCAGCCGACCACCAGGCCGACGAACAGGTTCACTACGGCGCCGAGCAGGAAGCCCCAGTACGTGCCGGAATGCAGCACGCCGCCCAGTAGCACCCGCTTGCGCTCCGGCATCGACTCGGCCACGAACGTGCCGGCCAGCGACCACTCCCCGCCGATGCCGATGGCGGCCAGCAGCCGGAACAGGCTCAGCTGCCAGACGTCCTGTGCGAAGCCGGCCAGGAAGGTGAAGAAGGCGTAGGTCAGGATGCTGGCCATCAGCACCGGCACCCGGCCGTACCGGTCGGCGATCGGCCCCCACAGGAACGAGCAACCCCAGCCGAACAGGAAGACGGCCACCCCGAGCTCGCCGAAGAATGCGATGTTCCCGGCGGTGGCCGGATAACCCGACCGCGGCAGCAGATCGGTCAGCGCCGGGCTCAGCACCAGTCCGAACAACCCCGCGTTATATCCGTCCAGGCTCCAGCCGCCGAATGCGCTGAAGAATGCGCGGCGCTGTTGTGGGGTGAGTTTGTGGTCGGTGCCAGGCGATTCCCGGCTGGCGGTGGCGAGGTCCGGGCGGTCCGCGCCGGGGCTCGAACCGGCGCTTGAGTCGGCGCTTGAGTCGGCGCTTGAGTCGGCGCTGCTGCTGGCCATCGCGCTGCTCCCCTGCTGCCAAGCCGCCGGTACGCTATGCGATACGTCGTACCATTGGGCGATACGACTGATGTAACCGTCGTCACCCGCTAGTGTCAAGACCATGGGATCAGCCGCGACCGTGCTGCGGGCACTGGAGACAGTGGCCGCCCGGCAGCCGATGGGGGTCAGCGAGCTGGCCCGCCGCCTGGACATCTCCAAGCCGGCGGCCCAGCGCGCCCTGCAGGCGCTCGCCGACGAGCACTGGATCCGCCGGTCAGCGCAGCAACCGGGGCGCTGGGTGCTCACCGTCAAGGTGCTCGAGGTGGCTAATCAACTCGGCCTGGAGCTCGGCCTGCGCGAGGTGGCGCGGCCGGCCATGCTGGAGCTCGTCAAGATCACCGGGGAGGCCACCCACCTCTCTGTGCTCGACGGGGTCGACGTGGTGACGATCGACGAGGTCGAGTCCACCGAGGTGTTGCGGATCCACTGGCCGATCGGTACCCGGGCCGCCGCCTACGCCGCCGCCAACGGCAAGGCGCTGCTGGCCAACCTGCCGGTCGACCAGCTGCCCCGGCACCTGCCCGACCCGCTCGAGGCGTTCACCGATGCCACGATCACCAACCTGGACCGGCTGCGCGCCGAGCTCACCGAAATACGCCGGCGCGGCTATTCCGTACAGCGCGGCGAACTGCGTACCGACGTCGCATCCATCGCCGCATGCATTTGCGACCAGTCCGGCCGGCCCGTCGCCTCACTGAGTATTTTCATGCCCATTCAGCGCTATCCGGCGGACGGCGCCGAACAGCTCGGCTGCCTCGTCGCCGAAGCGGCCGGCAAGATCTCCGCGGGCCTGGCCGGCGCCTGACCCGGCACGTGGCAGCATGACCGGGTGCGGGCATTCCGGCAGGTCGACGTGTTCACCGACGAGCTCATGTTCGGCAACCCCGTCGCGGTCGTGCACGACGCCGACGGCCTGTCCGCCGAGCAGATGGCGGCGTTCGCCCGCTGGACGAACCTGAGCGAGACCACGTTCCTGCTGCCGCCGACCGACCCCGGCGCCGACTACCGGCTGCGGATCTTCACGCCGGTCCGCGAGCTGCCCTTCGCCGGGCACCCCACCCTCGGTACCGCCCGCGCCTGGCTGGATGCCGGCGGTACTCCGTCGCGCGGCACGGAGCTGGTCCAGGAGTGCGCCGCCGGACTCGTCCGGGTCCGCTGCGATGGGTCCCGACTGGCGTTCGCGGCGCCGCCGGTGCTGCGCGACGGGCCGCTCGACGACGCCGAGCTCGACACGCTGCTGCGGGCCCTGCGCCTCGATGCCCGGGACGTTGTGGCGGCCCGCTGGGCGGACAACGGCCCCGGCTGGGTCGCGCTGCTGCTGTCCGACGCCGACACGGTGCTGGGCCTCGAGCCGGACCGGGCGGCGTTCGGGGCGCTGGACAAGGTGGGTGTCGTCGGCCCGTACCCGGCCGGCTCCGACGTTGCGTTCGAGGTGCGGGCGTTCGTGCCCCGGGTCGGGCTCGGCGAGGACCCGGTGACCGGCAGCCTGAACGCCTCGCTCGCCCAGTGGTTGATCCCTGCCGGGATCGCGCCGGAGCGCTACACGGCCGCGCAGGGCACCCGGCTGGACCGCCGCGGCCGGATCCACATCGAGCGGGTCGGCGACGACATCTGGGTCGGCGGCGACACCGTGCTCGGGGTGTCCGGCACCGTGGCGCTCTGACCCGGCGCTCGGACCGCTCAGTCGCCCCCGGCCGGGATGGGCAGCGCGGCGAGCAGGTCGGCTCCGGTCGCGGTGAACCCGAAGCACTGCCGGACGTTGTACACCGTGGCGGCCATGCAGAACTCCGGCGAGGTCGTGCCAACGGCATCCTCGAGCAGCACCACGTCGTAGCCGAGGCAGGCGGCGTCGGTCAGGGTGGCCAGCACGCACTGGTCCGCGTTCACCCCGCCGAACAGCACGGTGTCCACCCGCAGCCCGCGCAGCACGGAGTCCAGCGGGGTGTCGAAGAACCCGCTCATCCGGTACTTGTCGACGCGGATGTCCCCCTCGGCCGGGGTCAGCTCGTCGACCACCTCGGCCGCCCAGCTGCCCGCCTGCAGCACCGGGGCGCCGTTGGCCGGCAGCGGGCTGCCGATCCCCCGGCCCCGCGCGGCCGGATCGTAGACGTGCAGCACGTTGGGCGGCAGGTTGGCGCGGTCCGGCCGGTTGCCCCAGTTCAGCCAGATGACCGGGGTGGCGTGGGCGCGCAACGCCTTGGTCAGCGCGCCCAGCGCGGGGATTGGCGCACGGGCCGGCGTGACGTCCACCCCGATCCCGGCCAGCCAGCCGTCCGGGTGGCAGAAGTCGTTCTGCATGTCCACCACGACCAGCGCCGTGCGGGCCAGGTCGAGGGTGAGCCGTTCGGGCCGGGCGGGCAGTTCCACGGGGACCGGCGGCCGGGCCGGGCGGCGCAGGTCCACCGCACCCTCGCGGACCTGCCAGCTGTTGGCGGGGCTGGGGCCGAGCGGTCGGGTCATGCGTCCTCCCAGAGTGCCGGGCGGTTGACCAGGTCGAGCAAGCCGCGGTCGGTGCCCGGGCCGCCGACCAGGCACAGCGCCATCGGCGCGGTACCCACCCGCATCGTCGGCACGGCGACGGCCGGCAGCCCGGCCAGCGAGGCCAGGCAGGTCAGCCGCAGGGTGGCCAGCCGGGCGGCGTCGACCCGATCCCCCGGCAGGTCCACCGGCAGCGCGGGACCGGAGGTCGCCGGCAGCAGCAGCGCCCGGCCCGGTGCGAGCAGCTCGGCGAGTTGTCGCCGGGCGCTCGCGAGCACCTCCCGGGCCCGGTCCAGCTGGGCCGCGTCGACCTCGCGGCCGGCGTTGAACCGGGCCACCACCTCGGGCAGCAGCTCGCCGCGCGCCCTGCTCACGAACGCGCCATGCGTGGCCCACGCCTCGGCGGCCTGCACGGTGCGGAACGCGGGCAGCCAGGCCCGCACCGCGTCGGCCAGCCCGTCGCGCCGCTCGACCCGGCAGCCGGTGCGGCCGATGAGGGCGAGCGCGGCGCTGTCGAACGCCACCCGGACCTCGGGCGCGAGCTCGGCGAGCAGGTCCGCCGGGCGCAGCAGCACCTCGACCGGCGGCTGGTCGCCCGACGCCGGCAGCAGCAGCCCCGCCGCGGTGGCCAGCAGGGTCGGGTCCCGGCTGAGCAGGCCCACGGTGTCGAAGGAAGGTGCCAGCGGCAGCACTCCGGCGACGCTGATCACCCCGTGCGTCGGGCGCAGCCCGTACAGCCCGCAGTAGGACGCCGGCACCCGGATCGAGCCGGCCGTGTCGGTGCCGATACCCAGGTCGGCGGCGTGCCCGGCGACGGCGGCGGCCGGTCCGCTGCTGGAGCCGCCGCTGTGGGCGCCCGGCACGGCCGGGTTCGGCACCGCCCCGTAGCTGGCCGTGACGCCGGCCAGGGAGAACGCCAGCTCGTCGGTGTGCGCCAGGCCGGCCACGGTGGCACCGGCGGCCAGCAGTGCGTGCACTGCCGGCGCGGTGGCGGACTCGATCGGCGCCTCGGCCAGCCAGCGCGCCGAGCCGCCGCCGATGGCCTGGCCGCGCACCGCGAACAGGTCCTTCACCGCGAGCCGCACGCCGCGCAGTGGTCCACCCTGGGCGTCCCCCGCCCCATCCGGGGCGTCCTCGCCGGGCCCGCCCGGTCCGACCGGCAGTGGCCCGGCGAGCCGCCAGACCCGGTCCGACCCGCCGGCGGGGACCTCCGCCAGCCGAGGGGGCGCGGCGGGTGCCGCGATGCCGACGTGCGCGGCGACGATCCGCCAGCCCGCCGGGTCACGTACCCAGACCTGGGACTGCGCGCCGGTCGTACCGCCTGGCCGGGTGGACTCGGCGACCATCGCGACCACGTCCGGACCGAGCGGGCGCAGGTGCACCCGGTCCACCCGGCGGGGACCCGGCGGTGGTCGCTGCCGGCGGAACCGGGCGATCTCGTCGGCGCCGACCAGCGTGGCGCCGCCGTCCGAGCGCAGCGTCTCCGGGCCGGGCCGGAACCAGGCCTCCAGGGCCGGCACGTCGTTGCGCGCCAGCGCCCGCTCGTAGTCCCAGAAGGCGTCCAGCAGGCCGTCCGGCGCGGGCCGGCCGCCGCTCGGGTCGGCGCCGTCACCCGCCCCGGAACTGAGATCGGGCCAGGTCACGGTGTTACCTCCCGGCAACAAGTCGCACCTACGGTCGGCCGTGCACCCCTGACCGAGAGGAAGTCCGGCCCATGGCTGACGCGCCGTCCATCACCCGCCGAGGCGAGATCGCGTTCCATCACATCTCGCCCGGTGACACGGTGAAGCTGGCCGTGCTGGCCGGCCCGGCGACCGGTTCGCCGACGACCGTGGTGCTCGAGGTGTGGGAACCGGGCGGGGCGCAGCCGCCGAACTCGCACGCCGAGTCCAGCGAGACGTTCGTGGTGCTCGCCGGCCGCGCCACCGCGCACTCCGACGACGAGGTGGTGCACATCGAGGCCGGCGACACGTTGACCCTGCTGCCCGGATCGGTGCACCGCATCGTCAACGGGTCCGCCACCGACCGGCTCTACACGCTGACCGTGATGCAGGCCGACGGCGGCTTCGCCGAGATGATCACCCGAGGTCCCCGGGCCGCGCTGGACGAGCGTGACCTCGCGGTGCTCGGGGCCGTGCTGCCGATGAGCTGACGAGGCCGGGCCGGCGTTGTTCGGCATGGTCGTTCCCTCTCGCGGGTGGGAGGTCGGCGGGTCGGAAAGTCGACAGCGGCGGTGGGGCGGAGGCCGGCGGCGGCCGATCGGCGCTGGTGGGCGTGCGGCGGCGCGGTCAGTGCGCCGGCGGGTCGGCGGGCGATGGGCTGCCCGGCACCTCGGTGTGGATCATGAGTACCCGGACCGGACCGGGACAGCCGGAGCGCCACCGGTGCGGGATCGAGCCCGGGTAGCGCAGGCACTCGCCGGCGGCGAGGGTGAACAGCCGCCCGTCGCCGAGCTCCACGTCGAGCACGCCCTCGGCAATGTAGACGAACTCGCTGCCGTCGTGCTCGAAGAAGTGCTCGAAGGTCGGCGACGGGTTGCGGAACTCGGTCGGGATGTACCGGCCGGGCTCGGCCAGCAGTTGGCGGGCCACGCCGTCCCCGGCGGGCACCGTGACGCCCTCGTCGTGGCGCAGTACCGCCACCGGTTCGGCGGCGGCGTCGGTGCTGCCGGCGGCCAGCAGCCAGTCCTGCGTGACGCCCAGCGCCCCGGCGATCCGGAACAGCGACGACATGCTGGGCCGGGCCAGGCCGCGTTCCAGCTGGCTGAGGAACGGGTGGGACAGCCCGGCGCGCTCGGCCACCTCGACCAGGGTCAGCCCCAGCTCGCGGCGCCGGGACCGGATCCGCTCCCCCATCCGGCGGGCCGGCGACGGCGCCGCACCATCGGGCGCTGTCCCGGCGGACGGTGCCACGCCGTCAGGCGGTGCCACGGCGGACGGCGCCGCGGCGGGCGCGGTGTCTTTGGGCGCGATGCTCACGGCGGCCCCCTTTTCCTGAATGCCACACGGCGACACCGGGGCGAAACAAAACGGCTCTAGCGTCAATGTTGATGACATCAACATTAGCTGCCCATAGCGACCCGGCACAGCGGGACCACCCCGAGTGGTACGCCACCCGCTGGCTGCCCGGCGGAGCGGGCTCGGGCGCCGAAGCCGGGATCGCGCTGATCGCCGAGCCGGGTCACGTGAACAGCTTCCTGGTGGTCGGCGCGCGGCGTGCGCTGCTGTTCGACACCGGCATGGGCATCCGGCCGATCCTGCCCGTCGTCGCGGGGCTCACCGAGCTGCCGCTGATCGTGGTCAACTCGCACGACCACTTCGACCACCGGGGTGGCAACCACGAGCTGGCGCCGCACGTGGCCGACATCGCGGTGCACCCCGCCGGCCTGGCCGGGCATGGGGCGGCACCGGCTGAGTTCCACGCCGGCTACCGGCGCGCGGCGGAGCGGGCGGCCGCACTGTTCGACCGGTTCGCCGAGCTGGACCGGCAGGGCCCGTTCACGCTCACCCCCGACCAGCACCCCCGCCCGTTGCCCGACCTGACCACCTGGCGGATCCCGGCCGTGCCGCCGACCAGGGCGCTGGCCGACGGCGAGACGATCGAGCTGGGCGACCGCGCGGTGACCGTGCTGCACACCCCGGGCCACTCGCCGGACAGCCTCTGCCTCTGGGACCCGCAGACCCGCACCCTGCTCAGCGGCGACACGGTGCTCAGCGCTGCCTACTGGGCCCACCAGCCGGGCGCCGACGTGCGCGCGTTCGGCCGCAGCCTGGATCGACTGGATCGGCTGGGCGCGCGACGGGTGCTGGTCGCGCACAACCTGCGTGCCGAGCTGGACGGGGACGCGGTGCACCGGGCCGCGCTGGCCATGGCGGCCGTCGCCAGGGGCGATACGCGGCCGCACCGGGACGCGGACCTGCTCGGCCGGCCGGTGCACCGGCACGACCTGGCCGGCGTCTCGATCTTCACACCGCCCGAGGAGGCCGCCTCGACCGCTGCCTCGACCGCCGTCACGGACCCGGCCGAGGGTCAGCGGTGAGCGTGCCGGCGCTGGGTACGGCCGTGGCGGCGCTGCGCGGCGTGCGCACCGCGGCCGGTGAGGTGGTCGACGTGCACCTGGACCCGGCCGGGGTGGTCAGCCGACTGGTGCCAGCCGGCCCCGCTCCGGTCGGCGCGGGCGAGCTGGCGCTGCCCGGCTGGGTGGTGCTGCCGGCTGCCGTGGAACCCCATGCGCACCTGGACAAGGCCTTCAGCTGGGCGGCGAGCCGGGCGCCCTACGGGGACTTGCTGTCCGCGATCACCGCGTGGCGCGCGTACGCGAGCGGGCTGACCCTCGAACAGGTCCGCGAGCGGGCCCGGCGCGCGCTGACCCGGTACCTCGCCGCCGGCATCACGGCGGTGCGCAGCCATGTCGACGTCCTGCTCGACGCCGCCGATCCGCTGTGCGGCGTACGGGCCCTGCTGGAGCTGCGCGCAGAGCTGAAGGACGTGCTCGACCTGCAGGTCTGCCTGCTGGCCAGCAGCTTCGCCAGCACGGCGACGATCGAGCGGGCGCTGGACCTCGGGGTGGACGTGCTCGGCGGCTGCCCGCACCTGGCCGACGACCCGGTCGCGGAGACCACCCGGCTGCTGGACCTCGCGGAGCGCCGGGGCGTCGCCGTCGACCTGCACACCGACGAGCAGCTGAACCCGGGCATGCTGAGCATCCGCGAGCTGGCCGCGCAGGTGCGCCGGCGCGGGCTGTCCCAGCGGGTCACCGCCAGCCACTGCGTGAGCCTGGGCAGCCTCGGCCCCGCCGTCCTCGCCGAGGTGCTGGCCGAGGTGCGGGACGCGGGCCTCGCCGTGGTCACGCTGCCGATCACCAATCTGTACCTGCAGGGCTGGGGGTCACCGGCGCCGGTGCCGAGGGGGCTGCCGGCGGTGCGCGAGCTGCTCGCGGCGGGCATCACCGTGGCCGCCGGCGGCGACAACGTGCGGGACCCGTTCAACCCGGTCGGCCGAGCAGACCCGTTCGAGACCACGTCGCTGCTGGTCACCGCCGCACACCTGGACGCAGACCAGGCGTTGCACGCGGTCACCGGCGCCGGCCGGGAGGTGCTCGGATTGCCTGCGGCTGGTCCGGTGCCCGGCGCGCTGGCCGACCTGGTGGCGGTGCGGGCCGACGACCTGACCGACGTGCTGGCCGGCGCCGGCGGCTCCCGGCTGGTGCTGCGCCGGGGCCGGGTGGTGGCCGCGACCACGGTCGACCGGCGGACCGCTGCCGACCCCAGCCCACTGCCCAGCAGGACGTCCGCATGAGCTCCGTGCAACCCGCCGTGAGCAGCCCCGGCACCGCCCGCCCTGATATCAGCGCCGATACCGGCGCGCCGGCACCCGGCGCGCCGGGTGCCGCGCTGCGGTTCGCCGGGGTGGCGAAGCGGTTCGACACCGGCACCCTGGCCCTGGCCGACGTGGAACTCGCCGTGGCGCCCGGCGAGTTCGTCAGCGTGGTCGGCCCGTCCGGCTGCGGCAAGAGCACGCTGCTGCGGCTGGCCTCGGGCCTGTCCGCGCCCAGCGCCGGCCGGATCGAGCCGAGGTCGGACCGGCTGGCCTACGTCTTCCAGGACCCCACGCTGCTGCCATGGCGGTCCGCCCAGGCCAACGTCGAGCTGGTCCTGGAGCTGAACACCGGGGCGGGGCGGCTGGCGAAGCCCCAGCGGCGGGCGCGAGCGGCGCGAGCGCTGAAGACGGTGGGACTGGCCGGGTTCGAGCGGCAGCTGCCGGCGCACCTGTCCGGCGGCATGCGGATGCGGGTCTCGCTGGCCAGGGCGCTGGTGCTGGACCCGGACCTGTTCCTGTTCGACGAGCCGTTCGGTGCGCTGGACGAGATCACCCGGCTGCACCTGCAGGAAGAGCTGCAACGCCTGTTCCTTTCCCGCCCCGCCGGCTCCGCAAACTCCGCCGGCGCGTGCGGCGCGCTGTTCATCACCCACTCGGTGTCCGAGGCGGTGTTCCTGTCCGACCGGGTGCTGGTGATGTCGGCGCGGCCGGGCCGGATCGTCGCCGAGATCGAGGTCCCGTTCGACCGCCCCCGCCGGCCCGAGCTGCGGTTCGACCCGGAGTTCGGCCGGGTCGCGGCCCGCGTCTCGGAAGCACTCACCGGAGCCCACAAATGACCCAAACGCGCAGTTCAGAGGTCGTGAGTGGCGAGTGGTCCGATAGGACCACTCGCCACTCACGACCCATGACCAGGGGTAAGTCGGCGCGGGTGGCGCGGGCCGTGCTGCCGGTGCTCGGCACGGTGGTGGTCTTCCTCGGCATTTGGCTCGCGGTGAGCTATCTGCTGCTCACGCCCCAGCGCCGAGAGATCCTGGTGCCGCCGCCGCAGGAGGTGCTCACCGAGGCGCTGCTGCGGTGGTCGCACCTGCGGCCGATGCTGCGGGCGCTGCTGCTGGACGTCCAGGTGTCGATGGTGGGGCTGGCCATCGCGGTCGTGCTGGGCGTGCTGGCCGCGCTGGTGATGAGCCAGGCGCCGTGGCTGGAGCGCGGGCTGTACCCGTTCGCGATCCTGCTGCAGGTGGTGCCGATCCTGGCGATCGTGCCGCTGATCGGGCTCTGGTTCGACTACGGCTTCAACGGGCGGGTCGTGGTGTGCGTGATCATCGCGATCTTCCCGATGATCGCCAACACGCTGTTCGGCATCCACTCGGTGGACCGAGGCGCGCACGACCTGTTCACCCTGAACCGAGCCACCCGGTGGCAGCGGCTGACCAAGCTGTCGCTGCCCGGCGCCCTGCCGTCCCTGTTCGCCGGGCTGCGGATCTCCTCGGGGCTGTCGGTGATCGGGGCGCTGGTCGGTGACTTCTTCTTCGTACAGGGTCAGCCCGGCCTCGGCACGTTGCTGTCCACGTACATCTCGCGGGTGCAGTCCACCGACCTGTTCGCCGCCATCCTGCTCTCCTCGCTGTACGGGGTGGCGGTGTTCGCCCTGTTCAGCGGCCTGACCTCGGTGGCGGTCGGGTCGTGGCACGGCGGCGCCGGTGCCGACCGCTGACCGTCCCGTCGTCCCGAACCGTAGTCCCGAACCGCCGCCCACGCCCTGACCCGCCGACCCGATCCCGATCCGGAGAGCCCATGAAGCGTGTCCCCGCCGCGGCGGCCGTGCTCGCCGCCGCCCTGTTCGGTTCCGTGCTCGCCGGATGCGGCGGCCCGTCCGACAGTGCCGCGCCATCGGCCGCCCCGCTGCCCATGGCCACCGGCGCGGAGCTGCTCGCCGGCAGCTGCCCGGCCACGGTCTCGGTCCAGCAGGACTGGGAGCCCGAGGCCGAGCACGCCGCGCTGTACCAGCTGGTCGGGCCGGGCCACACCGTCGACGCGGACCACAAGCGGATCAGCGGCCCGCTGGTGATCGACGGCAAGGACACCGGCGTGAAGATCGAGATCCGGGCCGGCGGCGCGGCGATCGGCTTCGCCGCCATCCCGGCCCAGATGTACGTCGACCAGTCGATCACGCTCGGCGCGGTGAGCACCGACGGCGCGATCGCCACCTCGGCCAACCAACCGGTCACCGCGGTGGTGGCACCGCTGGTCAAGAGCCCGCAGATCCTGATGTGGGACCCGGCCAGCCACCCGGACTGGAACACGGTCGCCGACATCGGGGCCTCCGGGGCCAAGGTCGTCGTCGCCAAGGGCGGCTACTTCCCCGCGCTGCTGGTGAGTAAGGGGCTGCTGAAGCCGGACCAGCTGGACACCGGCTACACCGGGGCGCCGGCCCGGTTCGTCACCGATCCGACCATCGCCCAGCAGGCCTACGCAACCGCCGAGCCGTACATCTACCAGAGCGAGGTGAAGACCTGGGCCAAGCCGATCAAGTACCAGCTGCTCGCCGACGTCGGCTATTCGATCTACCCGGAGGCCCTCTCGGTTCGCACCGGTGACCTCGGGTCGCTGTCCGGCTGCCTGACCAAGCTGGTGCCGATCCTGCAGCGCGCTCAGCTGGCCTACCTCACCAACCCCGGCCCGACGAACCAGCTGATCACCGACGCGGTCACCGCGTACAACGACGGCTGGGCGTACTCGATGGGCGTGGCCGGCTACGCCGCGACCCAGCTGAAGCAGCTGGGCATCGTCGGCAACGACGCCACCGGTCCGCTCGGTGGCCTCGACCTGGCCCGTACCCAGTCCACCATCGACGCCTTCGCGCCGATCCTGGCCGGCTCCGGTGCCGCTGTGCGGCCCGGGCTGAAGGCGGCCGACATCGCCACGGACCGGTTCGTCGACCCTTCGATCAAGATCGGCTCAGGTCAGTGATGTCGCTGCACACCGAGTCCCCGGAGCACTCGCTGCCGTCCCTCGGCCCGGACCGCGTGCGCGAGCTGCTGGCCCGGCTCGCCGAGGTGCTCGGCGCCGACCGGCTGTCCACCGACCCAGCCCGGCTGGCGCGGTTGTCCGTGGACTGGGCGCCGATGTCGCCGATCCTGCGCGCTCGACTGCCGGCCGGGCTGGCCGACGTGATCGCCACGCCGACCGCCGCCGAGCAGATCCCGGAGATCTTGCGGGTGGCCTACGAGCTCGGCGTGCCGGTCACCGCGCGCGGCACCGGGCTGGGCAACTACGGCCAGGCGATCCCGCTGCACGGCGGCCTGCTGCTGGACATCAGCGCGTGCCGGGCCGTCGAGGAGGTCGGTGGGCCGCCGGAGGAGGGCTGGGTGCGGGCCGAGGCCGGCGTGCGGTTGCGCGAACTGGACACCGCGGTCGCCGCACACGGCCAGGAGCTGCGCATCTACCCGTCCACCAAGGGCTCCACGCTCGGCGGTTTCCTGGCCGGCGGCAGCGGCGGTACCGGGTCGATCACCTACGGCAGCAACGCCGACGGACTGGTCACCGCGTTGGACGTGGCGCCGTGCGACGGCAGCGGCGAGCTGATCCACGTCGACGGCACCGCGACCCTGCCCTTCATCCACGCCTACGGCATCACCGGCGTGCTCGCCCGCGCCACGATCCGGCTGGCGCCCCGGCGGGACTGGGTCGCCGTCTGGGCCGCCGCCCCGGACTACCGCACCGGTACCGACGCATTGCGCGCCCTGCTGTCGCTGGACCCCGAACCGCGGCTGGCCTCGTTGGACGAGGCGGCCGTGGTGGCCGCGCTGCCCCGTGACCCCGCGCTGGACCCGGCCAGGGCGAGCGTGCGGGCCATCGTGGCGGCGCCCGCCGCTGCCACCGCCACCGCGCTGCTGCGCCGGGCCGGTGCCGAGGTGCTCGACATCCGCGCCGGCCTCGTCGCGGCCGACCGGATCACCGCGCTGAGCTACAACCACTCCACGTTCCATCTGCAGAAACGCCACCCCGACTACTTCCACCTCGAGGTGGCGGGCACGCCGCTGTGGGACGACCCGGACGCGGTGCGGGCCGTATACGGCGACACCGTGCTGCACCTGGAGCTGATGCGCGAGCGCCCGATCGGCATGCTGATGGCGCCCTACGTCTCCCCCGAGCAGGTCTATGCCGGGATGGACGCGCTGGAGGCGATCGGGGTGTCCTACCACTCGCCGCACAACTGGATGCTGGACCGGCGCCTGGACGAGGTGCGCGCCGTGGTGGGGCGCACCGACCCACGCGGCCTGCTCAACCCCGGCAAGCTGACCCCCGACGGAAAGGAGGCACGGTGGCGACCCGCGAGCTGATCGACCTGACCGGGCCGGAGACCGCCGAGCTGCTCACCGCCGACTCGGTGATCCTGCTCGGCACCGGCGCCGTCGAGCACCACGGCCCGCACCTGCCGCTGTCCACCGACCTCCTGGTGGCCGATGCGGTGACCGCCGCGCTGGTCGAGCGGGCGCCGGCCGACCTGCCCGTGTGGCGGCTGCCCACGCTGGCCTACACCAAGTCGGACGAGCACGCCTGGGCGTCGGGCACGATGTGGCTGTCCTGGGACACGCTGATGCGGGTGCTGGTGGACCTGGGCCGCTCGATCGCCACGACGCCGGCGCGGCGGCTGGTGTTCGTCAACGGGCACGGCGGCAACTCGGCGCTGCTCCAGGTGGCCTGCCGGGAGCTGCGCCGCGAGTTCGGCCTCGCCACGTTCCTGATGCACCCCGGCCGCCCGGTGGACCACGGCGGCCGCTCCACCGCACCCGAGGAGCTCGGCATGGGCGTGCACGGCGGCCGAGGCGAGACGTCCACGCTGCTCTACCTGCGCCCCGACCTGGTGCATCTGGACCGCGCCGCCCGCGCCGTACCCGAGCACCTGGCCGACTACCGGCACATCGGCTTCGGCAAACCGGTCAGCTTCGGCTGGCTGAGTGACGACTTCGGTACCGGCGGCGTGATCGGCGACCCCCGCGGCGCGACCGCCGAGGAGGGCAAGCAACTGTTCGAGGACGGCGTCGAGCAGTGCCTCGCCGCCCTCACCGAGATCGCCCACTTCACCCCGCGGCCCCCCAGCTAGCGCGCACGCGCGAGCCACCAACCCCACCCCAAGCTTCCGCGAGTCGGGGATTCCGTCAGGGTGAGTTGCGGATTTTGTCAGCGGGCGGGATTCGGGCTGCGCGCCCCGGGTGGTGTGCCGGACACTGGGCACGTCACCACCCGAGGGAGGACGTATGACCACCACCCCGCTGACCGCGGCCACGGTCACGGTCGAGCAGGTAGCGAAGATGATCGACCACGCGCTGCTGCGCCCGGAGCTGACCGTGGCCGACATTCGGCAGGGTTGCGAGCTGGCGGCGAAGTACCAGGTCATCTCGGTCTGCGTGCGCCCGAGCGACGTCCCGCTGGCGGTCGACCAGCTGGCCGGCACCGGCGTCCTGGTCGGCACGGTGATCGGCTTTCCGCACGGTTCCATCGCCACCGAGGTGAAGGCCGCCGAGACCGCGCTGGCGATCCGGCAGGGTGCCGCCGAGGCCGACATGGTGCTGAACATCGGCTGGCTGCGCTCCGGTGAACTGGCCGAGGTGGAGGCGGACATCCGGGCGGTAGTCGAGGCCGCAGGGTCGGCGCCGGTGAAGGTGATCCTGGAGAACGCGTACCTGACCGACCAGGAGAAGGTGGCCGGTTGCCAGGCTGCCGAGCGGGCCGGAGCGGCCTTCGTGAAGACCTCCACCGGGTTCGCGTCGACCGGGGCCACCTTGGCCGACGTGGTGCTGATGCGCGCGGCGGTGTCGCCGCACATCGAGGTCAAGGCCTCCGGCGGGGTCAAAACCCTGGACCAGCTCCTTGAGCTCGCCAATGCCGGGGTCACCCGGTTCGGCGCGTCGGCCACCGCTGACATCCTGGACGACCTGGCCCGCCGCCGGGCGTCGACCGCCGCGCCGGCCTGAGCCCGAACGACGGCCGGCTCGGCGCCGGCGCCTGGCCCGGTTGGTGGTCGGCCGGCGGCCCGGCCTCGGCCACGGCCACTTGTCGTTGGAATTAGGCACGACAAGTGGCACTTGTCGTGCCGATTAGCCACGACAAGTGGGGTGGCGGACGCCAGGTGCGGACGAACACCCGGAACGGCAGACGCCAGGTGCGGCTGAACAGCCGGGACGGCGGGCGCCGGGTGCGGCGGTGACGCAGCGTGCGGCGGGCGCCGGGTTGGTCAGGAGGCGGTGCCCAACCTGTCCACGGGGCGCAGCCAGATGCCGTTGCGGGTCTGCAGCAGGCCGAGAGCGCGGCCCCGCAGGCACTTGTCGCCGGAGCGGTGCGCGTCGAACAGCTCCACATCGTCCCAGGTCTGGCAGCACCGGGAGCAATGGCAACGGTCCTCACCGACCCAGCTCACGCCACAGCGCCCACATTCGCCCCGTACCAGCCCCACGGTCTGCACGGTACCCAACGGAGCCGACAAAACCTGGCACACCGCGCATACATGCCGTAGGTGTCACAGCCCGACGTCGGCCCGATCGGCCCCGGCCGCCCCGGCGATCTGTCCCGGGCGCCCGCCCGACCAGTCCCGGACGGCCATCCGCTCAGCCCCGGGGGAACTCGCCGCCATCGATCACGAAGTCCCGCCCGGTGATCCAGGACGCCCGGTCGGAGACGAGGAAGCCGACCAGCTCCGCGACGTCGGTGGGGACGCCGCCCCGGCCGAGCGGTGCGCTCGCCCCCAGGACCGCCGGGTCCACGCCGAGCCCGGTGGCGAGGGACTGGCGTGCCACGTCGGCACCCGGCGTGGCGACATTGCCGGGACTGATGGTGTTGACCCGCACGCCGTGCGGGGCCTGCTCCAGGGCCAGGCCCCGGCTGTAGGCGGCCAGGGCGGCCTTGGCCGAGGCGTAGTGCAGCATCGGCCCGGCCGGGGCCAGGGTGACCGCGGAGGACAGGTGGATGATCGAGCCGCCCCGTTCGCGCAGGTGCGGCAGCAGCGCGGCGTCGAGGCGCACGGCGGCCAGGAAGTTGATGTCCAGGGCGTCCTGCCACTCGCCGTCCGGAATGGCGCCCGTGCCGTCCAGGTAGACCCGGGCTGCACCGGCGTTGTCGATCAGGATGTCCAGGCCGCCGAGCTGTTCAAGCGCCGCGTCGGCGAGGGCCCGGACGCTGTCGCGGGTGCGCAGGTCGGCGGTGACGAACTTGGCGCCGGCCGGGGTGTCCGGGGTGGCGGCGCGGGCGGCCACCACGACGGAGGCGCCGGCGTCGAGCAGCCGCTGGGCGATGGCCGCGCCGAGGCCTCGGGATCCGCCGGTGACGAGTGCGCGCTGGCCGTCCAGTTCAGGAGCGGTGGAAGTAGTCATAACTCCACCGTCCTCGTTATGGACCGATAGGTCAAGTACCGATCGGTCCAAAACCTGAGTCCCGCACCACAGCCCCTAGACCAATGCGGCGACCCGGTCGATGATCGATGACGGGCTCGGTTGGCTGGCCATCTCGGCGCTCACCTCGCGGGCGGCGGCCGCGAACGACGGCTCCCCGAGCAGCCGTTCGGCGAGCCCCCGGACTGCCGATGCGGTGGCGGTGGCCGGATCGTGGGACAGTCCGACGCCCCGCTCGACCACCCGCGCGGCGGACATCGGGTTGTCCGCGAACGACGGCAGCACCAGCTGCGGCACGCCGTAGTGCAGCGGCGTTGCCGTCGTCCCTGAGCCGCCGTGGTGCACGATCAACGAGCACGTCGGCAGGAACGTGGACAGGGCGAGGAAGCCGACCGAGCGCACGTTGGCGGGCAGCTCCCCCAGCGCCGACAGGTCTGCGGTGCCGGCCGCCAGCACGACCTCCACGTCCATCCCGCCCAGTGCCTCGAGCACCACCGCCAGGCTGCTAGTACCGCGCATCGCCGGGACGACCGTGCCGAGGGTGACACACACGCGGGGGCGGTCCGGCCGGCGCAGGGCCCAGTCCGGCACCGAGGCGCCGCCGTTGAAGGGCACGTAGCGCATGGCCCACCAGGGCGCGCCGTCGCGGGCGTCCGGTTCCTCGCCGACCAGGCCGCCCATGCTCGGCGCCCTCGGGTCGATCCGGGCCACCGTGCGCGGCCGCCCGTCGGGGATGGACAGCTTGGCCCGGACCAGCCCCACCACCTCGTCGTCGCGCAGCGCATCGCGCCCGGTCCGGAAGTCCACGTCGCGCATCGACCAGGAGACCCGGTTACCCACGTCCAGGGCCGGCACGCCCAGCGCCAGCGCGGCCAGCGGGCCCACCGCGTGGTCGGACGTGTGCACCACCAGGTCGGCGCCGAAGTCCCGGCCGCCTGCCACGGTGCCCTCGGTCATGGTCAGGGTGAACAGGCCGAACGGGTTGCCGGCGCGTGCGGCGAGCCGGAACTCCTCGGACACGGTGTCAGCGCCAGCGCCGTCCGGGTCGTTCTTGCTGTTGATCGCGCGCATGAGCTCGTCCCACACGTCCCGGTCCGGCAGCACGTCGTACATCGGCAGCCCGGCGTTCGCTCCGACCCGGACCATCTCCGCCGTGCTAGCGACCAGCACCTCGTGCCCGGCCACCCGGGCCGCCCAGATCAGCGGCACCACCGGCAACATCAACCCGTAGCCCGGCGCCACGGCGAACAACATCCTCATGTCGGCACACCCTGCCAGTCGGCCCCCGCCCAGCGCAGACGATTTCCGCCGCGCCGGCCAACCCGCCCTCCTAGGTAGCGCCGCCGGCCTGCCACTCGTCCCAGGACGCGCCCCAGTCGCCGTAGGTGTCCCAGATCGGCAGCTTGGGCCCACCGGAGTTGGTGATCTCCACGATGTCCCCGATGGTGAAGTGGTCGAAGAACCACCTCGCGTTGGCGGGGCTGAGGTTCACGCAGCCGTGTGAGACGTTGCTGGAGCCCTGCTGCCCGACCGACCAGGGCGCCGAGTGCACGAACTCGCCGTCGTTGGAGATCCGCACATCCAGGTCGACCTTCTCCTTGTAGTACCCCGGGTCGCCCTCGCAGACGCCGTAGGTGCAGGAGTCCATGACCATGGTTGGCACCTTGTCGGACACCACGTGGGGGCCGTTGTGCGAGGGGTGGGCCGGTGAGCCGAGGCTGATCGGCATCGACTTGACCAGGCCGCCGTTGTGGAAGATCTGCATGACCTTGGAGCGGCCGTCCGCCTTGGCCACCCAGGAGTCGTGCACGTGCACGGTGACCCCCCGGTCGGCCTGGCCGAACGTGCCGCCGCCGAGGTCTACGCCGAACAGGTTGGCGTCCAGCTGGATCGTGCTGCCCGACTGCCAGTACGCCTGGGGCCGGTAGTGCGCCTCGCTGGTGGACATCCAGAACCAGCTGCCCGGCTGCGCCGGCGTGGAGGTGACCGTGAGCGCTCGCTCGGCGGCCGCCTTGTCCTTGACCGGGTGGTTGAACCGGACGACCAGCGGCTGGCCGACGCCCACGCTGGTCATGGTGGGGGTCGGCCGGAACGAGGCGGAGGTGAGCACGGCGGGCTTGATGGTGCTCAGGGTGCTGTTCTGCTCCACCACCTGCTGGTCCGCGCCGAGCGCCGAGACGGTCACCCGGTAGCTGCCGCCGTAGGTCAGCGGGGCGGTGTTGTGCCAGGACGCGGCGTCCGGGGCCAGCGTGCCGGGCACCGGCTGGCCGCTCTTGGCGTCGGTGACCAGCACCGACCGCAGGGTGCCGTGCTGGACGGCCACGCTGAGCGGCGCCCTCGGGTTGATCGGATCCGGGACCGCGCCAGGCTGCAGCGCGACGGTACCGGCGAGTACGGACACCAGTGCGGCGGGCAGCGGGGGTGGGGCCGCCACCGGCCCGCCGGCCAGCATCCGGTTGACGGTGACCGGCCCCCAGGTGGCGGTGGCCAGCGCCATTGTGGCGATCAGGACGGTGGCGAGGCCGAGGGCCGCCGCACCGAGCCGGTGCGGGGCACCGGTCAGCTGAGGGGCTCCAGCGCCGGCGCTCATCCCTGAGCTTGCGCGGCCGGCACGGACCGCTCGATCGGGCGAACGCCGTTGGGCGCGTCGGGGTCGATCACGGTTTCCGCGCGCAGGAACGGCGCGGTCGGCGGATAGATCCAGATCCGCTTGCGACCGCGCAACTGGACCAGGGTCTGGCCGGGCACATCGGAATGGTAGAACACCCGCGCGTTCGGCGAGGACACCAGTAGGTTCAACTTTCTCGTCGAGCAGCTCAGTCGGAGTGCGGCCGGCCCGCCGCGGCCTCGCCACCGGCCGCTTCGGCGGCCCGCTGGTGCAGGCGGGACCGGATTTCGTCCGGCGTGTACGCCTGCCGCTGCCGCTCGGCCCTGGCCAGTACCACCCCGGTGGCCGCGACCCCAGCGAGCCCGGCCAGACCGACAACCTTCCACCACCGCATGGCGCAACGGTAGAGCTGTCTAGGGTATCGCCCGTGACCGGCACACCCCTCGAGCTCGACGCGGCGCTCGAACTCACCCGCACCGGCGACATCTGGCTGTTCCGAGGCACCTCCGTTGCCGACCGGGCCATCCGGGTGACCACGAACAGCCCGGTGAACCACGTCGGCATGTCGGTGGTGATCGACGACCTGCCGCCGCTGATGTGGCACGCCGAGCTGGGCAAGTCGCTGCCGGACATGTGGGCCGGCACCCACCAGCGTGGCGTGCAGCTGCACGTGCTGCGCGACGCCGCGGTGGTCTGGGCCAACCGGTACGGCCAGCGGGGCTGGCTGCGCCAGCTGGACACCCCGATCACGCGGGAGATGGAGGACGGCGTGCTGCGCGCGATCGCGCGGCTGGACGGCACACCGTTCCCGTCCACCGCCCGGCTGGCCTCCCGCTGGTTCCGCGGCCGGCTGCCCAGCCACCTGCCCGGCCGGCCGTTCGCCCGGTCGGCGGCGGCGGACGGAGTGGCGGGCGGAGTATCGGGCGGGGTGCCGGACGAGCTGTCCGAGAGTGCCCAGCTGGAGTCGGCGTACTGCGCCGAGGTCGTGGCGCTGACCTACCAGATGATGGGTCTGCTGCCCGGCCACCGGACCCCGAACTACTACGACCCCGGCCGGTTCTGGAGCGGTGACGACACCGAGCTCGCCCCCGGCTACCGGCTCGGTGGGGAGATCCCGATCCGGATCCCGCCGCCGGACCCCGCACCCGCCTGATCCACTGCACCGCACCGGCACTTGGCCGGTCCGGCGTAGCGTCGGGGCATGGTCGGGTGGGCGGGTCAGGAGCGGACATGACGGTCGAGCTCCAGGTGGTGTTGCCGGACGAGTCCCCCGCCATGCCGCCGGACCGGTTGGCCGAGCTGGCCGCGTTGGCGGAGCGGATCGGCTACCGGGTGGCTTGGCTGCCCGACCACCTGCTGCCACCGGGCGAGTACGGGCCGGACCGCTACGGCGGGGTCTACGAGCCACTGGTCACCCTGGCCTACCTCGCGGCGCACACCACCGAGATCGGGCTCGGTACGTCGGTACTGGTGCTGCCGATGCGCAGCCCGTTCGTGGTGGCCAAGCAGGCCGCCACGCTGGACCGAATCTCCGGCGGGCGGCTCACCCTCGGCGTCGGGATCGGCTGGGACCGGGTCGAGTTCGCCGCCGTGGGCGCCGACTTCGATACGCGAGGCGTGCGGGCGAACGAGGCCATCGCGCTGCTGCGGCACCTGTTCTCCGGTGCCGAGGGCGGCTTCGAGGGCAAGTTCTACGGCTATGGGGTGGGCGTGTTCGAGCCGAAGCCGCACCGCGACATCCCGATCATGGTGGGCGGCACCAGCGGGCCGGCGCTGCGCAGGGCCGCCACGCTCGCCGACGAATGGCAGGCCATCGGGCTGACCCCGGCCGAGTTCGGGGCGCACCTGACCCGGCTGCGCGCGCTGGCCGACCGACGGGTCAAGGCCAGTATCCGGATCACCTGGGCGGGCGATCCGAACCGGCTCAGCGCCACGGCGGACGAGGTGCACGCGTACGCCGAGGCCGGCGCCGAGGCGGTGGCGGTCTGGTTCAGCCCGGAACAGGGTTTCGAGGACCGGATGGCGGCGTTCGCCGAGGCAGTCCGTCGCTGACCGCGCACCCCGTGCCGGGGCGGCGGGCCCGGATGGGCGCCGGTGGTTGACCTCAAGTGCGGTTGATGTTCCAGACTCGGGTGCGTCGCCGCCGAGCCGAGGAGCAGCCAGTGTCGAGTCCAGAGCGGTCCGTCTTCCAGGAGGCCTACCTGAGCCGGTCGGCGCCGTGGGTGATCGGCGCGCCGCAGCCGGCCGTGGTCGAGCTGGAGCGGACCGGCGCGATCCGGGGCGCCGTGCTGGACGCCGGCTGCGGAACCGGCGAGCACACCATCCACCTGGCCCGGCTGGGCTACGACGTGCTCGGGGTGGACTTCGCCCCGGCGGCCGTTGGCCAGGCCAGGGCGAACGCCGCGCGGTACGGGGTGTCCGCGCGCTTCGAGGTCGCCGACGCGCTGCACCTGGACGGGCTGACCGGCTTCGACACGGTGCTGGACAGCGCGCTGTTCCACGTGTTCGGCGACGACGACCGGGAGCGGTACGTGCGCGCCCTGCACGGCGCATGCCTGCCCGGTGCGGTCGTGCACGTGTTGGCGCTGTCCGACGCCGCCCCCGGGTTCGGGCCGAGGATCAGTGACCAGGTGATCCGGGCGGCGTTCGACGGCCCGGACTGGGAGCTCGAGGCACTCGAGCCGAGCTGGTACCGGGGTCAGGCCACCGCCGAGCAGCGCGCGGAGCTGGGCCTGCCGGCGGACGGGCCGGTCGACGTGCTGGCCTGGCTGGCCAGGGTGCGGCACCGCTGACCCGCCGGCGGCGGGACGGCGAGGGCCGTCCCAGGAGCTCCCGGGACGGCCAACACCACGAACGGTCGGTCAGCCGCTGAACAGCGGCACCACCTTGATCAGCAGCTGCCACACGCCGTACAGGAACGGCACCAGAACCCACAGCCAGGCCACCGCGGTGACCGCGATGCGGGCGGGCGAGAGCGGGGTTGCCCCCGAGGTCGAGTCGGTCACTGGCTAGTCCGCCTTTCCGGCCGACGCGAGGCGCTCGCCCGCCGGCTCGTGGAACTTCGGGTCGACCGGTTTGATCAGCTCGTTGCAGATGAAGCCGACGATGAGCAGGCCGATCATGATGTCGAACGACAGCACGTACAGCCGAGGGCCGGAGAGGCCGGCGGCCTTCTGCTTGTCGGCGATGGCGTCGACGATGATCGGGCCGAGCACGCCGGCGACCGACCAGGCGGTGAG
>Ga0137415_10000976_pt1 | contig 28148 bp, 29 predicted proteins | sample CZODoug3_1_1_16f_FD_183082 | JGI IMG/M metagenome (GOLD analysis project Ga0137415, IMG submission 183082) | Vadose zone soil fungal communities from Angelo Coast Range Reserve, California, USA - CZODoug3_1_1_16fungal (Hybrid Assembly) | ecosystem: Environmental > Terrestrial > Soil > Vadose...
GGCGCCGCTGCGCCGGCCGCCGCGCAAGAAGGTTCGAAACTTTACGTCTTCACATCCGGCTCGTTGGGGGGCTTCCCGAAGGCGGCCCTGCAGATGGGCGGACAAGGCAATATCGACTGGGCCCCGGTGAGCTTCTACGTGCTCAAGCATCCCAAGGGCAACGTCATTATCGACACCGGAAACAACGACAAGACGATCACCGACCCTGACGGATGGTGGGGACCGCTCGCCAAGGGCTTCGGCCTCAAGATGACGAAGGATGACGCTATACCGGCGCAGCTTGCCAAAATTGGTCTCAAGACCGACGACATCAAGTACGTGGTGGTCGGTCACTTGCATCTCGATCACGGCGGCAATGTCGGCCAGTTTCCGAATGCGACCCTCGTCGCGCAGGACGACGAGCTGAAGGCTGCCTGGTGGCCGGATGTCGGATTCTCCGTCTACTACATTCCGGGCGATTTCGCCGACACCAAGAAAATGAACATCATCCGGCTTAACGGCGACCTCGACCTGTTCGATGACGGCTCGGTGCGCGTCATGCGTGCTCCCGGCCATACTCCCGGCAGCCAATTCGTAACCGTGAAGCTGCCCAAGACCGGTTCGGTCATCCTGACGAGCGACGTTGTCTATCTCAAGGAAAACCTCGACAAGAACCTGATCCCGCCGATCCCCGGCACGGTCAACCCAGGCGACGCCTATCGCAGCTATCAGCGCGTTCGGCTGATACGCGATGCCAATAACGCGCAGATTTTCTACGGGCACGATCCGGAGATCTTCAAAGCGACCAAGCAAGCGCCCGATTTCTACGATTGAGTGCTGAACCGGCGCGGGCTCTCCCGGTCGGAGCACCCGCACCAGAGCTCCAGGCGGGTCCACCGGGACGACGCGGCAGCAGGTTTGTCTGCAGGGCAGGGGCTGCTTTTCGAGGCGCGGCATGATCATCTCGTCAATCGACGCGGCGCCCTCGGACGATGCGCCGGCCCGAGCGACGGATGCTGTGGCTATCTCGGCGTTCAGCGTGAGCAAGCGCTTTGGCTCGGTCACGGCGCTCGACCGACTGACACTCGACATCCGCTGCGGCGAAGTGTTCGGGCTGCTGGGGCCGAACGGCTCCGGCAAGACCACTTTCATGCGGTTGCTCGCCGGCTATCTGCTGCCGTCCGCGGGCCGGCTTACCGTGGCAGGCCTCGACACCGTGCGGGATTCGCTCGCGGTGCGACGGCGTATCGGCTATGTGCCGGAATCGGCGCCGCTCTATCGGCAGATGCGTGTCGGCGAATTCCTCGCATTCATGGCGCGGCTTCGCGGGCTGCCCGAACGGGCGGTCGCCGCCGCCGTGGAGCGGGTCGTCGACCAACTCGCGTTGAGCGCTGTCGTGGATAAGCCGACGCGGGCGCTGTCGCGCGGCTATCGCCAGCGGGCGGCGCTTGCCCAGGCGCTGATCCACGATCCCGACATTCTCATTCTCGACGAGCCGACCAACGGGCTCGATCCACGTCAGATCATCGAAATGAGGGAACTGATCCGCTCGCTTGCCGGACGCCATACGGTGCTGATGAGTTCGCATATCCTCAGCGAGGTGGAGAAGACCGCCGACCGGGTGGCGGTGATGCTTGATGGCCGGTTGCTCGGCGTCCGGGCAATCGCCGATACCCCTGATCTCGAAAGCTGGTTCTTGTCACTGACATGAGAACGCTGCGCATCCTCTTTGCCAAGGAGCTGAACGCGACGCTGACGTCGCCGATCGGCTACACGGTTGCGGCCGTGTTCCTGCTCGTGCTTGGCTATACATTCAGCCTGACGCTGTTCGTCACCAAGGTCGCGAATCTCCAATACATCTTTCACCAGATGTATGTGCTGTCGATCCTGCTGGTGCCGGTACTGACCATGCGCACCTTCGCCGAGGAGCGGCGATCGGAAACGCTCGAACTGCTGCTTACCGCGCCGGTTCGGGAACTGGCGGTCGTGCTGGCGAAATATGCCGCTACGCTGACGCTCGTGATCGGGATCTTCGCGCTGACGCTCATCTACGCCGTCATCCTCGACCGCTACGGCGAGCCGGACTGGGGACCGATCTATGCCGGCTATCTGGCGCTGGCGCTCCATGCCTCGCTGCTGGTCGCGGTCGGCCTTCTGATGTCGAGCATCACCGAAAGCCAGGTCGTCGCAGCGGCGTTGTCGATCGGCGCTTTCCTGATGCTTTGGTTCGCCGATTCGGTGTCCTATCTTCTGCCGCCGCCCTTCGACAGCTTTGCGATCAACCTCTCTTTGATCGGTCACTTCAAGCCGATGGTCAGCGGCTCGGTGTTCCTGTCGGACATCGGCTATTTCGTTACCGCGAGTATGCTCGCGCTTTTCCTCACCGCTTGGGGGCTTGCGCAGCGATGAGCGACCAGCAAGGTTTGCACGACCTGCCTGCCGAGGACACCAGTTTTCTTCACCACCTCCTCGAGCCGCTGCAATCGCTCGACTGGATCAATCTCGGCTGGTTTGCCGGGGTAGTCCTTGCGCTGGTGTTATTGTTTGCGGCCGGACTGAAAGTGCCGGTGAGGCTGGCCTTCGCCAGCCGCATCGCCTCCGCCGCGCTTGTTGCCACCGCCGCTGCGGCGGTCACCATCCTCGCCAATGTGGCGCTGTTCCGTCACGACGCCCATCTCGACCTCACGCACGAAAAGGCCTTTACGCCGTCCGCAGAAGCGCAGGAGGTTGTGCGCAGGCTCAGCGAACCCATCGATCTGGTCTATTTTTACCAGAAGCAGAACCAGGCTGCGCGCGCACTTGGCGCCATGCTGCGGCAGCTCGAGCGCCAGAACGCGCATTTGCGCGTGCAGCTGATCGACGCCGACCAGAATCCAGCGCTGGCCAGCAGCCAGGGCGTGCGAACCTACAATTCCGCCGTGCTGCGCCTCGGCGAGCGCCGCGTCGAAGTGATCACCACTGACGATCGCGAGATCGCGCTCGGCGTGTTGCGGCTGCAGCGGACTCGCGAGGTCGTGATCTGCTTCGCGTCGGGTCACGGCGAATACGACGTCGACAATTTCGAATTCCATACGCATTTCGAAGGCTCTCACAACCACAGCCATGACGCCTCCGGCGGCGTTGTGCAGATGGAGCAGCATGGCCTCGGCCGCCTGAGACGCGCCATCGAGAAGCTCGGTCTCGTCGCCCGCAAGATCTCCTTCGCCACCGGCCAGCCGATTCCGGATGATTGCGCTGCGATCGTCGAAGCCAATCCGCGAACCCGCTACAGCCCCGGCGAAACCGACATGCTACGCCGCTATCTGGAACGCGGCGGCTCAGCGATGTTCTTGATCGAGCCGGACTACACCCTCGACGAGAGCGTCGCGGCCCTGCTAGCCAGCGCGGGCATCGTGGTGCGCGACGGCGTGATTGTCGATCCGAGCGAGCACTATTTTACCGACGAGCAGATGATCGCCGTATCGCACTATGCCTCTCACCCTGCCACGCGGGGGCTGGCGCTCTCGTTCTATCCCGGCGCGCGTCCGCTGGAGGTCTTGCCCGCGGCGGGCGTGCAGGTGACGCCATTGGCTGCCAGCAGTGCCGGCAGCTATATCATCGCAAATCGTCTGGGGGACCATTTGGCGGCGAAGTCGGGACCGCGCTCATCACAGATCATCGCTCTCGCCGCCGAGGGACGGTTGAATGGATCGACGGCAGCGACCTTCCGCATGATTGTCGCGGGCGATGCCGATTTTGCCTCCAATTCCTTCTTTCCCTATCTGGCCAACTCCGACGCCGTGCTGGCCGAAATCTCGTGGCTGACGCGTGAGGAACGGGCGCCGGCGATGAAACCGCCCGTCGAGGTATTGCCCACGGTCTCGCTCACCGGCGAACAGATGCGCGGCATTTTCATCGTCACCGTGCTGTTGATGCCGGGACTGATCGCATTCGCCGGCAGCGCGATGTGGTGGTGGCGACGATGAGCAGGCTGGCATGGGCAGCTGCCGCGCTCGGCGCCACGGCCTTTCTCGGGGTGCTCGCATTTACCGGCGGTCGCGGCGGTCCGGGGCTTGAGCCGTTCAAGCCGAAGGGGCTGATGATGATCCCGGTCGAGGACGTGCGGGAGGTCGATGTCACCGCCCCGCGCGGCCATTGGCATTTCCTGCGCACCCAGGATGGCTGGCACGCGACGCAGGGAACAGCCGCCGCAGGCTTCGAGGCGCGCCTCGACAGCGCGCTCAGGCTGCTGCGCAATTCTGGGCCGGAACGCGTCCTGACCGAGGCGGAAGTTACTCGGGCCGGCGCAGCGCAGTTCGGCCTCGCGCCGCCGCGGCTGCGCATCATTGTCAGCGGGCCGGCGGCGTCGGCGTTCGCCATTTCATTCGGCACCACCAATCCGATGGGCCTGTCGCATTATGCGAGCCTGGACGGGAGTTCGGAGATCGCGCTGCTGCCAGCCTTCGTGGCCGATGAATGGGAGCGGGCAGGAGGAACGCCGTGACGACGAGGTTGATGCGATGGACCATACTCTGGCTGGCGCTCATTGGCTTCGGCGACGCCCTTGCGCATGTGACCACGACCGGACTACTGCGCATCGAATTCGCAGGCGGCCGGATGCTCTACGTGCTCTCCGTCGCCTTGCCCGAATTGCCGGCCACGTCGGCGGCCATCCTCACCGCTGCAGCCAACGGCGACCGCGCAGCCGCGGAAACGACGGCCGAAGCGGCTCGCCGGAGCGTCACCGTCGATCTCGATGACGGTCGCTGCCGGATCGGACGGGTGCGCATCGGAGGCGCCGGCACAAACGAGACGCGCGCAACGGTTGAGATCGACTTCACCTGCGACGCCTCACATGGTCGCCTCGATATCACCGAAGACTGGAGTGCCTTTCTGGGCGAGCACTACGAGACCCTCGGCAATCTCCGCACGGCCAGCGGCGAGCGGCAGGTGACGTTCGGAGAAGCGTCAAGGACCGTCACTGTCGACATCGACCGCACCACCGCCACCGGCTGGTTCGACTTCGTCAAGCTCGGCGTCGGGCACATCCTCACCGGCTATGATCATCTGCTGTTCCTCGTTGCGTTGCTTGCTACGGCGCGAGGCGCGTGGTCGGTGGTGCGCATCGTCACCGCCTTCACATTGGCTCACAGCGTGACATTGTCGGCCGGGGCGCTCGGCATTGTGACGATCCCTGACCGCATCATCGAGCCGCTGATTGCGGCGACGATCGTCTGGGTCGCGCTGGAGAATCTCTTCGCGACCGAGCCGGACCGGAGGCGGTGGATCTGGAGTTTCGGCTTCGGCCTCGTGCACGGCTTGGGGTTTGCCTCCGTCCTAAACGAACTCGGCCTGAAGGGGGCGGCGCTGGTACGCGGACTGGTGGGGTTCAATCTGGGTGTCGAGATCGGGCAGCTACTTTTCGTCGCCGTGTTCCTGCCACCACTGATGTGGCTGGCGCGCGGGGAGGGCGCCCGGCTGACCCCGCGCATCGCCTCGCTGATGGTGGGGACAATCGGCATCTACTGGTTGGTCGAACGCCTCTTTGTCGGATGAGGTGCCGCGGCCAGCGTGAGAGCGCCGCGCTGGGATCGCAAGCCTACAAATCCCACACGGTAGAACCCGCTCGTGTCGCGCCGGCGGGAATTCTCTCTGTGTCGATGATCTTGGCGGCCATCTCTCCTAGGGAGCTATATGCGGTGTGGTATTTGGCTGAGGCGCTTCCTCCAGCCCGCTTTCGACCGGCAACTTGTCGTCGTGAATCGGAAGGGCCGTTCCGATCCAAAATGCATCGACGACGTGATCCCTGCGCGGATTAGTCGTGTTGGGATGAATGAGAATGCTTAGCCCACCATGGTTGAGCATGAGCCATGGCACCAGCGTCGCGAAGATATCGTTGGCAAAAGCGATCTGAAACATCGCCGCGTCATGAGGGCCAACCGGCGCATCATGCCAGCGCCCAAGCTGCACCGGAAATCGCTCGCTGATCCATGCGCGTAGTTGCTCGGCAACGGGTCGGGTGGCCGCCGGATCATAATAGACATGGGCATGATAACTTGCGATCTCGACGATCGACCTTGGAGCCGTCTCGGCTTTCGTCTCACGCATCGAGGTGGGATCTCTCGGTTCTGGCGGATACGAAACAACCGCACCGGGCTTCAAGATACGGTAACTCTATATCTCGAGATTTTCCAGCCGCACCGGCAGTTTGCGAATGCGCTGCCCGGTGGCGTGGAAAACCGCATTGCAGACCGCTGCATTGGTGCCGACATTGGCCAATTCGCCGATTCCCTTAACGCCGGCCGGATTGATATGATCGTCCTGCTCGGCCAGCATGATGACCTCGACGCTCGGCACGTCTGCATTCACCGGCACCAGATAGTCGGCCAGATTGTCATTGACGTAGCGCGCGTAGCGTTCGTCGAGTTCAGTGGCTTCGTGCAGCGCGGACGACATGCCCCAGATCAGGCCGCCCATCAACTGGCTGCGCGCGGTGCGCGGGTTCATGATATGGCCGGCAGCGAAAGCGCCGACCATGCGCGGCACGCGGATTTCGTGGGTCCATTTGTTGACCCGGACTTCGACGAATTCGGCGCCGAAGGCATAGGCAATCTTGTCCTTCAACTCGGGACCGCCGACCAGCCGCACCTGACCGTTATGCATGGCGCGGAATGAATCCATCGGTGCGCCATCGGGCTTCCATTCGCCGTACTCCTCGACCACGCTGACGCCGAGCGCATCGAAGGCCCGCTCCATGTCGAGCGGACGATCGCTGTTGGCGGCCTGCGAGCTCGGTGTCTGTCCCATACCGACCGTCTCCTTGGTCTTGTCGACCAGGCTTTCGTTCGGCATCAGCGCCTTGAACAGGCGCTGCCTGATCTGGTCGCATACCATCATGACCGCGGAGCAGGTGCTTGCCGTGGAATTGGAGCCGCCGGCGACCGGTGCGGGCGGCAGATCGCTGTCGCCGATCAGGACCGATATCTTTTCGACGGGAAGGCCGAGTTTCTCGGCAGCCGCCTGAGCGATCACGGTGTAGGCGCCGGTGCCGATCTCGTGACCGGCGATTTCGACGCGGGTCCGGCCGTCACTCTGCAAGCGCACCCGCGCCGCGGCCGGCCCCATGTTCGTCGGATAGCAGGAGGTGGCGCAGCCATATCCGATCAGCCAGTCGCCGTCGGACATCGATTTCGGCTGGCTGTTGCGGTTGGCCCAGCCAAAGGCTTTCGCACCTTGGTCGTAACACGCCATCAGCGATCGCGAAGTATAGGGCTTGCCGCCGATCGGCTCCTTGGTCGTATCGTTGATGCGGCGCAGCTCGATCGGGTCCATGTTCAACTGAACCGCGAGTTCGTCCATCGCGCTTTCGAGCGCAAACATGTAGGGCACTTCCGGCGGCGAACGCATGAAGCCGGGCGTGTCGCGGTCCGCGCGCACGATCGACACCAGGCTGTCGACGTTCGGACAGGCATAGAGCCGGGTCGTGGTCTTGGTGCCGCCGACAGCGTAAGCGTCCGCCCGCGATGAGATTTCCCATCCTTCATGGCGAAGCGCCATTAATTTACCGTCGCGGCTGGCGCCAATCTGAATCTGGTGGCGGGTTTCGGCGCGGTAGGTCGAAATGTTAAAGCCCTGATCGCGCGTCGCGACCAGCTTGATCGGGCGGCCCAGGCGCCGTGCGATGCTGGCGATGATGGCCGTCCGCGGCGTCATCGAACCTTTCGAACCGAAGCCGCCGCCGACATAGGGATTGATGACCCGCACATCGTCCGCGTCGATACCGAGTTGCTCGGCAACGCCGTTTTTGAGACCGTAAACGTATTGGCTCGGTTCATAAATCGTCAGACGGCCGCCATTCCACACGCAACTGGTTGCGAACAGCTCCATCGGATTATGATGCTGAGTTGGAGTTTCATACGCGGCGTCAAGTTTGACTTCGGCGTTGCCGAAAGCCTCGGCAAAGTCGCCAACCTTCGGATCTTCCTTGAATCGCGCGGCCTGTCCCTTGGCAGGGGCGGATGTCGTGCCCGGTGAATCGAAGCTCGCGGTCGGCGACGCGGCGGTGTAGGTCACCTTGACCAGGTGCGCGGCCTCGCGCGCGGCCTCGAAGCTTTCCGCCAACACGACCGCGACGATCTGGCCTTCCTGGGCAATCGCCGCCGACTTCAGCGGTTGAATCGTCGTGGAGGCGTGGCCACCATTACTGAACAGCTTTGCGTCCTTGAGCTTTTCAGCATTTTCGTGAGTTACGATATCGATGACGCCGCGCACCTGTTTCGCCGCGGCAAGATCGAAGCCGTCGATGCGGCCCCTCGCGATCGAACTGGTGACAAGATAAGCAAAGGCCGGCCTGACCAGCGCCATATCGGCGGCATATTCGGCTTTGCCGGTCACCTTGGCGACGGCATCATAACGCGGGATCGGCTGGCCCATATTGGCTTTCGGCTCTGGGGCGGCAATCGACATGGTCAAACCTCCATCGCTGCGGCTTGATGCAAGGCGCGCGCGACCACACGTTTGCCGAGCGCAATCTTGAATGCGTTGTGCTTGTTGCCCTTGGCGCCTTCAAATGCCGCCTCGGCCACGCGCTGCGCGAGCCCATCGTCGAATTTTTGTCCCTTGATCAGAGCTTCCGCTTCACGGGCTCGCCAAGGCACGGTTGCAACGCCGCCGAGCGCCACGCGGGCGTCGCGCACAACGCCGTCCTGGACGTCAAGCGCGACCGCCGCCGAGGCAAGCGCGAATTCGTAGGACTGACGGTCGCGGGCCTTCAGATAGACCGAGCGCGGCCAGCGTCCGGGGATGGCAAAGCCGGAGATCAGTTCACCAGCGGCCAGAGTCGTCTCTATCTGTGGGGAATTTCCCGGCGGCTTGTGCAATTGGGCGAACGGAACGTTCCGGGCGCCTGATTTTCCGGTGATTTCAACGGTCGCGTCGAGCGCGATCAGGGCTTGCGCGAAATCGCCGGGGTAGGTTGCGATGCATTGCTCTGATGTCCCGAGCACGGCATGCGTGCGGTTGAACCCTTCCAGCGCGGCGCAACCGGATCCCGGGTTGCGCTTGTTGCAGTTGTCGTAGCTGACGTCGCGAAAATAGCTGCAGCGCGTGCGCTGCAGCACATTTCCGCCGAGCGTCGCCATGTTTCGCAGTTGCGGGCTGGCGGCGAGCTTGAGCGCATCGGCGACCACGGGATAGTTGTGCTGAATTTCGGGGTTGGCTGAGACATCCGACATCCGCGCCAGCGCGCCGAGCCGCAGATTGCCGCCCTCGAGATTGATCGTGGACCACGCCGCCGCAAGCGGATTGATGTCGACCACGACGCGCGGCCGCATCACGTTGAGTTTCATCAAATCGATTAAGGTCGTGCCGCCGGCGAGCGGCTGTATCGCGCCTTCGGTCAATGGATTGTTGTCGGCTGCGGCGCCAGCCAGCGCCTGAACTGCGGCCGAAGCGTCCGTTGCTCTTTGATATGCAAAAGGTCGCATGCGTCTAGCCCTTCTGCTCGGATGAGATTGCGGGAGCGGCCTGCTTCACCGCCGCGACGATGTTCGGATAGGCTGCGCAGCGGCAGATGTTGCCGCTCATATATTCGCGGATATCGTCATCGCTGTTGGCGTGACCCTCTTTCACGCAAGCCACCGCCGACATGATTTGACCCGGCGTGCAGTAGCCGCACTGGAAGGCGTCCTGGTCAACAAAGGCCTGCTGCATCGGATGCAGCGCGCCGCCTTTCGCCAGGCCTTCGATGGTGAGGATCTGCTGGCCCTCGGCAGCGAGCGCCAGCGTGAGACAGGATACCACCCGCCGGCCGTCGATCAGTATTGTGCAGGCGCCGCATTGACCGTGGTCGCAACCCTTCTTGGCGCCGGTGAGACCGATATGCTCGCGCAACGCGTCGAGCACGGTGGTCCGTGCGTCGATTTGGAGCGATTTGCTTTCACCATTGACCCGCAGGGTCACGTTGACGGGCAGGGAAGGGTCCTGGACAGGAGAGGTGCTCGCGACGGGCCCGGCTGCCTTGGCAACGAGCGGGGCGACGGCGGTGCCGGCCGCGCCGGCGATGAATGCGCGGCGATTGAATCCGGATGTCGCGGGAAAATCGGTATCATCGGTCATGACGGCCTCCGCCGCTGGATGAGAGAGGGCGCACGCCTGCGCCTTCTCGACTAAACAAGGAAAAAAGGCTCTTGTTCCGATTGGCTGAAGCGGGCGACCCGGCCGGGAACACCTGCTCGCCGGAGGCGGAATCAGGTCAGCTTATTGATGCCGAGCAGATCGATGCCAGACGATGCCGTTTCCTCGGTGTCAGGCGGGCAGGCCTTAATCGCGTAATTGTCGTCAAGCCGCCTTTCGCCGTGAGCGCCCGCGATCACAAGACCGCTATCCTCGGCGTATCGCCAGACATCCATCTCGGTGGGGAGGGCCCGGCTAAGCTTGGCGTCATTTTCAAACAGCGCATATGCCATAAGATCCTCCGCTAATTAGATCGGGAACGAAATTCGCCGCAGGACGTTCCACCGGATTGAGGGGAACCGGCATGCACACGCAAATCAACGTTTTCGACAAGCCGATCGGCCGCATCAAGGAAACCTGCGATCTCATGGGGATCGCGGATGACTTTGAGCGAAAGCTGCCCGAGCTTGAAACCCACCTCGAGGCCCTGGTTGCCGACGGCGAGATCGACGAGGATCGCCTGACCGTCAGCGGCCTTTCATTCCTGAAGGGAAATTCCGCTCGGTGATCGTCCCGAGCGAAACGGTGGCCGCAGCTCGGGAAGCGAGATTACAGCCCGAACGGATAGGTATCCGGCAGCCCGCCCTGGTGGTGTTCCGGGCCGAGCGGTGTTACCGCCGTGGTCTCGTCGAACCACAGGAAGCCGTCGAATTGTTGAGACAACGACGCGTCAGCATAGTGGCTCATCAACTCGGTCGCCGGCCGATAGATGACGCCGATAAAGCGCTCAAGACGCTGTGGCTTGAGTGCGCGAGCAGCCGCGCCCGCGCCTGACAGGTCGATCAGGAATCGGACGATTCCAGCGTCATGAAACTGGCGTTCGTAGCTGCCCCGATGCGATGGATTGACGCATTTGACTTCAACATCGCCGTCCCAATCGGAAGCCGCAGCCACGGTGCCGGTATGGGTGCCCATTCCAATCAACGCGACATTGTTTTCTCCAAACCGCTCTCGGCAGAGCTGGCCAATGTTGAGTTCACCGCGGGAGGCGCCCATCTCGGTATGCCGCGCGTCCCCGATGTGGGAATTGTGCGCCCAGACGATCGCCTTGGCTGACGGATCCCGTGCGTCGAGTACATTAGCCAGGGTCTCGAACATATGAGTGTCGCGGAGATTCCATGACTCGGCACCGCCATAATACATGGTTCGGTAATAGCGTTCGGCGGATGCGATCAGCCGTGCATTTTGGGCGGCATCCAGGAAACTGTCGTGGTCGCGCTCCCCATAACTGAGGCGTTGTTGCAGCAAGTCGCGGAGCTGGGCAATGACGGCTGCCTCACATTTCCGGTAGCCTTCGGTCAGCACCGCCCGCCCGTAGGTTGATGGCTCCCGCCAAGGCGTCAGGCAACCGTATCGCTCGCGGGCGACGGCCGCCGCATCTGGATCGACCTTGTCGAGATATTGCAGCACGGCCGCGATCGATGCTGCCATGTTGTAGATATCGAGTCCGTAAAACGCCGCGCGGCGTTCCGCCGGCTGAGAGGCGTTGTGGGACCGCATCCACCCCGCGAAGGCTGCGACGTCGGTGTTGCGCCACATCCAGCTGGGGAAGCGCCGGAACGGGGTTTCGCCCTTACGAGCGGGCAGGTCGCGAACATAGCGGTCGACCGCTGCGGCGTCGGGCCAATCGGCCTCGACCGCGACGATCGAGAATCCGTGCTGCTCGATCAATCGTCGCGTGATGGCGGCGCGGGCGCGGTAGAACTCCGAGGTTCCGTGACTGGCTTCGCCCAGCAGCACAACCCGACGATCCGAATAGCGGTCGAAGAATTGGCCGAACGCCGGATTTTCGAAAGCGGGTAGCGGCTCGGCGGCTTCTGCGATCAGGCCGGGAAGGCCTGTGCCGCGCGCGGCGCCGGCAAGGCGGGTCGAGGATGCACGGCGCCTGTCGTCGACCCGATCGGCGCCGCCGACAAGCGGCACGAAACGAACCGCGCCCAGATGTTCTTCTTCGAAATCATCTTCGGAACGTTTGGTAAGCTTGATGAGCTCCTGTGCCTCGTCGGGACCGCCGACCGGGATCACCAGCCGCCCGCCGATCTTGAGTTGCTGCTTGAGCGCCGGCGGAATTCGCTCTCCGCCGGCAGCGACCAGGATGACATCGAACTGACCGCCGTCGGGCCAGCCGAGCGTTCCGTCGCCCTGGCGAAGCTCGATGTTGGAATAGCCAAGCTTCCTGATCCGCTCCGCAGCCTGTGAGACGAGCGAAAGATGCCGTTCGATGGCACAAACCTGGTCGGCGAGTTGCGCCGCTACTGCCGCGGCATAGCCGGAGCCGGCGCCAACTTCGAGAACGCGGTCATCCTTGCCGATCTCCGCAGCCTCGATCATCAGCGCGACGATATAGGGCTGCGAAATTGTTTGCCGCTCCGCGATGGGAAGCGGATTGTCTTCGTAGGCGAACTCCTCAAGGCCGGCATCCACGAACGCTTCCCTTGGAACCTGCCGCATCGCCGCCAGCACCCGGCGATTCCGAATGCCGCGGCCGGCGATGTGCACGTCCACCATCCGATCTCGCCTGTCGCGAATGTCTGTCGTCATCGATCGACTGCTCCCGGCTTCGTGAACCCGAGGCGCTTCCATCCTGGAAAACTTGCTATGGGCGGTGCTTGTTCCGCCGGCAGCGGCAGGTATCGACGGCGTGGCCGGGTCCAGACTGGAACATCGCCGCTCTGATGCTGTTACCGAACCTGCCTCGGCACGGCGATGAATCATTATCTGGACGCCGGCGGAGGACCGCAGGCCCTCGGGAACGGCTAAGAGCCTCCTGGGTTTCCTTGATTGAGGTGCCCCATGAGCAAAGAGAAACCGACCGACGATCCGCGCCAGCAGACTGACTGGAAATCCACCAAACAAACCGACCAGCCCTGGAAGGGGCCGGTCGAGAAGGAACAACAGGGCGGAGCCGGGAAGGAAGACCTTGAAAAATGGAAGGACACCAACACCCACTGACGCGTGAATTTCGAGAGCTTCGTTGCGCCTTGGGACTGGTTCTGTCTGTCGAGCAGGGCGGAAGGGGATCGGAACCGCCCTGATAAGCGAACGTTCTCCATTCGTATAAGCGGAGAATGCGGATGTGGAAGAGCCACGATAGAGACAGGATCGATAGAGACAGGATCGGAAGTGAAACGATTGCGGTTATCGTTGGCACGCTCGTCCTCCTCTTCTCGCTATTCGTGTGGGGACCGTGGAATAGTTCTCATGTGGTAAGTAACGCCGGGCCAAGCGGCACGCCCAGATCTATGGCCGCCCATCAAACGTCGTCGTCGGCTGATGGTACGTCAGGGGATAAGACCGGAATGGAGCGCTGAAATGCGTTCTCCAACTGGCCGATCCCTCCAGACAACCGAGCGCGTCATCACCATCAGGTGCATGGTTGCCGCCCTTGCCATGGCGGCGCTGTCGGTTTCACTCATTTACGGCCTGACCTGATTCATCTCGCGTTCGGCGGTTCACGTGCGCTACTGCCGGAACATCGGTCCGAATGGATCGAACACCCATCCTTCAGCGTTGGTCTGTCATGAAAAAAGACAGCCAAACCGTGCGCATCAAGGAGATCCAGACGCTCGCGCAGGCCAAGGGCAAGCTGATGAGCGTGACGTTCGAGCAGCGCAGGCGCAACGGAGTCTGGCAGCAGCGCAAACGGGAAATCTACGACAACGGCAATTCGGCCGTCATTCTCCCGTACGACGCCGATCGCGGCACCGTGCTGCTGACCCGGCAGCTGCGACTACCAATATACTTGCAGGACGGCGCGGCGAGCTCAGTCGAGGCCTGTGCCGGCAAGCTCGACGGCGAGAAGGCCGAGAAACGAATCATGAAGGAGATGGAGGAAGAGCTCGGTTATCAAATTGAAAAGGTGGAACGGTTGTTCGAACTCTATGCGAGCCCCGCGGCAATCATGGAAAAGATCGAGTACTTTACCTGCGCCTATTCGCCCGCGGATAAAGTCTCGGAGGGAGGCGGTCTGGCCGAAGAGGGCGAAGATATCGAGGTCATTGAGACGACCTTGGAACAGGCCGCCGCCATGGTCGCTGCTGGCGAGATCATCGATGTGAAGACGGTCGTTCTTATTCAGTATCTCCAAGAACGCATTCGCTCCCAAGGGCGTGGCTGAAGATTGGGGTCCGGCCATTGCCGTTTTGGCAAAATGGACTTCAGGCCAGAATCCACGAGGCAGGCCGCGGCGCTCCCGACCAGCATCATGGCTGCCGACCAAACGCATCGGTTGAATTGCTTTCGATTGAGGTGACCGTTCATGACCGAATAACCTCAAAAGATTGGTTGGGTTTCCTAGGCGCCCTTGCGCTCGGCCGCCATGATGCGCCAGGCTTCATCCTTCAGTTCGTCGAGCTTGTAGTCGTCGCCGGTCTCGAGATTAAGGTGGCCTTGTTCGCAACATTCCACGTCCTTGTCGCCGAGCCAGAACGTGGCGCCGGTCGGCGCGTGGATGAGCTTGTCGCCCTGCAGCATGAATTGCTCCGCCATCACCTTCATATGCATCGTACTGCGTCCACGGTTCGAGTTTTGCGGATCAGTCACAACTCTGCGCGCTGGCCTTTGGGCCTACTGGTACCTTCAGGCCGGCTCCGGATCGGACCCATCACTAATCGCGACAATGCGGCTGGCGGCATTGTGTTCCGAAGCTCGGACATCTTCGCGTCACGCAAGATCGCGCCCATCGCAAATCTCACCGCATCATATAAATGAGTTCAGCAAGTCAAACGGCCGACATGGCTTGGTTCCCGCAGCTTTCCGCGATCAGCTGACATCAGGGACTTCAGGCGGATGGCGTCGGCGGGCGCCGCGCTCTTTTGATCATTGTCAAAATAGACGAATACGCTGCAGCCCTGCTTTTTCCACGACTTGATGCGTTTGGCCCAGCCGAGAAGCGCATCAGGGGGGTAGTGTCCCTTATAGCGGCCCCCCGGTCCATGTCCCCTGACATAGACGAAATCGGCGGTGCGTTTCCACGGTGCCGGCGCATCGTGGTGATCCGAAATACAAAGCGAGATATTCTGTTCCGTCAGTAGCCTTAGAATGCGTGGGGTGTACCAGCTTGGATGACGAAATTCGAAACTGTAGCGGCGCTTTTTCGAGAGCAGCTTGAAGAATGCGACAAGTCGGCCGGCATCGGCCTCAAAATTCGGCGGTAACTGAAACAGGATGGGCCCGGCCTTGTCGCCCAGCAGCGATAGGCGATCCTCAAGAAGCTCGAGGCTGTTGACCGAGTCCTGCGACAGGCGCTTCCAATGGGTGATGAATTTGGATGCTTTCCAGGCGAAAACAAAATTATCTCCGGTCTGGTCGCGCCAGCTTTTGACCGCTTCGGGTGTCGGTGTCCGATAGAACACGCCGTTGAGCTCGGTCGTCGAAAACTGGCTGGCATAGTATTGAAGCTGGTTCTTGATCGGCAAACTCTTTGGAAAGAACGGCCCGCGCCAGGAATCGTAGTGCCACCCCGACGTGCCGATCAGAACGTGCGCCATGGCATCGTCACGGTTTCACGACCATCTTGATGCATCCATCCTTGTTGTCGCGGAATGCTTTGTAGGGATCGGGGACGGTGCCACAGCGAATGTCGCCCTTGCCGCCATGCCAGTGCGTCCATCGTCTTCAATCCTCCGCATGATACGAAAATAAAAAAACGCGCGAATTAAAGACGGATGGTGACGACTTGTTCCCGCTCGGACGTCGAAACGAAATTCCGGAACGCGAGACTGCGGTGACGGTTATGAATTTCAGTATCTCATCGACGTGCGCTGGGGTTTGCTGTGTCCGCCACCCGACAATTTGCGATCGTCATCGGAGCCTCATCCGGTGTTGGATTGGAGTTGGCCAAGTGCTACGACAGGAATGGCTTTGGCGCTGACATCCGCGGACGAGGCGGTGTCCGTTGCAGTGCAACGCAATGATGGATCGGCTATGTTATCTACGCGGATTAGCTCGACTGAACTTTATCGGTCGCCATCAAATCCGCTTCCCTTCCGAACACGGAGCGACCGCCCAGCGAGGATGATTTCGTTCGTTCGACAGCAACAAAGGCCTCAAATGACGGTCCCGTTGCGGTCCGTTCCAAATGCCGCGCCTGATCGTCGAGGCGCTTTAACGCCTGCATTTCCTCTTCACGGCCGAGTTTTGCCTTTTGCACCGCCGACTTCAAAACGCGAATGGTCTCGTCATAGACCTTGATGGGCACCGGATAGGGGTGACGATCCTTACCGCCATGCGCGAGTGAGAAGCGGGCAGGATCGCGAAATCGATAAGGTGCGCCATGCACGACCTCCGCCACCATCGCCAGCGATTGCACAGTGCGGGCGCCCACCCCGGGGGTCAGCAGCAAGTCTGGAAAGTCTGCTGGCCCTTGTTGAGCGGCAGCGGCAAGGGTGCCGTGCAGGCGGCGGACGAACACGTCGCTCGACCGAACCTCGTGATGCGTCGGCATGATGAGATACGGCAACTCCGGCTGAGCGTTGGGCTGTTTCGAAAGAGCCGCATATTCGCGTGCAATGCCATCGGGTCCGAGCGCGTCCAGCAGATCGAGCTGGGCCTTTCGTGATTTTTCGGCGCGGCGATCGGTAAGGTTGATGATCTCGCCCTGGACCGGACCGTCGATGGCGCTGTGCGGCTCATCCACGAAGCTTTTGAGGCTCTCGGAATGCCAGTGGTAGCGCCGCGCCTGACGTTTATCGCCGTTCATGCCCTGCTGCACCACCGTCCACGTTCCGTCGTCGGTTACAAAGAAGCCATGCAGATAGAGATCGAAGCCGTCCTGCACCGCGGCGCTGTCGACCTTCGCCACCAGACGGCTCGCACGGATCAGCGCCTGACCGTCAAATCCGAGCCGCGCGCCCAGCACTCCGAGTTCGTCAGGTGTGCGCCGAGAATGCTTGCCACGTCCGCCGCAGACATGAATGCCGAGTTCGCTCTGCATTGGCGCAAGGCCGCGCTTTAGCGCTCCGATGACGCTGGTGGTAATGCCCGAGGAATGCCAATCCATTCCCATCACTGCGCCGAACGACTGAAACCAGAATGGATGCGACAGCCGGCGCAGGAATTCATCACGCCCGTAGTGATGGACGATGGCTTGGCAAACAATGGCGCCAAGGGAGGCCATACGTTCTGCCAACCAGAACGGAACACGCCCGCTGTGAAGTGGAAGATCCGCGCTGCCAGTCCTTCGTGCCATGCCCGTTCGATTCGTGTTGATACCTCAGCAATGTAGGACGCCACCAAGGATTCAGCAATCGAAGCGACTGCCGGGTGGGAATCGGCGCACAGCTCCCACTGCGGTTGGGCTGCTCGGTTTCGCGGCCTAGCGAGGCCACCATCATGGAACTTCGCACCGGCTGCCCTAGGCCTCTCTCTGGCCCGCATCTGGCTGAGGGTGGCAGATGTTCATTCCGGAACAGTCGGTACGTGACCGCGTTTATATTTTAACGTTCGCGAGAGCTTGAATGAGATTTCTCGGCGACCGTCGATTGATGACACAACAGGGCGATGTTGGCCCATCAGCGGTTCACGCAAGAGCGCTCGGTAAAAAATCTGGAAATTGGCGGCCGCAGCCGCCATAGGCGCGCGGTATTCCTGCGGCATATGGAGCAGGGCCCGCGCGTCCGCAGGGGAGGATCCAATGGGACTAGAAATTGTCTATTTCGCTGGAGCGTTGGTTCTACTGATCGCGCTGATCTACGGCACGCTTCAGTACCATTACCGCTACCGCACCGCTACTCGCGCCGGCGATGACATCGTCCACGATCGATACAAGAGAGACCAGGCTTAGCCATCGTTTTTCGTGCGCGCCTGGAATTAGCTTCCAGTGTCCGTGTGCTACGCCGCTTGGCTTTTTTCCAAAATTTGGCTATTTCCAAAATGGCTTTGCTTTTGCAAACGTCTCGCAGGCGGCGACAGCGGCGGCCAAAATGGAGTCAAGGCGGGCATCTTCATGGCCGGTCAGCACGCCTGCGGCGAATGCCCGTCGGGAGCGATCTTTAGCCTGCCTATTCGGCGCAGAGTCCGTTGCAATATCAACGGTCAGGGTTCTATGCACGGCGATGTCGTTGAGGTCCCCGAGGCAGTCCTGCACATTCTCAAGGGCGGAGAGGTAGGCCTTGCGCAGCCTTGAGACCTTCTTGCCGGAGAACACGGTTTCGAAGAATTCGGCTGCATAGCGCAGTTTCTTTGCCTGGATGCGCAGCTTGTGTCGCCGACGCTCATCGATCTTCGTCAGGAGCCGGCCTCTCTTCTTTAATTTCTTCGAACGGCGTCCTAGTTGCGCAGCGGCAGAGATCGCGATCTGCGCATCTGCGCGTTCACGCAATAGCTCAGAGTGAGGGTGAAGCCAGTCGCCAATCTCGAGCCATGCCGCGACGTTCAGCATCAGACGACGAAAGCGTTCTGACCGGACCGCATTGCGCGCTTTTTCGTCCGATGACCTGCGCGCCTCGGCCAAATCGTGGGTCAGGCGCTGCATCCCCATCAACCGGCCGTGATGACGTCTTGCCGGCGCTACCACGCGGGTCAGAAAGACCTCGAATTCTCGGGCCGGGCCCAACTCGTCGGTGAGCCATTTCAGCTCCGACTTTATTAGGTTGGTCTCGGACTCGTCGAGGATGTCGGAAAACAGCGAAATCGCAGCGCGCAGCCGGCGCAAGCCGATCCGCATCTGATGGACGCCCTCGGGATTTCCCGCGAGCAGTGCGGGCTTGTTGACGATGATCTGTTTGACGCAGGAGGTCGCGATTACACGAAAGGCATCCCGGGTCGCGGCATCAGGCGTGAGAACGACAGGCTCTGCTTTTGCCGCGGGGCTGCCGTCGCCATCGAGCAGTTCATAACCGCGCTGCGCCTTGCTCTTGACGGCAAGTTCCGCGGAGGTGACACGGACGATGGAGCGGGCCAGCTTGAAAAGGTCTGCCTTGTCGCCGACCTTGGATTCGATCTCGATCTCGCACAACGGCCTGGAGCGGTTGCCGGTGCCGATCGCGCCCCGATCCACCGTTACCTCGATCTGCGATCCCTTGACCTTCAGTGGATAGCTCACGCGACGAACGCGGGTCTCGAACACCGGCCGCAATTGCCGGCGCAGCTTTTTCGTCAGCAGGGGCTCCAGCGCGGTCTGACGCACCGCACCGAAATCGGGTTTTCTGCCCTTGATTTCGGTTTCCCACTCGTTGCGATCCAGCAATCCGTTACCCGGCGCCTTGATGGTTTGAATGTAGCGACGCCCGGTGCGCCGCACGCGAAGCATTACGCCATGTTCCCGCAGTGCGAATTTGTCGGTGTCGAAATAGATCGAGACTTGCTTGGCCCGCTTTGCGGTCTTGGCACGGTGAAGCGGGGCAATCGCGTTCAGCCTCGTTACCTCGGAGGAAGGAAGCTCAAGCTTGATTTCAGTTTCGACCGGTGGCGGCACGACCGTATTCCGAGACGACGCGCTCACAAGCGAGCGGCAGGAAATCTGCGACGGCATCCACGTCGCAACAAAGCCGGGCAGGTATCCGGGCGCGAGGGCGTCCGGCTCGCGGAATTACGGTAGTGGTACTCCGTAATAGGCGCTTACGCTGCGGGCGAGTTGCTGATCGTTCCAGTTCCAATCGGAGCTTCGTGCGTATTTCGGCGCCTTTCGCAACTGGTCTTTCGTGACCATGGTCTGATAGCCGCCGAGATCGACGTTGTACTTAAGCGAAGGCCATGGCAGCGGGTAATAGTCATCGCCGATCCCGAACAAGCCGCCAAAGCTCAGAACAGCGTAGGAGACTTTCCCGCCAATCTTTTCGATCATCACCCGCTCAATCGATCCGATTTTTTGACCATCGGGCCCATAGACCGCCGTGCCTTGCACCTTGTCGCTGCCGATGAGACTGAACGTTTCTTGCGCTTCTAGAAGCATTGTTGATCTCCCTGTTTCGCGCGTGCAGTGGGCCGTTAGTTCCTGTTGGGGCGCGCGGCGAAGGTTTTCACGCGGCCAACGCGTCGGGGTTTACTTCGCGTTTGGCGAGCCGGGTCAGCAGGGCGTCGGCCTGCTTTTCTTCCTCAAGGCTTAAGTGCAGCATTTTTTGTTCGTCGCGTAGATCCAGTTGACCGGCGAGTGCCGCCGCCGTGCCGTAGGCGGCAATCTCGTAATGTTCGAGTTTCTGGGCGGACGCAATAAGGCCCGCATCGCGAAGGTCGTCGTCCACTAGCATCGTGAGCATTTTCTTGGTTTCAGTGACGAGCGCCTGCATGGCCTGATCGGTATGCGCTGTGGGACTGGCACCATGCTTGTGCAGGATTGTTACGAGCCGGTCCCTTTGTGTCTCTGTTTCCGCGCGATGATGGACCAGCAGTTCCTTCAGTGCCGGGTGCGAGGCTGCTCCGGCCATGCGCAGCAACGCATCAGCGAGTTGCCCTTCGACACTCACCAATTCCTGCAGTTCCGCAACGAACATGTCCTTGAAATGATTGATTTCCATGATAGCTGCCCTTTTATTCGTTCCGATACGCGCCCGAGATCCACCAAAGAGGGAACTCTTCATATCCGGCATCATGTTCGCTCAACGAGGTCGAGTACCCCTCTGTTCCAACGAATTTTAGTTGTTCCAATGAATTTCGTTATTTGTTCCGCCGATGAAATTTCATTTCGGTGTCGGCTTTCTTGACATTGGAATCTACGAGAGGGGCCTTCGAACAGGGTTTGAAGCGGGCAGAGGGCAGAAGTCCGGGCGAAACCGCCCCATGCCGAGCCAGGGTTGCGGCAGCAACTTCACGCAGGGTTTCACGTTATAGGTTTTCGAGAGCGAGGCCACTAGCGCCTGACAGAGGTCGACGGCTGACAGAGGGCTTAAGTTGATGGAGACGCAAAATTGAGATGGTCGGGACGGCACTGCACCGAGTGGCGCATCGTGACACCTTTGGAGCATCACAGATTTGGAGCATCGGCAAGATGACGGAACCTAAATCCCAGGCTCCATACCCCAAACCCTCCGTTCCCCATAACAGTCTCGTCGTCGTCGGCGATGGTCAAAAGGCTATTTTCTTGCGCAACAGAGGCAGCGCGCAACGTGTCGATCTTGTGGTTGAGCGCATTCTCGAACAGGACAATCCGGCAACACGTGAACAGGGCACGGATCGCCCTGGACGATCAATTGCAAGCCTTGGGGTTGCCCGAAGTGCCATGGAAGAGGTCGATTGGCATCACATCGCCAAGGAGCGCTTTGCAAACGAGATTGCAAAGGCGCTCTATCGCCATGCCCACGCCAATCATTTCCAGTGCCTCGTCGTCATCGCTCCTGCGAAAATATTGGGCAATCTTCGGAAAGCTTTTCACGCGGAAGTCGTCGATCGCATCGTCGCCGAGATTCCCAAAGAATTGACCTCGCACTCGGTCTCGGAGATTGGCAAGCTTATTGCTGTTTAAGGCGGCGGTGCTGTTCCATCCCACTCGCATCCCAGGATTCGGATATTTTCTCGCTTGGTCCGGGAACGTTATCTTGTCGCAATCATTCCAGGGAAAGGGGGAGTGAAGGCAAAATGCCGACCGAGGGGATTTGCCACGTCAGCCAAGGCAGCTCCTCGCCGAAAAGATCCAGCATGTATCGTCCACCGGATGGAGCGGGGCGATGCTCCAAGCACCGTGACAAGCGCTGCATGAGCACTTTGTCGCGGAAGCGTTATAAGCCGACCGGCTGCGGGCAAAAAAGGAGTAGGCCATGAAGCTGAATTCGACACAGGTGAAACAGACCTTGACCCAATTCCAGGCTGAGGTTCTTCCCGACAATCATCCGGCGGTTCCCCAATTGCACAGCATGTTTGGGGATCATACATTCTTTCTCGATGATAGCGGTCTTAATGTCCTGGAGCCCGCCGAAACGCCGGAAATGGAAGTTCAAACTGGCGAAGTTGTGAGTGTTGCCAGCTGGAGTGATGCGACTCTCACGAGCCTGCGGCCTCACGAACCGCAACCGACGGGCGTCGTCATCGTCCTCGAATCCAGACACTGATCGTCTCCCGACCGATCAGCCGCGAGGTGTTGGAAGCCGGGTCGTTCGACCCGGCGCGTATCCGCGCAATGGACGTAACCGTCTTCCCGCAACCAATGCCGGTGTGTCCCAGCGCGGACGCACCGAACGTTTCGCAGCCGCGGCACTCCAGAGGCCGCGGAAAGCTTCAACGCGCGAGGAACGATAGGGAATATTGCCAATTAATTTGGGTGCTTACCGAAACGGGAAAGGACCCAACACATGAAATACCTCGCTTCTGGCCTTGCGCTCGTTCTTCTGGCGACGCCCGCAATGGCTCAGTCGATCGGAGAAAAAACCGGGGTTAACTCCACCCTGGGCGTAAGCCCCACGACGGTGGACTTCGTGAAGGAGGCTGCGACCAGCGATATGTTCGAGATCCAGTCCAGTCAAATCGCGCAGGAGCGCGGCAACGCGTCGGAGAAGTCGTTTGCGGCAACCATGATCAAGGATCATCAAAAGACGTCTGAGGATTTGAAGTCGATGATTTCCAGCGGCGACCTGAGGACGGAGTTGCCGACCGCGCTGGATAGCTCTCATCAGAGCAAGATCGACAAGTTGAAATCCCTCAAGGGCGCCGACTTCAGTTCGCGCTATGACAGCGATCAACTGGATGGCCATAAGGATGCGGTGTCATTGTTCGAGCGCTATGCCAAGGGCGGCGACAACTCGAAACTAAAGGATTGGGCGGACAAGACCCTTCCGACATTACGGCATCATCTCAAGATGGCTCAGGACTTGACCGTCGGCAAGACGGTCGGAAGCCATTAGTTGCCGGGTAGATTTCGATTGCGATTGCGGATGCCCTTGGGCACCCGCAATCCATGTTTCTGCTGGCCGTGACTTCGTCGTGGCAAATCGGTGCGCCTGAAATGCCGGTTCGCGATCGGCGAGTTCCGGATCGAGGATTGCGCCGAACCGGCAAGATTAAAACCAGCAAGATCATTTGTTCGGTTGTCTTCGAAAGCCGCCGTCCGTTTCATCGACCGCCCCGAGACCAAACAGGAATTGTGGTGAGATGACGATGACGATCCCGACCAACGAGTTGATCCCTGCTCCCCGACCGGTGCCGCGGAAGCTGCGAGCGCCGCAGACGGCAGAGATCACGCTCGAAAATCTCGCCGACGGCCGCCGCCGAATCATCATTAAACATGCCGAATTTAAAGGCGTCTCACCCCAGATGCTGACGTGGTGGTATCGTTACTACCTGCACAGGTGCACGGAAGGGGCAAGCCCTAGCCGGGGCAGTAACTTCTGACGCGCACACGTCAACGGCGGTAACGCGCTCTGGTCCGGCTTGCTTTTTTGGCTGCGGCGGAGCGGCCCGCGGAACCTTTCGTCCGCGCGGCTTTGCGGGCTGCGGCAGAACGAGCGGACGCGCTGCGCTGCGATGCGGCACGTCGCGTTTGCTTCGAAAGCGCAGCGCGCGACGCGGTGCTACGCGGTTCGCGCTTGAGTGCCTTCGACACGGCGCGCGAGACGCGTGGTCGACGTCGGGGTTTCCGCTTGCCCTGGCCCGCCTCATACGCGTACTCGGCGCTCCTGCGGGTTTTTGCCTTGGCCTTGCCTTTTCCTGGCGGGCGAAGCGCAACGCCCGCACGCCTCGCTTTGGATAGGCCGATGGCAATCGCCTGTTGCGGTGATCTCGCCCCATGCTGGCCGCGGCGAACCTTGCGGATCTCCTCATGTACAAATTCGCCGGCCTGAGTGGTGGGCGATTTCCCCGCGCGCTTATCCTTTCTGGCTTTCTGCACTGTTCGTCGCTCTGGCATGATCATTCTCCATAGGTCGCGAATCTGTCATCTCGAACGGCTGCGCCAGTTGTAGTCTCCGTAATCGTCACGAAGCACTAACGCGTCAGCTCGCAAAACGGTCCGCTAAACACTGTTTGATCGGGGCCACGGTGCGGCGAGTTCGTGGCTTGCAACCAGCCGGCGAACAATGCCGACGCTGCCCCAGTCTGGAATGGCCGGGGAACCAAACATTCCCTTGCGAAACGGCCGTATGGCAATTATCTGTCGTCTATCGAGTTTCGGCCGACGGCCTGGCCTTGCCGCAAATAGCGCGCCTGACTAACGATCCTCTCCCAGATCTCGACTTAACTGATCGCGTTTGGTGCGATCCCATATACACACGTACTTGAAGGACGATCTCCCATGACTACGGGAACAGTGAAGTGGTTTAACAACCAAAAGGGTTTTGGCTTTATTCAGCCGGACCAAGGCAGCCAGGATGTCTTCGTCCATATCAGCGCGGTCGAACGTGCAGGGATGAGCACCCTCAACGAGGGGCAGAAGGTTTCTTTCGAAATCGTCGCGGATCGCCGGACTGGCAAATCTGCCGCGGAAAATCTGCGCTCCGCCTAGGCGCTGCGAACATCGCCAATGCTTTTGACCACGGATATAGTGGCAAAGCCTGATAAGAACCCCGCCGTCTGACCCCTCAGCAGCGGGGTTCTTTTTGAAGGGAGCCGGCACGCGCCGCTCCAGAAACCAATGGGAGCCGAGAATTATTAGCAAGTTTCGTGATATCGGCGTCAATGACGAGCATGACGACATCGTCTACCCGTCCGTTCTGCCATTTATGCTTATCCATCTAGGTTGTGCCGCGGCGATCTGGTCCGGCATCACATGGCCAGCGGTCGCAATCTGCGTGGCGCTATACTGGCTACGTATGTTCGCGATCGGGGCGGGGTATCACCGGTACTTCTCGCATCGGTCCTACTCTACTGGCAGGCTGTTTCAATTCGTCCTGGCGTTCCTCGCTCAAAGCAGCGCCCAAAAGAGCATTCTGTGGTGGGCGGCCAAACACCGGCACCATCATTTGCATTCCGATACGCATCGAGATGTGCATTCGCCCCGGCATAAAGGTTTCGTCTACAGCCATGTCGGCTGGATTTTCGCCAGACAGCACGATGCCGCCGATCTGGTGAAGGTGGCGGATTTTGCATCCTTTCCCGAATTGAAGTGGTTGCATAAGTTCGAAGTCTTGCCGGCGGTAGCTGTCGCTGTTCTCTGTTTTCTCGTCGCGGGATGGTCCGGGCTGGTGGTTGGATTCTTGTGGAGCACGGTGCTGCTTTATCACGCAACGTTTTGTATCAATTCTCTCGCGCATGTTTACGGACGTAAGCGATACGTCACCGGGGATGACTCTCGCAACAATTGGCTTCTGGCGCTTTTTACGATGGGTGAGGGCTGGCATAACAATCACCACGCCTGCCAAAGCAGCGTTCGACAGGGATTTCACTGGTGGGAGATTGACGCGACTTACTATATCTTGCAGGGATTGTCGCGGCTCGGGATCGTTTGGGATCTAAAGACCCCGACCGAGCAGGTGATGCGCAATGAGCAGCGGCTCGGAGCGAGGGTTATCAGTCGAGCCGCCGAGCAACTCGCCACCCGTTTCGATCCCGAACGGATTGCGCTTGCGATTACATCGGCACTGCACTCATCCGAACTGTCGGTTCTGCTGGAGACGCTTAGCGAAGCACGGTGCCATGCCGCCGATGTGCTGACGACCCTTCATCTCAACAGGATGCCAACTCGCAATGAGCTATTGGCTCTGGCACAAGCCATGTTCGCACGTACCCGGTCGCTGGACGAAATCGTTGACCGCGCCTATCACCTTCTTCTCGAATCTGTTGGCTCGCACCTGGCTGCATCCCTTCAGCATCCCCCGCAGCCGGCCTAAGCCAACTGTCTGCCGGACGGATTGCCGCCGCGACAGGCTGGATTTGATCTGTCAGGCGCCGGAACGTGGCACGTTCCTGCCGAATTTATCTTGATCGTGTAGAGGCCTGGCAGGCCAGCATGTCGCCAGGCTTCATTGTCCATCATTCCGGCCGCCGTGCGGGATTACGCGCTCAGCGGCTGCCGTCCAAAACCTCGGCAACTTCGTAGAGATGCGGATCGATTTGATCGGTCAACTCGTCAAACTGACCCCACGCCTTGCGAAAATCCGGCGATTTGTGAGCCGCCTGCAGGAGTTCACGGTTTTGCCATTGGACGTAGTTGACGATGCGCCGCCCGTCGAGGCTTCGATGCAGGCTGATTGAGACAAAGCCCGGCTGGCGCGCCATGAAACGCGCTCGCTCTGCCATCAATGACAGCGCTTCATGCTGCTTTTCCGGCTCGGCTTCGATGACGGTGATCTGGGTAACCGTCTGATTGTCACTCTGAATGTGGGGCATGGAGTGATTCCCTTTCTGAAATCAGGAAAACGTTGTGGTTGGTACGGCCGCGCGACGCTCCAGGCGTTTCGTTCGAATCTGTAGTCTCAGCAGGTCCAGTGCTCATCGATCAATCTCCCCGAACACGATATCGAGCGATCCGATGATGGCGGAAACGTCCGCCAGCATGTGGCCGCGCGTAAGAAAGTCCATCGCCGAAAGATGCGCGAAGGAGGGGGCCCGGATCTTGCACTTGTAGGGCTGGTTGGTCCCGTCGGAGACCAGGTAGACGCCAAACTCACCTTTGGGCGCTTCGACCGCCGCATAGATTTCGCCGGCCGGAACGCGGTGCCCTTCGGTGTAGAGTTTGAAATGCTCGATGATGGCTTCCATCGAACGCTTCATTTCGGCGCGTCGTGGCGGAACAATCTTGTGATCCTTGGTGGCGACGGGGCCCTGTCCTTCGGGCTCGCGAAGCTTTTCGATGCATTGCTTCATGATGCGAACCGACTGACGCATCTCCTCCATGCGTACGAGGTAACGATCGTAGCAATCGCCATGCTTGCCAATGGGGATATCGAAATCAAACTCGGGGTAGCATTCATAGGGTTGTGCCTTGCGCAGGTCCCATGCCGCGCCGGAGCCGCGCACCATCACGCCGGAAAAGCCCCAGGCCCATGCGTCGGCGAGCTTGACCACGCCAACATCGACATTGCGTTGCTTGAAAATACGATTGTCGGTCAACAAACCTTCGAGATCGTCGCACACCTTCAAGAACGGATCGCAGAACGCCGAAATGTCGTCGAGCAGCCCGGGTGGCAAATCCTGATGCACCCCGCCAACGCGAAAATAGTTGGCATGCATGCGAGCGCCCGAGGCGCGCTCGTAGAATATCATAAGCTTTTCGCGCTCTTCAAAACCCCATAGCGGCGGCGTCAGGGCACCGACGTCCATCGCTTGGGTGGTAATGTTGAGCAGATGGGAGAGTAGTCTTCCGATCTCGCAATAAAGCACACGGATGAGCTGGCCTCGTCTGGGAACCTTGATGCCAAGCAACTTTTCGGTCGCCAGGCAGAAAGCGTGTTCCTGATTCATCGGCGCAACATAATCGAGCCGGTCGAAGTAGGGCAGCGCCTGGAGGTAGGTTTTGTGCTCGATCAGCTTTTCGGTGCCGCGGTGGAGCAGGCCGATGTGGGGGTCGACACGTTGGACCACCTCACCGTCCAGTTCCAGTACAAGGCGCAACACGCCGTGAGCCGCTGGGTGCTGTGGTCCAAAATTGACCGTGAAATTGCGCAGCGCAGCTTCGGCCATGCGCGCCTCGTGTCGCCGACAGTGTCGCCGGGTGAAACGCCCCGGTGCCTTCACCGGTTCCGCGGGTGCGCCGACCCGCGACATTTTGCGCCTGACAGCCAGGAACCTTTCGCGTCGCTTTGGTTTGGCCCGCAGGTGCAAGCAGGTCTGCGTTGCTTGGCGAAAGATAACCAACCGATCGAGCGATGACAGAAAGCAACGAGCCAGCGCAACCACCGCCCTATCCGGCTGAAAAGGCCAGGGGCGGCGAGATTATTCTGCGCACGCCGCTACGCCGCGCCGTCTTTATCGGAGGGTTGGCAGGCGCCGTGGTGCTGGGACTGCTGCTGGCTTTCGTACGCTGAAATCAGCCCCGGAAGCGTTGCCCAGCGACGTCAACGCGCGAACCAACAGGGACGCCCAAGGAACCGGACACCAGGGAAGCAACAGGGAATACGCAAGCATGACCATGCCCGCGTCAGTTGGAACGATCGATC
>Ga0137415_10000977_pt1 | contig 28121 bp, 32 predicted proteins | sample CZODoug3_1_1_16f_FD_183082 | JGI IMG/M metagenome (GOLD analysis project Ga0137415, IMG submission 183082) | Vadose zone soil fungal communities from Angelo Coast Range Reserve, California, USA - CZODoug3_1_1_16fungal (Hybrid Assembly) | ecosystem: Environmental > Terrestrial > Soil > Vadose...
GAAAATATTCCCGGGGACGACCGCATCGTAGCCACCGGCGCGAGCGGCTTCGGCATTATGGCCGTCATCGTTGGCGTCGATCGCGGGTTTATCACCCGCGAGCAAGGCCTCGAGCGGCTCACAAAGATCGCAAATTTTCTAAAGAATGCGCCTCGCTATCATGGGGTATGGTCTCACTTCATGGATGGGACCACGGGTAAAAGCCTGCCGGTCTTCGATATGTTCGACAATGCGGGCGATCTCGTCGAAACTGCGTTTCTAATGGAAGGTTTGTTGGCCGCGAGGCAGTACTTCCGGGGCCCCAGCGAGCGTGAGAAAAGTTTGTACGAGAATATTTCGTACCTCTGGAACACCGTCGAGTGGGATTGGTACCGCCGTTCCGCGCAAAGCGATGCGCTTTACTGGCACTGGTCGCCCGATTTCTCTTGGCACATCAACCATCGCATCACTGGATTCAACGAGGCCATGATCATTTATCTGCTGGCGATCGCCTCGCCCACCCACGCGGTGCCGCCCGAGCTTTATTACACCGGTTGGGCCGGGGAATCGAAGGCTGCCGTCGATTATCGCAAGGACTGGTCGAACTCCGAGGAAGGAGATCACTACGTCAACGGCCACACCTATGACGGGATCAAGTTGGATGTAGGCGTCGGCAGCGGCGGTCCGCTATTTTTCGCGCACTATTCTTATATGGGTTTCGATCCGCGTTTCCGCGATCGGCATACGAATTATTTCGAGAACAATCGCAACTTGGCGCTCATTAACCTCGGATATTGCATCAGGAACCCGAAGCATTACAAAGGCTATGGTGCTAATTGTTGGGGTCTTACCGCCAGCGACGGCTCTGCAGGCTACGGCGCGCATGCTCCCGATCCGCAGGACGACGACGGAACCATGACGCCTACCGGTGCGCTGGCATCGTTCCCGTACACGCCGGAGGCTTCGATGGCAGCGCTGAAACATTTCTATCGCGATCTGGGCAACCCGCTTTGGGACGTCTATGGTCCGCGCGATGCGTTCAACCTCGAGACGGATTGGTATTCGCCAATCTTTATGGGCCTCAACCAAGCGCCCATCACGGTGATGATCGAAAACTATCGCACGGGCCTAATCTGGAAGCTGTTCATGTCCAATCCGGAAATCAAGCCGATGCTCGATGGCATCGGCTTCAAAGCGGATCCACCTACACACTAAGTTTTCGCTACTTCAGCGTGACCAGCGCGAGCGCGTGTGGCGGTAACGTTAGCGTGAGCGAACCGTTTGTTAACTTCTCCGATTGGGCTGGAGGCAAAGCAGCGGCTTTGCGGAGTGACTCGATTTGTGCGGGCGTAGGATTTTGCGGGCGCCCCATCTTTTCCCATGCCGGCAGCGGCGAACCGTGATCTTTGTCGACCACGGTGATCTGCGCAGTGCGTGTCGCCGATAGACCCTTGAAATGTAGCGTCACGGTTTTTGGGGAACCCAGCTCCTCGGGCAAGAAAAGATTCCAAACAGCGATAGCGAGCGAGCCGTCTTTGCGCCGCGTGACGAGCGCGGAGTCCGACTTAACATCGAGACGGGAGTCGCCGAGTTGATGCAGCATCGCAAAGTCGTTAAAGGACGCTTTGGGAATGCTGTCCTCAGCGAGCAAGCCGAAGCCCCCGTAAAACGGTGTCTTGACCACTCCCTGCTCTTCGAATACGTCGGAGAAGGTCCAGTAGCTCATGCTGTCCACCAGTCCATCGCACTGTCGAATGGTGTCGGCCAGCCAGGGTCCCATGAATGCGCTGTCGGTCACTTGTGGCTGATTGCTGTAGTCGGCGTTGAACTCGCTCCAGATCAGCGGGATCTTGGGATACGGTGAAGCAACAATCTGGTCGTGCACTTTCTTAACCGCGCGGCAAACCATCTGCGTGCGGGGAATATTTTCGTGGGTGCCGAAAACGTCTTCGGCTTTGTCGTTGCCGTACACATGAGTGGAGGCAAAGTCGACCGGGATATTTTTCGCTTTGCAATGTGCGAGAAAGCGGTCCGCCCATGCGGCCTGCGCAGTTGCCGGCCCACCTATGCGAAGGCGGGGGCTGACTCGCTTGACGGCGAGAGCAGCGCGATCGTAGAGCTCGTAATAGGTGGATTCCTTGGGATCACCGACCCAGAAGTCGATGTTGGGCTCGTTCCAAACTTCGAAATACCACTGGGATACCTCGTTCTCGCCGTAACGTTCGACAAGATGACGCGTGAAATTTTCGATGAGCTGCTGCCACTTATCCCAATCTTTGGCGGGAGCGACGTTTTGTTTGTACCAGAAGGCATGCAACGCGTTTGGATCTGAGGCGAGCTTCTTCGGCATAAAACTTAGCTCGATGAACGGGCGGACGTGATTTTCGAGGAGGCCGTCATAGATTTGATCGACGTAAGAAAAGTTGTAAGCAGGTTTCCCGTCCTTGTCTTCGTCGTAGACGCCGACTTCGTCATGGAAGATCGCGTGGAAGCGTACGTACTTAAAGTCGGTGATACGTTTCGTCTCCCGGAGGTCGCGGCGATAGCCTTCTCGCAGCGACAGAATCGCGCGACCGGAGCCAAACATTTGCTCCCAGAAATGGGGGAAGGCATGGGAAGGAGCCGCAGAGTCAATTTCAATCGTCTGCGCCGGAGCGGTCGCTTGTGCGATGAGCTCCCAGGAATTTGAAAAGGCAAGCAGGGTAAGTAACACCAGGCGAATAATTGTCAAGCGACAGCCCAGAGGATGCATGATTTCCTTTCAACCAAAGTCTGCAGAATCGATTGAATTAATCGATTTAGTTATCGCTCGCATGAGATACTCGGTGCATACCTCTTGTCAAGAGTTGGTGGTGGTCTTTTTATTGCTCGCCTCCAACTTCTTGTGCGAGACTACCGGGAAATAAAACCATGCCAAGATCAAAATCGGCGGGAATCCAGTCCTCGCGCAGCACCCCTGCAACCTCTAGCGTGAGCTTGAAAAACCTTGCCGAGCACCTTGGGCTTTCCAAGGCCGCCGTGTCGCTGGTCATCAATCGATCTCCGTCGGCAAAGTCGATTCCGCGGCACACGCAAGAACGGATTCGTGCCGCAGCGCGGGAACTCAACTATCGGCCGAATTTCATGGCGCGTTCCTTACGGCGCCAGCGAAGCTTCGTTGTGGGAGTAGTGGTCCCGGAGATCAGTGAAGGCTACGCCGCGCTAGTTCTTTCCGGAATCGAAGATCATTTGCTCGATGAAGGATATTTTTATTTCGTGGTGAGCCACCGGCATCGGAAGGAGCTCCTGGAAGAATATCCGTTGCTGCTCCAGCAACGCTCGGTGGAGGGCTTGATCGCGGTGGACACGGAATGTACGGGGAACGTAGACGTGCCGGTCGTGGCGGTTTCGGGGCACCGAGAGATTGCGGGTGTGACAAACATCGTTCTGAATCACACGCGCGCGGCGAAATTGGCGCTCGAACATCTGACAAAGCTTGGCCACCGTCGGATCGCTTTCATCAAAGGACAGGAGTTCAGCTCGGACACGGAAGTCCGCTGGGAAGCGGTCCTGGGTTCGGCGAGAAAGTTGGGTCTGGAGGTCAACCGATCGCTGACGGGGCAGTTGGAGGGCGAATCGTCATCGCCCCAACTGGGCTACGAGGTCACGAGAAAGCTACTCGCGGCCAACGAACCGTTTACAGCGCTCTTCGCGTTCAATGACATCTCCGCGATCGGTGCTATTCGGGCACTTCGCGAAGCGGGACGACGCGTGCCCGAAGATGTCTCGGTGGTCGGCTTCGACGATATTCAGAGCGCGGCGTTTCAAAATCCAGGGCTGACAACCGTGCGGCAGCCGCTGCGCGAGATGGGCGTAATCGCGGCAGAGACTCTTTTGCAGCGGATCAATGCCCCAGCAAAGATACCGTATCCGAAAGCAATCACCATCGAGCCCGAGTTCATCCTGCGAGCCACAACAGCGCCGCCCCCTTCCCGAGGTGTTTCATAGCCTTGGCTATCTCTCCGGGATGGACTGCCGGAGTCACTTATAGCGGGGCGGCACGGAATCTCCGTTAATACCTCCATGCGAGCAGCGTATCAGCTCTCGGTTTGTGGTTGTCGAGCCTTCTGTAAAGATAGTTTAGACGTAACGACCCACTCGTTTTCCCCGGTTTTTGGAGCGGACAGCAACAGAACGCCGATTGCACGACTAGGGGAAACTCCACAGGCAAAATGCGAGAGTTCACCGGATTGAATATATTTTTGTTCCCTTTAGCTTTGGAGCGAATCCTCCAGGTGCAGAGTATAATTTGCAGCAGAAACCTTCGTATCCTCGTAGGTTCTTCTCGCGGGTCGAGACACGGGTGGACGTTTGGGTCCGTTGCCGTTTTAACGGACGTGAGGAGAGATCACGAGTTCGGGATTTGAGCCTGGGTGGTCTGTTTGTCGAGACAGCAAAGCCAACAGCGGTGGGTGCGTCGGTCAAACTTAATTTTCTTGTCCAGGAGGGACCGATAGGGGCTGAGGCCGTCGTGCGGCATGTAAAATCTGGTGGACTAGGATTGAAATTATCGGCGATGGGCAATGAAGATCAGAAACGTCTGAGAGCATTGATAGCAAGGCTTCGCAAGTGACACTGGCAGCCAGCTACTCAAAAGCTGATGGGTGTCTCAACCGTCGCGACCACTTGCAGTGTGCGTTCATTGAAAATTACAAATTCGGCGTCACTGTGTCGTGATAGCTCGTAGACGCGCTTCTTCGCTGATTGGACGTCGTGAGCAGCTTCCACCCACACGAAGTTGTTGTCTTGTTTCTTCACAATATCGTAGGCAGGCAAAGTCATTATCACCTCCCGCAAACAATCTCCAAACTCCACAGGAGCAGCGGGCTGTCACGTCGGTACAATCCCCCTTGGAATGCTAAACGCACAGCCCGCGCTTCACACGCATTGTCAGGCGCACGTAGCGTATGCGATAGGCCAACACTGGCAATCAGGCAAATACCTTCATTTGGGTTCGGGATAATTCCCGAGGTAGCCGTGGTTGAATTTCTTGAGTCGCCGGAAAGGGGACCGACTTCGCCATTGGTTTGTAACACTTCGCGAAGACAAGAACCCGCGAGAAGCGGCTAAGGAAGGGTTAGGAGTCCCTGCCTGCAATTGGCTGGCGTCCCGCTTTGAACACGACCTCCCGTGTATGCTGATTGAAAATCGCGTACTCGGCGTTGCTGTCACGCAACAATTCCCTGACCCGCATCTTTGCTGATTCCAAGTCCTCCACTGATTCAACCCAAATCATCGCGGCAGCCGCGTCTTTTTTGAAAATATCGTAAGCAGGTAAGGCCATTTTGTGCTCCTTAAGGGTATGCATTACCGGGCGGGTGAGAGGGAGGGGGGCGAAATCAAATATTGCAGGAGCCAACGAAAGCCACAACTAGGTGGATGCCTGAATTGCGTTTCAGGTTCCTTCGCAAATGTTCCTAGTACCGATCACCTTCGGGTTATGAGCAACGTCCAGGTCCGTCACGACGTTCAAAACGCCGTGATCCCCATTTCCAATTCCGATTTTCGCGCTCCTTATTCCGGTTGTAGTACTCCCATAACGCCTTCCTCAGGTAAAATACCTTGGTCCCTCAGGTAAAATACGTTTCCTCAGGTGAAGACCGGGTTCATATTTGGAGGATGCACTCGATTGGGCATTTACCAAGAAGAAAGTATATGCTCGTCCCAGCATGCCCTGGAGGTGTAGCCGAACTTCCTTTCGAAATTTCTCTTACCAGCTCTCAGACAGGAAAGGAGTAACGAAAATGAAAGTGGTTATCTTTTGCGGCGGGCTTGGGATGCGCTTGAGGGAATACTCCGAGAATGTTCCTAAACCGATGGTGCCGATCGGCTACCGGCCGGTACTTTGGCATGTGATGAAGTACTATGCCCACTTCGGTCACAAGGATTTTATTTTGTGCCTTGGCTACCGCGCCGACGCTATCAAGCAGTATTTCCTCCGCTACGACGAGTGTGTTTCCAACGATTTTTCACTCTCCAGAGGCGGCAAGGATCTTCAGCTCTTTAATAGCGACATCCACGATTGGAATATTACTTTTGCCGAAACGGGAATGCACTCCAACAGCGGCCAACGGCTCAAGGCTGTGGAGAAACATCTGGTTGGAGAAGACCTGTTCCTCGCGAACTACGCTGACGGATTGTGCGATCTGAAGCTGCCAAAACTCATCGATTTCTCCAAAGAACACGGCAAGATTGCTACCTTTGTTTCGGCAAAGCCGAATCTCACCTATCACGTTGTGGCCGCGGGTTCCGATGGCGTTGTAAGCGACATCAAGCCGATCCGTGATTCTGCTCTGCGCATCAACAGTGGATACTTCGTTCTCAGCCAGGACATTTTCAAGTACATGCGAGACGGAGAAGAACTGGTCCTTGAGCCCTTTCAACGCCTAATTCAGAAAAAGCAGTTGATGGCCTATGAGCACGATGGTTTCTACGCTGCCATGGACACCTTTAAAGATAAGCAGCTGCTTGACGATTTGTACGCGCGGGGCGATGCACCCTGGGAGGTCTGGAAATGCGCGCCGCCGAAGGGTATTACTGTAGAGCCGGCGCCCTGGAAAAACTCCGTCCCTGACTCAGCGGACTATGTTGGGCAGGTGGCGCGATTCTAAAGTTTAGCGCGGATACTTTCTTGGCGCTGCAGCGACTTCGCGGCATCGAGTCCAATACCTTCGGCGGATTCGCCGAGTACCAATAATCATGTTTACGATTTTGAAGTTGGATGGCTTTGAAAGGGCCGCTCGTAACGCAGGCATTTGCGCCGTTGTTTTCAAGGGCGAACGTTGGACACTGTTGAAGAGTATAGAAACTGCTCTCGCACAATCCCAACGGTCAATTCAGTAAAACCAAACGCTAACGGGCTTGGTAGGAATTGATTGCGGGATTTCGAGATTCGGAGTTTCATTGACGCCGAGGCGGAGAGCATCGGGCGGGAAGTTTCCAATATGCCGTCAGGTTCGTTGTATCCCGCCCTTGGCGGTGAATGATATTTTTTTCCCGGTGACCTGACTCACAACAACGTAATCGCAAGGAAGACTTTCGCGGAGAACAATCACACGCCCCATCGCATCCTCAAGGCTTTGCACGGCCTCAAGTAGAATGGGCTCGCCGTTGCCGCCGATCTTGAACACGTCGAACACCGGAGTACGCTCCGGGGGAGGGTCTGGGTGAAGCGGAGTGTAACACGGGCGTTATAGGAAGGAGTAACACTATTGGTAGTTGCCCAGTAGTTCTGTAAGTTGTGGTAGATGGCGCTTACCTACACTGAGAACTGTATTGTTGGGGATAGACGCTTACGCTATTTTCCGATTCAATGGGAGAGTTTGCCAAGCCGTTTCCCCCTAGTAGCAGGCCAGACTCCATTCACACCGCACCTTCCCGGACGTTACGTGTGCTCGTTGCGGATGACCATGAAATGGTAAGACTGGGCCTCTGCGCGTTGCTTCAATCCCAGCAGATCGAAATATGTGCCCAAGCGAAAAACGGAGAAGAGGCCGTCGAAAAATCAAGGCAGTTGAGCCCGGACTTAATCGTTCTCGACATTTCAATGCCAGTCCTCGGAGGCATTGAAGCAGCGCGGCAGATCAGAGTGTTTCTTCCCGATGTGCCGATTTTGTTTTTTTCGACGCACAATGCTTCCCACCTCGTTGCCATAGCGAAATCTGTCGGCGCACAAGGGTTCGTCACAAAGAATCAGTTGGCCGCAACGCTGCTCGATGCCGTGGATGCTTTGCGCAACAAGAAAACTTTCTTCAGCTTCTAGCATCGCTCCCGTACACGACAGTGTTCCTGTACAAAACGCGGGCTGTCGCGTCGATACGACCTTCCCCTCAAGGACGCTGAACGGACAGCCCGTGCTACACGCACATAGCGTATGCGATGGCGAACACTTGCAATCGGGCAAATACCTTCATTAGGTTCGGGATAATTCCCCGGAGAGCAATGGGTACTGCGTCAGCAAGCGGAGGGATTTAAACGAGCGACGACCCGCTGATGACGCTGGTCAAAAACAAAGTATTCGCAGGGACTTTGTTTTGAAAGTTCCTCTACCCGCTTCTTTGCGGTTGCTAGGTCCTGAACAGACTCCACCCACACGAGAGCAGCGTCGTGTTTCTCGAAAATATCGTAAGCAGGCAACGTCATAACGTCAGTAAAGAGCAGCATGGGGGGAGGGCAGGACACTCTCAAAGTGTGCTACGGGCAGGATATTCTCAAGCGGTGAATACCTTAATTGCTAGGCGGGTACATCGTTTAGCGGTCGCGCAGCTCACTAATCCACTTTTCCAAAATCATTTGGTCATTTGGCTCGATCCGCGTAAAGACAATTCCCATGTCACCGTTAGCCGTGGCATAGGCCACCTCGCCGAGAGCCGAAAACGCACTGCGTTTGCTCGTAATTCTCACTCTCAGTTTGGTTCCAGCGGGAAGGGGCTTGCTAGTGCTCACGCCGCAGCTATACAAACTCAGATCGGTGACCCGCTCCTGAAGCTGAAGGTCCGATTGCAGGTCCATCAGTTCAACACTGGCGACAAACGGATAACGGCGTGCCCGTGGACGTTCGACGCGAACCTTGACCGGATTTTGCAATTTGTCGGTCACCGTTTTTCATTTTCCGAAATGGGTCGCATAACAGCAGAGATATTTGTCTGCGGTTGTGTCGGATTTCGCAATCGCCCATAGGGCTCCCGTCACAAGTGAGCAGCTGGCTGAATCGTTAGACGGTTTGGAGCCCGACTTCACCTTCCTGCTTGGAATTGCCTTTGCCAATCCAGACCACGTTGCAGCGCACGGCGTTGAGCGGGTCCTGATCCAAGACAATTTCGATCATTTGTCCGCGCCTTAGATGGAAACTGCCGCGCACTCGGAACCCGTCTTTTGAGGATTCGACAACAAGGCACGGGAATCTCTTTTGGTTTCGGTCCAGATTGATAATCAGGCTGGCACGCTGCCTGGTGAGGATGCGCTTGGAGCGGCGACCTTCAGGAATGGAGAAGCTGGGCATCGCGCAAAACCTGATTCCAACGCCGAATTATTCGATTTGAGAAGGAACCTCCGACCGTGTCGATTCCTGTTCTATACCGCGTACAACACGCCTCAAAGCCGGGGTCCGGCAGGTAGTGCTCTTAATCTGCACCTAATGGTGGTGTCAAATGTGCGACCACCTTCATTGCGCGCTGATCGAATACCACAAACTCAGCACCGCTGTGGCCTGATAGCTCCTTGATGCGCTTTTTTGCGGATTCGAGTTCTTGAGCAGCTCCCACCCACGTAAAGTCCGTCTGTTCTTTCTTGAAAATTTCGTAAGCAGGTAACGACATTGCTTCCCCCTCGTATGACATTCGAGGCAAGCCTAATTTTCGAACTAGAGATAACCCACGTTCACACGGGAGTTTGGCGAAAACGGCGACGGTTTCAAGCAGGTGAATACCCCAATTTGCAGTCGGGTGATAACGCCAATGGTAAACAACCCGGCGACTAGCGAGAGCATCCTGTGCATCGTTCTAGAGCCGACTGTCCAAGGATTCTTACCGAATGGTATTGGGGAACGAAATCGGTTTTCCTCGCGGCAAGTATTCAGAATGAGAAGTGGGCAGTCAAATTCAAAGCAGGGCGCAAAGGACTATTTTGGTCCTGCGCCGACAGCGTCGGAACCGCCATTTGAAGCACTCAGGGGATCAGTGTGACTACAGCCTTCCACTGATTGACGACTCAACTGATTATGGTAATTGATGGATCGCACAAAGCCGGATTACTGGACGTGTGCGGCTTGCGCGTTTATGGTATGCAAGCTTTCGTAGACTGTGCCTAAAAAATCTGTTGTCGCCTAATGGAAGCAGGCCCAAGTAATGATAAGTCCAATGTGGATTTTCTTCTTTTGGGCACTAATCAGGCTTCTGAGAACGCCCTATGAGGTGGGACCTTGAAGCCTTTCGATGCGAGTGGTGTGTTCCGGCTCGCCATAGAGGGAGACGAGGTTCGTCACCTTGGTGTCCGAAGTGCCGGGATCACAGTGCTTTCCCAAGCATTGGCGTTCGGCTTGCAATTGGCCGCCATCATGGTCTTAGCTCGGCTGCTGGCACCGAAGGACTTTGGCTTGCTAACGATGGTTACCACGTCCAGCCTGCTACTCACGAGCTTCGGACTGAGCGGGTTTACCGAAGCCGTTGTGCAGCGGGAAAAGATCGATCATTTCCTCGTCAGTAATCTGTTCTGGATCAATTTGGGCGCAGGCTTTCTCCTGACGGTCGGGTTTGCCGCTACGGGGTCGCTACTGGCGCAATTCTACAGGAACCCGCGCGTTGAGTCCGTGACCGTTGCGATGTCCGTAACCATCTTTTTGAGCAGTATTTCGGTTATCCATCTCGCCCTGCTCAGGAGAGCTGTGCGCTACTCTGCAGTTTCCGCCAATGTCCTCCTGGCCCGCGCAGTTTCGGTGGCGGTGTCAATCCTCCTGGCCTGGGCAGGGTGGGGGACCTGGGCGCTGGTCGCAGGAGCTGTGGCACAGACGCTGTCGGAATCCGTCGGGGCCTGGACGCTATGTCGATGGATTCCCAGCCGTCCGCGGCGCGTGGTCGGCACGGCCTCGATGGTAAGCTTTGGGCTGGGTATTTACGCTCGCTACTGCTTGAACTACTTTGCACTGAATATGGACAACGTCCTGGTTGGACGGAGTTTTGGTGCGCAATCTCTGGGCTTCTACAAGAAGGCGTTTGATATATTTGCGCTTCCCGCAAGTCAGCTCAACGCCCCGCTATGGCACGTCGCGGTATCAGTACTAAGCCGGTTCAAACCTAACTCCGCCGAGTACAGACGATATTTGCTCGGCGGGTTATCTGTCCTGGCGTTTGTAGGTATGGGAGTGGGGGCTGGCCTCACATTAGTCGCCAAGGATTTGATTCGGTTCCTGTTAGGACCAGAGTGGGAAGCGACGGGCCGAATTTTTATGTTCTTTGGACCGGGAATAGGGGTCATGCTTCTCTACGGGACACATGGCTGGATTCATGTGTCGATCGGAACGGTAGACCGTTGGTTCCGCTGGGGTGTGGTGGAGTTCGTTGTGACGGGCCTGATGTTTCTGCTCGCGCTGCGGTGGGGTCCGGTGGGAATGGCCATAGCCTGGACTGCGTCCTATTGGATTCTGATTGTCCCTGCGTTTTGGTACGCGGGGAGGCCCATACATTTGGGTATCGCGCCAGTGTTCTCAGCCGTCTGGAAGTATCCCCTGGCGTCCCTTCTAGCGAGTTGTGCGTGCGTCGGAATCATCCGAGCGATTCCACCCTTCATCGTGCTGTCGGAGCCAGTTGGAGTATTAGTCCGTATTGTGACGAGCTCGTTGTGGTTCGCAGTGCTGTATCTGGGTGCGGTCATCCTGTTGCACCGAGGGTGCGGACCCCTTCAACAGGTTGCAGCGCTCTTCCAGGAAATGGTCCCATGGAGCAGATTCTCGAAGCTACGGACCCGGCAAGCAACTTTGCAGAGCAGAGTATCAACCTGATCATCGCTTCGGGAACGCCCCCTGTGATCGCAACATCCTCAGTCCACGGTCCACTCCTATTGAAAATAGAGAGAGTGGAAGCGTCGCCTTCTCCTTGCTCGCTTTTCCATTTGTCCATTCTAGCCCCACATGCCCGATTAGTTTGAATGCATAGGTCGAAGGAGGAGCGCTTGGTGTACAAGCTGAACTCAGCGAGCGAGCTGATTCAGAGACACCAAGGAGGCTCCCCCATGCAGACTATGTATTACATCGGGCTTGATGTTCACAAGAGAACGATCAGCTACTGCCTGAAGGATGGCAGTGGCGCGATTCACGCCGAAGGCACGATCCCTGCCACGCGTTTTGACCTGGACCGGTGGATCAAAACACTGCCGCAGCCGTGGACTGTGGCGATGGAAGCCACAGTTTTCACCGAGTGGATCTACGATCACCTGCAGCCATACGCCGCGGCGGTGAAGGTGGCCCACCCGCAGCGAAAAAGAAGAACGAATCGCATTGATGCGAGCAAGATTTGCGACTGCCTGCGGTGCGATTTTCTGCCGGGGTGCTACATGGCCTCGACGGCGATCCGCGCGGGCGACTTAGATTATCCCGACGAGATGATGTTGCCGTTTCTTGTTTACGCTTTCACGGACGATAACGTTCTGAGATTTGCGAAAGCTGCGAAATCAACTCTAAGTCCAAAGAGAAGATAATTATCACAATTCTTATAAGCTCGTTGTATAGTCTGCGGCATGGTTGCCAGGGTCGGAATCTTTGGTGCCATGTTGTTGTCGTGTATAACGTGTGCCTCTGTTCTTCTTCGTCGAGTATCCGCACAGACTTCACCAGTTTCCCCCCAACAACAGCAGGTCGAGGATAAGCCGACGAAGAAAGAAAGATGGACCGTTGCGGGTGTCTCAGCCGGAGTGTCTCTACTCGGTGCGGCTCTTTCCTTCTTTTACTTTCGCAAAAACGTGACGTTAAGCAAGCAGATCGCCGACCGAACTGTGACCGTTTTGAGTCCCAGAAAGTTCTACTGGAAATAAACAAGCAATATCTTTAGAATCCTGCACTATTCTCTACGACAGCAATCTTATCGCCGCATACAATCGCTGGCTTAAAAGGCAGCCGAAAATCCCAACGTCGGTGGTATCATGAGCGATTTTTCTTTTGTTACTTGTAACGGCGCGTTTTTGGCGAGTGCGTTTGTTCGTTCTAGGCTGACGATCGATTCGCGCGGCCAGAGTTATTTCCCGTTCGCGTGCGGACTTCGACATGCGCGGCTTCGCCATTTCTTTCTTGATGCTGGCGCGTATCGCGTCGCCGAATTTCCTCTTGGCTTTCTTCGCCATCGAACATCCATGATGACATCGAGACCTTGATGGTGGTTGTTGAGCACCTCACTCGGATGGGACGGCACTAAAGCGGCTAGTGATGTGATGCCTGCGTTGAACTGCGACATCGTGTTGATTCTCTTCTGGCACGCCGGACACCCAGGGATCACCCCTCAGAGTGCACTCGGAACAGGGAATCCAAGCGCTGCCGCTTGCTTGCCAAGTTCTTGCCAATCGGCGGTCGGTGTGGCAGTCCCGCCGCTGCTCAGGATTCCGCTGCCCAAGGTCTGAAGGCATGGCGCCGCAATGAGAGGCGCCTGAGGCCTCGGCAGGTTCGGCACAGTGGCGTCCGGCTGGCTGAGATTCAGCGCGTACGCAAGGTTATTCACATCGGTGCTGGCGTCGCGTGGAGTCAGAGGCGCAAGCCCCCAGCGCCACTCAATCAACTTCAAAACGGAAGTGTGATCGAACACCAGCGCGCTGACTCTTGAATTCGCCGGATTCCCCAGGCTGAAAGGTGATGCAACGACCGTAGGTACGCGCAGTCCGAGCAGCGCTTTGCCGTTCACAAGATCGGTATCTACACTGTTTGCGGCCGCGGCGCGTGGGGGGGCGACGTGCTCAAAAAAGCCACCCCATTCGTCAAAATTTACGATGAACACCGTGTTCGCCCATTTTGGTCCTCTTGCCACGGCCTGGAAAGTTTCATAAAGGAAGAGATCTCCTTCGCGGATATCGGCGTGAGGATGATCGTCGTTGCCCGTACCGTCATCCAGGACGGTGTATCTCGGGTCAATAAAAGAGATCGCTGGCAATGTTCCAGTGCTGGCCGCGGCGAGAAACTCCTTGTAGAGACGCGAGATGCCGAGATATTTCACGCCCCATAACGCCAGGAAAGGCACGTTCGAGAAGTAATAGCGAGCACTCACACCAGCGCTGGCGAGCCGGTCCCAAATCGTCGGGACTGAAGTGAAGCTGGTGCTATCGTCGAGGCGGTCGGTTTGAGCGGCATGCAGAAACAGCCGGTTCGGAAAGGTCGGCCCAAGGATCGCGGCGAAGTAACGGTCGCAAGCGGTATAGTTCCGGGCCAATGCGGCATAAAACGGAATATCCCGTTCGCCGTAGTAGCCGATGGAATAGACGTCGTTGCCACCCGCGCGGAGAAAGCCGTCCATCATTCCACGGTCATACTCGACGCGAGCGCCGCCGTAGGAATGGTCTGGATCCGGGTGGGGGCAACCCGTGTAGTCACCGGAGAGCGAATGAGTCGCGTGACTCACGCCTGCGCTGTCCGCAAACGTCAAGCCGGCTTGCTTGCCATCTGCATTCGGCAGCCATCCGAGAAAATGGTCGAAACTCCGGTTTTCCATCGTCACCACGACGATGTGTTCGATTCCCGAATTCGCCGGACTGGGTAGATTGGGTAAATCCAGAAGAACATCTTGCGCAAACAATTTCTTGCTCGGGGGCCACGATGCGCCAACCAACGCAGCTCCCGAAACCAATGCGGTGTTTTTCAACAAGTCGCGACGATTCACCTTCATGTGTCACTCCTCGGATTAAGACGGAAAAGGTGGGGCTGCAAGGTGTAGGGCACGGTCTTACGACCGTGCCCCGATGTGGATCGTCACGAGCACGTGATACCGGACTGGGCGGAAGCGACGACGATGTCGATGCTCGGTCCCTTGACATGCAGTGCATTGACCGTAATGGATCCGGTATTCCCGCTCGGCGAGCTTGTCTGCTCGTTGACGACGAGGCTAATGCCGCCTGGTAACGAAATGGCGAGGTTTGGGTTGGATACGAGGACGGATTGGCCCGCGGCGACCAAGCCGACGAGCTCAGCATTCCCGCTGACGGCGGCTTGTCCACCGCTGCAGGTGGCGCTGGAGTTCGACTTCACGACATCGGCGGTAACCAGACCACTCAACAAGTTTAGGCTTGCGACCGACGATTGCGACTGACTGCTGGTGCCACTGCCAGACGTTGTACTCTTCAGCGCGTCAGCCGAGGCCAAGCCCAAGACATTGACGCTCGCTAGAGACGTATTCAGATTCCCGCCGCTAGCCGCAAGCGGTCCAGTATCTGAGAGGGCGAGCGAGATCCCTAGCGCATTTGCCCGCAAGGCCACAGCTTCACCGCTAAACGTAGTAGTGGCCTGCGCAAAGCTGGCGACAGGGCTGAGAGCCAAAATCGCCGTCAGGCAAATCGCAATCGTCGAATTTTTCTTCGTGTTCATTTGCACTTCTCCTCTCTTCCAGTCTTCCAGTTGAAGTTTCCGTCGCCGACGCGCGCCGTCGTAGGAGGCGGCCATCGGTCGGGCAGTTGACGTCAGCACCTGAAGGTTGCTGGTTCTCCTTCAGGCGATTCGGGTGCGGTTTTCTGTTGTGTTGGAAATCCGCGAGCGGGTCGGATGTCAAACAGATTGTCTGTTTTGACGCCGAGACGTTAGCCTGGGGGTCAGTTGCGTACAATAGGGTTTTTGTCCCCTATTCGGCGCAGGTAAACACCCTAATCCGGATTTGAGTTTGCTCTTTACCTTCGACAACAGGATCACCTCAAACAAGGTTCGGGGCCCAATGCGGGGGCCGCTTGCTATAATCCAACGTCTTGCTGGAAACAAACGGAGAAGCTTCAACCGCGAACTCCGAACATTCCTTGAACATCGTCGGGTCAGTGAACAGTCGATTTATTTTTGACAGTGGTCCGCCTATAAGGCAGGATTTTTCACCCAAAACGCTGATCGCAGATCGCGCAGAGTTTCTCCTGAATGCACTTGAGTGATCTTTCTGGATCAATGACACGAAAGTCGGGCTTGCCGTCGATCCACATTTGCGTGAACGGAACCGTGTATTCGCCAAAGCGCGGCAGATGGGCCAGAAAATCGGAATCACAAATGTCGTTTCGCTTTGATCCTGCCCCTCCTCACCAATCTTAGCTCGCCAAGATTCCAGCGCGTCTTGTGAATGTGCTGAGCCATTGCAGAACTAGGGAAAACTCCACAGGCAAAATGCGAGAGTTCACCGGATTGAATATATTTTTGTTCCCTTTAGCTTTGGAGCGAATCCTCAAGGTGATTTTAACTTGCAGCAGAAACCTTCGTATCCTCGTAGGTTCTTCTCGCGGGTCGAGACACGAGTGGACGTTTGGGTCTATTGGAGTTTTAAAGGACGTGAGGAGACATCACGAGTTCGGGATTTGAGCCTGGGTGGTCTGTTTGTCGAGACAGCAAAGTCAACCACGGTGGGTGCGTCGGTCAAACTTGATTTTCTTGTCCAGGAGGGAAGGATAGGGGCTGAGGCCGTCGTGCGGCATGTAAAATCTGGTGGACTAGGATTGAAATTATCGGCGATGGGCAATGAAGACCAGAAACGTCTGAGAGCCAACAAACCCTGGCGTGGTGCAAGGACAGATCATTGGTTCTGCCGGAGCTGGCCGGAGTTCAAAGCCTACCCATCAAGTCCCGGTATCTCTCTGTCGGGGCATACTGACTGAAGCATGTCTCTAGGATTGACCGCGCCTGGCGGTTCTTCCAGTCTGCTACGGTGAGTTGGTCGCTGGCCGTCACGTAATCGCAAATGGCCAGCGTGTTCCTGAGCCGACCACTTTTCTTGCGCTTTCGAGATCAGGACTTTGTGAGAGCGGCCACGAAGCGCCTCTTCAAGTCTGGCCGGGGTGCCGCGCAGACGCGCGCGCAGATTCGGGAGCAGTTCCACCGGAAACGAAAACTCAAACTTGCGTTCAAACCAGATTGGCACCTGACTGATGGCCATGTTCGCTCCTTCGTAGGGCGTTTAGATTCCATCCCGGTTAGGCAGAATTCACCGACCTATTTGGGGCGAGAGAAACATTTCGTGGCGGACGCGTTACGCTGGATAGCGCTTGAGTGGCCTAGCTCCTGGCTTAGAAAAGGCGATACGCCAAAAGTTGGACGTAGGAGACATAAATTCAACTCCTACGTATCTCTTCCCATCACGATGCCGCCTGGTCGATACAACCCTACATTGGATCGACTGTCGCGTGTGCTCGTTCATGAGAACAAGTGCCTGATCGAGCGCAACCTCCTTATCTAACAGAAGCAGGCACCCGCCTTCGCTTACAAAGTGAGATCGGGTTCTGACGATGAACTCTTCGCCAGAGACCGTCTGGCCGTCCACTCGTAGTGGCACCGACAGCGTGACGCGAGCCGAACGACGTTTTTCAATGCGTCGATAACCACTCAAGCTAAGCCCCTAAGTCACAACCCAACCGTCGCAATTACGAGCGCAAGAACCTGCTGAAGCTGGCGTGGAAGCGTCCGGCATATCATTCTTGGGGCGCTCATACTCGCTTCTCTTCAATCCGCAATTTCAGAGCTTCAATCTCCTGCTTGGTCATGCCTTGCAGAGCCATCGCTGTGGCCAGATACAAAGCGGGAACGTGTTTCATTTTGTCGCCGTATTCTATCTTGCGACGGAGTTTCTGTTGCTTCTGGATCAGCGCCCACTTTCAAAAACACTTTATACGCATCGGGGATGGACAGGGTCTTTTCAATCAGGCCATGCTTAACCAAAATGCGATGATACGAAGGTACTGCCAACGCAGATGAATGGGTCGGCGGAGCGCGCTTGTTTTGTTTCGGGTGTTTCATTGCACTATGCTGACACGTTTTCTCAATGCGGTCATTTCTTTGGTGCTCATGGCGATGCGGGCGATTTCTGCGTAACATCAGAGAGGACAAATGCGCGAAGTGTCTAGCTCTGGCTCGGTATCTTGAACGGAAATCGGAGCGGGCGATAATGGCGAAGGAGTTGTGGAAGAATCCGAATTAGCGGGAGCATCCATCGCATATGATACGGCCAGAGGAGCAAACGCATGGGTAACCCGTCAAGCGCGATGACCGCTGAGCAGAAAATCCTTGCCACACTCGCTCGTATTGAGCGGAAGCTGGATGATATGGAGCGTCGAGTTAAAGCTGTGCAACAAGACTTAAACCGAGTCAAAAGAATAGTACGAGGCTAGGAATGGCCGACAAAATCATTCGGCTGAACTGGCCTGCATTGGACTTGTGTCTGCCCGAAGGTGCCAGCTCAACCGGTCGATGCAACACCATCTAATCAGTTGATCCGACAATACTTCCCTCTAGAGAACCGATCTTTCCGGCTGTGCTCAATCAGACCTAGCCAGGGTGGTGTTCCGTTTGAATCAACGCTCGCGACAGACTTTTAGCTGTTGAGCCCCCTGCAAGTAGACTTCGAGTTAGTGTTGCGTCGACGCATTGAGATCGCCCCCTTTGATTGACTGCGAAGGAAGCCACTTCTACATGAACCCAACTAACCACGCCTTGTGAAAAGATTCGACGCCTCAAGATCGCGTTGGTCGGCTATATTATCTTGCCTCAGGGGGAACGCGCATGAAGCCAGTCCGTGTTGTCAGTGCGATATGGCTGATGATAGCGGTGGAGCAACGTCGGTGCAGAGCGAATGATCTGCCATTCAGGCAGTTCTCGATGCACACTCTCATGCATGGACACGAGGCGATGCGCATGCGGCCGCGGCCAGCCTCAGATAGCACGAGAGCGAGCGAAGAAGCGAGATCTCCGCTTCAAAGGAGGAAGTGATGAAGCGCCGAACGTGGCTCCTCAGTGCGCTATTCATATTACTGTGGCCTGCACCCGCGAAGGCCGACAATCGAATCATCGTCCGGACGACTCTCGGTCTCCAAGGACTTCAGCAGCTTTGCCTTCTCCAAAGCTGCACTGTGGTCGGCGGACTAGGTGACGTTCAAAACCAGCTTTTCTTGCTCACTACTCCGCTTGACCCTACCACTTTCCTAGGTATCCTCCGCTCGCTGCCTGGAATTGTGAATGCCGAGCTGGATCAGCTAATCAGTCTGCTCGCTGGTCTCAACCGCGTAACCACGCCGCCAGTTGCCCTCTCTGACTCAGCTCCATTCGCTTATTACAACTCCACCGTTTGGAACGGTTATGCCAATCAGCCCGCGGCGCAAAGAGTCCGCGTTTCGGCGGCTCAGGCCCAGTTTCAAGTCGCCGGCAGTGGAATCGTCGCCGACATCGATACCGGTGTCGATCCCAACCATCCGGCTTTCGCGGGTGTCCTTCTTCAGGGCTACGACTTCACCCGCAATCAATCAGGCGCTTCTGAGCTAAACGATTTGTCTCCAACGGATTTCCCCTCGCCGCCTCCGCCTTGCCCGCCTTCGACTTGCTCGCCGGCCATCGTCAACCAGCAAAGTGCCGCGATCCTGGACCAGCAGTCGGCCGCAATTCTGGATCAAAACGCCAAGTACGCCGCCTTTGGTCACGGCACCATGGTGATGGGCGTCATTCACTTGGTCGCTCCGAAGGCGAATCTGCTGCCGCTTAAAGCTTTTCATTCTGATGGCACAGGTTTCCTCTCCGACATCGTGCGCGCGATCTATCACGCCGTGCAACACAGCGCGAATGTCATCAATATGAGCTTCAACTTCACGATAAATTCTCCGGAGCTTGCCTCGGCACTGAATTACGCCAACCAATCCGCTCTCATTTGCGCCGCGTCCGCGGGGAACGATGGCCAAAAGGTGCTCGTCTATCCCGCCGCGCTCCAAAGTGCGGTGATGGGCGTCGCGTCCACGAACGATTTGGACGCGCGTTCTTCCTTCTCCAATTATGGCAACGCCATCGTCTGGGTTGCCGCTCCGGGCGAAGGCGTCGTCACCACCTACCCGTTCAGCACCTACGCCGCCGGCTGGGGAACATCGTTCAGCGCGCCTTTCGTTTCCGGCGCAACCGCGCTGCTGCTGAATAAGCAAGCGAAGACCAATGAATCTCAAGCCAGCGCCGCAGTGGCACATGCCGTCCCAGTTGGCCCCGACATGGGCAATGGTCGCTTGGACATTGTTCAAGCACTCCAGGCCTTGTCCCCTGCGGACTTCTCTCTGTCCCCTAACCCAATCACCTCAACCATCAACTCCGGACTGTCCGCCACCTACACCCTCACTTTGACCCCAGTTGGCGGATTCAATCAGAGCATCGCGTTGAATTGCAGCGGTTTCCCGGCGGCATCCACCTGCGTTATCACACCTGCCGCGGTCACGCTGAATGGCGCCACGCCCGCGACTGCAACCGTTACAGTGCAAACCACGGCACGCGCAGTCGTGCCGCCCGCGATTCCCGTGCCTGTTGTTCCACTTCTGTGGACGATGGCCTCGCGCCTCGTCTGGATGCTCGCTTGGGTCGCGTGGCTTCTAGTTTGTGCGATCCTTCACTGTCTGGGCCGAACGTCACACCAGCGGCCCGGCCTTGCTCCTCTGGCCGGACTCCTCGCAGTTTCGCTTTGCTCGTACTCTTGTGGAGGCAGCTACAGCAGTGCGCCACCGCCACCTGGGGGCTCCGTAACGCTGTCCGCGCTTACGGTCAACCCGACGAGCGTCAATGGAGGGAGCCCATCTACCGGCACGGTGATACTGAGTGGTCCAGCTCCCAGCGGTGGCACCGTCGTTTCCCTGTCGAGCAGTAATACTTCCGCGGCTACAGTCCCGGCCAGCATGACTGTCGCTGCCGGCGACACCCGCGCAACGGTGCAGGTCACCACTATGGCCGTCGCCAACTCGACGCCAGTAACGATCTCTGCGTCATACGCTGGCGTGACGCAAACCACTTCGCTTACTGTCACGCCCCAGCCGCCGCCCGGCCCAACCCTCGCCTCGCTCACGCTGAACCCGACCAGCGTCACCGGTGGGTCTCCCTCCACAGGCGCGGTGACGCTAAGCGCGCCGGCCCCCAGTGGTGGTGCCGTCATCTCGCTCTCCAGCAGTAACACATCTGTGGCCACGGTGCCTGCCAGCGTGACCATCCCTGCGGGAGCCACCAGTGCGATCTTCACGGTGACCACTAGCACCGTGGCCACTTCCGCTGCAATCACCGTCTCCGCGTCCTATGCTGGCGTGACCCAAACAGCGTCACTCACCGTAGCATCTGCGCCGCCTCCGGGCACGCCTGCGGGCACTTACACGATCACGATCACGGGAACCTCGGCCAATCTCAGTCACAATACAGCGCTGAGTCTCGTGGTGAACTAGGCGAGCGATCCCATCGCGTTGGTCTTCTAATCTGACCCGGAAGAACTCGCACCATAGCCTCAGGTCACGTCCTTTCTCATCTGGCGTTCCCTTTCCGAGTCCGAGGTGCGTGCGGTCCTCGCGTTAATCAGGCATGTGGATTGCTTCCGTGTGCGCATCACTCAGGCACATTCAAATAGGAAGGCCAAGTCTGGCTTGAAAATTATTGTTCGCGGAGCAGGTTGCCGAGTCGGCGTGCAGGACGCGTCTCACGGGACCGGCGCCGAAAGTGATGCGGTGAGCACCGTAGTAAATGCAACAGCGGCAAGCACAAATGGATCGTGCGCGGAGGCTTGGTAGACGGCGGCGGAGAGTAGTCGGCTCGCCGCCGCGCCCAGCACAATGCCAACCACAGAGCCGCTCCCGAGCAGGATCAGCATACGACCGAGCGCTGCCGAGAGAATCTGCTTCGCCTGCGTCTTGAGGAATGCCGCGTTGGGTCGCGTAAGGCATTGCTGATAGAACACCTATATTTTTCGGGGCCGTTCAGCCCCATTAGAAAAAAGAGATGGTGCGAAGAGTGCATCGCATGCGGGAAAGAGGTAAAAGATGCCTTGGACTGCTTGGGTACGTTCACAAATCAGATTGCACCAGAGATCACTAAAAAAGATCGCGGTGTATCGTCGAACGCTTAGGCGTGCAGCAATTACCGTAGCTGTCGCTCTGTGCATGGCATCTTTGGCGTGGCCCCAAGTGCAAGGTGTTGCGATCATCCTACTTCTGTTTGTGATGTTTGAGTACATACTACTCACTCAGGGAAACATCGAACTAGTTCGTCGCCAGCTAGAAAGACAAGAAAAGGTCTACGTTAATTTCGACCTGATATGTCGGAACGAGGTCTATGTCCGTATCGCCAACGTCGGTATCTCGAACTTCTTAGTCAGCGCGATCTACGTCCGGACTCAAAATATGGACGAGTTCCACTACACAATGCAGGAAATTGTTGAATCTGGAAAAACAGCAGAATTAAGTTTGCCCCGAGAAATCTACGTCGGACACCCGCTCAGCGTCGATGTAGAGATCTCGATTGAGGTCGTGGGCTTAGATGTTCGTCGCAAAAGCGAGCCGCAATGCTTCAACATCAGCATGGCACAGGATGGCATTCCTGACAGAGTAAAGAAGGGCTTTAGCGGTCTTTGGAGTCTCACATGCCCCAGGTGTAACAACAATTTCGGAGGCCTTTTGGCGTTGTCGTTGCGGGGACTCAAAACATTCGATGACGCACTCATCCGCAAACGAGTAGCCCTGGGGGACTTTCAAGATTCCTGCCCAAATCATGCATCTAAGTGGCTAATGAAGATGGACGAAAGGGTGGAAGACAGGACGTTAAATTTGCGTTCAATGCCGGAATGTTTGCGCTAAAGCGATTCTAAGGTCATCTGTCTGCCCGCGCTTGAAAAGAACCAGAGCTTCGTTTCATTACTGCTGTTGTGTCATGATAATTGTCCTTACGATTGTCGATCGGGAAGAGGCACCAGTCTTGATCATGATCAGTCGCAGAAATGCTTTCACAGTGCTGGGCTGAGGTTCATCCGATTCGCAATCGCCACGGTGCTCATGCCTTGCAACAAGTACTCCAGCACTTCTCGTTCGCGTCGCGTTAACTTGAACTGCTGCGAGATTTGCGACAAAGGAACCAATCCAGACGGGCCTCGTTCCAGCAGGACCGCTATGTTGGCCTGAGAAGGTTCTTTGGCATGCGAATCTACCAGGGAGGTCCGGCAAAAGTAACGCCGCCTGCCCGACCGGAACTCCGTGACGAAAACCGATTCACTCTGAGACGGCCGGGTTATCAAGCTCGACCGAATCTTCTCTGTGAGGAGGAGGTCCGAGCTTGTTAGGTTCTCGATGTTATCTGGATAGCCGAGAATCTGGACCGCTTCGGCGTTGAACAAGACGGGGTGTAGTGAGGAGTCTATCAGAAGGAATCCAGCCGCTGATTTCGGCGGAGACACCGCCTTCCTCGTCGCCGACACATCCGCTTGGGCCGCTGAAATCTTCATCACTCTTAGTTGAGAAAGAGCGTTGCTCACGAGATTCAAGTGGTTAAGCTCGACTTTCGCTCAGCGCTCCAGGGCAGTCTGTCAGATCAGCGATTATTGAGTGGTGCTCTTCCTGAAGTTGCTGGAGTCTTGAGAGAAGGTCAGGGGCTTTGCCATAGGCTAGGATCGCTCTCGTTACGTTGTTAAACGGCGGAGAATCCATAGCAAACTCGCGTCTTCCTATTTGCGCTTTCGCTAAAAATTCCACGATTAGTTCCACAACTTTATCCATAGAACCGCCCTTCAATTTCATCATCATGTGTTGGACCGAGCCTCCTTCTCTAAGACTGCCTACCTCGCCCGCGCAACCACGCCCAGTACTTCGATGAAAAACGACATCGTTCTCCCGGCCATGATTCGGTTAGTTCTTTGACCCGAGCCTTGGCCGCTCGAAGGCCTCGCGTGGCTTCAACCGTCCGGAGTCCAATTTCGCGATTATTCGACCGATGCAGAACGCATTCATGCAAGGGTTCATTGCAGTAGTAGGCGTAGATTCCATTGAGTGTTTATCTCTTATAGTGCTGATCCAGACGCACGATTCGCGCACTCTTCGCATCAGATGAGTGCGTTGTTGCAGTGAAAATATAGGTGCATTCCTGTAATGATTCAGCACTCCATTGCTTTGATGAACTGGCCTTCCTTTTCGGAAGAGAATTCAACAAACCGGTGCATCGTCGCGTGGTCGCTTTTACAATAAAACACATTGGATTCATGATTTTTGACTTTGCCTGAGAGTCATTGGTGGACCACTTCCAATTTGAAGGGCGAGCGCCTTGCGAGTGCCGGCTTGTGCATCCAAGCTCAATCTCGATTCTCCCCTGAAAACCACAATCATCAGAACTGAAATGTGTATTTGAGTGAAGGGATGGTGCCCGGCGGTAACTATTTCTGCTCGTTCAGCCTGTGACCTGCGAATTAGAGTAACTCCCCGATCGCAAATGCGAGAGTTAACCTGATTGCGCTTCTTTCCGAGCCATGTACTTTTCCTGGCATAGCCTGAAGACTTGGAAACTGCGAAGGTGTTTCTCAAACAGTTGGCTGCGCTCTCTCCGGAAGAGCAGAAAGGTGCTTTGTCAAAACACTCGCCAAGTGGTTGCCAAGGAGTAGCCGAGCTGTCGGTGCCTCCGGAGGCCGCGTGTGGATTCACGTGAGTTTATCTTGCAGCAAAAACCTTCGTATTCTAGGAGGTTCTTCTCGAGGGTCGAGACACGGGAGGGCGTTTGGGTCTACTGGGTTGTAAGGACGCGAGGAGAAATCACGAGTCCGGTATTTGAGCCTGGGTGGTCTGCTTGTCGAGACAGCAAAGCCAACGGCCGTGGGTGCGTCAGTCAACCTTTATTTTCTTGTCCAAGAGGGACAGATAAGGGCTGAGGCCGTTGTGCGGCATGTAAAACGTGGTGGGCTAGGATTGAAATTCTCGGCGATGGCTGATAAAGACCAGAAGCATCTGAAAGTGTTGGTGGCAAGGCTTCGCAAGTAAAATGTGGTCCACAGTTTTAATTGTCGCGTCACCGTAGGTGGATACTTTCGTAGGCCGAAGGCTTATTACCGTTTAGAGTGATATTTGGCGGCAAAATGCCAGGGTTTACCGGATTGCGATTCTTTCGGGGTTCTGTATCCTCAATTTCGAAGGAGAACGGGCCTCCTTGTTTGCTTCCTTTGGCTTTGCAAACCCCTTTAGAAGTGACGGGAGGCCCTCCCGACGCGGTGCGTCGTGGTAAAGGTGTTTGCCGCAAGAACCAATGGCGATAGGCATGGGAACTCCAGAAAACGTCTTGCTCGCGAGAGCGCAATCCGGGAGTGAGGATGCGTTCGCTGAATTGGCTAGGAAACACTCCAGCCAAATCTACAAGTGTTCTTTGCGTATCTTACAAAATCGCGAAGACGCTGAAGACAACCTGCAAAACGTCCTGCTTCAGACTTTCCGCAACATCAACAGTTTTAAGGGCAAATCACAATTTTCAACGTGGTTGGTACGGATCGCTGTAAATGAAGCCTTGATGAAATTGCGTAAGCGCCAACGGGACAAATTCGTGCCGCTTGAAGATGCAAGTCATTTCTGGAGCCCCAGACCGTCGCCAGAAATCCAGGTGATCCGGGCGGAACTGCGAGCGCTTCTGATCAACGAAATTCTGAGGTTATCGCCGGGGCGAAGGAACGAAATTCTCCGGTTCACGATGGGGGAAAAGAGAAATACAAGCACGCAAAAATCAACAAGATTCCGCATAAAGTATCAGCTTCGCAAGCAACTTTCATACCTGTTGAAAGAGGAGAATTCCCCGGCATCGTGTTATTCCGCCAATGCAAATCAACCTGCCTTATGATTCGCTCGGCCTGCTGAATTGCGACCGGCGTAATCTCCGTTTGAAAGTGCTGCGCTCGTCCTCCGTTATTCGCGTGGATCGGAAGGTAGATCGGTATCGGCTTGCGTTCCTGCGGAGCGAGAGCGCGAGGGCTACCGCGGACATCCAGTTTGGCCGTAAAGAACACCACGCGTATCTGGAACTGCCACGAACTGATGACGAGTTCCTGGCTAAGGTCTGTCGTCCTACTCGTCACAACCTCTGCGGCTATCGTCGAAGAAGCGAGCTAGCAGGCAATGAATTGTGCGCTGACCAGCCATTTACAGAGTTCTGCGGCGCCGGGAGATGTTTGCTTCCAAAGACGATTTAGGCGCTACGAAAATCGGAATTTCAGCGATCCCTTGTCATGATTGAGGCCCATGCCCTCTCGGCTACTGGATTGGCTTGCGTCGAAGGGGCGGCGAATGGATCAGTCTCGCCGGTGGTTGGTACATTGGTCGCCGCGCTTTCCTCTCCTTGCAGTTGAATGATCGCACTTGTAGGCGAGAGTCCGTCTCGCTCGTATTTGCGGTCCTATCTGTCGAGCAGCTAATCAATCGAGGGATCCGAGATCCTATCTTTTGGGATGGGACAACGCCGCCGCTCAGCTTCTACACTGCCCCACGCGAGGAAGTCACGGCGTATACGATCCGCTCCGCAGAGTCGAACTGCCAAATTGAAAGCGCGGGCGACCGCCGGCGGCGAGAGCGGTTCGGTACGAGAGAGCAACGGGGCCGACGGGATTCATTCGGGTTCGCCGCTACCTTAGGCGCTAAGGGAATCACTTGCCCTGGTATTACAGGGTTCCCTTGCTTGTCAACCACGTGGGTCAATGACGGCGTTCCAGTGAGCAAAACCTTCCATACTTGAAAGCGGGTGGCATAGTGTCGTTAGACCCCACATCATCGAAGCGAAGGCTCTCTGCCCAGATTCTCGGTCAGAAGCGCGGATTTCAGCGATGGAGCCGGTGCAGTTGTCCAGCTTGGACCAGCCGTCTATTACTGAACCTACCAGCACGCAAAACCTCAGTTCTCGCGGCGCTCGCGTGATGACGCAGCGGATTTGGGAGCCGGGAAGCCGCTTACTCATCAGGTCTCTCCGAAGCGATTTCAGGGCTCGGGCGCGTGTGGTTTACTGGAGGTCTTTCTCAAACAGCAAATTTGCTATTGGGCTGGAGTTCGTCGCACGGACAGGCAACTGGCCAACGCAAAGTTAGCCACGGGTGCCCCAAGATGAACTTTTGCTGTTCGCAGGTCCTCAAAGTGTTCATCCTCGCGAGCGCAACATTCTCAAGCACTCTACAGAGAGAAAGCCCATCGACGTTAGGTAGACCTAGATGATGTACTGACGGCAACAGATCGCGAAGAGCAAAGCCTGTTCATCAATGCGGCCAGGTGTGGACGATCCCCAACACTCATCGCAGTGAATTTCAGGCCTAGCCCACGACCGGGCTCGACATGCCGTACAACAGCTTCGGCCCTGATCTCTCCCTCCTGGACAAGAAAATCAACCTCGGCCGTCGAACCCACAGCCCTTAGCTTTGGTGTCTCAACGAACAGACCACTCAAGCTCAAATCCAGAACTCGCGAAGTGTCGTCGCGTCCGTTACAGCGCCAGTAGACCCAGACGCCCTCAGCTGTCTCGACTCGCGAGTTGAACCTCCTGGAAGGGCAAATCCGTTGTTGCAACATATGTCCTCGCCGCCTGCTGTGTTTCAGAGACTGCAAAGATACGCAGGACTTCTTCACAGGTGGGAAATCGTCGCGAACGATAGGGTCGGAAGCCCAGGGCGCTCTTAAATCCCGCCATCGAACCCGGAACTTACAGTTCTCCTCTGCCTAAAACAATACATTGATTGATGTAGGCCGCGACCCTCTGAATCATCTATCCGATGTTTATCGCTGTTCGACGTACTCTTTGATTTCGAGATCGAGCAGTTCGGCAATGCGCTATCGGGTCGAGGCCGCGACCCCCAAAGCGTCCGGCACGCTGGACTCGTGACCTTAGCGAAAATCTCCATGGTGCTACAACGTTACCGAAAGAGTTGCTGTCTGCGTCGTGCTGTTATACGAAGCTGAGATCGTGACGGAGGTTGAGACGACAACTACGGAGGTGCGCACCGTAAATGTCGCGCTGGTACCTCCGGCCGGGACGGTCACGCTCGAAGACACGCTAGCCGCCCCGTTGTTACTAGCAAGCGTGACTTGCGCGCCACCTGAGGGAGCTGGCCCGCTCAGCGTTACCGTGCCCGTGGAGGATTGCGTGCCGCCAATCACACTCGTCGGGTTCAGTGACAGCGAAGAGAGGGTAGGAAGTGCTGATGGTGTCACAGTGAGCGTGGCCGATTTGCTTACGCCACCATAGGACGCGGAGATGGTAACCGCGGTCGACGAGGGAACTGCGGTCGTGTTCACTGGGAATGTCGCGCTAGTGGCTCCAGCTGGAACCGTCACGCTCGAAGATACGCTAGCCGCCCCGTTGTCATTAGCAAGGGCAACTTGTGCGCCACCGGAGGGAGCTGGCCCGCTCAGCGTTACCGTACCCGTGGAGGATTGCGCACCGCCAACAACCGTCGTCGGGTTCAGTGTCAGCGAAGAGAGGGTTGCAGTAGGTGTTCCAGCGGGAGAAGAAGGCTGCTCGAAGATCAGAATCGCCGGATTGGGATCGTTCAGCGGAACCGCCACGAACTTTGAGGCGGAGATCATATAGACGACGGCGTTACCTGCTGTCCCGGAAGTGGCCGTCATGGTTCCCCTGCCATTTGTTGGCGATGGGGATATCGAGTATGTGGCATTGAAGGCCACGCCCG
>Ga0137415_10000978_pt1 | contig 28118 bp, 30 predicted proteins | sample CZODoug3_1_1_16f_FD_183082 | JGI IMG/M metagenome (GOLD analysis project Ga0137415, IMG submission 183082) | Vadose zone soil fungal communities from Angelo Coast Range Reserve, California, USA - CZODoug3_1_1_16fungal (Hybrid Assembly) | ecosystem: Environmental > Terrestrial > Soil > Vadose...
GAGCTGGGCTACCGACACGTCCAGGCGTTCGACCATGTGCTCGGCGCAGGTGTCGACACCCGGCCGGGGTGGCGCGGGTACGCCAGCGACGACCTGTTCCACGAGGTCTTCGTGCTGTTCGGTTACCTGGCCGCGATCAGCGAGTCGCTCGAGTTCGCCACCGGGGTGCTGGTCCTGCCGCAGCGCCAGACCGCTGTGGTCGCGAAGCAGGCGGCCGAGGTCGACGTGCTCAGCGGCGGTCGGCTGCGCCTGGGTGTCGGTGTCGGCTGGAACGACGTCGAGTACGAGGCCCTCGGTGAGCAGTTCGGCAACCGGGGACGTCGGCTCGACGAGCAGATCGAGGTGCTGCGGGCGCTATGGGCGCAGCCGACCATCACCTACTCCGGACGGTGGCACCACATCGACAACGCCGGCATCAACCCGCTTCCGCCGCGCCGCGGCATCCCGGTGTGGATCGGTGGCAACTCCGAGGCGGCGCTGCGCCGGGCCGGAACCGTCGGCGACGGCTGGCTGCCGCAACGCGCCCCGGACGACGAGGGGCGCCGCCTGGTCGAGCGGGTGCGCGAACACGCCCGCGCGGCCGGTCGGTCAACCGACGAGATCGGCGTCGAGCCCCGCCTGACGCTCGCTCAGGTCCCTCGGCCGGGCTGGGCGGAGTTCGCCGCCGGCTGGCGCGACCTCGGCGCGACCCACCTGTGCGTCAACACGATGGGGTTCGGGCTGGCGTCACTCGACGAGCACATCGCCATCCTGGGCGACGTGATCCACACGCTGAGCTAGCCTAGGAAGGCCATGGATTACACGGGCTTGGTCAAGAGGCTTGCCCTGCCGGACGGGTACACACCGCCCACTGAGCTGGCCTATGACGACATCCGCGCCCGGGCCATCAGCAGAGCCGATCTTGACGACGATGTGCGGGGCATCAACGCAAGCATCGAGCTCATCCAGCGAACCCGCGGTGGCCCATGGCCTACCGGACCGGTCACGGCCGAATACAACTATGCCGACCTCGTCTGGCACGAGGTCGAGTTCCGCGACGGCGACTCGTTCGCCTATGCGGTGTATGACTCCGCCGGCCGTTACCTCGGGTGCTGTTACCTGACCCCGATGGGCCGGCGCACCCCGTTGTCCGCCGAGCTGTCGGCGTATGACGTCGACGTCAGTTGGTGGGTGACTCCCGACGCTTACCAGAGCGGCTACTACGAAAAGCTCTACGTGGCGCTGCAACAGTGGGTGACCGGCGTGTACCCGTTCACGAAGCCGTTCTATTCGAACGCGAGGATTCCGGACCGGTCCTGACCGGGTGTTGCTCGATTAGCCGGCCGCCTCATTGCGGGACTCGGCGCTCTCCAACTCGTCGACCAGCCTTGACAGGGCCGGTAACGCCGCGAGCAAGGCAGTGCGATCGGCGACCGCGAGCCGGTCGAGGGCGGCGTCGAAGCGGCGCTCGTGGGCCTGGCGCCACTCGCTGAGCATCCGCCGTCCCTGGTCGGTGAGGTCGAGGCGTACCGCGCGACGGTCGGCGGGATCGGGCGCGCGGGTGACGAGTCCGGCGACGACCAGTTGCTGGACGAGGACGCTGACGGTGTTGTTCGCGAGCCGATGCCGCTCGGCCAGGTCGTTGACCCGCAGGCCGGGTTCGGCGTGCAGCCGTTGCAGGATCTCGATCTGGGCCATGGGCAACTTCTCCCACGGATAGTCGCTGCGGATGCTGGCCCGCAGCACGCGGCGCAGCCGGTTGACGATGTCGGTGAGCACCCAGGCGTCGATTGCTATTCGCTTCCGCGGCACTCGGCGATAATACCTCGGTCTTATGATAGTTCTGTGTCAGAAGTAATTCGGCGGCTCGGCGTCGAACCACGACGGCCGGCCGGCGTGCGCGATCACCGGTACGCGCCGTGGCTCGCCGTGGCGACGGTGTGCGTGGGCGCGTTCATCGGGCAGCTCGACGCCAGCATCGTCACCGTCGCGCTACCGACCATCCGCGACGATCTGCACGTCTCGCTGGGCGCCGTCGAATGGGTATCGCTCGCCTACCTCCTCGTGCTGATGGGCACCATCTCGGCAGTTGGCCGGCTGGCCGACATGCTCGGACGCAAGCTGCTCTACGTCTACGGCTTCGCGGTATTCACTCTGGCCTCGCTCGGCTGCGGGCTGGCGCCGACGCTCGCCGTACTGGTCGGCCTGCGCGTCGTTCAGGGCGTCGGTGCCGCGATGCTGCAGGCCAACAGCGTGGCCCTGATCCGCACCACCGTTCGGGACGAGCGCCTCCGGCTCGCGATCGGCCTGCAGGGCGCCGCGCAGGCGATCGGACTCGCGCTCGGCCCGGCGGTCGGTGGATTGGTGGTCGGCGCGGGCGGCTGGCGCTGGATCTTCTACGTCAACGTGCCGGTGGGCGTCATCGGCATCGGGTTGGGGTTGCTGCTCCTGCCGCGCACCCGGGCCCGCGCCCCGCTGGCCCGGTTCGACTGGCCCGGGCTGGCAACATTGCTGCCCGCGTCCGGCGCGCTGCTGTTGGCATTGTCGCTGCTCGGCCGGAACGGCCCGTCCGCGATAGCGCTCGGCGCCACGTCGGCACTGTTGTGGACGGCGTTCGTGCTGGTCGAGCGACGCTCAGTCGTCTCGCTCGTCGACCTGCGACTGTTGCGTTCGCGGGTCGTGGCGACCGGGCTGGTCGGTGGGCTGCTCGCCTACCTGGTGCTGTTCGGGGTGCTGTTCGTGACGCCCCTGCACCTGCAGTCGGTGTTCGCCGAGTCGCCCGAGGTGGCTGGCCTCACCCTGGCCGCGCTGCCGGTGGCGCTGGGCGTGGTGGCGCCGCTCGCCGGACGGCTGCGTTGCGCGTGGGCGGGCGTGGGCGGTATCGCGCTCGCCGGGGTCGCCTGCGCGGTCGTCGCGGTGGTGCCGGACAACCGGGCCGTGCTGGTCGGAATGCTGGCCCTGGCCGGCGCCGGCCTCGGACTGTTCACCCCGGCGAACAACGCGGCCGTCGCCGGCGCTGGGGCGGCCGAGAACGCCGGCATGGTCAGCGGCCTGTTGAACATGACGCGCGCGATCGGCACCTCGCTCGGGGTTGCCGTCGCCGGAGCCATCTATCTGCGCGGCGGATTCGCCGTCACGATGGCGGTGCTCGCCGGCCTGGCCGTCGTCGCGGCCGTCGTCTCTACGCTTGATCGATAGTCTCTGGCAAACAGTCAAGCTGATCGATAAGTAACGATCAGAAACGTGTTTTCTTATGTAATAATGGTCAGATGTTGATCCGGACGCCGACTCTTAGCCGCGCAGACGCCACCGCCGTCGCTCGCGTCGAGGAACTTCGTCGCCAGCTGCGGATCTATACGACGCAGCCCAGGCGCTGGGTCGGATCGCTGCGACGGACAGCTCTAGCCCGGGCCATCCAGGGATCGAACAGCATCGAAGGCATCGTCGTGAACCTGGACGATGCGGTTGCCGCGGTCGAGGACGAAGAACCGCTCGATGCGGAAACCGAGACGTGGCGCGCGATCGTCGGTTATCGCAATGCGATGACCTACGTCCTTCAACTGGCGCGTGATCCGCACTTCGCGCTCAATGAAGCACTTATCAAGAGCTTGCACTTCATGATGACCGGCCACGATCTGCGCACCAATCCGGGGACTTGGCGTCCTGGGGTCATATACGTCCGCAACGAATCGACCGGCGAGATCGTCTACGAAGGCCCAGACGCAACCGAAGTGCCCACCCTGATGACCGAACTCGTCGAGGAACTCGCGCGCAACGATCAGGGTGTCCCGCCCCTTGCCCGGGCAGCGATGGCGCACCTGAATCTGGTCATGATCCATCCGTTCAGCGATGGCAACGGACGGATGGCGCGATGCATACAGACGCTCGTGCTAGCTCGGGAGGGCATCCTCGAACCTCAGTTCGCGAGCGTCGAGGAGTACCTAGGCGCGAATACCGAGGCGTATTACCGAGTGCTGGCCGACGTCGGCCAGGGGCGCTGGGAGCCGAAGGCCGATGCGCAGCCGTGGCTTCGCTTCATGCTGACAGCGCACTACCGCCAGGCGATCACTCTCCTGTCACGGGTCAGGCACTCTGAGGCGCTCTGGGTTCTAGTCGAAGAACTTGCGACCGCGAACAAAGTGCCGACCCGGTCGATGCCGGCTCTGTTCGAGGCAGCCTCCGGGCGACGCCTGCGGCGCGGCGCCTACCTCGCCATCGCTGAGGCACCGCTCTCCGAGGCTGCGGCGACCCGCGACCTTCGGCAGCTCGTCGATGCCGGACTACTCGAGGCCCACGGCGAGAAGCGGGGTCGCTACTACCGAGCGGCACCCAAATTGGCCGCGCTCTACCAACGTGCGCCCAGTCCACGGTCGGCCGCTATGGCGGACCCCTACGCAGAGGATCAGCCGAAGCTGAACTGACGACTGGCAGTATTTCGGTTACGCGGCCCGATGGCCTCGCGACCGTCGTTGCGATGTCCGGGTTGCCCGGTCCGATACGGTCGCGGGCGTGACAGGTCGCGGTGTTCGGTTCTACGTCACGACCGGCCTCACTGCCCTCGCGGTGGCGCTCGCCGCGCTGTCGGGGATCTTGGCCGGCACGAGTCACGGCAATCTGCGCGTCGGCTGGATCGTTGTCAACCTGCTCTCGGTGGCCGCGGCGACGGTCGTGCAGGCGATCGAGCAACGGCGCCGCGAGCGGGAACGCCAGGCCGCCGAGATCGTCGCGGTCGACATGCGAGTGGCGATGAACGACGCCCTCGACCCGATCGTGCGCCAGCTCGGCCGGATTGCCGTGGCCGGCGGGCGCCGCGAGCGTGACGAGTTGCGCGAGCAGACCGTCCCGATGGTGCTCTACTCGGCGTCCCTCCTGATCGGGCCGGAACGGGTGCGGGCGTGCTGGTTCCGGCTGCACAACGCTCGTGGGCCGCGCCGGCTGATCCCGGAGCTGTCCGAGGGCCGCGCCGACGCGCTGCGGACGGTGTTCACCGAGGGAACCCCCAGTGGCGACTCGGTGCTGGAACTGCTGACCCACAACTCGCACCGGTTCTGCGAGGACGTCACCGTCTCGCCACCGCCCGGATGGGACCCGGCGCATCCGCACGAGTACCGGACGTTCATGTCCGTCCCGGTCGTCGCGGGGAACACCGCGTTCGGCCTGCTCTCCGTCGACTCGCTGCTGCCCGGCGATCTCACCGAGGGTGACGTACCGTTGCTGCGGCTGTTGGCGGGATTGTTGGCCGATGCGCTGGCCTACGGCTCGTGAGGCAGTATCCTGGGGAAGGCATCAGGGGGTGAGCGACATGACCGACGGCATCGTGGTGAACGACGACGATGACCGGGCGGAGCGCATGCTTGCCGACCCCAAGGGCTACTTCGAGAAGGCCCGCGAGCGGGCGCGCGCGCAGGTCAAGCGTGAGATCGAGGACGGACTGACCCCCAGCCGCCTGCGGCTGCACGCAATCTGAGCGTCAAAGCCGTTCGATCCACGGATGGCCCGGATGCAGCTGGGCTAGCCGGTCGCTCAACCAGGCACGCTGATCAGTCGTCATCAGTGGCAGGACACCGGCGAAATCGGACTCGTCCTTGTCGCGCGTCCACTTCGCCTTGAACAGCAGCACCACCTCAGGCACCAGGTAGGGGATACCGTCCGCGGTTCGACGCACGATCCGCGAGAACGGTTCGCGAATCGCCTCGTCCCGGCGGCAGATCCAGACCTCGCCGTCGTGCGGCTCGCGGAACACGTCCAGGCGGTAGGTGCTCGTAGCCGGGTCGCGGACCCAGGTCTGGTGCATGACGTCGAATGCCGGGCTGTCCAGCGGCCAGATGTGCCCCGACCCCACCACGTCGAATTCGTAGTCGGACAGCGCGGCGCGCAGTTCGGGGAAGCCGGCCTGCGGGACGGCTATCTCGAGGTCCTCGTGCTCGCGCGTCTGCTCGCCGCGGAACAGATCGATTGCCCACCCCGCCGCCACCCACCACGGCGTCGCGACGTCGCGCAGTCGCTCGGCGACCTCGCGCGGATGCCAGGCGTCCCATGGTCGATCGTCGGCTCGGACGCCGCCCGGAGGCAGCTGGTTAGTCACGCCGAGCGGCGCATCGGGACGTGCGGGATGCCGTCCTCGACGAATTCGTCGCCGCTGCGCACGAAGCCGAATCGCTCGTACCACCCCTGCAGGTAGGACTGGGCGTCGAGCACTACGTCGCGATCACCGGCCAGGTCCAGGGCCCGCTCCATCAGCCGCCCGGCGTGGCCGCCCGAGCGCGCACTCGGTGCGGTCGCCACCCGCCCGATCCGCAACGCCCCGCCGTCGTCGAGCACCCGCAGCGTCGCGATCACCTCGCCTCCCGCCTCGACCCAGACCTGCCGAGCGCCGGGCTCGAGGTCGCGGCCGTCCAGCTCGGCGTACGCACACTGCTGTTCGACGACGAATACGTCCACCCGCAGCTCGAGGATCTTGTACAGCGTGACGGCATCCAGCTCGACCGCGGCGCTGTCGCGAATGGTCGGCGTGGCCATGTCGCCCAGCATGCCAGCGGGCCCACCGTGTTGGATGGACGGCATGACCAAACCACAAGTCGAGTTCCCGGGCGGCGAGCCGCCAGCAGATCTGCAGATCAACGACCTCGTCGTGGGCGAGGGCGTGGAGGCCCAGCCCGGCGCCACGGTCGACGTCCACTACGTCGGGGTCGAGTTCGATTCCGGCGAGGAGTTCGACGCCTCCTACAACCGCGGCGCGTCGATCGAGTTCCCGCTGCGCGGCCTCATCCAGGGCTGGCAGGACGGCATCCCCGGCATGCGCGTGGGTGGACGGCGGCAGCTGATCGTCCCGCCGGCGCAGGCGTACGGACCCGCGGGTGGCGGGCATCGCCTGTCCGGCAAGACGCTCGTCTTCGTGATCGATCTGCTCGCCGTGCGCTGACGTTGTCCGCGGTGCTCGAGGCGCGGATGGAGGGCATCCTGCGCGCCACGCCGACGCTGATGCGGGTGTTGACGATCATCAGCGACCTCGAGCTGCCGGACGGCCTGGTGATGTCCGGCGCGGTGTACCAGCCGGTCTGGAACCACGTCACCGGGCGTGATCCCGAGTACGGACTGAACGACTTCGACGTCGGCTACTTCGACCCCGACATCTCCTACGACGCCGAGGATCTGGTCATCCGGCGGGTGGCCGCCGCCTGTCCGGCCGAGCTTCGGGACCTGGTCGAGGTGCGCAACCAGGCCCGCGTCCACGTCTGGTTCGAGGAGCATTTCGGCGAGCCGTACGAGCCGTACACGCCGCTGACGCACAGCGCCGAGGCATTGGAGCGATTCACCGCCACGGCCTTCGCGGTCGGGGTGCGCCTTTCCGGTGACCGGTTGCGGATCGATGCACCGTTCGGCCTCGACGACGTGTTCGCCATGCGGCTGCGTCCCAACCCGATCCGTAAGACGACCGGCTTCGAGGCAACGGCGGCATCGGCGCGACAGCGCTGGCCGGAGGCGACGATCGACCCGCTTCCCCTTTGAGCTGACGACGATCCGGCCGGGTCGTCAACTCAGCGGGGAAGCGGCGGCGAGCAGCGTGTCGGCGTCGGCAGGGGAGGTGATCCGGACGAAGTGCAGGCGCTCGTACGCCGGGTCGGTGGCGGCCGCCGTGTAGCGCTCGCGGTATTTCCGGTGGCTGCGCCAGGCCCAGAGGACGACGTTGACGTCCTCGTCGCGGGAGAGCAGGTTGCGCAGCGACTCACGGTTGCCGTTCCACAGCTCCCGCCGCATGACCCCTCGGCTGACCGTCCGCCACAGGATGCGGCGCATCACCAGGTGCCGGGGCGGGTCCACCCACACCACCGTGTCGGCGCGGGCCCACACCAGGGGCCGCACCGCGCCGTAGTTCCCGTCGATCACCCACCCGTCGCCGGACGCGATCTCCGTGACGCGGGCGACGAACTCCTCAGAAGGCAGCGGTGTCCAGTCGCGCTGGTGGTAGATCGAGTCCAGCTCGACGTACGGCACGCCGAGTCGAGCGGCCAATGCCCGTCCGAGCGTCGACTTGCCGGACCCGGAGTTGCCGACAACCGAGACGCGACGCACGGTTCGAGACTAGGCGGTCACACAACACTAGGCGGTCACACAACGAACAGGCGGAGCTTGACGCCGATGCCCGAGGCCAGTGCCGTCAGGTCGGCCGGGTCGGTAGTGACGACCAGCGCCCCGACGCGCGCGGCGGTGACCACCACGATCGCGTCGACCACGTCCGACGTGCGCGCCGCCGCGCACGCGATTCCGGCCGCCCGCCCGATCCGTTCGTCGTCGGCCAGTACCTGGCAGCCCTTCAGCAGCCTGGACAGATTGGGCTGCGGTCCGCCGCGCCAGGCCTGGGCGAGCACGACTACGGGCACGATCGGTCGAATCAGTTCAGCGGTGAGTCGCTGGTGGAGATAGAGGACGTCGGATTGCCGGCGCTCGGCGGCCAGGAGGGCTCCGGTGTCATAGACGACCGCTGCCACTCGCTAGCCCGCCGACGGCCGGCGGCCCTGCGGCTCGTCGCCGGTCAGGCCCAGCTCGGCGAGCGCGTCGTCCACGCGCTGCTTCACCCGTTCGGGTATCTGCCCGTGCTCGGCCTCGTACTCCACCACGAGTTCGCGGGCCGCTCGCTGTCCCTCTGCTACGACGTCGATCTCGGCGGCCTGGCGCTCGGCGGCGGCCGTGACCCAGGCCGACACGGAAACGCCCTGTCGGGCGGCGGCCGCCTTGATCATCCGCTCGATCTCGGGTGGCACCGAGATCGAGAGTTTCCGCACCGTCATGCCAACACGGTACGCGGCGGTAGGAACGAATTCCTACTGCGCGAATTCCTACTGCGCGAGTGAGAAGTCGGCGAAGTCGAAGCCCGGCGACACGACGCAGGCCACGAGCGTCGCCTCATCGGTCAACGGGGCCGCCGTCTGCCACTCGTCGGCGCGCACCAGGTACTGCCCGCCCGTCCCGAGCTCGCACGAGAAGCCGGCCACCGGCGCCTCGTCCGAACCGCCGACGGTCAGCAGCACGGGGCCACCGCCCTGCCACAGCCACAGCTCGTCGGAGCGAACCCGGTGCCACGCCGAGCGTTCGCCCGGCAGCAGCAGGAACGACACGCACGTGACGAGCGATCGGACGCCACGGGGAGTGTCCACAGTGGACGGATGTCGCCACGTCTCGCGGAACCAGCCACCCTCGGGGTGGCGCTCGAGGCCGAGAGCGACGGGGTCGAAGGTCATGACCGAAACGGTAGCGGCGTCGGATCGGCCAGCCGCGCCCCGTCCAGGATCGACCCGGCGTACTTGACCTGGCGCAGGGTGGGCGAGATCTCGAGTTCGCGCACCCCTTCGATGGCGCCGATGCGCGTCGTCACGTAGCGGTAGAGGTCGTCGGTGTCACGGCAGACGACCGTCGCCCACAGGTTGGCCGTGCCGGTTACCGCGGACACGGCGGCGACCTCGGGGTGCGTCGCGATCGTCTCCCCGACCCGAGCCAGATCGGCCGGGGCGACCGTCAGCCAGAGGTGGGCCATCGCGCTGAACCCCAGCAGTTGGGCGGCCAGATCGACGTCGAAGTACACGGCGCCCGCCGTCCGCAGGGCTGATAGCCGACGAGCAACCCGGCCTTCGCTCCACCCGGTGGCCTTGGCCAGGGTCGCGTAGCTGGCCCGACCGTCCCGGACCAACGTGTCGAGCAATGGCCGGTCGGTCGCCTCGATCTGGACGTCGGATCGCTGCGCCGTCGGCGGGGCCACCATCAGCTGGCGGGCCTGCGCCCGGGTCAGCAACGGGCCGTGGCCCACCCAGTCGTCGGCGCGCATGCCGAGGAACTGGTGCAGCGTTGCGTGGGCGCTGATCGCCAGCACCGCGCTTGTGCTCGGCACGCGCTGCAGCAGCAACTCGTCGCGCTGCTCCTGGGTGGGGGAGCGCACCGAACAGATGATCTCGGCCCCGCCCGCGGTGAGGGACACCCAGGCGACGTCGCCGCGCCGGGCGAGGGCATCGGCCAGCTTCGTTGCCGTACCGGGGCGGCACTGGATCCGCACCGTCCACGCCGTCTGCCCGACCCGGCGCGGGTCGACCATCCCGACGACCCGGACGATGCCGTCGGCGCGCATCCGCCGGTAGCGGCGGGCGACCGTCTGCTCCGAGACGCCGAGCACCGTGGCGATGCGATTGAACGAGGCGCGTCCGTCGAGCTGCAGGGCATGGATGATCCGGTGATCGATCGGCTCGAGTGCGGTGGATTCCAGCACGCCGTGCGCATTCATAGGGGGAAATCTACGTCACCGGCGGCACGGCTCGCCAGATTAGGCATGCCTTAATCATTGTGGGTGCCATGCGTAAGTGGTTGCCGCTGATCGCGGTCTGTCTCGGTTCGTTCATGCTGCTCGTCGACGTCACGATCGTGAACGTCGCCTTGCCCGACATGGCCGCCGACCTGTCGACGTCGTTCACGTCCCTGCAATGGGTGATCGACATCTATGCCCTGGCGCTCGCCGCGTTGCTGCTCGGGTTCGGGTCGTTCGCGGACATCGTGGGACGCCGCCGTGTGTACCTCGGCGGCCTGGTCGTCTTCGCGGCCGCCAGCCTCGTCGCCGGGATCGCCCCGAATACAGCCGTGCTGATCACCGCCCGAGCCGTGCAGGGGATCGGCGGCGCGGCGATGTTCGCCACCACCCTCGCCCTGCTCAACAGTGCCTACCAGGGCCGCGATCGCGGTACCGCCTTCGGCATCTGGGGCGCGGTGAGCGCCATCGCCGCCGCGGTCGGGCCCATCGCCGGTGGGCTGCTCACCCAGCACGGCTCGTGGCGGTGGATCTTCTTCGTCAACCTGCCGATCAGCGTCATCGCGGTCGTGATGACCCTGCGCGTGATCGCCGCCGATCAGCCCGGGCGCCGGCACCGCATCGATATCGCCGGAATCGCCTCGTTCACCCTGTCGGCCGGCGCGATCACGTTCGCGCTGATCCGGGCGAGCGATGACGGCTGGCTGTCGGCCCGGACGCTCGGCCTGCTCGCGCTGGGCGTCGTCGCGCTCGTCGCGTTCGTGATGGTCGAGCGCCGGACGGCGACGCCGGTGCTCGATCTGGCGCTGTTCCGCAGTCCGCGGTTCGTCGGTGTGCTGATCGGCGGGGCGGTCATGAACTTCTCGGCGTTCGCCTACCTGGCGTACACGTCACTGTGGCTGCAGTCCGTGCGGGGGCTCAGCCCGGTCGCGGCCGGCCTGGCCGGCTCGCTGCCGATCAGCGCCGCGGCGTTCCTGGTCAGCGCCGGAGTGGGACGCTTCCTGCACCACGCCAAGCCGCAGTGGGTCGTCGGCGGCGGCCTGATCCTGGTGGGCGCCGGTGCGCTGATGCAGGCGCGCCTCTCGGCCGACTCGAGCTGGACGCCGCTGCTCGCCGGGCTGATCGTCTCCGGGATCGGCGTGGGCCTGGCCATCCCCACGCTCGTCGCGACCGCGATGGGCGCGGTGCCCGAACAGCGCGGCGGCATGGCGGCCGGCGCGGTCAACACCGCCCGCCAGCTGGGCTACGCCTTCGGTGTCGCCGTGCTGGGCAGCGTCGTGCAGGCGCGGGCCGAGCACGTGCTGCACGGCAAGACGCCGGACCCGTCGGGCTTCGCGAGCGCGCTGTCGAGCGGGCAGGCCGGCGAGCTCGTCGGGCGCGCGCCGGCGGCCCAGCGCGGGCACGTCGACGGGCTGGTGCACGCGGCCTTCGCGTCGGGGCTCAACGCGACGTTCGTCGTGGCCGGCGGGCTCGGCATAGCCGCGGGCCTCTTCGCGATGGTCACGCTCGGCCGCCCCGTCGCCGCCCCGCCGCCTCGTGATCAAGAGGGAGAAGTGGTCGCCAGGGCAGCCACTTCTCCCTCTTGATCACCGCGATATGGCCCCCTCGTCGAGGGGCGGCGCCCCCGCGTAGACCGCTCTCAACGGCCACCTACACTCGAACGGAACAGCTCGTGAAGCCGTTCACAAGGTGGCTGTAGGCGAGACGGGAGAGCGCACATGCCCGCTGCTGCGCGCTATGACGCCGACGTGATCGTGGTCGGTGCCGGGCCGTCGGGCAGTAGCGCCGCCTACTGGCTGGCCGGGTCCGGGCTCGACGTCCTCGTGCTGGAGAAGGCGCAGTTCCCGCGCGAGAAGGTCTGCGGCGACGGCCTCACCCCGCGGGGTACCCGGGCTCTGGTCGACATGGGCATCGACGTCAGCCAGGACGCCGGCTGGCTGCACAACAAGGGCCTGCGTGTCATCGGCGGCGGCATGCGACTGCACCTCGACTGGCCCGAGCTCACCACCTTCCCGTCCTACGGGCTGGTCCGCCCGCGCGCCGACCTCGATCAGCTGCTCGCCACCCAGGCCGTCAAGGCCGGCGCCGTCCTGCACGAGCAGACCACCGTCACCGAACCGGTCTTCGACAAGGCGGGGCGGGTCACCGGCGTCGCCGCCAAGGCCGGGCCGGACAAGCGCGAGGCGCTCTACCGGGCGCCGGTCGTCATATCGTGCGAGGGCGTCTCGGGCCGCATCGCCCAGCAGCTCGGCCTGCACCGCAACGACAAGCGCCCGATGGGCGTCGCCGTCCGGCGCTACTACACCAGCCCGCGCACCCACGACGACTACCTCGAATCGTGGCTCGAACTCCATGACGGCCCGATCAACGCCATGGACGGCGGCGAGAAGCTGCTGCCCGGCTACGGCTGGATCTTCGGCATGGGCGACGGCACCGTGAACGTCGGCCTCGGCGTCCTCAACTCGAGCGCCGGGTTCCAGAAGACCGACTACCGCGGCATGCTGACCCGCTGGCTTGACGGCACGCCCGAGGAGTGGGGCCTGCGCGAGGCGAACGCCACCGGCCCCACCCGCGGCGCCGGGTTGCCGATGGGCTTCAACCGCACCCCGCACTACACCCGCGGGATGCTGCTGGTCGGCGACTCCGGCGGCGCAGTCAATCCGTTCAACGGCGAGGGCATCCCGTACGCGATGGAGTCGGGCAAGTTCGCGGCCGAGGCCGTCGTGCAGGCGCTGGCCCGGCCCGAAGGCCCCGAACGGGAGCGGGCGCTGCGGTCCTATCCGTCCCGGATGGCCGACGAGTGGGGCGCGTACTACCGCCTCGGGTCGGTGTTCGTGAAGCTCATCGGCCAGCCGGCCGTGATGCGGGCGTGCACTCGACACGGGCTGCCGCATCCGGCGCTGATGCGCTTCGTGCTCAAGCTGCTGGCCAACCTGCACGACCCTCGCGACGGCGATGCATCCGACCGGATCATCAACGTCCTGCGAAGGATCACCCCCGCCGTTCGCTAGACGTGCTGGGCGTCTAGCCTGACGATCGCCCGAAAGGAGAGAGAAGCTTGCTCGCGCCGTACCTGCCGATCGTGCTGTTGTTCGTACTCGCGACGGCCTTCGCGCTCTTCTCCGTGACCATCGCGCCGTTCGTCGGTCCCAAGCGGTTCAACCGCGCGAAGCTGGACTTCTACGAGTGCGGCATCGAGCCGACTCCACAGCCGATCGGTCCGCACCGCTTCCCGATCAAGTACTTCCTGACCGCGATGATCTTCATCGTCTTCGACATCGAGATCATCTTCTTGTACCCGTGGGCGATCGAGACGCACGCGCTTGGTGGCCAGGGATTCGGGCTGTTCCTTCTCGTCGAGATGATCATCTTCATTCTCACGGTGTTCGTCGCATACGCCTACGTATGGCGGCGCGGCGGATTGGATTGGGACTGATCGCTCATGGGACTCGAGGAGAAGCTTCCGGACGGCGTGTTGCTGGCCAGTGTCGAGAAACTCGTCAACTGGACCCGCAAGTCGTCATTGTGGCCGGCAACCTTCGGCCTCGCCTGTTGTGCCATCGAGATGATGACCTTCGGCGCGCCGCGGTTCGACTCGGGGCGCTTCGGCATGGAGGTGTTCCGTCCGTCGCCGCGGCAGGCCGACCTGATGATCGTCGCCGGACGGGTCAGCCAGAAGATGGCGCCCGTGCTGCGCCAGATCTATGACCAGATGCCCGACCCGAAGTGGGTGCTGGCCATGGGCGTCTGCGCGTCCAGCGGCGGCATGTTCAACAACTACGCGATCGTGCAGGGCGTCGACCATGTGGTGCCCGTCGACATGTACCTGCCCGGCTGCCCGCCCCGTCCGGAGATGCTCATCGACGCGGTGCTCAAGTTGCACCACAAGATCATGAACGAGCCGCTCGGGCCCAAGCGGGCCAAGCGGCTGGAAGGTCAAGACGTCGAGCTCGTCCCGTCCAGCCAGAAGTTCGCCCGATGAGCACCGACGAGCCGGCGGGCGAGGTCGAGAAGGCGACGGTCTTCAAGGACGCACCGGCCGATCTGCCTCCCCCGACGCACGGGATGTTCGGCGTCGAGGGCAGCGGCGACACCACCGGATTCGGCGGCCTGGTCCGTGAGCCGTGGGACCCGCCGCCGGCGCAGCGCCCCTACGGCGGCTACTTCGACGACATCGTCGACGCCCTGGCGGCTGCCTACCCGCGGTTCGACGAGGCCGTGCGCAAGATCGTCGTCGACCGCGGCGAGCTGACGCTGCACGTCGCGCGAGAGCACGTCCGGGATCTGGCGCAGGTGCTGCGCGACGACCCGGCGCTGCGCTTCGAGCTGCTGTCGAGCGTGTCCGGCGTCGACTATCTCGGTGAGGTGCACCGGCTGCACGCCGTCTACCACCTGACCTCGATGACGTATCGCCGCCGCTTCCGCATGGAGACCGCGGTCAGCGTCGAGGATCCGCACGTCCCGTCCGTCACGCCGGTGTACCCCACCGCCGACTGGCAGGAGCGCGAGGCCTACGACATGTACGGCATCGTGTTCGACGGCCACCCCGCGCTCACCCGGATCCTGATGCCCGACGACTGGGACGGCCACCCGCAGCGCAAGGACTACCCGCTCGGCGGGATCCCGGTGCAGTACAAGGGCGCGACGATCCCGCCGGCGGACGAGAGGCGCGCCTACCGATGAGCGACATGTACAGCCCGTCGCGGGAGACGACCGAGGGGCGCGTCTACAACCTGACCGGTGGCGATTGGGACGCCGCGTTCGGCGGCGGCGACCCGATCAAGGAAGAACGCATCGTCCTCAACATGGGGCCGCAGCACCCGTCCACGCACGGCGTGCTGCGGCTGGTGGTCGAGCTCGAGGGCGAGACGGTCACCGACTGCCGCGTGGTCATCGGTTACCTGCACACCGGCATCGAGAAGAACACCGAGTACCGCACCTGGACGCAGGGCGTCACGTTCCTGACCCGCGCCGACTACCTGTCGCCGATCTTCAACGAGACGGTGTACTGCCTGGGCGTCGAGCAGCTGCTGGGCGTCGAGGCGCCGCCGCGGGCGCAGATGCTTCGGGTGCTGTTGATGGAGATCAACCGGATCTCGTCGCACTGGGTGTGGCTGGCCACCGGCGGCCTGGAGCTGGGTGCGCTCACCGCGATGACCAACGGGTTCCGGGCCCGCGAGCGATCCCTGGACGTGCTGGAGCTGATCACCGGGCTGCGCATGAACCACGCGTACGTCCGTCCGGGCGGGGTGTCGCAGGACCTGCCCGACGGCGCGGTCGAGGCGATCCGCGACTGGATCAAGGAGACGCGCAAGGAACTCCACGGGGTGGAGATGTTGCTGCGCGGGCAGCCGATCTGGGTGAACCGGCTCAAGGACGTCGGCTGGATCGGCGTCGAGGGCTGCCTGTCGCTCGGCATCACCGGCCCGATGCTCCGCGCCGCGGGGCTGCCGTGGGATCTGCGCAAGACCGAGCCGTACCTGGACTACGAGACCTACGACTTCGAGGTGCCCACCGACGATCGGGGCGACTGCTGGTCGCGGTTCGTGGTGCGGGTGGCCGAGATGCACGAGTCGCTGAAGATCATCGAGCAGGTGCTGGATCGGCTCGAGCCGGGGCCGACGATGATCGACGACCCGAAGATCGCCTGGCCGGCCAAGCTCAGCCTGGGCCCCGACGGTCTGGGCAACTCGCTCGAGCACGTCCAGAAGATCATGGCGTCCTCGATGGAGTCCCTGATCCACCACTTCAAGCTGGTGACCGAGGGCTTCCGGGTGCCGCCCGGGCAGGTGTACTCGAAGATCGAGTCGCCGCGCGGCGAGCTCGGCGCGCACGTCGTCAGCGACGGCGGCACGCGTCCGTACCGGGTGCACCTGCGCGAACCCTCGTTCATCAACCTGCAGTCGACGGCCGCGCTGACGGTGGGCGGCCTGATCGCCGACGTCATCGCGTCCGTGGCGTCGATCGACCCGATCATGGGCGGGGTAGACCGGTGACCAACTTCAGAACCGCTGTGCTTCAGTTGGACCGGGCTGGGGATCCGTCGGTTTTCGGTGAGGACGTGCGGGCGGCGGCGGCCGAGATCGTGGCTCGCTACCCCGAGGGGCAGAGCCGCTCGGCGCTGCTGCCGATGCTGCACCTCGTGCAGTCCGAGCAGGGATACGTCAGCGCCGACGGCATCGCGTTCTGCTCCGAGCTCCTCGGTCTGGCCAAGGCCCAGGTGGCCGCAGTCGTCACCTTCTACACGATGTACAAGCGCACGCCCACCGGCGAGTACCTGGTCAGCGTCTGCACCAACACGCTGTGCGGGCTGATGGGCGGCGACGAGATCTACGCGTCGTTGTCGAAGACGCTCGGCGTCGGCATGAACGAGACCACGTCGGACGGCAAGGTCACGCTGGAGCACGCGGAGTGCCTGGCCGCCTGCGATTACGCCCCGGTCGTCACCGTCAACTACGAGTTCTTCGACAACCAGAGCGTCGAGTCGGCGGGCGAGCTCGTCGCGCAGCTGCGGGCCGGCGAGCGGCCGCACCCGACGCGCGGCGCGGCGCTGTGCTCGTTCAAGGAGATGTCGCGCCAGATCGCGGGATTCATCGACGACCGCCCGGAATCTCTCGACGCCGAGGGAACCGGCATCCCCACCGAGATCGGCGTGAAGCTGGCGATCGAGCGCGGCGACACCGCGCCGTCCTACGCGGTGCAGCGCCAGGCGACCCAGCCGACGCTAGACGGGACGAACGACTGATGCCGCTGACTCCGGTCCTCACCAAGCGGTTCGGCACGAACCAGCCGTGGAAGATCGACAACTACGAGGCGCTCGACGGCTACACCGGTCTGCGCAAGGCGCTGGCCATGACGCCCGACGAGCTGATCTCACTGGTCAAGGACGCCACCCTGCGCGGCCGCGGCGGCGCCGGCTTCCCGGCCGGCATGAAGTGGCAGTTCATCCCGCAAGACGACGGTAAGCCGCACTACGTCGTGGTGAACGCCGACGAGGGCGAGCCCGGCACCTGCCGTGACCTGCCGCTGATGATGAACGATCCGCACTCGTTGATCGAAGGCATCATCATCGCCTGCTACGCGGTGCGTTCGCAGCACGCGTTCATCTACATCCGCGGCGAGGCGGTGCACGCGATCCGCCGGGTGACGCGCGCGGTGCGCGAGGCGTATGACAAGGGCTACCTCGGCCCGGACGCGCTGGGCGCGGGCCTGGCCTGCGACATCACCGTGCACAACGGCGCCGGCGCCTACATCTGCGGCGAGGAGACGGCGCTGCTCGACTCGCTCGAGGGCAAGCGCGGCCAGCCCCGGCTCAAGCCGCCGTTCCCGGCGACGAACGGCCTCTACGACGCGCCCACCGTGGTGAACAACGTCGGCTCGCTGGCGAGCGTCCCCTACATCGTGCTGGGCGGCGCCGACTGGTTCCGCGACATGGGCCCCGAGGGTTCGCCGGGCACGAGCATCTACTCGCTGTCCGGGCGGGTGGTGCAGCCCGGGCAGTACGAGGCGCCGATGGGCACCACGCTGCGCGAGCTGCTTTCGCTCGCGGGGGGCATGAGCCGCGGCAAGGAGCTGAAGTTCTGGACCCCGGGTGGCTCGTCCACGCCGATGTTCACGCGCGAGCACCTCGACATCCCGCTCGACTTCGACTCGGTGGCCAAGGCCGGTTCGATGAACGGCACGTCGGCGATCATGATCTTCGACGAGGACGACAGCGTGGTGCGCGCCGTCTGGAAGTGGACGAAGTTCTACGAGCACGAGTCGTGCGGCAAGTGCACGCCGTGCCGCGAGGGTTGCTACTGGGCGGCGCAGATCCTCGGCCGGATCGTGCACGGGCAGGGCACCGCCGAGGACATCGACACGCTGCTCGACCTCGGCGACAACATCCTGGGCCGGTCGTTCTGCGCGCTGGGCGACGGCGCGGTCAGCCCGATCGCCTCGTCGATCCAGCACTTCCGGGCCGACTACGAAGCGCTGATCCGCCAACCGGTAGGAGCAACGGCATGAGCGCGCCGCCCAAGGAAGATCTGGTCACCGTCACCATCGACGGGTTCGAGATCTCCGTCCCGAAGGGCACCCTGCTGATCCGGGCCGCCGAACAGGTGGGCGTGCAGATCCCCCGGTTCTGCGATCACCCGCTGCTCGAACCGGCCGGCGCCTGCCGGCAGTGCCTGGTCGAGGTCACCGACATGGGCAACGGTCGCGGCATGCCCAAGCCGGCCGCCTCGTGCACCACCACGGTGATGCCGGGCATGGTGATCAAGACGCAGCTGACGAGCCCGGTGGCCGACAAGGCGCAGCAGGGCGTCATGGAGATGCTGCTCATCAACCACCCGCTCGACTGCCCCATCTGCGACAAGGGCGGCGAGTGCCCGCTGCAGAACCAGGCGATGAGCAACGGACGCGCCGACTCGCGATTCCACGACACCAAGCGCACGTTCGAGAAGCCCATCGGCATCAGCACGAACGTGCTGCTCGACCGCGAACGCTGCGTGCTGTGCCAGCGCTGCACCCGCTTCTCCGAGCAGATCGCCGGTGACCCGTTCATCGACCTGCTCGAGCGCGGCGCCGATCAGCAGATCGGCACGTCGACCGAGGAGCCGTTCCACTCCTACTTCTCCGGCAACACCGTGCAGATCTGCCCGGTGGGCGCGCTGACCAGTGCGTCGTACCGGTTCCGGTCTCGCCCCTTCGACCTGCAGTCCACCGACTCGGTCTGCGAGCACTGCTCGTCCGGATGTGCCCAGCGCAGCGACTGGCGCCGCGGCAAGATCACCCGCCGGCTGGCCGGCCAGGATCCCGACGTCAACGAGGAGTGGAACTGCGACAAGGGTCGCTGGGCGTTCCACTACGCGACGCAGGCCGACCGGCTGACCACGCCGCTGGTGCGTAACGAGCAGGGTGACCTGGTCGAGACGAGCTGGCCCGAGGCGCTCGAGCGGGCCGCGACCGGACTACGCGAGGCGGTCGACCGGGGCGGCGTCGGAGTGCTGCCCGGCGGGCGGCTCACCGAAGAGGACGCCTACGCCTACGCGAAGTTCGCCCGGGTGGCTCTCGCGACGAACGACATCGACTACCGGTCCCGTCCGGGCAGCGACGAGGAGCTGGCATTCGTCGGCTCGCACGTTGCCGGCGTGACCCCCGATCACGTGTCCTTCGCCTCGCTGGAGAAGGCGCCGGCGGTGCTGCTCGCCGGCTTCGAGCCCGAGGAAGAATCCCCGATCGTCTTCCTGCGCCTGAACAAGTCCACCCGACTGGGCCAGACGAAGGTCTGGTCGATCGCCGCCCTGGCGTCGGACGGGGTGCGCAAGCTCGGCGGGACGCTCATCGCGACCGTGCCGGGTGCCGAGGCGCGGACGCTGTCCGGGCTGGCGTCAGACGTCATCGAGGCGTTGCGCGCCGACGGTGCGCTGATCCTGGTCGGTGAGCGGCTGGCGTCCTCGCCCGGCGCGCTCTCCGCGGCCGCCGCTCTGGCGACCGAGACCGGCGCCCGACTCGCGTGGGTGCCGCGGCGGGCCGGTGAGCGAGGCGCGATCGACGCCGGCGCGCTGCCGACATTGCTGCCCGGCGGGCGTGCCGTCAGCGATGCCGCCGCCCGCAGCGAGATCGAGCAGGCCTGGGACACGCAGCTGCCGACCGGTCCCGGGCGCGACGCGCTCGGCATCCTGCACGGCGCCCACGACGGAGGCCTCGCCGCGCTGGTCGTCGGCGGCGTCGACCCCGACGACTTCGCCGACCCGGCCCTGGCCAAGGCGGCGCTCGACCGGGCCGGGTTCATCGTCAGCCTCGAGGTACGCCGTAGTGCGGTGACCGACCACGCCGACGTGGTGTTGCCGGTGGCCCCCGCCGCCGAGAAGGCCGGCCGCTACGTCACCTGGGAAGGCCGGCGTCGCCCGTTCGACCTGACCCTGCACGGCACCGGCGCGATGTCTGACGGCCGGGTGCTGCACGCGCTGGCCGAGGAGCTCGACGTCGATCTCGGGCTGCCCAGCGTCGAGGCGGCGCGGGCCGAGCTGCTGCGTCTTGGCACCACGACCACGCGCGCAGCGGCGCCGGTGACCGCGCCCGGAACGCCGGCCACGCCCAGCAACGGTGAGGCGGTGCTCGCCACGTGGCCGGAGCTGCTCGACGCCGGGCTGATGTCTGACGGCGACGAGCACCTCGCCGGTACCGCCAAGCCGGCCCGGGCCCTGCTGTCGAGCGCCACCGCCGACGCGGTCGGGGTGGCCGACGGCGATCCGATCAGCGTGTCGACCGCGCACGGCACGATCACCGTCCCGGCGGTGCTCGCCGAGCTGCCCGACCGCGTCGTCTGGCTACCGACCAACGCGCGAGGATGCGCCGTGCGGGCGACGCTCGGCGCCGTCGCGGGCGATGTCGTGTCACTTACGGCCGGAGGTGAGCAGTGAGCGCCCTGGCCGCCGCGCCGGACGTGCCGGGATTCGGCGGCGAACCGATCTGGATCATCCTGATCAAGGTCGTCGGCGTGTTCGCGTTCCTCGTCGTCATGACGCTGTTCTCGATCGTCTTCGAGCGCAAGGTCGTCGGACGGATGCAGAACCGCATCGGCCCCAACCGCACCGGCCCCTGGGGCACCCTGCAGTCGCTCGCGGACGGTGTGAAGCTGGCCTTCAAGGAAGAGATCATCCCGCTGCTGGCCGACAAGCCGGTGTACTTCCTGGCGCCGATCCTCTCGGCGGTGCCGGCGTTTCTCGCGTTCTCGGTGATCCCGTTCGGCCCGCAGGTGTCGATGTTCGGCCACCACACCGCGCTGCAGCTGACCGACCTGCCGGTGGGCGTGCTCGTCGTGTTCGCCTGCTCGTCCCTCGGCGTGTACGGCGTGGTGCTGGCCGGATGGGCATCGGGCAGCACCTATCCGCTGCTCGGCGGCCTGCGCTCGGCGGCGCAAATGATCTCCTACGAGGTCGCGATGGGTCTCTCGTTCGTCGCGGTGTTCCTGTTCTCCGGGACTATGTCGACCTCGGGCATCGTGGCCTCGCAGTACCACACCTGGAACGTGTTCCCCCTGATCGTCTCGTTCGTGATCTACGCGGTGGCGGTGGTCGGCGAGACGAACCGGGCGCCGTTCGACCTGGCCGAGGCGGAATCAGAGCTCGTCGGCGGCTTCCACACCGAGTACTCGTCGTTCAAGTTCGCGATGTTCTTCCTGGCCGAGTACATCAACATGGTCACCGTCTCCGCGCTGGCCACGACGATGTTCCTCGGCGGCTGGCACGCGCCGTGGCTGCTGGTCAACGTCTGGGGCGGGGCCAACTCCGGCTGGTGGCCGATGCTCTGGTTCGTCATCAAGATCGTCATCTGCATCTTCGTGTTCGTCTGGCTCCGGGGCACGCTGCCCCGGATGCGTTACGACCAGTTCATGCACCTCGGCTGGAAGATCCTCATCCCGGTCAACCTGGTCTGGATCATGGCCGTGTCGACGATGCACGTGCTGCGCGACCGCGGCTGGCCGAGCTGGAAGGCCGGCGCGCTGGTGCTCGTGCCGGTGCTGCTGCTCATCCTGATTCTCCTCACCGCGTGGGAGAGCGCCTCCGCGAAACGCCGGGCCGTCCGGGCGGCCGAGGAGGAAGCCGAGTACCGGCTCGGGCCCACGTTCCCGATCCCGCCGATGGACCTGCGGGTCCCGCGGGCTCCGAAGCTGGCGCGGGCCTCGGCTCCGGCCGCCGTCCTCGATCAGAAGGAGAGTGACGACGATGGCTGACCGGCCGAACCCGCGTCCCACTGCGCGTCCGGGGGCCCGCCCGGCGACGCGTCCGGCCCGCCCGCCCGCTCGGAAGACGCCGGCCAAGCCGCCGGAGCCGGAGCCGACCGGCAGCCTCCTCGGCTTCGCCAAGGGCTTCGGGCTGACCTTCGCGACCATGTTCAAGAAGGTCTACACGCAGCAGTACCCGTTCGACGTCTACCCGACCGCCCCGCGCTACCACGGCCGGCACGTGCTCAACCGGCACCCGGACGGCCTGGAGAAGTGCGTCGGCTGCGAGCTGTGCGCCTGGGCCTGCCCGGCCGACGCGATCTACGTCGAGGGCGCCGACAACACCGAGGCCGAGCGGTACTCGCCCGGTGAGCGCTACGGCAAGGTCTATCAGATCAACTACCTGCGCTGTATCTTCTGCGGGCTGTGCGTCGAGGCGTGCCCGACCCGTTCGCTCACGATGAGCAACGAGTACGAGCTGGCACTCGACGATCGCCAGCAACTGATCTACACCAAGGAGCAGCTGATGGCCCCGCTGCTGCCCGGCATGGAGGCGCCGCCGCACCCGATGCGACTCGGCGACGACGAGAAGGACTACTACATCGCCAAGACGCAGGAGCCGCAGACGTTGGGCGCGCCGCAGAGCGCGGCCAACGCCGCCGGCAAGCCCATCACCGGCCACGCCATAGAGGTAGGCCGCCACCATGGCTAATCCCGCCTTTCGCGAATCTGCTTGTGGACCCACTCGCAAGCTCGGGGCCCAACGCAGATCCGCACCGCTCCTTCGTCGCGGGCCGCGTCGCGGCGGCGGGGCACTTGCACCCCACGAAATCGCTCCGCAAAGAACGCTCCACGATTTCGCAGGGACCCCGCATCGCGCGAGCGCTCATCGCGTGGGGGTTGCGTCATGAGCGGGTCACTCGCCGCCGTCGCGTCGGGCCCGTTGATGAACGGGCAGGTGCCGCTCGGCGAAGCGGTCGCGTTCTGGATCCTCGGGCCCATCGCCCTGGCCGGCGGCATCGGCATGGTCGCGCTGCGCAACGCCGTGCACTCGGCCCTGTCGCTCGCGGCCACGATGATGTGTCTGGGCGCGATGTACATCGTCGAGCAGGGGCCGTTCATCGGACTGGTCCAGGTTATCGTCTACACCGGCGCGATCATGATCTTGTTCCTGTTCGTGCTGATGCTGGTCGGGCGCGACTCGTCCGACTCGCTCGTCGAGACCCTGCGCGGGCAGCGCTGGGCCGCCGCGATCGCCGGCCTCGGCTTCGCCCTGATCGTCGCCGTCACCATCGGACGCGCGTTCAAGGGCATCAAGCCCACGAACCTCAACGCGGCCAACGACGGCGGCCGCAACGTCAACTCGATCGCCGAGCTGCTCTTCACCAAGTACCTGTTCGCCTTCGAGCTCACGTCGGCGCTGCTCATCGTGGCGGCCGTGGGGGCGATGGTGCTGGCGCACATCGAACGCGACGGCCCGAAGCCCACGCAGAAGTCGCTCGCGCAGGCCCGAATTCGATCCGGACGGCCGCAACCCCTGGCCGGGCCGGGTGTGCTCGCGTCCGGGAACTCGATCGGCACGCCGGCGCTGCTGCCCGACGGGTCGATCTCGCGCGAGTCGGTGCTCGCCTCGACGCCGGGTTTTCGCGAGACGTTCGGTGTCCGCGAGGAGCCCGCTGATCGGCCGGCGCTGCCCGGATCGGAGGACGTCGAATGACCCCGACGTACTACCTCGTGCTCAGCGCCGCGCTGTTCACGATCGGCGCGGTCGGCGTGCTCGTGCGACGCAACGCGATCGTGGTGTTCATGTGCATCGAGCTGATGCTCAACGCGGTGAACCTCACCCTGGTCACGTTCTCGCGCATCAACGGCACGCTGGACGGCCAGGTCATCGCCTTCTTCGTGATGGTCGTCGCGGCAGCGGAGGTCGTGATCGGCCTCGCGATCATCATGTCCATCTTCCGAACCCGGCGGTCGGCGTCCGTGGACGACGCCAACCTGCTCAAGTACTGAGGAGCACGCAGTGATCGTGCCTGACGGCACCTTCTCGCGAGTTGTCCGCGCTTCGCGACGCCCTGACATCGCGAAGCGCGGACAACTCGACGGGAGTGCGCTGTGACTACTGCTCACGGGATCCAGTCCGCAGCTTGGCTGCTGGTCGCGCTGCCGGCGCTGTCCGCCGCCGTGCTGCTGCTCGTCGGCAAGCGGGCCGACAAGTGGGCCCCCTGGCTCGGCGCGCTCGTTCCGGTCGTGCTGTTCGTTTACGCAGCCATACTGTTCTTCTCGGTCAAGGGCGAGTCGAACCGCGAGATCAGCCTGCACCTGTACAGCTGGATCCCGGTGGCCGGATTCCAGGTGGACGCCGGGATGTTGCTCGATCCACTGTCGATGGTGTTCGTCCTGCTCATCACCGGCGTCGGCTCGCTGATCCACATCTATGCCGTCGGATACATGGCCGGCGACGAGGGTCGGCGACGTTTCTTCGGCTACTTCAACCTGTTCATCGCCGCGATGTTGCTGCTCGTCCTGGGCAACAGCTTCCTGTCGCTCTACGTCGGCTGGGAAGGCGTGGGCCTGGCCTCGTACCTGCTCATCGGCTTCTACCAGAACCGCAACTCCGCGGCGACGGCGGCGAAGAAGGCGTTCATCGCCAACCGGGTCGGCGACGTCGGCCTGTCGATCGCGATCATGGTCATGTTCGCCTACTTCGGCACCACGTCGTTCTCCGGAGTCTTTGCCCAGATGGGCGGCGTGAGCAGCGGTGTCGCGGCCGCACTCGGGTTCATGCTGCTGCTCGGCGCGTGCGGCAAGTCCGGCCAGTTCCCGCTGCAGACCTGGTTGCCGGACGCGATGGAGGGCCCGACCCCGGTCTCGGCCCTCATCCACGCGGCAACGATGGTGACCGCGGGCGTGTACCTGATCGCCCGGTCGGCGCCGATCTTCGACCAGTCACAGGCGGCCCGGACGGCGGTGGTCGTCGTCGGGGCGATCACCTTGCTCTACGGGTGCATCTGCGGGTGCGGCCAGGACGACCTCAAGCGCGTCCTCGCGTACTCGACGGTGAGCCAGATCGGGTACATGTTCCTGGCCGTGGGCCTCGGCCCCGGCGTGTACGCGATCGGCATCATGCACCTGCTCGGCCACGGCTTCTTCAAGGCGGCGCTGTTCCTGTCGGCCGGTTCGGTCATGCACGCGATGAACGACCGCATCGACATGCGCCGGTTCGGCGGGCTGGCTCGGGTCATGCCGATCACGTACGGCGTGTTCCTGTGCGGCTTCCTCGCCATCATCGGTTTCCCGCTGGCCACCGGGTTCTGGACCAAGGACAAGATCATCGAGGCGGCGCTCGACAAGGGCGGCACGTCCGGTTGGATCCTCGGCATCGTCGCGCTTCTCGGCGCCGGGCTCACCGCGTTCTACATGACGCGGGCATTGGTCATGACGTTCCACGGCAAGCGCCGCTGGGAGGACGACGTGCACCCGCACGAGGCGCCCCGCGTGATGACGGTCCCGATGATCGTCCTCGGCGTGCTGTCGCTGGTCGGCGGCTACCTGCTGATCTTCGGCGGCGGTCTCCAGCACTGGCTGACCCCGTCGGTCGGGTCGAGCATCGAGGAGGGCGCGCACACGGTGTCGCCGGTGGTGCTCACCATCCTGACCCTGGTGGTCGTAGCGCTGGGTGTGGGCGGGGCGTGGGTCGCGTTCGGAATGCGGCCGGTGCCGGCCATCCAGCCGGTCGGCGTTTCGCCGATCACCACGGCCGCTCGCAAGAACATCTACGCCGACGCCACGAACGAGGCTGTGCTCGAACGTCCCGGCCTGTGGCTCACCCGGGCGCTGGTCTATCTCGACAACAAGGGAGTTGACGGCGTGGTCAACGGACTGGCAGCCGCATTCGGCGGCGGCTCCGGTCGATTGCGCAGGCTGCAGACCGGATTCGTGCGCAGCTACGCGTTGTCGATGATGGCCGGCGCCTTCGCCGTGATCGCCGTGCTGCTCGCGGTGAGGTTCAGCTGATGCACAACGTCGCCCTCGTGGCGCTGGTGCTGCTGCCGCTCATCGGCTCAGTGGTCGTGTTCGCGCTGCCCAAGCAGGACGTCAAGCTGGCCAAGCAGGTCGCACTCGTCTTCTCGCTAGCGGTCGTCGTCTACGCGATCGTCATCGCGGCGAACTTCGACACCAAGGGCGCCCGGTTCCAGTTCGTCGGCAGCTGGACGTGGATCAAGGCGCTCGGTGTCCACCTCTCCTTCGGCGTGGACGGCATCGCACTGGTGCTCGTGCTGATGTCGGTGATCCTGGTGCCGGCGGTGATCCTCGCGTCGTGGAACTCCTTCGACAGCCGCCGCGACGCCGAGGAGACCGGAGCGCCCAAGCGCAGCGTCAAGAACTACTTCGGCCTGTTGCTGCTGCTCGAGTTCTTCATGGTCGGCGTCTTCACGGCCACCGACGTGTTCCTGTTCTACGTGTTCTTCGAGGCGATGCTCGTCCCGATGTACTTCATCATCGGCAGCTTCGGCGGACCGCGCCGCTCCTACGCCGCGATGAAGTTCTTCCTGTACTCGCTCGTCGGCGGACTGCTCATGCTCGCCGCCGTCATCGGCCTGTACATCACGGCCGGCAAGAGCACGTTCTCGTTCACCGAACTGATCGGCGCCGTCCCCGACAACGCCACGCAGAAGTGGCTGTTCCTCGGCTTCTTCATCGCGTTCGCGATCAAGGCGCCACTCGTGCCGTTCCACACCTGGTTGCCGGACGCCGGCGCCGAGGCCCCGGCCGGCGGCGCGGCGTTGCTCGTCGGCGTGCTCGACAAGGTCGGCACGTTCGGTTTCCTGCGGTACTGCTTGCCGCTCTTCCCCGACGCGTCGCGCTACTTCGCGCCGACGATCCTGATCCTGTCGGTGATCGGCATCCTGTATGCAGCCTTCCTGGCTATCGGCCAGCGGGACATGAAACGCCTCGTGGCGTACACGTCCGTGGCGCACTTCGGCTTCATCGGTCTGGGCATCTTCGCGTTCACGTCGCAGGGCGGAACTGGAGCCGTCCTGTACATGGTGAACCACGGTTTCTCGACCGGTGTGCTGTTCCTGGTCGTCGGCCTGCTGATCGCCCGGGGCAAGAGCCGCAACGTCGCCGACTACGGCGGCGCGGCGAAGGTGGCGCCGAAGCTGGCCGGCGTTTTCCTGCTGGCCGGCCTGTCGGCGCTCGCCCTACCCGGCATGAGCACGTTCGTGAGCGAGTTCCTCGTGCTGGTCGGCACGTTCACCCGGCACAAGGGCCTGGCCGTGCTCGCCACGACCGGCATCATCCTGGCCGCGATCTACGTGCTGTGGCTCTACCAGCGCACCATGCAGGGCGCAGTGAACGAGAAGGTCCGCAAGTTCAAAGACCTCAATGCCCGGGAGGCCTTCGCCGTCGGACCGCTGATCGCGATCATCATCTTCCTCGGCGTCTACCCGAAGCCGATCATCGACATCATCAATCCGGCGGTGAAGTCGACCCTCCAGAACGTCCACCGGACTGACCCGCCGCCGGCATCCGGCACGGCCATCGGAGGTGTGAAGTGAGCCCGCTGCTGGCCGCGGCGGCCGCGCCCGCGACGCCGACGGTGCATGCGCCCTCGGTCGCGTACCACGCGCTATGGCCGATCCTGATCATCCTCATCGCCGCCTGTGTGGGCGTGCTCGTCGAGGCGTTCGTTCCGCGGACGGAGCGATTCGTCGTCCAGGTGTCGCTCGCCGTCGCCAGCCTGCTCGGTGCGCTGATCGCAGTGTTCGCCCTGCACTCCACGTCCATCACCACGGTCGGCGGGGCCATCGCGATCGACGGCGTGGGGCTGTTCATCCAGGGCTCGATCCTGATCCTGGCGATCATGTCGGTCATGCTCATGTCCGAGCGGGCCGTCGAGGGCAGCCCGATCGTCGCGCAGGCGGCGGTCGTCGTCGGATCCCCCCGTGATCGCGAACTGCAGCGCAGCGATCGCGTCCAGACCGAGATCTTCCCGCTCGCGCTGTTCGCCGTCGGCGGCATGCTGATCTTCCCGGTGGCCAACAACCTGCTGCTGATGTTCGTCGCCCTCGAGGTGCTGTCGCTGCCGCTGTACCTGATGGCCGGCCTGGCCCGGCGGCGCCGGCTGCTGTC
>Ga0137415_10000980_pt1 | contig 28109 bp, 28 predicted proteins | sample CZODoug3_1_1_16f_FD_183082 | JGI IMG/M metagenome (GOLD analysis project Ga0137415, IMG submission 183082) | Vadose zone soil fungal communities from Angelo Coast Range Reserve, California, USA - CZODoug3_1_1_16fungal (Hybrid Assembly) | ecosystem: Environmental > Terrestrial > Soil > Vadose...
AGGTACATCTCCGCGTCGGACCAGCACACCTCGTCGAACTCGCCGTGCTCCTTGCACGTCTTCTTCATCTTGAGGGCACCGTCGCCGATGTACAGCGTGGCCGGGATGACCTTGAGACATTCGGGACAGAGGGATCCCGTTCGCCGGGGAAGCCCCTTCTGGAGTTTCGACGGCATGACGACCATGGCGTTGTCCTGCCGCGATTCCTTGTACATGTTGCGGACTGCGCCGATGGCGTAATCGGTGCCGCAGAGAGACATTTGTCATTCACTCCTTTCTCCCGCCTAATTTCTGAGGTCATGATAACCCTTTTGTAGTCTGTGCTACTACAAGATTCTCAGGCGTTTCCTATGGAGAAAACGGACCTACTGATACTGAGAATCAGCCCGTTTTCGGGCCGCGAGCGCCCGCTGCGAGGGCCCGGACGACCTCCCCCACGCTTCGGAACGTCTGACGCGGGAGCGCGGACAGGAGGCGATCCGCATGCGATCGCGCCCCATCGTCCAGGTCGATGACCTTCCAGCCGTGCTGCTGGACGAGTTCGTCCTTCGATGATGGGAAACGCGCATCGGGCAACAAGACCGATTCCAACGACGAAAGGCCGCGGGCGGAGGTCGCCGCCGGGAAGACGCCTGTCTTCTTGAACGTCAGGAAGCGCGCCGCGTCCGTGTACATTCGGACCCCATGGAACGTGAACGCCACGCGCACCGCATCGCCGCCGGCGCGATCGATTGCTCGCATCTCCTCGTCGTCAAACTGGTACACGTTGTGCGGACCCGGGCCGAACAGACGGGCGTACTGCGTGTCGCCCGCGAGGCGAGGTCCCGTCTGGGACAAGTCGACGACGTCCAGAATGCCGGTCTCCTCCATCGTCTGCCGGAGCCCTCGCGGAAGCGCTTCTCCCTGGTAGGCACGGGCCTCGAGGCCGACCCGGGTCCTGCGATCCGCCATTCCGACGAGGTCCCTCAGCCCCGAGAGTTGATCCGACCCGATCTCCGGGGAGGCCGGCGTCTCCAAGATGACGAACGGCGCGCGGAGGATTCGAGCGGTCCGCAGGCTGTGCCCGAGCGCGTCCCTCGCGGCCGCCGACGCCCGTAGGCGGCCGGCGTGCGTGACGTCCCGGTTGGCTTTGATCGAGAACACGAAGTCGGATGGGACGCGGGTTCTCCAACGACGGGCCATGGCCTCGGGGATCCGACGGTAGAAGGTCGCGTTCACTTCGGCGAAGCGGAACGCCTTCGCGTACGCTTCCAGCCCGCCCGAGAAGTATCCCCAGCCGCCGGCGCCGACGAGCGACTCGGTCATCCTTGAGCCGATTGCCTTGGCGGGCTTAAACCCCGAGCTGGGAGGAGGGCGAACGGCAATCCGCGTCGGCGCGCTCCGGCTATACGATAATCTATCGCCGGCGCATTGAGGATGCACCGATGGTCCGCCTCCGGTTCGGTTGCAGTGGCTGGGACTACCAGGAATGGATCGGCCCCGTCTATCGGAACGCGAGCGAATCGAAGCTCCGAGCCTACTCGCGGATTTTCGACACGGCCGAGATCAACTCCACCTTCTATCGGGCGCCATCGCCGGGCATGGTCCTGGGATGGGCTCGCTACACGCCCGAGGACTTCGTCTTTGCAGCGAAGGTCCCGCAGACCGTGACCCACGACCGGTTGCTCGACCTCGCGAAGGGGGCTGACAAGGACCTCCTCGCCTACTGCGAGCTGATGCGCCCCCTCCTCGACGCCGGGAAGCTCGGACCCCTCCTCCTCCAGCTGCCGCCCCGGCTTCGGTTCCAGGAGGCGACGATCCACCGCTTCCTCGACGTCCTTCCGCGGGACTTCACGTTCGCGCTCGAGCCTCGCAACAAAACGTGGATGACGATGGAGGCGTTCGACCTTCTACGGGCCACCGGGGTCGCGTACACGATCGTGGACGAGCCGCTCCTCCCGCCGGACCTCCATGTGACCTCGGCCATGGCGTATCTCCGCTGGCACGGCCACGGGCAGGATCCGTGGTACAATTACCGCTACTCGGAAGAGGAACTCAAATCGTGGGTGCCGCGGGTCCAGCAAGTCGCCTCCCAGGCGGAGACCGTGTACGGTTTCTTCAACAACCACTTCCACGGGTACGCGCCGGAGAATTGCATCCAGATCCTCCGGATGCTCGGGGTCCAGACGCAGGAGCAGGCGCGTGCGCTGCAGCGAATCGATGGCTTCCGGAAGCAGGCGACGGCCGCCGAGGTCCGCCTCCGGTCGTTGACGCTCGAGGATTTCGGCGCCGACGTGCCGAAGGACGCCCTCGTTGAAGCGGCGCTCGCTCGGTTCATGGATCGGAACCGCTCGGACCGGGCGAAGCGGATCGATTCGAGGGACGTCGAGATCTCCAGAGACGGCGATTCGATTCTCGCGCGGGTCAAGGACTATCGCGTCGAGCTCGATCCGGTTGGGCGGTCGATCCTCCACGACTGCGAGGACTGGGGCAAGCTCGTCGACCACAAGGATTTCTGCAAGCACGTCGGGAAGTTCTTCCTGACCCTTCCGAAAGCCGAGGCCTTGGCGCTTCTCGAGTCGATCGCGGCGAACCGCGATTCGTGGACCTTCTCCTCGCCCGCCCGGTAGGCAGGTTCCGGATTTCCGTTCCGACCTCGTCGGCGAGAAAGCCATAATCCACGATGTGATGGGGAACCCGGCCATGGGCGTATTCCTCACGCCGATTACCGTGCGCCATTCGACGAGCCTCGAGGCGTTGCGCGGGCGCACGATCGCGGTGGACGGGAATCTAGAGCTCTATCAATTCCTGTCGATCATGCGAACGCGAGACGGTCAGCCGTTGCAGGATTCAAAGGGACGCATTACGTCGCATCTGAACGGACTGGCGTTTCGAACGACGCGCCTCCTGGCCGACTACGACATTCGTCCTGTGTTCGTCTTCGACGGACGCCCGCCGGACCTGAAACGGAAGGAAATCCAGAAGCGGATCGAGGCCCGCGAGAAGTCACAACGGGAATACACTGCGGCGGTCGCGGCCGGCGACACGGCGACGGCGTGGTCGAAAGCCGTGATGACTTCGCGCCTCACGCGCACGATGGTGGACGAGGCGAAGACCCTCTTGACGCTCATCGGAATCCCGTGGATCCAGGCGCCCAGTGAAGGCGAGGCGCAGGCTTCGTACCTCTCGCGCGAGGGGCAAACCTGGGCGACCGGCTCGAAAGATTACGATTCGCTCCTGTTCGGTGCGCCTCGGCTTGTGCGCTTCCTCGCGGTCGCATCGACCGAGTTCCTACCATCGCGCGGCCGATCGCGCGCCGTGCCGCCGGAGCTCCTGGACCTCGATGAGAATCTGCGAGCCCTAGGCCTGACGCGAGAAGAACTCATCGACGCGGCGATCCTGATCGGGACGGACTTCAACCCCGGCGTCCGCGGCGTCGGCCCGAAGACTGCGGTTCGACTCCTCCGGGAACATCACTCTCTTGCGTCACTGCCCTCGGATGTCCGCGAGTCGCTCCCGGACAACGTCGATGCGATTCACGAATTCTTCCTGCATCCGCCCGTCGCACCGAGCGACCAGATGGTCCCCGGCGCGTTCAATCCCGAAGGCCTCCGGAAATTTCTGTGCGACGAACGCGACTTCGCGGCGACCCGGGTCGAGTCGTTGGTTCTGCGATTGTCCAAACGACGCCTGGTTCGTCCACGGCTCGACGATTTTTCGGAGCCACGAGAAACCATTAAATAAGGTCCACCCGTTCTTGCCGAATCAGAGGCCGGGCGCAGGTTGTGTCCGACCTGAGGGAGGAGATAGTTTGGCTGAACCTGCACCCGCTGAGCCGCCGGCCCGAGCTTCCATTGGCCGGAGTCGTCTATTGATTGTGGCCGTTGTTATCCTCGTAATTGCCTTGATCGCGGTCAGCGCGTACGCGCTGATCCCCAAACCCTCCGCAAAATTGCCGGTTGAACTGTGGTACAATAATAGCAACCACTACGGTAGCACCGAGGTTGCGGTCGCACTGGCTTTGCAAAACAGCATCGCGTCATGCGGCAAAGTCCAGGTAACGCTGAAGTCCGACATCTGGACCGCATACAAGACGAGATGGGTAAACCAGCAGATGCCCCTGTTCCTACTCGGCTGGTATCCGGACTACTTCGACACGGATGACTACATCTCGCCGTTCCTGGCGATTTCCGGTGCCAAATCCGAAGGCTCTTTCTATAACAACTCCCAGGTCGACCAGTGGATTCGAGAGGAGGCCAGCACCAGCGACGCAACGATCCGGGCGGACCGGTTCGCGAAAGTCCAAGCCGCACTGGCGGAGGACGTGCCTTACATCCCCCTCTTCACGGGAGCGGCCCAGGTCGCGTACGTGAACGGGGTCCAGAACGTGGAACTCCATCCGGTTTCGTACAAGTGGTTCATCGTCAACAAGCCCGGTGCAACGGTGCTGAATGCGTCGACCTCGGATCACATCATCAGTTTGGATCCGGCGAGCGCCTACGACTTCATGTCCATCGAAGTCATCAACCAGGTCTTCGACACCCTGTTGGTCTACGACGCGAAGACGACCTCCTTGTTGCCGGGGCTGGCCACTCAGGTGCCCACGGTCGCGAACGGCGGGGTCTCGGCTGACGGGAAGAACTACACCTTCCACTTGAGGCAAGGAGTGACCTTCTCCGATGGGACCGCCTTCAACTCGACCGTGGTGAAGCGGTCTATCGACCGAACCATGCGTCTCGATCTCGCCGGAAGCGCCGCGTTCCTCTTGTACGACGTCGGCGCCCTACGGGCGGACCACGCGAAGGGCAACTCGGCCCCAGGCGTGATCACAACTCCGGACCCATACAACATTACGTTCCATCTGTTCAGCCCGGTGAGCTTCTTCAACCAGCTGATGGCATTTTCGGTTTCCGCTCCCGTCCCGTGGAGCTACAACCCAATCGGGGAGCAATCGTCCGCCCAGGGCAGCGTCATCGGTACGGGACCGTACGTCCTCACGACCCACACCGTCGACCAGCTGGTCGTCCTCGACCGGAACCCGACCTACTACAAGCCGGATCTCTACGCGGTGGACGGCATCAGCCGGGTCCCCCAGATGGATCGGGTCGTAATCAACATCAAGAGCACGGACGCCGCCCTCAAGCAGGACATTCAGACGAAGGCGGTCGATGTCGCGTTCCGGACGATTTCGCCTGTCGACCTCGCGGATCTCCAGGCCCGCCAGACCAGCCTCGGCATCACGGTGAAACTCGGGTCGAGCCCGCAAATTCGGTTCCTGGTGTTCAACGTGAACCTGATTCCGGACAAGCGGGTGCGGCAGGCGATCGCGTACTCGATTGACCGGAGTGCAATCAACTCGCTCGTCTTCCTCGGTCAGGTCTCGCCGTTGTACAGCCTGATCCCCGCGGACTTGCCGTATGCGTCGCCCGTGTTCCAGTCGCGATATGGGGACGCCCAGTGTGCTTCGGCGAACGCCCTGCTTTCGCAGGTCGGATACACGATCGAGGTCACACGAGAGCTGGTGGCCGTTGCCAGGGACCGCTGAGGCCCTGGCACTTTCTCCTTTTCTCAAGGTCTTTATCGGCTGACGCCATCCTGTCTCCGGCGGGTGCCTCATGGCCCGTGACGGATCGCTCCTCGCATACGTGCTGACCCGGATTCTGCTGGCCGTCCCGATGCTTTTGATCCTGCTGACCGCGGTGTTCATCATCCTCCGGATTCTTCCGGGTGACCCCGTCCTTGCATTGTGGGGCGGTCGGACCCCCCCGCAGAGCGCGATCGACTCCGCGCGGCAACAACTCGGCCTCGATCAGCCTGTCATCGTTCAGTACTTCACCTACTTGCGGAACATCTTCACGGGCAATTTTGGTCTCTCGATCGGCGAACTCTATCGTGGGCAGTCCGTGTGGAACCAGATCGCCATACGATTCCCCGCGACCGTGGAGATCGCGATCGGCGGCATGACGGTCGCGTGCCTCGTCGGAATCCCACTCGGAGTCCTTGCGGGTTCGAATCGGGACAAGCCGATCGACCTTGCCGTCCGCTTGTTCGGCACGATCATCTGGGTCATCCCGATCTTTTGGCTGGGCCTCGTGCTCCAGCTCGTTTTCGGCGTGTGGCTTCAGTGGCTCCCCGCAAACGGCCGATGGAGCGGCGCCGACGCGCCGTGCGCGGCTCCGTCGTCGTGCCCATTTCGCACTGGGATGTACACGGTGGACAGCCTCCTCGAAGGGAACTTCGGTCACTTCGTCAACGCGGTCGCGCACCTCGTCCTGCCCTCGGCGACCCTCGGGCTCGTGCTCTCTGGGTTTTTCGCGAAGACCGTCCGCGCGAACATGCTCCGAACGATTTCGGCAGACTTCACGGAAGCCGCCCGCGCCCGCGGGATTCCGCGACGGGCAATCGTGTATCGGCACGCGTTCAAGAACGCGCTGGTCCCCGTCGTGACCGTATTAGGGCTTCAGTTCGCCATCCTCTTTGCGGGGGCCGTGCTGACCGAGAAGACGTTCTCGATTGAGGGCATCGGCATCCTCTTGTTGAACTCCGTGACGTCCAAAGACATGACGATGATCCAAGGCGTGGTGGTGTTCTACGCGACCGTCATCGTCGTGATCAGCCTCGTCATCGATGTCCTCGGCGCAATGATCGATCCGCGAATCCGGCTGTAGGTGGCCATGGCCAACAGCCCGCGTCGCACGCTGGCCGATTCGATTCGCCGATGGGTCCCGCAACACTCGATTCTCGGTCGGGTACTCTTCCCGCTGCTCGAAGAGCGACGGAGTCTGCCGGCGGTCCTCACCTGGATGGGGGTCGTAATCGTGATTGCCTTCATCTTGATCGCGTTCCTAGCCCCTGTGATCGCTCCGTGGAATCCATACACGTTCGTGGATGAGCGCGACGTGCCGCCGTGGGCCAATGCGCCAATCTTGGCCAACAGCACGTACTACTCCTTCTCCGCCTCAAACTGGACGAACCTGACATACGGCCAAGCAATCGACGGGCGGAGCGCCTCGTCCGCGACGGTGAACGACTCCGTCATCGTGTCGGACTTCCTCGTGCGTGTCCTTCGAGAATCGGTGACGGACGTCTCGTACGCCGTGTTGCTCGACGCGAGCGGGACCGCCCCCGGGCAATACTTGGGCGTCGAGTTCACCAGCGATCATGGAGCGTCGTGGTCCCCGCGGACCGCGATTCGAGCCGTCGGTCGATTCGTTGTGGACGACATCACCTCGCAGCGTCCATGGGCCCTCGCGAATGTAACGCCCGGTGCCTTTCAGCTCCGGCTCACGCATCTCGCGGACGGAAACACCACAGGGCTCCTCGCGCTCAACTTTGCGGCCTTGCATGTCGTCTGGCTGAGTTACTGGCACCTCATGGGAACGGATCCCGTGGGACGGGATGTGTTCTCACGGGTGCTCTTTGGTACGGCCACATCGCTCGAGATTATGGCCATCGGCGTGTTCGTTGCCCTCTTAGTCGGGTTTCCCGTCGGTCTGTTCTCCGGGTACCGTGGCGGACGGATCGACAAGCTGCTCGTCCTCGTGATGGACTCCCTTTACGCGTTCCCGGGGCTCCTGCTCGCCGGGCTCATTGCCGTCTTGATCGGCAAAGGCGTGGTGAACATCGGGCTTGCCGTGACGGTCATTTATGTTCCTCTGTACTTTCGATCCACACGAAGCCTCGTCCTATCGGTCCGCGAGGAGCTGTATGTGGAGGCTGCTCGCGCGCTCGGCGCGTCACCTCGTCGGATCATCTGGCGCTACATCGCGTCGAACGTGCTCGTCGCGATTCCCGTAATTTTCTCCCTGAGCGCGGCGGACGCGGTCCTGACGGCGGCCGGGTTGAGCTATCTCGGCTTGGGCGTGGAGGCGCCCACGGCGGACTGGGGACTCGACTTGTCCGCGGCCGCGAGTCGAATCAGCGTAGGAATCTGGTGGTCTTCATTTTTCCCTGGCCTCATCATCGTCCTACTCACGATTGGACTAAGCTTTCTGGGAGAAGGACTGAACGATATCATCAATCCGGTCCTCCGGAAGGAGAGGTCTTGACCGACGTCGTGCTCGAGGCCTCCGGGCTCCGAGTCTACTACAACACTCGCCGCGGACCCGTGAAGGCCGTCGACGGGATATCGTTCGAGATGAGCCGGGGGGAGACGCTCGGGGTCGTCGGCGAAACCGGATGCGGCAAGTCGACCCTGGGGAAGTCGATTCTCGGTGTTCTTCCTCCCAGGACAACGGTCGAGGGCGAATTGCGGTTCCTCGGGAAGGACCTCGCATCCCTTCCTCGAGAAGAACTGCGCAAGATTCGTGGAAAGGAAATCGCACTCATCTTCCAAGATCCGATGACGCGACTCGATCCGCTGTTCACGATCGAGGATCACTTCGTCGAGACAATCCGCGCTCACGAGGACGTTTCGAAGAAGGAAGCGATCGAGCGGGCGGTGAAGGCTCTCGCGTCGATGGGTATTCCAGAAAGCCGTCTCAAGCACTATCCCCACGAGTTCAGCGGGGGGATGCGTCAGCGGATCATGATTGCGATGTCGCTCGTGATGAACCCGAAGCTCCTGATTGCGGACGAGCCGACGACATCGCTCGACGTGATCGTGGAGGCCCAGATCCTCGAGATCCTCGAGGATCTCCGCCGGGTGTACAAGATGTCGCTAGTCCTCATCACCCACAACCTCGGGATCGTGGCCGAGGTCTGCGATCGTCTCGCGGTCATGTATGCGGGCAAGTTCGTCGAACTCGGCGGCGTGCGTGATGTATTCCGGACGCCTGTCCATCCGTACACGCAAGCGTTGCTCGCGTCGACAATCCACCTCGAGTCGAAGGAGCTGTTTTCGATTGACGGTCTCCCGCCCGACCTCGTCGACCCTCCCCCGGCGTGCCGGTTCCACCCGCGGTGCGCCTACGCGCAGGAAATTTGTCGCACGGAAGAACCCGCGTGGGTCGAGTACCGCCCGGGGCATTTCGCCGCCTGCCACTTCGGGAAGGACTTCCTATGACCGATGCGATCCTGGAAGTGCAAGATCTTGTCAAGCATTTCCCCGTGAAGCTCCCCGGGATCGCGCGCATCCTTTGGGGGGGCAACCTCGCCGTGCACGCGGTCGACGGCGTTTCGTTCTCGCTGCGACCCGGCGAGATTTTCGGGCTCGTCGGGGAGAGCGGGTGCGGGAAGACGACCGTCGGTCGAACGGTCCTTCGACTCCTCGAGCCCTCTTCGGGCACAATTCGTTTCGAGGGGAGGGACATCACTCACCTGAAGGAACCGGAACTCCGGCCCCTACGGAAACGAATGCAAATCATCTTTCAGGACCCGCATGCGTCTCTGAACCCGGGGATGACGATCGGCCAGAGCATCGCGGACCCCCTCATCATCCACGAAGCGGCCGACGAGAAAGAGGCGAAGCGGGCCGCGTTGGAGATCATGACTGAGGTCGGCCTCTCGCCGGCGGAACAGATGTACAGGAAGTATCCGGCGGACCTGAGTGGCGGCCAGAAGCAGCGCGCGGTGATCGCCCGGGCGATGATCCTGAAGCCGCAGCTGATCGTTGCAGACGAGCCGGTGGCGATGCTCGACATGTCGATTCGCTCCCGGGTTCTCGAACTGATGCTGGACTTGAAACGCCGGTATGGCCCCACGTACCTGTTTATCACACACGACCTAGCGACCGCGAAATTCATCTGCGACCGAATCGCGATCATGTACCTGGGCCGAATCGTCGAGATGGGCCCCTCAAAAGGGATCTATGCCGACCCGAAGCATCCATACACGCGGGCTCTTCTGGAGGCGGTGCCTGTTCCGGACCCGACGCGACGCGGGAGGAAGGTGCTGCCGCGGGGCGAGGTGCCGGATGCCGTGCACCCACCGGCTGGGTGTCGGTTCCATCCGAGGTGCCCCGTCGCGATGCCCACCTGCGGGTGGGAAGGCCGCGACTTCGTCGATTTCCTGGAGCTGCGGTGGCTTTCCCCCGAGATCGCGGCACGCGAGGCCGCGCTGGGCCCCGTTGAGGAGTGGACGACGGCTGGCCTGATTGCTCGAAGACGCGTCCGTAATGCAGATCCGGGTTCACTCGCCGGCCAAGTGCGAGCGATCGTTGCCGACGTCGAGACCCCGATGACCCAAGCCATCGAAGCGGTCGAGGTCGAGGATGAGGGCTTGGTCGTTCGATTCCGGCCACCGGCTCCGCTCGAGCCGAAAGAAGTTGAGGGCCGACTCGTCGAGTGCCTTCTCTACTGAGGCCAAGGGCTTAAATCGGCCCCGGCCATCGGGCCGCCATGGAGGACCTTTCGGCATTCGCCGCCGCGCACCCCGAGTTCTGCGACTCGAAGGCGGTGCGCGTGCCCGGCCACGGGGCCGTCCCGTCCATCGAGGGCGCTCGTCCGTTCGAGCTCACCGCCGACGCGTTGTCCGCGTACCGAGTGGACGTTCCGAAAGATCCGGCGACGCTCCCGAACATGCTCAAGATGGGCGCGGAGGCGGTCGCGTTCTATGTGAGCTTCCGCCTGCTTCCCGATCGGTGGGGCATCTATGTGCGCGAAGGGGCCCTGCGGGCCCTGAAAGAGGAGTACCATCGGATCATCTGGAGAGACCTCGGCAAGTACGCGGATCGGAACGTGGACGACGTCGCTGAGAAGGTCGAGACGACCCTCGTCCTCGACTATCTTCTCGCGCACAACCGCATCCATTTCCTCGTCGACCGGGCCGCCGCGGAGCGGGAGATTCAATCGGGCGGCGCGAAGTACGCCCCGTACCAAGCGAAATGGTACAATCCCCCGCCGAAGCCGGTCCTGCATCCGGAAGACGTCGGAAACCTCGAGGAGGCCTTGGCGAATCTCGAGTCGTTCCGGCAATACATCAACCCGACCTACGCGGACGGCGTCGCGAAACTCGTGGAGGGCCGCCTCGACGAGCGAAACGTGAACGAGTGGAAGGCGTTCTTCATCGGGGGCCGGTTCGCCGTCGAGATGGCGAACGTCCTATCGCGGCAGCCTCCGGGATGGAAGGACTTCGGGAAGTTCCTAAACCGCAAGACGTCGGTCGGCGCGACGAACTACGTCCGCATTCAGTATTCGTACAACCCGGAGATGTTGGAACGCGGGCAGGTCGAGTTGAGCCGACGTCTCTCGGGCGGATCACCGGACACCCCGAACCTGTTCAAGGCCGAGGTGCCCGAGTTCCCGAACGTGTACTTGTTGTGAATCGCTGCCGGCTTCCGACGCCGGGCTCATCTTTTTATCGCGGCTGCGACTTCCGCGGATATGGCGTTGTCAGGCAGGCCCGACCGGGGCTGGACCCTGCACGTCTCGCTGATCTTGTTGATCCTGTTTTGGGGACTCGCCTTCGTCGCGATCAAGCAGGCCCTTGCTTACATGTCGTGGATCACGCTCAGCTTCCTTCGATTCGCGGTGGCGGATGTGCTCTTCGTCAGCTATCTGGTGGCCACGCGTCAGATTCGGCATCCGCCGGCGAGGGACGACCTGCCGCGGCTGGTCATCCTCGCCTTCTTCGGATTCACGGGGTACCATCTGTTCCTGAACCTGGGCGAGACGGATCCGAACGTCAGCGCGGGCACGGCAGCCTTGATCATTGCCTCCGCTCCCGCGTTCATCGCCATCTTCGCGGTTCCGCTCCTGAAGGAGCGCATCGGACGCTGGCAATCCGCCGGGATCGCCCTCGCGTTTGCGGGCCTGGCGGTCATGATCTTCTTCGTGCGGCCGGAGAGTCAGTTCACGTTCCGCGCCTCGGAGGGCGCCCTGACCGTCGTCCCGCCCGCGATCTTCTCCGCGCTCTACGCCGTCCTCGGCAAAGGCTACCTTCGGCGCTATCCTCCGTTCACGTTCGTCGCGTGGACGCTTCTGATCGGAACCATTCTCCTGGTACCGCTCCTCCTCGCTACGGGACCCAGCGTCGTGGCCGACCTCCAGACAATGGGTCTCGCGGGTTGGATTCCCGTCCTCTATCTCGGGATCTTCCCGACGTTCGTCGGGTACGGAATCTGGTTCCGCGCCTTGGAGCGGATTCCCGCGGCGTCGGCCGGCGCATACATTTATGCGAGCACGCTCGTCGCGGTCATCGGCGGAATCGTGATCCTCGGGGAATCGCTGACCGGGGGCGCCATCGCGGGAGGCGCGATGGTCATCGCCGGCGTGGTGCTCGCGCAGCAGTTCCGGAAGCAAGCGGCTTGATCGGAGCACGGCTCAGCGGATTCGTTCGAGCTGGAACGAGCCGATCATCAGCGCCTTGTTCGTGAATTTGTACGGGACCCAGTCGTGGGTCTGGACCTCCCCGAGGCCGACGACCTGGAGAGCCATCTTCTGCTTGTCCGATTTGAAGTGGATCGCGCCGTCGACCATGTGTTCGAGCGCCTCGAGGGTCTGGTCCGTGTGCATGCCCCGCTCGAGCGCGATGGCGGACACCGCCTTCGTCTGCCGCAGGCGATTCACGAGACGCTGGACGAAGCTCATCGCCTCTCGCTCGTCCGCCTGGGTGATCGAGGAACTGAGAGTGAGGTACGCGAGCCGGAAGTACGGATGTTTCTTCTTGAATTCCTCGTCCAGCTGGCCCACGAGTTGGTAGATGTTGTCGAAGTCCGTCGGGCCGTTGACCCGCCAGACGTTCTTCTCCTTCACCGGCTTGCCGGATGCCATCGGCGAAGTGCAGTCGATCCAGCGGACGAGGCCGAGCTGGTCGTATTCGACGAACGTCGGCAGGATCGGAGCGATGTCCTTCGCAATGTCGATCGGCAGTTTGGTCGTCGTGATGATGATGACGGGGATGCCTTTCTTCAGGCCCTCCGCGATGAAGTTCAGGAGGGCGACCTCCTTCCCGACGAAGGCAGGGCCGACGAACAGGACGTTGGAGTTGAATGGAATCCCTCCGTACAGGAGGTCGTCGAGACGCGGAGTGCCGGTCTTCACGCGGTCTGCCTTCTTCTCGACCGCGATGGCCTCTTCAGCCTCGGCCTCGCCGGCGGGCGTTGTGATGCGGGCCTTCACGGCGCCTTCCCGCATCTCCATTTCCTTCTCCTTTTGGTAGGTCCTCCGCTTGAGATCCTCCTCTCGTTCGCGCAGCCGGCGTTCCCATTCCTCGAGTTGCCCCTCGCGGCCCATGTCCCGCATGCCCGGCGCGCGTCCCTCCCGCGTCTTGTTTTCCAATTCGAGGGACTTCAACTGCAGGTCCGACTCGCGCTCCTCGATCTCCTTTGCCTTCTCGAGGAGGTTGCGGTTCTCCTCGTTCAGACGTTTGATCTCCGCTTGGAGGTTCGTCTGCATCTCGTGGAGCTTCCGTTCCCGGGAATCGAGATTCTCTTTCTGCCGGCGGGTGTCCGCCTCATTCGACCCCGCGGCCGCTTCCTTCATCTTGGTGTCCTTGAACAGCTCCGCGTACTTCTTCGTCTTGTCGTCGAGCTGATGCTGGGCCTCCTCGACCGCCGAGGCCTGACGTTCGATCTCGGTGGAACGCTCCCGCAGGGCCGCCTCCTGGTCGGAGATCTTCTTCTCCCGGGAGACGTACTCCGACTCGCGGTCGTCGAACATTCTCCGCTGACCCTGGAACTGCTTCTCGACCCGAGTCGCGTTCTCGTACCGCTCCTTGAGCCGGGTCTCCATCGTCTTGAGTTCGACTTCCTGCTTCCCGAGTTCCTTCTCCTTCGCGAGGATCTTCTTCTCCCATTCTTTCAGTTCGCGAATCCGGGTCGCATCGGCTCCACCGTGCGTCGCCTCGACCTGCTCGCCTCTCAGCCGGAGTTCCGAATCCTTTAGCTCCAGGTCCTTTTCCTTCTTCAGCAGCGACGTGCGCTTCGAGTCGAACGACTTCTCGAGTTCCTGGAGGCGGGCCTCTCGTTCCTCGACCGACTTGACCTTCGTCTCGGACGAACGGAGCTGGGAGGTGAGCTCGATCGAGGTCCGCTTGACCTCTTTCTCGCGTTCCGCGAGCGAAGCCTCCCGCGCGTTGAGCGTTTGACGCATCTTCTCGTGTTCCGTCTTCAGCGTCGAGATGTCGGCGTCGCGGAGGCGGATCTCCTCGGCCTTCGCCTCGATCTCCGCGCGCGCGGAGGCGACCTTCCGGTCGATGTCCCGCAGGTCCTTCGTGCCTTTCTCGATCGCGCTCTCGCGCGCGGTGACGTCCGAGAACTTTCCCTTTAGCTCCTTGGCCTGGTCTTCCAGTTCCTGCTGCAACGCCTCCAGGTGGGCCTCGCGTCCGCGAAGGGCGCGCTCTTTGTAGTCAAGTGCTTCCCGTTTCTTTTGGTAGTCCTGCTGGATCAGCGCGACCTTCGAGTTGTCCGCTTTCAGGATTTCCCGTTGATTCACGCTCGTGGAGGATGCGATCAGGTGCAACAGGGAGCCCGCGATTTCTGACGTCAGGGCGCCGATGACAAACGTCAGGACGAATAGGCGGATCCCGCCCAGGTCCGGGGCTCCGCTAGGGTCCGTGATCCGCGCGCCACCGAGCACGAGAAAGACCATCAGAATCGGCATCACGAGCGCGGCCGCGAAACTCCCGACCTTGCGGAGCCCAAGGCCTTGCCACGTCATCCCCATCGAGATGATTGTGAGGGGGATGCCCGCAACGGTGAGCGGGTAAACCCAGGGAACAAGGGCTTCGGGGAGGCTCTGCTGCATGAGCAGAATGATCGCGAACGCGACGATGAAGAAGAGGACCATCCCCGCCGCCGAGGTTCCGAAATGCGTCGACACGTAATGCCGACGGTACGGCTCCCGCTTCAGTCGGACCGCGTCCCATGAGGCGAGCGCGCCCGCGACCGCAGGGAGCAGCCAGAGGACCATGTTGGTCGTGACGCTGCGAGGAAGAGGGAGGGCCTGGGCCTGACCGCCAAGGGTCAGCAAGAGGACCGCGTTGAGCAGGAACGCCGCAGCGGCCAAGAATCCGTAGCCGTGGGCGTGCCGAGCGAACGATAGCTGCAGGAGGCCCTGCTGGGCCGCATCGGCGGCCTCGGGCGCGGACAGGCCCCGGGCGGATTTCCCCCTCGCGGTGGGCGACCGGGCGAACGGCTTGGGCAGCGCCAGCGTCGGCTTTCGAGAAGACGCCTTGCGGGCCATGATTATGCCTGTCCGTACCTTCGGCTGGGAGGGCTAATCAAAACGAACTGGGTCCGTTTACATAAAGGATACGTTGAGAAATACCAAACTTGATACTATATGGGACGGAGACGGGCGTTGCGTATCCTCGCGCTCACGATTTGAAGAATCGGTGACGTTAAATTGGGCGGAGGCGTGGGTGAGCCCGGTGCGATAGTGTTGGCGGTAGGTGAACGGGCTCCGGACTTCACATTGCCCGCGGACGACGGACGCAAGGTGTCTCTGAAAGACCTGCGCGGCAAGAAAGTCGTCCTCTACTTCTATCCGAAAGACGACACGACCGGATGCACGAAAGAAGCATGCAGCTTCCGCGATAATCTCGGCCGCGTGACGTCCAAGGGCGCGGTGGTGCTGGGCGTGAGCCGCGACGACACGAAGAGCCATGTGAAGTTCAAGGACAAGTACCACCTCAACTTCCCGCTGCTGAGCGACGACGACGGAAAGGTGACGACCGCATACGATGTATGGAAATTGAAGAACCTCTATGGCCGGGAGTATTTCGGGATCGAGCGCACGACGTTCCTCATCGACGAGGCCGGATCGATTGCGAAAATCTGGCACAAGGTCAAGGTCGAGGGCCACACGGACGAGGTCCTCGCCGCCCTGTGACCGGAGAAAGCTTCATCTTCGTTCGTCGATTCCGACGCCGGGAAGCCGATGATCCCTCCGAACGCCGCGCCGCCGAAGACGATCGTCATCGCATACCCGGGCGCAGAGGAAAAGACTCGCAAACAGTACGTCTATCAAACGTACCTGTCATCACAGGAACACGATCGGCTCGCCCTCGTCCCAGGGAATCGACTGATCGTGAGATTCAAGGACGAAATCGTCGGGGAAGGCCAGGCGATCCTCGTCGAGAAGACGACCCTGGAGCGGCTCTCCTCGTACGACGCGATGTCGGCCGGATACGAGACCGCGGACGCGCAGCGGAAACATGTCGAGCAGACAGTCCTCGCCGGCGTCCGGAAGCCCGAGAAAACCGAGTTCTGGAAGGTCCTGTTCCGCTGGCTATGAGGAGCGGTCGGTCACCCCAGGGGAGCCCTTATGTGTTCCGCGACGTTGGTCCACATCCGTGAGAGGCGTCTGGTGCTCGCGTTGGAGCCGGTGAGTCAATGAAAGCAGTAAAGCCTCTTGTGATCAAGATTGGGGAGACCGTCGTCGACCCAGATGCCCTGCGCGAAGTCCTCAAGGTACTCGGCGTTAGCGACACGGGTCGTGAACGGTTCCTGACGACTCACGGAACGGATGGTCAAACACTGGTCGAGTTTGCGGGACGGATTTGCTACGAGTCCTACGAACCCCGGCTGAACCCGAACGTAACCCGGATTCGCGAGGACCCCTCGGAATATTTCAAGAACATCCTGGTCCGCGGTGACGGATCGATCCTTGAACATTCGTATCTTTCGTTCGCGCTGCTCAACATCAGTCGTGTGTGCAGCCACGAGATTGTTCGTCACAGGGTAGGAACGGCGGTCAGTCAGGAATCACTGAGATACGTCCGTCCTCCAGAAATCAAGTTCTGGATTCCAGAGGAACTCCACGATGACCAGCGTGAGGCAATGGAGAAGGCCGTTGAGGCATCCGAGCAAGCGTATCGCGACCTTGAGCGCCAGGTCCCTTGGGACCAGATGACGATGGATCAGAAGAAGCGTCTGACCTCCGCACTGCGACGGGTCCTCCCTGACGGACTTGCCACGAACCTCATTTGGACTGCGAACCACCGAACACTCCGGTGGGTCATTGAGATGCGCACGGATCCTTCAGCTGAAGTCGAGATCCGAATGGTCTTCAATCAGATTGCGGAAATCTGTATCCGTGACTATGCCTATCTGTACGGCGATTTCGTCGCGACCGAGCTCGCCGATGGGACCAAGTCGTACCGGCCCAAGTTGCGCTCGAAGGTGTGAGCGGTTACCGCGGATTCCGTTGAGACCGACTAGGCCCGATCGACGATGCGTTCGACGATATCGGCGAAATCGTGAGTCGAGAACTTGGGAGGGACGCCAAGGAGCTCCCGAATCGATACGCTCGTCAGCAGACACCAACCCGCGCCTTCGATTGATGCCCGCGCTGCCAGCGACTGTTCCGGTTTGCTTGCCACGGCATTCCAATTCATCCCGAACTCGTAGACCGCGTTGAGGAGCCGCTTGAACTGACCCGAGTCCATGTACCCTTTCGGCTCCAGGAAGTCCGCGATCTTGCTCGTGTACGTCTCGAAGTCGATTTTCCCCGATTCCCATTCCTGCACGAATTCGAAGCAGCCGGCGTTGGCGCAAACTCCGATACTGGCGCTCGAGATCACGGCCTTGGCGCGTTCCGCGGCGCCTCGGTAATTTCCCTTCGATCGGAGTACAGTCGTGGCCGCGAGGCCCCATGAGTGCTCGAGCAATTCGAACAGCGACTCTCCTTGGCCCGAGGAGGACAGGTCTTTCGCCAGCGACTCCGCGTTCTTGCGAAGGCGACCGCCCAGATGCAGGAATGCATCGGCGTCCCGGGCGTCCTTGCGGAGCCTGGCGCTCAGGGAGGTTTCGTCTTTCTTCTCGCCATGCCAGAGGAAATCGTGGAGCACTTCGGTGTCCCGAACGATTCGTTTGTCCAGAGCAACGAAACCGACCGCCATGCTCTCCCCACTGGCGGATGCGGTCCATCACGCATAAGCATGTCGTCAACCGCGCGTAGACTACGACCGGATTTCGTACTGCACGACCTCGGGCGGCTGCGTCGTCAGGGACAGGAGCGAGAAGAAGTCGCCACCGCGCAGCGGATCGGACCGAAGCCGCCCCTCCAGACGCCGCAACGAGTCCTCGTCCTCGAACAAGGCGACCACGACGCATTCCGTCGCGGGATGCTGGCCTTGCGCGAGCCAGGCGTCTCGGCAGCCGGCCGCAGACTTGATCGCCGCAGAATGTCTCCGGAGAATGTCGAGTCCTTCGGCCTCCTTACCCTCCTTGAACCGGAAGCGCGAGAACCGGATGAACACGTCAGGCGGACGGCGGACGACTCCCAAAGACCTTGCGGAGGACGGTTCAAGAGCCCTTCGTGTCGACCACGCAGAACAGGTTCCCCTCGGGGTCCTCAAGGACCACGAAGTCTTCGCCGGGCTCCCTCGGCCGGTAGCGGGTGGCGCCGAGGCCAAGCAACCGTTCGACCTCTCCTTCCTGGTCGTCCGTATAGAGGTCGAGATGCAATCGGCCCCGTTCGGGCGGCATCCCGTCGATGGACACGTTGGGCCCCTGTCCTGCCGGGTCCTTCAAGATCACGAACGGGTCTCCGGGAGTGGGCGGCCTCCCCGGCACGTAGCGAAGCGCCGCCTCCCAGAACGCCATCATTCGAGCGAAGTCGTCGACGTCGATGACGATCGACCCAATTCGCACCGTGCCCTTCTCCATGATGCCCAGACCCAAGAGTCGAGCGATAAACTTTCCTTCAGGGCCGCGACCTGACAACAATGGCGCGCCCCGGGACGAGCCGACGGAGATCAGTGGACCGGACCAGCGCCACCGATGGACTGTGGCGAAATCACCTGATTCAATTACAGAGCCTGGAGACCGGCAAGTTTATGCCCGCCCGTCGGCGTGGCGCGCACAATGTTCAGCCGGAAGAACATCGGCGCGGAGCCCCAGAAGTGCGAGAAGTGCGGCTCCGACAAGGTCTTCTTCGTCCAGCACTCCCACGGAAACTATCCGATTCTCGATTACGTCTGCCCGAAGTGCGACCTCGGCGGCGAGCAGGGCGTGCCCGAGTGGTACATGAACCCGACCGGCAAAGACGATGCCCCCGAGGAATGAGCCACCCGGGGATCCGTCCATGACCGAGGTGGTCATCCGCGCGTTCCGGGTCAGCGGCTACGTGCCCGGGCCGTGCCCGAAGTGCTCCAAGGAAGAACGCGGGCTCGTGATGTTCGAGGACTACGCCCTCGGATGGGAGTGCCTCGTCTGCGGAGAGATCGGGCGCGCGGACCGCGTCGAGTGGATCGAGGGGCGGGACCCCGCCCTCGCGGATCTGCACGAAGAAGAGGAATGATCAGAGCACGCCGCAGGCCGGGCAGATCCCGCGGCCGTAGCACTGTTCGCATTTGCGGTCCATCCGCAGGAATCGGCGCTGCCCGCGACCCTTGCAATGCGGGCAGAATCCGGTGTCGCCACACCGGACGCAGGGACGCTCGATCTTGCGAATCGTGAAGGGAATCTGTTTGTTCGTCGGGTCTGCGGTCGCCAGGGACTGCAGCATCTCGAGCGCCCGGGGCCGTCCCGATTCGCGGTCGCGCCGGAACACGAGGGTGGCCTTCAGCATGCGGGCCTTCCAGTGGTCGGGAGCGACCCGCAGGACATCGTCGATCGCCGCGGCGGCGTCGTCGTACGCTCTCGCGACCTCCGGACTATCCTGGAACTCTTCGTCGTAGTCGATCTCGCGGCGAAGCAAGTCCTGACGACGCGCCTCCCGCGCTCGGTCCGACAGGCGAATGGCCCGCGCCAGGTGGATGACGGCGTACAGTTCTCGGGCCGCCGGGTCCTCGGGCGCGTCCGCCTGCGCTTCCTCGGAGAGACGAAACGCCGTGTCGAACTCGCCCCGCTCGAGGGCCGATTTCGCCTCGTCCACTTTCGTCGACGTCACGATTCGCGGGTATCAAGGTCGCGGTTCACTTAAGGCTGCCCCACGTTCATCGGGGCGCGAACCTTCATGTCCCGTGAGTCCATCGGCGGCCGGATGCAAGACGCGGACGCGTTCGACGACGTGGCGTTTCTCGGGACCGCCCGAGCCGCGAAGCGAGATCCCTACCGACTCTCCTTGTTCGGCGTCCATCTCGAATCCGACGAACGGCCGCTGGTGCTGCTTCCGGTGCAAGGGGGCACGATCCTGGTCACCGACCACCGGTTGCTCGAGCTCCGGGCTCACCTCGAAGTCCATGGCGCGTGGAACGTGAAAGAATTCCAAGGTTACATGGTTCAACGTTCGATCGACCGAGGATCGGTCCGGGGCATCGATCACACAGTCCGTCAGGCGGTCGACGGGGCGGGGAATCGGCGGATCGAGGACCGTCTGCTGTTGACCACGGCAAATGGGCCGGAGGAAATCCTCGTGTCCCGAGGGCCCGAGCCGACCCTTCCCGACGCTGACTTCGCGGTTTTGCGCGCTGTGGTTCTCGGCGCTCAGGCGAAATAGCCCGCGGATCCATCGATTCGGCGCAAGAGCTCCTGCGCCGGTTCGTACTCCGGGTTCGCACGAAGCGCGGCGAGGAGCGCCTTGCGCGCCTTCTCCCGCATGCCCTTCTGCAAGTACACGCGCGCGAGGTTCGTATGGGCGTAGAAGTAGCAACAGTACCGCGGCGCGGAGATGGCCTGCTCGAGCCACGGGATTGCGTCGTCCAAGCGGTCCAGCTCGATCAGGTACGCGCCGATGTCGTTGTACGGATTTCCGAACGACGGATCGACCGCGATCGCCCGCTTGCACTCCTCGATTGCGTCGTCGTAGCGGCCCATGAAACTGAACGTCCACGCGTGGAAGGTGTGAGCCTCCCCGGACGGAGCGAGCCGGATCGAACGCTCATACGCATCGGCCGCGCGATCGAGTTCCCCGGCACTTTGGAGGATGTACGCGGCTTGAAACGCGCGCCGCGCGGCATCCTTGCACGGCTCTTGCGCGGGATCGAACGCGTTCAGGTCGAGCGGTCCGCCCGCAAACGTTTCGACAACGACGTCCCGGAAATGCTGGTCGTAATGTCCGGTCACGCGGCCCTCCCAGGCGTGGGCGAGGAGGTCCTCAACCGCGAAGAGTCGACCGAAGTCCACGGGCGTCCGGTCCTCCTGCGACCCTTCGACCACCGGGGAGGGGGCCTCGTTGAACGTGATCTGGAGGGTCTCCCCCGAATTGCGAATGAGTTTCACAAACGCGAGATCGTGCACGCCTCGACCACGTGCGATGAGGAAACCGGGATCCGCGAGTCGGGAAACCAGTTGTCGCGGCGGAGTGGCATCGAGCACCAGGATTCGGTCGAACGTCTCGTCCGGCAGCGAAGGCAGGACCCGCACCCGGTCGAATCCTGCAGCCCGCATACGTTCAATCGTCCGGGCTCTGCGCTCCGGGTCGGTCTCCACCACGACGACGCGCTCCGGGCCGACGACTTCCGCAAGGAGCGCTCCCGGATAGCCACCGCGACATCCTGAGACCAGGATGCGGAGGCCGTCCTCGAGATCCAGGAGGTCGAGCGCGGCGATGAGACAGCGTGCGGACGGCATCGTCGTCGGATTCGCCGCCGCATGGAGCGGAAGCGGCATGTCGGCGTAGGCGAGAGGGCCGAACAACTCGGGCAGGAACGATTCTTGCCGGACGCGGAGGAACGAACGTTCGAGTTCGTCCGTGCGCAGAAGGCCGAGCCCTTTCAGCTCGGCGACCAGGTCTTGTCGGGCCCACATCCGCGCCGTTCTCCAGAGGAAGCTAATGACGGGTTGGCTAAAAAGCTTCAGTGGTGCGTCTCACATCCCGAAATCCTTTGCGTAGAGGTGGCGAGCTCGCTCGACCTCGTCCCTCGAGAGCGGCGGCGCATCGCTCGCAGCGGCGTTCTCCTCTGCCTGCGCGACGGTCTTCGCGCCCGGGATCGTGACGGAGATCTCGGGATATGCGAGGACGAATCGCAACGCCGCCTGGGCCATCATCCGATCGGGTCTAGCGAGGAACGAGAGTCGTTCGGCCGCCGCGGCTCGTCCGGCGACCATCGACGGTGGCCAATGATGTCGAATGTCCCCAGGAGCGAAGCGCGCGTCAGGCCGGATCTTCCCGGTGAGGAAGCCGTTCCCGAGCGGCTCGCGCGCAATGAGGCCGACATTCGCCTTGCGCGCGGCGTCGAAGACTTCCTCGATCCATTCTTGGCGGAAGAGACTGAAGGGAATCTGCAAGACCTCCGGCGATCCCACCTCGAGGCAGAGCGCGGCCTCCGCAGGCTCATGGACGGAGACTCCGTAGTGATCGATCTTGTGTTCCGCCTTCAGGGCTTCGAGGGCCTCGTACGTTTCGGGATCGCCCATCATCTCCATGGGCGGATTGTGGAGTTGGTACACGTCGACATGCGTGGTGCGGAGCCTCTTGAGCGACCGCTCTAGGGCGAACGCGATGTATCCGGGATCGAAGTTCATCCGCACGCCGCCGTGATAGAAGTCTCCGCCCACCTTCGTCGCGATGTGCACATCGTCGCGACGCCCTTCGAGAGCCTCACCGAGGATCTCCTCGCTGTGCCCCCATCCGTACACATCCGCGGTGTCGATGAAACTCACGCCGAGGTCGACCGCGCGCCGGACGGTGGCGACCGATTCCGCGTCGTCGGTCGGACCGTACGAGTTCCCGTGTGCATTCCCGCCGATAGCCCAGGCGCCGAACCCGATCTCGGAGACCGTCAGCCCCGTGCGACCGAGAATTCGAGTCTTCATCTCGCGCGCGTACGGTCATGTGTTCTAAGAACCTTGCGCAGCGACGATGCCGCTCCGTGATTCGATTCCGAACCGTCTCGAGGCCCATGGCGCGCGAGGATTTGGACGCAATCGGGATTGACAATTGCGCGGAAAGTTTGAAATGGTCGCTCGCGAGCCCTGAACTCTCAAGAGGTTCGATTCTCCATGAACGCGAAGGCGATTCTGATCGGCTTGCTCTTGGTCGCTACGGCGGGAATGGCCCTTCTCGCGACACCCGCAGCCCGAGCCGCGACGCCGATTAACGGCCAGCTCGTCCAGGAGACGGGCCCGACGACGGCACTCGGCGGAGGCGACCATGTGTTCGTCCGCTTCGGCTCCGACGCCGCGTTCGGCGTCGTGTACGGGACGTCGGCGAATCCGAACAACATCTACATCGTCGCGATCAAGGCAAGGTACCTCGGGGTCGCGCAGGTCAAGGACGAGCAAGGGCGCAGCTTCGCGGAGAACCGGCCGATCAAGATCTACACCCTCTACGCGGTGAAGCTCGATTCACTCGTCGAGTTCAAGGATTCGAACGGGAACGGCATCGCGAACTACGCGCGCGGATACAACAGCACGACCGATCGGTTCAGCGATTACATCAACCGGGCCGACACCCTGTACAAGAAGGTCGACCTCAACACGAGCTGGACCGCGGGCTCGATCGTCCAGTCGAACGGAACGGCCTATCGCAGCTGGACCTTCAACCTCAGCGCGCAGAACCTCCCGTATGCCGCGGTCGCGAACTACACGGGCAACGTCGCAGGAACCTTGCCGCTCGTCCGGTTCACCTTCCATCTGAACGCGTCCCTCACCCAAGTGGACAACGCGACCGTCCCGCAGTGGCAAGTTACGGTTGGCCAGATTGGCGGTCGAATCGTCGTCACGAACCTCTCTCGGTTGAACGACTTGATCGTCAGCGGGAAGGCGCTCCACTACGACCTGAAGTGGGACCAGGATATCGAAGGCTGGACGTTCGCGGCACAGAACAACCCCGCGGCCTCCCGTCGGATTCTCTTGGAGCTCGGTGTCGTCGTGGGAAACCTGATTCCCGCCGCGATCGTGGATGCCTGGTTCGAGAGCCGCGTGCTCGCTCGAATGGGGGAGACCGGCAACGCGCAATTCACCACGGCGACCGGCACGGAGGCCGCGAACGACACGACCGGGACCTACCTGCTGGCCCGCCGGCTGCAGAGTCCTTACGTCGACTTCGGCGGCAACTGGACGCGCATCGGCCGCTTCCTCTGGGTCAGCGACAGTACCGTCGACGGCGCGAGCGTTCCGGTCTACGGTCAGATCATCGCGGGCGTCCGCTTTGCCGCTATCGGCGAAGGAGGCAATGCGTTCATCGGATTTGCCCTCCTCGCGGGCCTGAGCTTCCTTGGTGGCGCCTCGATCGTCCACGACCCGACCGTTACGACCGACGTCCAGGCCGATTTGCAGCTGCCCGGAGCGCCGGGACCCTTCGGAGGTCTGTTCGTCGCCGCCATCGGAGCCGTCGTGATCATCGCGATTGTCCTGCTCGTTGTGGTCATCGCGATCCGACGGAAGAGGAAAGGCAGTCCACCTCCCCCTTGACCCGCGTCGGGGCGGCGTCATCCCGCCCCCTCAAATTTTCTTGGAATCGGGGATGAGGTCGAGTTCCAATTTTGTAAACGAATAGGTATATGATTTCGGACTGCTATTCGGCACTCCATGGCGACGGTCAACGAAGTGGACGCCGGTGGGCTCGAGGCAGGCTTCTCGTCGGCCAAAAAACAGATTCTCCTGACCCTCAAGCGCCGCGGGGCGGTTTCGCTCTCGGAGATGTCGGAGGAGCTTCGGATCTCCAAGATGGCCACGTTGAAACACCTGAACGTCCTCGAAGCGAAGGGCCTCGTCGAGCGTTCGTTCAGGGCAGGCGGTCGTGGTCGCCCGCGAGCGTTCTTCAACCTGAGTAAGAACTCCGCAACTCTTTTCCCGGAGGCGTACACACACATGACCCTGTGCGCCCTGAATTTCATCGAGGAAAAACTCGGGCGAGACGCGGTCGTGCGACTCCTCAAGCAACGGGCACAAGAGGTCCTCGACGCGAACCGCAACCGGATTCCAGATTCGGGCCTGAAAGACCGAGTCGGGGAGCTCGTGAAGATTCGGGACGAGGGCGGCTATATGGCCGAGATGGGCAACGCCCGCAAGAACGTCGTCGAGATGCTCGAGCACAACTGCCCGATCATGGCCGTTGCCGAAATGTTTCCGGAGGCGTGCGGCGTCGAGCGGGAAATGTTCCAGAACCTGATCCACGCCGATGTCGAGACCTCCCACCGAGTCGTTGCCGGAGATCCCGTCTGCCGGTTCTTGATTCGTCGCCGAGGCCTCACGGCGGACTAGCCCGCGACTCATTCCAATAGACGGCTCAGGCTCGAATCTTCCTAAGATCTAGCCGATGAAGTCTCGGCGTGAGGTGATGATCGCGATGAGACCGGCGAGGCCGATGAACGTGCCGATCAGGAAGAACCCAAAGTTGAGCAGGGATGCGACGCCGCAGACGACCGCGAGCTTCCAGTTCTTCCGCTGGATGGCCATGATTCCGCCCAGGATCGCGAATGCCTGTGCGTAGACGACGGCGAAGACCAGGAGCGCGTTCGCGGCCAGATCCCCCGCGGTCATGTTCTGGATCGCGGCAATTTCCGAGGCGCTCAGCGGTTGCGTGAAGATGAGATACGTGCTCACCATTCCGAGCAAGCCGGAAATGATGAGGAGGACCCCTCCGATGATGGATCGTCCGGACCTCGGGACGACTTGCGGCCACGCTTGAGGGAAGGGCTGTTGCGGCGGTTGACCGAACTCCTCGGGTCGCGGCACCCAGGCCGCGGGAGGCTGGTCTCGCGGAGGGGCCGGTCCCTGAGCCTCCGACGGCCGCACGAACTCGACGGGTGGCGGGTTCTGCCGTCTCTTCTCGTCCTCGGCGGATGGATTGTCGGCCATGGACAACTTCGCCAATATGCCGGCCTACTTAATGATACTGCGTTCGCCGACGCGGCTTTATCCGAGGACTCGTTGCCCGGTAGCGAGGCATTTTGGATGGAGGCTCACGAAGTCACCGATCTCCTCGAGGCGCGCCGGCGACGGGGCGAGGCATACCTCGAGTTCCTGCGGGTCGCGTCGATGAGTTGCGGTCTGTACGAACTCCCCAGGGGCGGCGAAGACAAGCAATCGGTGCACGCCGAGGATGAGGTCTACTACGTCGTCCGCGGCCGCGCGCGAATTCGAGTGAAGGGAGAGGATCGCGAGGTGCGTCCCGGGAGCGTTGTGTTCGTTCCAGCGCGGGCCGAGCACCGGTTCCACGATATCCTGGAGAATCTCGCGGCCCTCGTGTTCTTCGCGCCGCCAGAGGGGACGAGCCCGCGCTGACGAGTCAGTCGACCCCTCGGCAGGCGCGGCATGGACCGAAGCTTGGCGGCAGGACGGCTGGCCGAAACATAACATTCATGATTTGGACGGCCTTGGCGGGGCGACGGCTAGGAGGGTCGGGTGATGGCCTCGACCTCGCGTTCTGGGCGTGGACTTCTGTGCATCGCGGGTGCGATCGGATCGGGGATCCTCTCCATCCTTCTTCAGTACGCATGGGCCATCTTCTTGCCGGCATCCGGTTTCGGGGACACGGGGTCGCTCTACTATACCGTGCACACGGTTTTGATTCCGCTTAGCGGGCTTGCTCTCAGCGGGGCCGCTGCCGCCCTGTTTGTCATCGGCTTTCTGCTCGCGTGGCGCGACCGCGCACACGCCGACCCGGGACGGCGTGCGATCCTCGGGCTCGCGACGATGGCCTTCGCTGTCTCCGCAGGAGCAGCTGCGGTCCTCACGGTTTTGGGCATTGCGGCCGGATTGGTGTACTCCCCCGACTTCGAATTGCGCAATGGGATTCTCAATGTCGGTCTTTCGATCGCGATCGGCCTGAGTCTCTACTGGCTCCTGTTGGGAGAAGGGGTGCGTCAGGCTCGCCTCGCCGGGATCGTCGCGTTCGTTGCGGGCTCCGTCAGTTCCGTCCTCGCGGTCGTCTGGCGCGCGACACAACTGGATGGGCTTGGCACGATCGCGGTGACCGCCGGGTTCTTGTCTCTCACCCTCTGGCTCGCCCTCTTCCTCTGGGGTTACGAGGAATTGCGGCTCCGGGGTCCGACCCGGCCCGCGGGTTTGCCGGCTTGAATAACCTGCCGGGGCGTCCGTTGTCAATTCGCCGTAGGTCCACTCAGCTCCAAGATGACTTCCTCGATCTCTTTGCCGCGCGCGTTCGCGAATCCTTTGCTGGACCCTGAAATCGTGAACCCACACTTTTCCATGACTCGAATCGAGGCGACATTGTCCCTGGCCGCGCGGCCGTAAATCGGGCGCAGGCGGATGTCACTCAGAAACTTTGAAAGCGCCTTGGTCGCAAGGCCCATCCCCCAGTATTCCTTTCCAATCCAATAGGTGATTTCCGGTTTGCCGAATTCCTTGTCGACGAACTTCGCGACCATGCCGACCACGTTCCCTTCGAGCACGATTGTCTTCACGACGACGGTGTCGTCGTTGAGTATTCGTTTCCAGTGCGCGGCGAAGGCATCTCTGTCGGCAGGGTCACGGGCCGTGAACGCGGCCATGTAATTGGCAGCCGGGTCGCGTTGGTGCTCGAAGAAGATCGGGAGGTCCGTTTCCGCGACGTCCCGCAAGAGGATCTCGGTTGTCTGAGGAATCTCCTTCTCCATCCGAATCTCCCGGACCCCCGCCCCGATAGACCGGGTCCAATCGTTCTCCTCTTCGCCGGTGATGCGATAGCCGCGAGACTCCCACCACGGCAACGACTTCCAGGCCACTCCAGCCGCGTTCCGACTCGTCCCCAGTATGACCGACCGCTTTCCTTCTCTCCGGGCTCTCTCTTCGACGAGTCGAACCATCCGGGTGCCGATCCCCCGGCCCTGGAACTCCCGAGGAACATCGATATTGATCAACTCCAGTGCTTCGCCCCGATCCTGGACCGTCACGCAGCCGACGACGCGACCGTCGAATTCGGCCACCCAAACCTCCTCTTCCCGTACGAAGTTCGGATCTTCCCAGGCAGCTGACAGCCGATCCTCATCACTGAAAACCAACTCGGACCGCGGCGTGCCGAACCCGATATCCTCCTCCTCGTCTAGCGAAGAATTCGATATCATCACGATAACGGGGATGTCCTGCCGGGTCGCGGGACGGAGGCGAATTCCGGAGCTCTTGCCCGACATCGCCCCGTCATCTCGGGCTTTTCATTTCCGCTTTGCGTCCCTGCCCCCGGTCGTGCGGTGCATCGTCGGGATTTCGGATTTCTCGCGGTCCAAAAGGATTGATGCCTAGTAATCACCATCCGTTCCTGGGCGAATCCGATGTATGAGGGCGACGCGGGCCAGTTCGCGGGCAAGCTCGTTCGGATCAGGCTTCAGGGCGGAGTCTTAAAGGTCCTCGTCGGGGTTTTCCTGGGAGAGGATTCCGAGTCCATCCGAATCTCGGAGTTGTATTCCTATGATCGGTTCTATCTCAGGGTCGTCCCGAAGACACAGATCGCAGCCATCCAGACGTTGGACCTGACCACCGG
>Ga0137415_10000981_pt1 | contig 28107 bp, 32 predicted proteins | sample CZODoug3_1_1_16f_FD_183082 | JGI IMG/M metagenome (GOLD analysis project Ga0137415, IMG submission 183082) | Vadose zone soil fungal communities from Angelo Coast Range Reserve, California, USA - CZODoug3_1_1_16fungal (Hybrid Assembly) | ecosystem: Environmental > Terrestrial > Soil > Vadose...
CGGACGTGCCCCAGGGCTGGCAGCGCAACAGCCGCGCCAGTGTCATCCAACCGCCGCCCCAGAGGCCGAACCGTTCGATCGCTTCGTCGCCATAGACCGAGCAGGTCGGCAGATGACGGCAATTGTAGCCGACCAGCGGCGACAGCGTGTGGCGGTAGATCCAGATCAGTCCGCGCCCGGCATTGCGCGGCAGCCGTCGGACCTCGCCGGCGCAGTGCGGGCATTGCGACGATGAAGGTTCCAATGAATGTTCAGTGGGCGGCATGCCGCTATCATATGCGCAGGTTTGCGCAGTTCCCAACCACGGAACCCGACGCTCGCAGACATTTGCGCCACACTTTGCAAATATCCAGGGTCTTGCGGTGGCGCTGCAGCAAAGGTCCTATGGACGCTGCGGGGCAGCAAGGTTACCGTTCCGATAACGCTTCAATGACAGAATCATGTCGCGTTGAAATGGGGCCGTTGCCGCTGCTCGCTCTCGGGGCGCTTGGGGGAAGGAACCAAATTGAGGCATGTGAAGCCGCCTGGAATTCGCGGTTGGGCGCTGTTCGGCGCCGCTGCGCTTTGTATCGCATTGCCTGGCGCCATCATGACGCTGGGCAATTCGGCACATGCCGGCGTCACCCTCGAAGAACGCAAATTGCCGATGCACTTCAACTGGGTCGCGTGCCAGCCGAACTGCAAGGGTTGGATCTCGGCCGTGGGTATCGTCACATCAGACAGTCCGCGCGAGTTCGAGGAATTCGCGCGCGGCCGACCGCTCGATGGCGCCACCATCGTGCTGGATTCCAGCGGCGGCTCGGTCAATGATTCCATCGCGCTCGGCCGGCGCTTCCGCCGCCTCGGCGCACTGACCACCGTCGGCGTCAGCGTGGTGACCCAGACGCCGCAGGGCGACCGCGCCAGCGTCGTGCCGGAAGCCTATTGCGAGTCGATGTGCGTGTTCCTGCTGCTCTCGGGCAAGACGCGTTACGTGCCCGATGCGGCGCATGTCCGCGTGCATCAGATCTGGATGGGCGACCGCGCCGATGACGCCAAGGCCGCCAGCTACACCGCGCAGGACCTGATGATCGTCGAGCGCGATATCGGCCGTCTCGCCAAATATACCTTCGACATGGGCGGCGGCGGCGACCTGCTGTCGCTGGCGCTGAGCGTGCCGCCGTGGGAAGATTTGCATGAATTGTCGGCGGCTGAATTGCGGCTGACCAATCTCATCACGACCGAGGCGGTCGCTGACGTGTTGCCGCGCGACAATGCGTCCGTGCCGGTTGCCGAGGTGAAGACCAAAGCGACGCAGGATCGCTTTGTGAGCAGCGCCGTCGAAGGGGATGTTCCGCCGCAGGCTGCGAGGTCGACCAAGACCGCCGAGGTGGTGGTCCCGACCGGCGGCGGCACGACGGCCGCCCAGCCGCAGAATTAATCCTCCGACAGCTCCGCAGCGAAATCCCGGCCTAACTCAATATGCCGACCGCCCGCGATGCGACCAGCGCGATCGTGATCAGCGAAATGAACGATTCAGCGATCATGAGCAATTTTGCTCTGACCGTCAGCGGAAACGTATCTGCCGGCGAGAATGCCGTCGCGTTGGTGTAGGCAAGAAAGACGTAATCGATGAAGCCCGGCGACCAGTCCTGGAACGTTGCATTGCCACCCGCCGCTTCCTGTTGTTGGGTAAACAGGAAATCCCTCCGATCCGGCGTCACCAGGCCGCGCGTCGAGGGACTGCCTCGATCCAGGGTCCAGAACCAGAGGCCGAAGACGACGACGTTGGTCGCCCAGATATTGATGGCATCCAGTAACAGCGTCCGTCCTGTGCCTGCGTGTCCTTGAAAGATTGCCTTGGTCAGCAGAAACAGGGCGGCAAAATTCAGCGCGGTGCTTAGGGCAGTCAACACGATCGCGAGCCGACGAATCCATCTTCGCCGTGATCCGACATGATCCCATTCGTCCTCGGTTTCCGCTCTGGCAGCCGAGCGCTGTGTGAAGACCGTTCCGATCGACAAGGGAATCAGAAGAGCGACCTCGACAGCCGGTCCCAGCCACCAGGGACCGAATGAAAGATCATTCACAATGACGGTCTGAAGGCCGACGACGACAATCACCGCACCGCGGGCAAGCCATCGATCGATCCGCTGGTCCCGGACGTGCTGGTGGAGGTTCCGTTTCACCGCGTGACCTTCAACGTTTGTCCGCGCGCCTCGGGGTGACGGGAATTACCCCTGCGCCGAGGCCGGCTGCTTGCCCCTGGCTTCGATCTGGCCGATCGCATCGACCACGGCGTCGAAGGTCAGCATGGTCGAGGCATGGCGCGCCTTGTAGTCGCGCACCGGCTCGAGCAGGGCGATGTCGGCCCACTTGCCGCTCTGCGGGGGGCTGCCGTTTTCCTTCAGCATCTTGCGCATGGTCTCGCGCAATTCGCGCAATTCGTCCGCCGTCGAGCCCACGACGTGGCTTGCCATGATCGAGGAGGAGGCTTGGCCGAGCGCGCAGGCCTTCACGTCATGGGCGAAGTCGGTGACGACAGGCCCATCCATCTTGAGGTCGATCTTCACCGTCGAGCCGCACAGTTTTGAATGGGCGGTAGCGCTGGCGTCGGGGTCGGGGAGCCGGCCCAGACGCGGGATATTGCCGGCCAGTTCGATGATCCGCTTGTTGTAAATGTCGTTCAGCATGGGGAAAGATGCCTTGTGCCGGCAGGCAAAGGCGGCCTTGGCGGCGGGGTTTCACCGTCCTATATATGAGGGGCATTGGCGGAAATACAGTCCGGCCATGCCGTTGCCGCGGCCAAATTGAGCGACCAATTTTGCGGTGGTGGTGCTAGAGCATGATCCCATGCTCGGGAAGAGGGGACTCAGGCGCCCGGCGGCAAGACCGCCCCGTCTGCCCGGTGACACTCCGGTCTTAAACGACCGGTCGAACGGAGAAGACGAAGACATGGACGCACTGATCAAATCCATCCGCCCGAACAAGCCATCAGACACGAAGGCGCCGGAAACCCGCCCGGCCGAGCTCGACCCGTCCGAGTTCCTGGCGGCTGCCGTCCGCGCCGACCAGCCGCGCCCGTCGCGCGGCGAGGCCGAGCAGGCGGTAAAGACCCTGCTCAACTACATCGGCGAGGATCCGACCCGCGAGGGCCTGCTCGATACGCCGCGCCGCGTCGTCGAGGCCTATGACGAGCTCTACCAGGGCTATCATCAATGCCCGGCCGAGGTGCTCGACCGCACTTTTGGTGAGACCGCGGGCTATGATGATTTCGTGCTGATCCGCGATATCGAATTCACCTCGCAGTGCGAACATCACATGATGCCGTTCTACGGCAGGGCGCACATCGCCTATACCCCGGTTGAGCGGGTGGTGGGCCTGTCGAAATTGGCGCGGCTGACCGATATCTTCGCGCGGCGGCTGCAGACCCAGGAGCATCTCACCGCGCAGATCGCGGCCGCGATCGACGAAGTTCTCAAGCCGCGCGGCGTTGCCGTGATGCTCGAGGCCGAGCATACCTGCATGTCGGTGCGCGGCGTCGCCAAGCATGGCGCGACCACCTTCACCAGCCGCTTCACCGGCATGTTCCGCGACAATCCGGCGGAGCAGGCGCGTTTCCTGTCGATGGTGCGAGGACCGAACCGGTAACCTCGCCTGAATGTTGCGAGGCAGCCCGTGTCCATTTCAGCACATGATCACGATCGCGAAGAGGGGCTGGCGTTGCAGCCCAAATTCGACGCGTCCGGCCTCGTGACCTGTGTCGCCACCGATGCCGGGAACGGCGCGGTGCTGATGGTCGCGCACATGAACGACGAAGCGCTGCGCAAGACCATCGAAAGCGGTGAAGCCTGGTATTTCAGCCGCTCGCGCAACGCGTTGTGGCGAAAAGGTGAGACTTCAGGTCAGACCCAGCGCGTGGTCGAGATGCGCCTCGATTGCGACCAGGACGCGGTCTGGATCCGGGTCGAACAGACGGGGGCTGCCTGTCACACCGGACGTCGCTCCTGCTTCTATCGGGCCGTCACGACCGGCGAGGGTGAGACGAGGTTGTCGTTCGTCGACGCCGATCGACTGTTCGATCCGGCCTCAGTCTACAACAAGTAACGCACCGTCCGTCCGTCCTTAACCCGCCATTAACCATAATTGCGGCAGGTTGACGGGGCATGGGTGCCGATTGCCGGCGCCCGGCGCAGGCCGCGCGGTCGTTTCGCGAGGAGCGGGGCACCACCCAGATGTCGGTCGACCCGATCAACGCCACGGCTGCGGCAGGTGTCGATCCATCGCGGGTCAAGATCGCCGGCTCGATCAAGCAGGCCGCCTCCGCGACCGGCGCGAGCTTCGAATATCTGCTCACCACCGCGAAAATGGAATCTGATTTCAATCCGAAGGCCGGCGCCTCGACCTCGTCGGCACATGGGCTGTTTCAATTCATCGACCAGACCTGGCTCGGCACGGTCAAGGAAGCCGGCAGCCAGCTCGGCTACGGCAAATATGCCGATGCCATCACCAAGGATTCCTCCGGCTCCTATTCGGTCAGCGACCCCACCGCGCGGGCCGCGATCATGAAGCTGCGCGACGACCCCGATGCGGCGTCTGCGATGGCGGGGCTGCTGACGCAATCCAACAGCTTCAAGCTCACCGGCAAGATCGGCCGCCGCCCGACCGATGCCGAGTTGTATATGGCGCATTTCATGGGCGTCGGCGGCGCGGCAAAACTGATCTCCAACGCCGAGGACAACCCGCAAGCCAACGCGGCGGGGATGTTCCCCAACGCCGCCGCGGCGAACCGTTCGATTTTCTACGGGCGCACCGGCGGCGCCCGCACCGTCTCCCAGGTCTATTCGGTATTGAGTTCGCGCTACGCCGGCGCCGCCAACTCCAGGGACACCCGCACCGCATTCGCCGCGGTCGGCGGCGCGCCACAACCGGTCGCGGTCGCGAGTGCTGTGCCCACGCCCGCACTGTCGATCGACAACGCCGCTTATCTCTCGAGCTTTCCGGATTCGCGCGGCGTGACGCCAGCCGCCGCGACGTCGCAATCGAATCTGAAAACCGCGTCGCTGACAGACGCGGCGCCGGCCTTTCGCTCGCTGTTCCAGGCCGGCGACCGCACCCAGCCGATTTCGCCCGCGGTGCAGGAATTGTGGGGCAATTCGTCGTCGCTGACCTCGGTCGCACCCGCGACCTCGGCAGCGACGCAAACTCCCGAAGTCCGTCTGCCCGGCCGGCTCGATCTCTTCAGCGACCGTAACGGCACCTTCAGCAGCTGATCCTCATGGTGAAGAGGCGCGTCTTCGCGCCGTCTCCGGACGATGCTTCGCATCGCCGGGAGAACCATGCGGCCCCGGTGGCGTCCGCGGCCATCCTTCGAGACGGCGCGCGAGATGCGCGGCTCCTCAGGATGAGATTGCGTCAGTGGCGAGGGCTCCCGTCAAAAGCCGCGTCGGACCTTTCACCCTTAACGAAACGTCAATAATCCCAAACGTTTATGGTGAACCCTTTGTTAAGCGTCATGGTTTATTTTTCCTTGTAGTGGCATCACGACCCGGTGCCGTCTCGGTTGCGTAAGCCGGCAGGACCATGATCGTTCGGCAGTTCATCAGTTGGATACGGACCGCTCCGGCGGGCGAGCGGGCAGAGGCCACGCGGGCATTGGCACGGGCCTGGTTGATTTCAGATCTTTCCGAGGACGATCGGATCGCCGCCGAAGGTGCGCTGCTGATGCTGCTCGACGACCCGTCGCCGCTGGTGCGCCAGGCCATGGCCGAAGTGTTCGCGCGCAGCGAAGACGCGCCCGCCGCCATCGTGCAGGCGCTCTCGCTCGACCAGGCCGCGATCGCGCTTCCCGTGCTGGAATATTCGCCGCTTCTGATCGATGCCGATCTGGTCGACATCGTCGCCACCGGCGATGACCAGATGCAATGCGCGATCGCGCGCCGCATCAATCTACCGCCTTCGGTCAGCGCCGCGATCGCCGAAGTCGGTTCGCCTTCGGCCGCGCTCGAATTGATCGAAAATCCGCACGCCGAATTGCCGCCGTTCTCCTGGGACCGCATCGTCGAGCGTCATGGCCACCTGGCCGCGATCCGGGAGTCGATGCTGGTGCTGGAGGGGCTGCCGGCCGCGACCCGTGTGGCGCTGGTCGCCAAATTGTCGGATACGCTGGCGCAATTCGTGGTGGCACGGAACTGGCTAAGCGCCGATCGGGCAGGGCGGATCGCGGGCGAGGCGCGCGAGCGTTCGACCGTGAACATCGCCGCGCGTTCCGGCGGCGCGGACATGCTCGGGCTGGTCGCGCATCTGCGCGTCACCGGCCAGCTTACCGCCGGGTTGATCCTGCGCGCGCTGCTGTCGGGCAATCTCGAGCTGTTCGATGCCGCGCTGGCCGAGCTGTCCGGTTTGCCGCAGGCCCGCGTCTCCGCGCTGCTGCACGATCGCGGCGGCGCCAGCCTGCAGGCGCTCTTGATCCGCGCCGGCCTGCCGGAATCGACCTATGCGGCGTTCCGCGTCGCGCTCGAGGTCGGCCATGAAACCGGTTATGTCGACACCATCAGCGGCGCGGCGCGGCTGCGCCGCCGCATGGTCGAGCGCGTGCTGACCCATTGCGAGACCGATTCGCTGGCCGCCGAGCCGCTGCTGATCCTGCTGCGGCGGTTTGCAACGGAGTCGGCGCGCGAGGAAGCGCGGATGTTCTGCGAGGAACTGGTGGCGGAAGAAATCAGCGCGCTCCTGGAAGACGATCTGATCGCGGCGTAAGCGACACTCTGTCAGGGCATCAGATGTCGTCCCTGCGATTCGGGTCGTCCCATCCACGTCATTGCGAGCGTAGCGAAGCAATCCATCGCGCCGCAGAATGAAAGAATGGATTGCTTCGTCGCTGCGCTCCTCGCAAAGACGAATAAAGAGCGGCACGCGCTGTTCACCCGCCCGGCACGATGCTCGGCGCCAAAATGGCCTCGAGATGTTCGGGGCGGTCGCGGTTGGCGTAGGTGAGGAATTCGTCGGCGACGCCACGCAATTGCCGGCTGAGTTCGCTCGCCATCGCCGCGGTGTCGAACCCGCTGCGTTCGCGCACGATCGCCTGAATGGCGTTGATGTGATGCGCGATCAGGCTCGACGGCACCAGATCGAGGTCGGGCGCGTGTTCGATGATGCGGCAGAGGCTTTCGGCGGCGGCGCTCGCCGAGGGGAAGCCGAAGGTGGCGGCGTCGCCCTTGATGTCGTGGGCGGCGCGAAACAGCTCCTCGCGGTTCTGGTCGATGAAGCCGTGCTTCAGGATCATGGCGTGCGCGGCCGAGAGGCGGTCGGCTTCGATCGTCATCCAGCTCTTGAATTCGCCCGATAGCCCGGCCAGCGCCTTCTCGGCGCGCGCGACCGGATCGTCGAGGTCGCTCTCGGGAACGCGCAGCAACACCTTGCGCAGCGGGTTGGGCTGCGTGATCACGTGGTGATCGGCGTAGCTCTTGACCTCGAGCGTTCCGGGCTTCTCTCTCGCCATCATGGTTTCCTTGGGAACGCGCTAGATCGCCGAGCGGGCCTTGTCGAGCAGCGACGGCTGTTGCATCACTTCCACCTCGCCGCCGATGCGACGCTCCGGGCCGATATAGGCGTTGTTGGTGTTGCGGCGGCGGTCGGGGCCGAAATAGGTCTTGGTCTTGATGAACGGCCGCGGATTGGCGACGATGTTGAGGATGCGCTGATAAAGCGCCTTGGCCGAGATCGGCTTGGCCAGAAATTCGGTGACGCCGGCGTCGCGCGCGACCGTCACGCGGCGCTTCTCGGAATGCCCGGTCAGCATGATGATCGGCGCGTAAGGATTGCCCTTGGATTCCGGCTGCCGGATCATCTGCGCGAGTTCAATGCCGTCGAAGATCGGCATCGACCAGTCGGTGATGACGATATCGGGCACGTAATGGCTGTACATTTCGAGCGCGGTGGCGCCGTCCTCGGCCTCATAGGCCTCGCGGGCTCCGAACGAATGCAGCAGCGTGCGCAGGATGCGGCGCATATGCGGATTGTCGTCGCAAATCAGAAATCGCAGCTTGTTGAAGTCGATGCGATACATCGTAAGGCCCTGAAAGGCATACCGGGCAAAGCGGTATTACCCAGCGTTAACCATATCGCGGCGGCGGTTAACGAATGGTTGCGTGCTGCCTCAAATGCCGGCCGCGATGGAGGCGGTTTGCTTGCCTGGCTGGCTGACGGCGACGTACAGGATCGCGCCGGCGGCCGAGCCGATCAGCCACCCCCAGTCGCCGACATTGAAGATGATCCCGAACGCGCCCAGCAACGACAGCCCGATCGACAGCGTTCCGGAAATGGCCAGCGCCAGCAGCGCCTTGCGGTTCCAGCCGCCGTCGAAATAGAGCGAGCCGGTCGGCGACAGCGTATAGAGATCCTCCAGTTTGATGGTTTGCCGCTTCACCAGATAATAGTCGGCGACCATGATGCCGAACATCGGGCCGAGCACGGCGCCGAAGATGCTGACGAACAGCGTAATGGCGTGCGGGCTCGAGACGAACAGCCACGGGCAGACCAGGACCGACAGGATCGAGGTGATCAGTCCGCCGATCCGGAAGTTGATCTTGTCGGGCGCGAGGTTGGCGATGTCGTAGGCTGGCGAGACGAAATTGGCGACGATGTTGATCCCCATGGTGGCGACGATGAAGGTGATCGACCCTATGATCGAGACCAGCGGATTGTTGATCCGCTCGACGATCAACACCGGATCCATGATGGCCTCGCCGAACACCTTGATCGAGCCGCCGGTGACGATCACGGTGATGATCGAGAACACGATGAAATTGACCGGCAGGCCCCAGAAATTGCCGAGCTTCATCGTCCGCTCGCTGGTGGCGAAGCGGGCGAAATCGCCGAAGTTGAGCAGCAGCGCGGCGAAGTAGGCGACGATCAGCATCGCGGCGTTGGCCTGCAGCCCAAGCGACTCCAGCCCGGTAAAATTCTTGTCGGACAATTGCATCGAGAAACTGGCAAGCCCGGTTTTGGAGATCATCCACCCGGCCAGAATGAACATCACGAGGTAGACCACCGGCCCGCAGAAATCGATGAATCTGCGGATCGTCTCCATGCCGGAGAGGAAGATGACGAGCTGGAAGAACCACATCAACAGGAAGCTCGCCCAACCGAGCGTCGACAGTCCCATGATGTCGTTATGGCCAAATGAAGCGGTCGACGGCACCACCGTCAGCACCAGCACCTGAACCGCCTTGGAGGCGAAATAGGTTTGCACGCCGTACCAGACGATGCCGACGATGCCGCGCACCATCGCCGCGAGATTGGCGCCCATCACGCCGAACGACATGCGGGCGGCAACCGGAAACGGGATGCCGTATTTCTGCGACGGACGGCCGATCAAATTCATCAGAACGTTGACGATCGCGATGCCTATGATCATCGACAGCAGCACCTGCCAGCCGGCGAGACCGAGAAAGAACAGGCTGGCCGCAAACGTATAGCCGCCGACCGAATGCACGTCCGACATCCACATCGCAAACAGGCTGAAGGTGCCCCAGCTTCGCCCCTGCGGCGCCACCGGTGCGAGATCGTGATTGTAGAGTCTCGGATGAGCGCCCGTGATCACGACGACCGGGACTTGCTTTGCGCTGCCAGACATCGGTTCGCTCCCTTCTTGACCCAACTTCTCCCGCGATCGGAATCGAAGCAATTATCGCGCCAGTTGAATCGAGTGGGCGGGATGCCCTGGACCGGCTTCGACGGCGGCGAGGCCGACGATCAGTGCCCGAACTGTTCGCTCAGAATACGTTCTTCGAGGCTGTGGCCGGGGTCGAACAGCATCCGCATCGAGATCGTCTTGTCGGAGAGAACCTCGACGCGGCGGACGTCGCGTACTTCGTCGTGGTCGGCGACCGCCGCGACCGGGCGCTTGTCGCCTTCGAGCACCTCGATGACCACGAAGGCGGTGTTGGGCAGCAGCGCGCCGCGCCAGCGCCGCGGCCGGAACGCCGAGATCGGCGTCAGTGCCAGCAACGCCGCGTTGATCGGCAGGATCGGTCCCTGCGCCGAGAGGTTATAGGCGGTCGAGCCCGCCGGCGTCGCCACCAGGATGCCGTCGGCGATCAACTCGGCCATGCGTTCGTGCTCGTCGATCAGGATGCGCAGCCGCGCCGCCTGATAGGTCTGGCGAAACAGATAGACCTCGTTGATGGCGTGATGCAGATGCACCACGCCGTGCGCGTCGGTGGCCCGCATCAGCAGCGGATTGATCAGCGATTCCCGCGCCTCTGCCAGCCTTGTATGCAAATCGTGGGTGGTGAATTCGTTCATCAGGAAGCCGATGGTGCCGCGATGCATGCCGTAGATCGGCTTGCCCGTGTGCATGTGCTGATGCAGCGTCTGCAGCATCAACCCGTCGCCGCCGAGCGCGACCACGATTTCGGCGCTGGCCGCATCGTGATTGCCGTAGAGCGCGGTCAGTTGCGCCAGCGCCGCTTGCGCTTCCTCGCCAGCGCTCGCAACGAAGGCGATCCGGTCATATCGCTTGGGGCTGGCCATCGGCGGCGAACTCTTCTCAAAGGCGCTGGATACGCCGCGCTCCTCTATACACCTTGCGCTGACTTGTCGAGATGGCCCAGGCCGTACTTTCCGGGCCGGTAACGTAAATGGGCGGCCGCTGAAGCGACCCGCCCCCGGCTCAGGTTCTCGACTTGTGTCCGCTTGCCGGCCCCTGACGGGCTCAATACTTGGCGACCGCCGCGCCGATTGCTATTTCTCCTGCAGCGCGCGGATCGGATCCCAATCCTGGCCCGGCGCGTTTTTCGCCATTTCGGCTGCGCGCTCGCTAAACAGCGACGCGGGCCGGTCGATTTCGGCCGAGCGGTCAAAAGCGTCGGCGGCGAGGTCAAATTCGCGGGCACGCCAGTGCGCGAGGCCATCGGCGTAATCTGCGATCAAGGCCTTTTGCGAAGTCGTAAGCTGCGTCGATAGCGCCAGCAATTCATAGATCTTCAAGGCCTGGCTGCGTCCCTTGACGCGGACTTCATCGAGCTCACGCCAGGCGAAAGTTTCGCCGGCAAGCGCAACCGTCGCCTCGGAGGCGATAATTGTCGTGCCGTAGAATTTGTTTGCGCCTTCCAGCCGCGAGGCGAGGTTCACGGCATCGCTCATGACGGAGTAATTGAAACGCCGCCGTGATCCGAAGTTGCCGACCAGGGCCGCGCCGGAATTAATCCCGATGCGCTGCGCCAGCTTGTCCACGCGGAAGGTGTCCGAACTTCTATTGAGCTGCGCGAGACGATCGCAGCAGTCCAGCGCCGCGCGCGCGGCGTTGGCGGCATGGTCAGGGTCGTCGGCCGGCGCGCCGAACACGGCCACAATCGAGTCACCGATGTATTTGTCGACATATCCGCCATGGCCTTCGATAACATCGGTCATCGCCGACAGGTACTCGTTCATCAGCGACATCAGGCTATCCGGCGACATTTTTTCCGCGATCAGCGAAAACCCCTCGATGTCGGAGAAAAATGCCGTCACGTTGCGAGTCTCGCCGCCAAGTTCAGGCAGCTTGTTCGACGAGAGCATCCGATCGATGACGTGCGGGGCCAGGTACAGTGCGAAGCTGTTCTGCAGCAATCGCCGGTCCCGGTCGGCGACGATGAAGCGAAAACCGACCATGGTGGCCAGCGCGGCAACCCCCGCAACGAATGGCTCGGCTATCGGGAGCACCAGCGCGTGGTTGAAAGCCACCGTGGCGCCCGCGACGCCGAGCGCTGAAATCACCGCATAGATGAAGACCGCGCTGATCGGCCTGAACAGTCGCGCAGCCGTCGCGGCCAAGGCCGCAACCAGGGCGGCGATCAGAAAAACCGGCAGCCGGCCGAGTTCGACGGCGGCATTCCGCGCGATCAGATTGTTGACGGCGGTAGCGTGGATATAGATGCCCGCGATCGAACGGCGCTTGAAGCCCGCGATGATCGGCGCGTTCGCGACCGCGCAGCGCGGCGCACGCACCCCCTCGACGCCGGTCGCAAATCGCTTGGAGGTCAGTCTGCGGTCCTCAAGGTCGAGAACGGTGCCGAAGATGACGACCTTTCCCTCGAAGGCGCGCCGAAAATAGTCGCTGTCGCCCTTGACGGCGCAAGAACGCAGGTCGGCAAACGAAAAGGTCGGGATGTCATCCGCGCCGCCCTCGAAATTGAGGGTCATCGTATCAGGCAGCTGGCCTGGAATCTTGTAGCCGGCAAGCGCCACCGTTCCGACCGGCCCGAGTTCGGGCGCGGCGTTGAGCGCACGCGACGCCAGCTCGAGCGCCATTCCGGGCACCTGCGTGCCGTTAATGGAGAACATCAGCGGCACCCGGCGCACCATATCGTCGCCATCAGCATAGACGTTGAGCGGCCGGATGTTCTGCTGCTGGCGAACGGCGATGCGCTGTCCCGGCGACGGCCGGATCGGCTGGTCGCCGCGCAGAATCTCACCGAGCACGACCTTCCCAGAGGCGGAGGCCGTGGCGAGCGCACGAAGAAAGTCGCGATCGAAGCCGCGAACCTTCTCGCCCAGCGTGCCCTCGCCAAACGGGATCTCGGACAGTTCGATCGATGTCGGGATCACCATGTCGAAGCCGACGACCTTGGCGCCGCCTTCCAGGATCCCACTTAGGACGTGGCCGATTTCACCCGTCCAGGTCAGGGTTGGCGAACCTTTGAAAGGTGGAGCCCGATAGCTCTCCTCGTCGATCGCAACGACGACCGCCGACGAGGCCGCCGGATCGCGCCTGCTGCCAAACACCTCCCAGCGCAGCGCGGTGAGAATATCGATGGACAGACCGTGGATTGCTTTGACGGCGGGAGAAATGGAGGCGGCAGCGCAAACCAGCGCGATGGCGGCGATCGCAATCGTGTCGCGCGTGGTGCGCCCGATCTTCACGACTGCTGGCCCGACAAAGCCTATTCCATTCGCAGCAAGCGGCCGACAATCGGCGTCGCACCGGATTTGGCCTGGGAATCGACGCGGAACACGATCTTGGAAGATCCGAACGTTGCGGCGTAGAGGCCGCCGGGGCTCAACGCGCGGTTTGCGCCGGCGAAATCGAAGAACCTGCCTTTGAGCTGATTGCCGTTGAGATCTATCTGCAGACGCTCGCCGGCCACATCGAGACGCTGCAGGGTGAGCATGCCGCGTCCTTTGGCTTCCACAAGCGGCGAGGCGCCATAAAGCGTAAGCCGCAGCTTTGGCAACGGAGCATTCATTTCCACGCTTCGCAGCACGGTGGCGGCGACTTCGCTGGTTTCCCGCGTCGTCGCGTGCAATTGGTTGGAGTCGCAGTCCGTCTTTTCGCCTTTGACCTCGGCGAGATGGACGATGCTCTCCTCGGTTCCAACGATCACGGTGCCGATGCCGCTGATCTTTTCGCGCCTGCAGGATTGCATGTAGCTGATGACGATGGAGCCGCCAGCTCCGATCTTGATGACGGTCTTCGGGGTCAAATAGTCCATGAACTCGGCGCCCGTGACCTTGCCCTGCACCTCTTCGACGACCGCGACCGGCGACTCCGCCACCGCGGGCGCTGTCAGCGCCAACAGGCCGACACAAACAGCAATCGATCGTTTCATGGTGGGACCCCATCGATCGGCACCGGCTTTGTTGGTCGACGTCGGCGCCTATTTGGTTTTGTGGACGGATCACATAGTTGGCGGGACACGTCAGCGGATGTGACGAATATCACTTAACTGCCGCCGAGGGCATTCTGACCGTGACTCGCGGTCGCATCAACTCGCGAGCCGAGGTTCGGCCTTCACGCCGGCGCTGGCGCGATTGTGACTGCCGTAAATTTCTGGCTGTTGTGAACCACGCCAACCTGTCGCAGTCTTGGGCTAGAACCCGTGGCCTTATCGATCGCGGGACCCAGGGAGACGACAGGAATGGCGAATCGTTTCGTCGCGCAGCGCCATGCGCGCACGGTTATGATGGTTGCGCTACTCGCCCTCTCTGTCGCTGCCGGCGCGTGGGCTCAGGATGCAGAGGAAGAGATAAAGCTGTCGCAGCCGCCACCCGCAGCGGCGGCGCCGGCGCCAACGCCGCCGGGCCAGAAGGGTGGCGCAGGGCGCGGCAGCGCGGCTACCAACGCGCCGCCCGCGGCCGAACCGCACCGCCTGCCGCCGGATTCGACCACCAAACAGACGCTGGCCTTGCCCGGCCGGACGCTTGCCTTCACCGCGACCGCCGGCTCGATCCGCCTGTTCGACGACAAGGGCGAGCCGTTGGCCGACATCGCCTACACCTCCTACCAGCTCGACGGCACCGACCGCGCCAACCGCCCCGTCACCTTCCTGTTCAACGGCGGACCGGGCGCGTCGTCGGCCTGGCTGCAACTCGGCAACGCCGGACCGTGGCGGCTCGCGATCAATGGCGATGCCGCGGTTTCCTCCGCGTCGCCTGACCTGGTGCCCAACGCCGAGACCTGGCTCGATTTTACCGATCTCGTCTTCATCGATCCGGTCGGCACCGGCTATAGCCGCTTCGTCGCGACCGCTGAGGATGTCCGCAAGCGGTTGTTTTCGGTTGACGGCGACGTCAATTCGATCGCGCTGGTGATCCGGCGCTGGCTGGAAAAGAACGATCGCCTGCTGTCGCCGAAATTCGTCGCCGGCGAAAGCTATGGCGGCATCCGCGGGCCCAAGATCGTGCGCAATTTGCAGACCGAACAGGGCGTCGGTGTCCGCGGCCTCATTTTGGTCTCGCCGGTGCTCGACTTCCGCGACTATTCCGGCTCCAGCCTTCTGCAATATGTCGCGAGCCTGCCGACCATGGCGGCGGTGGCGCGCGAGGCGAAGGCGCCGGTGACACGGAACGATCTGGCCGACGTCGAGCGCTACGCGCGAGGCGAATTTCTCACCGACCTCGTCAAGGGCCAGGCCGACACCGAGGCCACCACGCGGCTGGCCGACAAGTTCGCGGCTCTGACGGGCATCGACCAGGCGGTGAGCCGCCGGCTCGCCGGGCGTTTCGATATCGGCGAATTCCGCCGCGAATTCGACCGCCGCAACGGCAAGGTGACCGGACGTTACGATGCGTCGGTCGAAGGCTTCGATCCCTATCCGGATTCAAGCCACTTTCATTTCGGCGACCCGTCCGGCGATCCCCTGCTGGCGCCCTTGACCAGTGCCGCGGTCGATCTCAGCGCGCGCAAGCTGAACTGGCGGCCGGATGGGTCCTATCAGCTGCTCAGCGACGCCGTTGGCAAGGCCTGGGATTTCGGCCGTGGACAAAATCCCGCGGAGTCGGTGTCCCAGTTGCGGCAGATCCTGGCGTTCGATCCGAAACTGAAACTGCTGGTCGGGCACGGCCTGTTCGATCTCGCCACGCCCTATTTTGGCTCACAGATCATCCTCGACCAGCTTCCCGCTTTCGCGGGCCCCACGCGGGTCAAGCTCGTGGTGTTTCCCGGCGGGCACATGTTCTACGCACGCGACGCCTCGCGTCAGGCGTTCCGCAACGATGTGCAGGCGCTGATGAAGTGAGGGCGGAGGGCGCACGAGGCTCCTGCGCAGTATTGGATTTTGCGCTAGACTCTTTAAGGCTTGAGGATGGTCGCCAGCGATACCTTTGCCGAGTTCCTGCGCGAGCAGCTCGCTCCGCTCGGCCGCCTCACCATGCGGCGCATGTTCGGCAAGACCGGGGTGTTCTGCGACGGGGTGATGTTTGCGATGGTGACGGAGAACACGCTCTATCTCCGGGTCGACGATCAGAACCGCGTGACGTTCAAGGAAGCCGAGGCCTTTCCGCCGCTCAACTACACGAAGAAGGGCGGCAGCATCGATCTCTCCTTTTGGCGCGTGCCGGAGCGGCTGTTTGACGAACCCGATGAGTTCGTCACTTGGGCGCGAGCCGCGCTGGCGGCGGCGCGCCGGGTCGCTGCGAAGCGAGAACAGGCGGCGCCAAAGCGAAAATCAAAGCCGCAACCAACGTGAAGGATTTACAGATCGCGGATTGGAGCCGACCCCGTGCGCCGTAGCTCAACGAGCGAAGGCGCGGAAGGCGTAATCCGCCGTGCTAGACCAACCGCATGCGATCATCGTCATCGCCAAATCTTTGCGTATGTAAGTCGCGATGAAACGAGGAATACAGCCAATCGCGTGCGCGATGAGCAGCGAGCCGCGAGTCGCGAGAACGCGAAGCTGCATCTGAAACGTCATTGCGAGCGCAGCGAAACAATCCATTCTTTCTTTATGCTGCAAGATGGATTGCTTCGCTTCGCTCGCAATGACGATTCTGCTGTTTGAAAATTGAATCAGGAATTGCAGTGGAGGCGGTGCTGAAGCTGCGCGGACCATCAACGTCATTGCGACGAGCGTAAGCGACGAAGCAATCCAATCTGCCGTCGCAGCTGTGGATTGCTTCGCTGCGCTTGCAATGACGCCTAGGACGAGCTCAGTAAACCAGCCCGGTGCCCGGCGGCTTCTCCAGCGCTGCCGCGAGCGAGCGGTATTCCTCGCTGTTGGTGCCGGCCAGTGCTGCGATCCGGCTCAAATGATATTGCGCCTGGTCGCGGTTGCCCTGTTCGACCTGCCACAGCCCGTAATATTGCCAGGTCTTGACGTGGTCCGGATCGGCCTTGAGCGCGCGCTCGTACCAGATCTGCGACACCTTGTAGTCGCCGAGCTTGCGGTAGGAGTAGCCGATCAGATTGGCGACGGCGGCGTTGTCGTCATGACCGAGCGCCTTCAACTGCTCGATCGCCGCGGCATAGTCGTTGCGATCGTAGATCGTCGCGTAGGCGGCCCGATAGCCCTGGACAAACGATGTGTCCTCAGGGCTCGGCAGCAATTGGCCGCCTTTCTTCTTGCCCTTCTTGCTGTCCGACTTTGGCGCCGGCGTGTCGTCGGACGCAGCAAAGGCCTTGGTCGCAATGGGGACCGCCGCGAGCGTGAGCGACAACAACGCTGATGTCAGAATGATCGGGAATTTGCGCATGCATCTCTCCTGTTGAAGTCGTGAAGATCGGAAGCCTGACTTTGCAAAAATCAAAAACCTCACTTCGGGGAAGATCAGTAGACGAGCCCGGTGCCCGGCGGCTTCTCCAGTGCCGCCGCGAGCGAGCGGTATTCCGCGCTGTCGGTGCCGGCCAGTGCTGCGATCCGGCTCAGATGATATTGCGCCTGGTCGCGGTTGCCCTGTTCGAGCTGCCACAGCCCGTAATACTGCCAGGTCCTGACGTGGTTGGGGTCGGCCTTGAGCGCGCGCTCGTACCAGAGCTGCGACACCTTGTAGTCGCCGAGCTTGCGATAGGAATAGCCGATCAGATTGGCGACGTCGGCGCGGTCGTCATGCCCCAGCGCCTTCAACTGCTCGATCGCCGAAGCGTAGTCGTTGCGATCGTAGATCGTCGCATAGGCTGTGCGATAACCGGCCAGGAATTTGGCATCGTCGATGCTCGAGCTCTTGTCGCCCTTCTTCTTTTCCTTCTTGGTATCGGAGGCCGGCGGTGCCGGATTGTCGCCGCCCGCGGCATAGGCCGACAGCACGGGCCCGGCGGTCAGCGCCATCGAAAGCGCCGCCAGGGTCAAAAATCTGATCGCAAGCCTGCTCATGCACGTCTCCTGATATCGGCGCTTCGGATATCGCCGCTTTCGACGATCCTACACCGGGGCCCGCTGACTTGAACACCCGGCGGCTGCGAACATTCCCGGGTCATGTCCGCGGTCTGGAGGCGGCCATCGGGCATGCGGAACATGACAAACTTGTCATCCAGATGAACGAAGTCCGTCACCGCGCTTCAGAATGGGTTCAGCGCGCCTTGCGTAAATTTATCTGCATGATCAGCGAGCCCGGCCCACCGACCGGTGACCCGCGATCCATCGCAGAGGAGACAACCATGTTCAAGACTATTTCCGCAGCGCTGCTCGCCGTTTCCGTCATCGCCGCACCGGCACTTGCCGCCACCGCGGACAAGGCGGCTCAAGGAACAACTCAAGGCAAGGCGACCAATGCGCCGATCGCCAAGACGACCGCCGCGCCCGTTACCAAGACCGAGGCTCCCGTCGCCAAGACGACCCAGGCTCCCGTCATCAAGGCCGAGCCGTCGAAGTCGAAGCTTTTGAACGCCAACGCCAAGATGGGCCAGCACAAGCACTATCGGCATCATCGCCATCACAAGCACATGGGTGCGCTCAAGACGCACGCCACGGCGAAGGTCGCGATCAAGCACGTTACCTCAGCCAAGCGCGGCTGAAACTGATCCGAGGGCCGTGGTTCGATCCACATTGCCCCGCGGCCAGCGGATGTCAGGCCCACCCACGCGCCATTGCTTCCCCAATGGCCGTGGGTCGGTGCTGTGCAAGGCAACCAGCCCGCGAGCTGGGAAGAGATAACCGAGATGCGAATTCCATTTGGCAGCCGACCGGTCTAAGAAGCGCATCTCTAAGAAGTGCGCTTGGGGGCAAACCGACGGGTTAAGTTTGGGAACATCGGCAAAAATTGCGGCGATCCTGATGCTGCCGATAGCGGTTGCCGCCTGCGCCGGCAGCGACGACGGCAGGCCGATCAGCTTTACCGACGATCGCGGCGTCTCGAACCAACCCTATCCCAACAGTTACCGTACCGAGATTTTGGCGTTCATGAGAACCTATCTCAATAATCCTGTCGGCGTGCACGATGCCGCGATGGCCGAGCCGGTGCAGCGAACCGTTGGCGGGCGGCTGCGCTATGTCAGTTGCCTGCGCTTCACGCCGCGCGAGTCCGACGGCAGCTACGGCCAGCCACGCGAGCGCGCCATCCTCTATGTCGACGGCCGGCTTGACCGCGTCGTCGAGAATGCCAGCGAGCCCTGCGCCGGTGCGGTCTATGCGCCATTTCCCGAGCTGCAGGGAATGGCGCGGTAAAGCGTTTTCGAGCGAAGTGGGCACCGGTTCGCGTGAAGAAAACGCGCTAAACAAAAGCAAGCGCCCGGTTGGGTGATTGGATCGTGACCGGAATCCGATCACTTTTCAGCGAGTATTGAACCTTGCCTTAGCCGTCACCGACATCCGTTCAACCGAAAAGCGGCTGCTTAACGGGCCAAAAAAACCTTCTGTGGTAGGGAACAAAGATGCTTTGTTGCCGTGCTGTCACAGTTTGGAAACATCACTGTTCCGGCATTGCCCCAAAGCAACCTAATTCAGGTCACGTTGTTTGGATTGATAGGCAACGTTAGTAACGGGGAACCAACATGAAGAAGATTTTGCTCGGCGCTGTCGCCTTGGCCGCATTCGCGGGACCAGCTTTCGCGGCTGACATGCCGGCCCGCACCTACACGAAGGCGCCGGCCTATACCGCGCCGGCTGTCATCTATAACTGGACCGGTTTCTATATCGGCGGCCATGTCGGCGGCGCGTTTACGGACGGCACCAATTTGCTTGGCAGCGACGCGCGCTTTCTCGGCGGGGTGCAGGGCGGCTACGATTACCAGTTCGCGCCGAATTGGGTGATGGGTATCGAGGCCCAGTACAGCTGGGTCGGCGGCGGCACCAATAATGGCGTGCTGTTTCCGGGCGGCACCCTCGTGACCGGCAATTCCGACCAGCTCGGTTCGGTCACCGGCCGCCTCGGCTACACCTGGGGTCCGGCGCTGCTCTACGCCAAGGGCGGCTACGCCTGGCGCGACGGCGGCAATATCGGTGCGTCCGTGGCCGGCGTTCCGGCCGCCTTCACCACCGATGGCAACCACAAGGACGGCTATACCGTCGGCGCAGGTCTGGAATACATGTTTGCACCGAACTGGTCGGCCAAGGCCGAATACCAGTATTACAATTTCGGCAAGACCAGCTTTACCTCAGGCCCGCCTGACATCGTCGGCGCGAGCTTCCGGAACGACGAACACACCGTCAAGGTCGGCGTGAACTACCGGTTCGGCTGGGGTGGTCCGGTCGCCGCCAAATACTGACGCCTGGTCGCATCGATGGCGGGAAAGGCCGGCTTCGCGCCGGCCTTTTTGTTTGTCTCACCCGGTCAAAGCAGGCCGGTGGACCGTCTCCGGCACTGCCAAAAATATTTTTTGCAGTGCACGGAACTTTCGTCGCCGATGCGTTATTATGCGATCGCCGGGGTCGGTGGACAAACGAACATGCGTGCTTTTGCGTTAGGGCTGATTTTCTCTGCGGTGGCGCTGCCGTGCTTGGCCCAGACCATCCTCAAATCCGAACCGCTGATTTTGGCCCCCTATGAGATCGCCTTTGTGCAGGACGCATCGTGTCCGGCCGGCAAGGTGCTCAAGGTGACCGGTGCGATCCGGGGGCTGCATCGCCGGAAAATCTGCGTGCCGCTCGCCGCGGAGCAGGCGTCACTGGCGACCGCGACGCCGTAGGCGAGCGCGAGTTCGCCTTGACGTCATTGCCTCGCGAATTCACCTCATGAATTCAGCGGCGGCTCGATCTGGGCGTCGCGCTCGGCGTCGGCCTTGTTCCTGGCGGGATCTTCCTGCGGGTCGGCTTGGCAGGGCCGGATCTCGTAGCCGTTGTCCAGCACCGGACGCGGCGAGGCCTTTTCCTGCTCCGAGACGGCGTCGACCACGAGGCCGGACTTTTGGGCCAGCTTCCAGACGTCGGCCTCGGTCGGATAGGCCTTGCTCAGCTTGGCGTCATTTGAGAACAGCGCGTAGGGCATCCTTGGCTCCGGGAAAGACCGTTAACGCCAATCATGATCTGGGGTTTCAGCCGCAGTGGCGGGGCCGCCTTTCGCGTGCAAATGAGGCCAAATTGGTGCGTTTTGGCCGCCTTCGCGGGAGTCCTTGAGTCCTTAACGAGACCTTAAATCCCGCGAAAAGAATCCCCGAGACTCCTGCGCCAGAATCGCCGGATGTTCCGCCCATGAGAACGATCCTCCAGACCCCCTGCGAGCGGGTCCACCTCACGCTCACGATCGCGCTGCTGGCGGCCTGTGCAGCCAATGTGGTGCTGGTATGGGCCTGGCTCTAGATCTTTGTTTGACCATGATCTTTTCGGAAACCCGGTTCCCACTTTTCCGGATCATGCTCTGACCGATTGACGGCGGGCCCTTTCCACCCATCATGCGGCACCAAACGCACGGGCCGGGCGAAGCCGCCCGGCGATACGGGTGGAGCGGAAATGATCGAGGCGCTGCAACAGCGGGTCAACGACGATGCGGGTTTGGTCCGCCGCGGGCGGTATCTCACCACCACATTCCTTCTGGAGGTCGGTCCGACCGCCTGGCTGATCTCGATCTTCGAGGGCCGGATCGTATCGGTCACCCGTGGCCCGTTCGTGATGCCGTCATCCGCCTTCGCGCTGCGGGCGCCTGAGGCGGAGTGGGCGAAGTTCTGGAGCCGAAGGCCGCCGCCCGGCTCGCACGATGTGATGGCGCTGATCAAGCGGCGCGTGCTGAAGGCCGAAGGCGACCTGCAAATCTTCATGGCCAATCTGCGCTACTTCAAGGAGGTGCTCGCCAAGCTGCGCGCCGCGGGAGCCGTCGCATGAGCGCGACATTCGAGCCGATCGTCGGCCGCTACATGCATCTGGATCTGTTCGGGCGGCCGCATCGCATCTATGTCGAGCAGGCGGGTGAGGGCACGCCGCTGTTGTGCCTGCACACGGCAGGCAGCGACGGGCGGCAATATCGCGGCTTGATGAACGACGCCCGTGTCACGCGCAACCATCGCGTCATCGCCTTCGACATGCCCTGGCACGGCAAATCCTCGCCGCCATCAGGCTGGCATGATGAGGAATATCAGCTCACCTCGGCGCAATATACCAGCATGATCCTCGCGATATCAGCCGTGCTCGAACTCGATCACCCGATCCTGATCGGCTGCTCGATCGGCGGCCGCATCGCGCTGCATCTGGCGCTCGAACACCCCGAGAGCTTTCGCGCCATCATCGGCCTGCAGGCCGGCGCGCATGTCGATCCCTATTACGACCTGAATTTCCTGCACCGGCCGGACGTGCATGGCGGCGAGGTCTGTGGCGCCATTGTCTCCGGGCTGGTCGGCCCCGATGCGCCCGATAGCGAGCGCTGGGAGACGCTGTGGCACTACATGCAAGGCGGCCCCGGCGTCTTCAAAGGCGATCTCTATTTCTACAAGCTCGACGGCGATATCCGCGGCCGGGTCGCAGAGATCGATACCAGCCGTTGCCCGCTTTTCCTGCTGTCCGGCGAATACGACTATTCCTGCACGCCGGAGGAAACGCTCAGCGTCGCCAACAGTATCGCGGGCTGCGAGGTCACCATCATGAAGGGCCTCGGCCACTTCCCGATGAGCGAGAACCCAGGTGAGTTCTTGAAACATCTGCTGCCGGTGCTGGAGAAGATCGGCAGAAGCTGAGCTTCGGGCGCGAGATTATTTGCCGAGCTGCGGCGGTTCGTTCTGGCGCAGCGAGGCGCGGACCTTGGCCATGGTGGTGCTGCAATACTCTTCGCGCTCTCTGAGGAAACGCTCCTGGTGGGCGCGGAAGCTCGCGACCCGCGCCCGCACCTCGGACTGGAAGTCGCCGCGGACGTCGAGCCTGGTGAACGCTGGTGGCTGAGCCACCTTAGGACGTTCGACGACGAGCGTGGTTTCTGCGAGCGCAGCCTCGATCGCAGGGGTCATCGGAGGTGCCGTCGCAGGCGCAAAAGTGGGCTTTTCAACCCGCGGCGCAGCCATCCACTGGTCGGCATCAGGCTTTTTGCCTGTCACCGACTGAACGAACGCCATTGTCTGAGCGATCAGGAGATCGCGTTCTTTCATCCATTTCATGGCACACCTCAGCCTCGTCGACTCCAGCAAAGTGTGGTTGCTGAATCAAGCGTCCGCTACCATGATGGTTGATGACGACGTCGGTTTTGCCCGCGCGGTGACAAAACGGTGACACCGCGGCGCTGGTTCGGGCGGCGATTACGCCGCCCGTTTGCCGCGCAAGGGCGCAATGGTCGGCGCTGCTACGCTGCGATCGCGTCCCAGGCGTTTGGCTTCATAGAGAGCCAGGTCGGCCGATCTGATCAGGTCCTGCGGCGCCAGGCCCGCCTGGGGGGTCATCGACGTCACGCCGACGCTGATCGTCGGTGAGATATCGGGGCGCCCCTGCTGCTGCGCCCGCAGCGACAGCACGCTTGCCCGGACCTCCTCGGCAATGCGCAATGCGCCCTCGACCGTATCACCCGGCAACAGGACAGCGAACTCCTCTCCGCCATAGCGCGCACAGAAATCGGTCGCGCGCCTTGCGCTGCTGACGATGCAGGCCGCGATCGATGCAAGCGCGGCGTCCCCAGCCTGGTGGCCATGGGCATCATTATAGGCCTTGAAATGATCCGCATCGATCATGAGCAGCGCAACGGGGGTTTTCATTCGCTGCGAGCGGCGCCATTCGCTTGCGACCGCTTCGTCGAATCGCCGCCGATTGTTGAGCCCCGTCAGACCGTCGGTGCTGGCGAGCAGGGCAAGCTGGGTTTCCGCGGCCGAGCGCCGTCTCAGCGCCGCCACGAGCACCAGCGTCAGCGCAATCACGCTCGCGCAAAGTGCGGCCATCAACGATCCGATCAGCCAGACCTGCCGCCACCAGTCCGCGTAGATGGTTTCGAGCGAGATGCCATCGATGATCAGCAGCGGATGGTTGCCGACCTGCTGAAACACAAACAGCCGCTCGATCTGGTCGAGGATGGAGACGGTTTTGTAGGAACCGGTGGACGCGGCAGGAAACTGCTGGAAGACGCGAGCTTTCCGCAGGCTCTGGCCGATGATGTCGATGTCGAAGGGGGCCCGCATCAAGATGATGCCATCCGCGCTGATGAGGTTCATCGAGTCCTTGGCGCCGAAGCGGAGCTTCCTGAACAGGCTGTGGAAATAGCTGAGCCGCATACTGCCCGCGACGACGCCGCCGAACGACCCGTCGGTGTTGGAGATGCGCCGGCTGAGGCTAATCAAATATTGGCCATCATCCGCAATCCAGGGTCGGCTGATGAAGAGCCCGACGTCGGCACGCTGCATATGCGCTTGAAAGAAATCGCTGCCGGAGAAGTTTTTTTCGGCGGGTATCAGCGAGCGGGAATCCAGCGTGACCTTGCCGCGGTCGTCCAGTACGAGAATCGAACCCATATCCTTTGCCGTGGCCGCGCGGTCGAAAAGCACGACCTGCCGCAGCTCCGAGCTGATCTTGCTGAGCTCCGGCAGCCTGATTCCATCGACGACCGCCTGCAGCGACAAGTCATAGAGCTCGATGTTTCGATCGATTTCGCTCGCAATGCTGGCGACCAGATTGGTCGCCGCGGCGCGGTTATGCTCGAAATCCCGTTCGCCCATCGTCCAGAGAACGCCGCCGCAAATGCTGGAAAAGCTCAGCGTGACGGCGAGGCCCAGCGCAAGAAGCCGCTTTGTCGGCGCCGCCGTTGGTCTTGGAATACTCCAACTCATGCGAGATCCCCACTTCCCCGAGCGCCCCCGCGCTGTCCTCCTTTCCTAGCGATGTCATCTTGAGGAAGCCGCCGCGTTCTGCGGACAATTGACGCCGGGATTTTATGCGCCTGTTAACCCTTGCCGGACGACGCAGAGACCGGTTGCGGATTTCGAGAACCGAAAACCGGCCTTCGGGGACAAAATCGTTGGTCTGTCGGTCGGGAGGGTGTGCCGCCCCAATCATCGGCGGCAGCCAGCTGGCTGCGGGCGGCTTCAAATCCAGGACAGGCCGGGCCAAACGGTCGCGTCGAGGCGAGAGAAGCGCCGTCCCGGGCAGACATCGACGGCGCTCTGACGTATCCTTGCGATTGGCCGCGAACAAGGATCATTCGCAGATGCGAATAGTCGTGCGTTCAGCTCGCCAGCGCTTCGGGCACGCGATCCGAAACCCGGGCTTCGATGAGATCCGCGTAGCGGCCATACTCCTCCGCCATTTCAAGCAGTTTTGCGCGCACGGCGGCGTCGGTGACCTGACGGGCCAGCCGTTTCGCCTGGTCGGATTGAAACCGGTAATGTGCTGTGTCGGACATGTGGCACCTCACAAATATGTAGAGGCTGGGCCACAAAGGTTCATAACGCGGCTTGGGGCTTTTTGCCTTGCTCTTGCTCCGGGCGGATCTCGACATCGAACCAGCCCATTTCCTTGAGCTCACGGGCCTTCTTGAGGGCCGCATCCTCGCTATCCCTCTTCAGGACAATCTGGCTGGTGCCGTCGCGGGCGGAAATGAAATAGGTCATCGCCCAAGGAAAATGCATCGAAATTCGCCGGATGTCACGGCCAATGTCGGAAACCCGTCAACGGCCCTTGCGCGCCAGGCAATCGATGTACTGGTTTTCGCAGAAATAATCGGTCTTTTCCTGAACGCACTTCTCCTGAACGCACTTCGCCTTCACCTCCGCAGGCGTGGTCCTGTGCAGGTAAATGACATTACCGATCGACACCAGGCTGGAGAAAATCAGGACGGCTGTGGCGAGGTTCTTCAGGCCTTAGCCTAACGCGGAGGCGTTGATGAACCCGTCTGCGATGAACCCCTTGGGGCCGCGGCTCGGGCGTCTATGCACATGATGAACTGGTGCCGGTTGAGAGGATTGAACTCCCGACCTTCGGTTTACAAAACCGCTGCTCTACCGCTGAGCTAAACCGGCGAATTGCAGGGATCGGCGGCCTGCGGGATTTCGGGCCGGGTTCCGCTGATCTTTCGGCCGGTCGAATACCAGACTTGCCCGCGAAGGGCCAGAACCTCAAAGGCTGCATCCACTGTCAACGACCCACGGAAAAAGGCGGCCCTTTGAGCCGCCTTTTCCGCCTCACGATGTGGCTGCCTTACTGGCAGAGGTGCCGCCGGCCGTCTTCGCCGCGGAACCAGGTGCCGGGGGTGCAGACAAAGCCGTTTTGCCGCGCGTAAGCGTCGCCGCCGATCGGGGCGGTGACGATGGCAGCGGCGGTGCCGACCGCGCCGCCGACCACGCCGGCGGCGACATCGGCGGGCCAGAAGCCGCTGTCGCGATCGCTCCGGCGGTCGCCGTCCCAGCGGTTATAGCTGTCGTGCCATTGGCCAGTGTGCCGATGGGCGGTACGGCCCTGATAGTTGCCAGTGTAGGGATTGCCCGGCCCGTAATTTTGGCAATTGGCGTTTGGATAGAACTGCGCGCATTTGCCGGGATTGTAGATCACGCCTTGCGCCATGGCGGGACTAGCCAGCGCGGTGGCGAGCACAGCGGCTGCGCCGAGAATCCTGAGTTTCATCATGCCGGTTCTCCTTCAAATGATGATGATGGATAGCATGTCGCCAACCAGGGGCGGCCATCCCGGGAGGAAACTCGGTTACACCGACGCATGTTCCGATTTCGCCTTGTGCGTCGTTCAAACCGGTGTGAAGTTCCAGTTCCGGCATTTTCAACGAGATTTTCATGCAAATCCGCGACGTCGATTACCGCTGCGAGGACGCCAATCTGCGCGGTTATCTGGCCGTCGACGACGGCGCGGAACGAAAGCCCGGCGTGCTCGTCTTTCACGAGGGGCTGGGCTTAGGCGATTTCGTCATGGGGCGCGCCCGCCGGCTCGCTGCGCTCGGCTATGTCGCGTTCGCCGCCGACATGTTCGGCGACCGGCGGCAGGCGCGTAACCTGCAGGAAGTCGCAACCCTGATCGGCGGCCTTCGCGCCGAGCCGGAAAAACTTCGTGCCCGCGGCCGTGCAGCGCTTGCCACGCTGGCGGCGGTGCCGCAGGTCGATCCGCGCAGGCTGGCTGCGATCGGCTTCTGTTTCGGCGGCTCAGTGGTGCTGGAACTGGCGCGCGACGGCGCCGATCTCAAGGCCGTGGTCAGTTTTCACGGCGTGCTCTCGACCAAACTGCCGGCGGCCTCGGGCCGGGTAAAGGCCAGCGTGCTGGTCTGCACCGGTGCCGACGATCCGCTGGCGCCGCCGGACCAGGTCGCCGATTTCGAGAACGAGATGCGTTCGGCCAAGGTGGCGGATTGGCAGGTCATCAGCTACGGCAACACGCTGCACGGGTTCACCAACCCCGCCGCCGACGGCTCGATGCTGCGCAGCGCGCTCTACAATGCGCAGGCCGATCGCCGCTCATGGGCCTCGATGCAACGCCTTTTTGACGAAGTGCTGGCCTGACAAGCGCCTCAACTTGGTGTTTGATGGATCATCAAGCGGGGCAGGGGGCGTATGTTCGGGATTCTGGGACTTGGTTTTCTGCTCGGCATGCAGCACGCGCTCGAGCCCGATCACATCGCCGCCGTCTCCAGCATCGCCGCGCGCCGCAGCCATGTGCCTGATATCGTCAAGCACGGCTTGACCTGGGGGCTCGGCCACACACTGACGCTGTTCGTCTTCGCAGGCGCGGCCATTCTGCTCGGCCACGCGATCCCCGAAACCATCGCGCAACCGATCGAGACGGCCGTCGGCATCATGCTGGTCGGCCTTGGCGCGCATGTGCTGTGGCGGCTGTGGCGGGATCGTGTGCATTTTCACCGGCACGGTCACGACGACGGTACCCTGCATTTCCATGCCCACAGCCACGCCGGCGAAACCGTGCCGCATCTGCGCGCCGCGCATGCGCATGGCCACGGCTTTCGCTGGCGCACGCTGCTGGTGGGCTTGATGCATGGTATGGCCGGATCGGCGGCGCTATTGGTGCTGACGGTATCGCAGGCGTCCAGTCCCGCGGTTGGATTGGGCTATGTCGCGCTGTTCGGGATCGGCTCGATGATCGGCATGGGGGCGCTGTCCACCGTGATCGCGGTGCCGCTGGCCGCGTCGGCGCGCTGGCTCACCTGGGCCAATCGCGGCCTGCAGGGCGTGGTGGGTATCGTCACCATCGCAATCGGCCTCCATACCATCGTCGAGACAGCCTTCAGCTAGCTGTGAGCGCGACGACTTTTCTTCGAGTCGTCATCTCGCTCTATCTTTTTGTTTGAGCATGATCTTTTTCGGAAAACCGGTACCCACTTTTCCGGATCATGCTGTAGCGGACAAGCCCGCGCTTTGCCGCGTTAACGTTTCCTGATCGCGATCGTCGGCATTTGAACAACCGCAAATGCTTACGCGTTAGGCTTACCGGCAGTTTGGCCCGTCGCCTTAACCCTTGGCCGCGCGCGTTCGACTAGGTTTGCGGGCAGGAAATCGGGACTCCAGTTCATGCGCGTTCGTGGTGCAGTGGCGATCTTGGTGGCGATGACGTCGACGGCTTTCGCCGGCGGCGGTTTCGACATCGT